>Ga0075370_10000429_pt1 | contig 15574 bp, 9 predicted proteins | sample EndMethybrTD3035_FD_71398 | JGI IMG/M metagenome (GOLD analysis project Ga0075370, IMG submission 71398) | Populus endosphere microbial communities from Tennessee, USA - Endosphere MetaG P. TD hybrid TD303-5 | ecosystem: Host-associated > Plants > Roots > Endosphere | place: USA: Tennessee... | reverse complement strand
GGCCGCGCAGGCCGTGGGCCTGGACATCGCCGGCATCGACGTGGTGGCCGAGGACATCTCGCGGCCGCTGCACGAGCAGGGCGGCGCGGTGGTCGAGGTCAACGCCGGCCCGGGCCTGCTGAGCCACCTGAAGCCCGCCGTCGGCAAGCCGCGTCCCGTGGGCCAGGCCATCGTCGAGCAGTTGTTCCCCAGCGACGAGACCGACGCGCACCCGGGCCGCATCCCCATCATCGGCGTGGCCGGCACGAGGGACACCCACGTCGTCGCGCGGGCCGTGGCCTGGCTGGTGCACCTGTCGGGCCGGCACACGGCGCTGGCCTGCCGCGACGGCCTGTTCGTCGGCCAGCGCCGCACCGAGCCGGCCGTGCCCCGCAGCGCCGCCTACTGGGAGGCCAGCCACCGCCTGCTGATGAACCGCGACGCCCAGGCGGCCGTGTTCGAGAACGGCCCCGAGCTGGTCCTCGATGGGGGCCTGCCCTACGACCGCTGCCACGTCGGCGTGGTGACCGATTTCGACGGCTTCGAGCGGCTCAAGCGCCACGACGTGAGCGAATCCGACCAGCTCTACAAGGTGCTGCGCACCCAGATCGACGTGGTGCTGGACGACGGCGTGGGCGTGCTCAACGCCGCCGACCCGCGCATTGCCGAGCTGGGCGACCTGTGCGACGGCGAAGTGCTGCTGTACGCGGTGGAAGGCCCGGAGGGTGACCCGCAAGTGCTGCGCGACCACTGCCTCGAAGGCGGCCGCGCCGCCGTGCTGCGCGGCGGCAAGGTCGTGCTCCTGACCGGCGCGAGCGAGCACCAGGGCCCGGACCTGCACGGCATCCTCACCCGCCACGGCCACGGCAGCCCGTCCGAGCTGGCCCGCCTGTCCGAGGCCTTGCTGGCCGCCGTGGCGGCCGGCTGGGCCTTCGGCATCTCGCCCGAACTGATCGCCGCCGGCGTCGAGACCTTCGACCTCGGCCGCGCCTGAATTCCACCGACAGAACAAGCAAGACCGCTCGACCCGCCCATGGAAATCTCCCGCATCCGCGCCCTGCGAGGGCCGAACCTCTGGAGCCGACACACCGCTGTCGAGGCCATCGTCACCTGCGACGAGGCCGAGCGAGCGCTGACCACCCTGCCCGGCCTGGAGGCGAGGCTGCGCGCGCTCTTCCCCGGCATGGGTGCCTTGCGAGTCAAGCCGGAGAAGGCCTCGCTCGCCCACGTGCTGGAGGCGGCGACGCTGGCCCTGCAGACGCAGGCGGGCTGCCCGGTCACCTTCAGCCGCACCACGGCCACCATCGACGCCGGCGTCTACCAGGTCGTCGTCGAGTACAGCGAGGAGAAGGTCGGCCGCCAGGCGCTGGAGGCGGCTGAAGCCCTGATCCGCCGCGCGCTGGGCGAGGCCGTGGCCTTCGATTGCGACACCACGCTGCACGCCCTGAGAGAGCTGGACGAGGACATCCGCCTGGGCCCGTCCACCGGCTCCATCGTCAATGCCGGCGTCGCGCGCGGCATCCCCTACCGCCGGTTGACGAGCGGCAGCCTCGTGCAGTTCGGCTGGGGCTCCAAGCAGCGCCGGATCTGGGCGGCCGAAGTCGACTCCACCAGCGCGGTGTCCGAGTCCATCGCCCAGGACAAGGACCTGTGCAAGACCCTGCTTCGCGCCGCCGGCGTGCCGGTGCCGCTGGGGCGGCCGGTGTCCAGCATCGATGACGCCCACGAGGCCGCCGAGGAGATCGGCTGGCCCGTGGTCTGCAAGCCGCAGGACGGCAACCAGGGCAAGGGCGTCACCGTCAACATCGTGGACCGCGCCGGGCTCGAGACCGCCTACCGCGCCGCGGAGGAGATCGGCCACCCGATGGTCGAGAAATTCCTGCCCGGCAGCGACTTCCGCATGCTGGTCGTCGGCAACCGCCTCATCGCCGCGGCGCGGCGTGATCCGCCCCAGGTCTCCGGCGATGGGGTGCACACCGTGCGCCAGCTGGTCGAGCAGGTCAACGCCGACCCGCGCCGCGGCGACGGGCATGCCACCTCGCTGACCAAGATCCGCTTCGACGACATCGCGGTCGCGCGGCTGGCCATGCAGGGCCTCACGCCCGAGTCGGTGCCCGAGAAGGGCCAGCGCGTCATCCTGCGCAACAACGCCAACCTGTCGACCGGCGGCACCGCCACCGACGTGACCGACGACGTGCATCCCGAAGTCGCCGCCCGCGCGGTGGCCGCGGCGCGCATGGTCGGGCTGGACATCTGCGGCGTCGACGTGGTGTGCGAGACGGTGATCCGCCCGCTCGAGGAGCAGCACGGCGGCGTGGTGGAGGTCAACGCCGCGCCCGGCCTGCGCATGCACCTGTCGCCGTCCTACGGCAAGGGCCGCGCCGTCGGCGAGGCCGTCATCAACCACCTCTATCCGCCGGGCGACGACGGCCGCATCCCGGTGGTGGCCGTCACCGGCACCAACGGCAAGACCACCACCAGCCGCCTGGTCGCCCACCTCTTCGGCGCCAGCGGCCTGCGCGTGGGCATGACCAACACCGACGGCGTGCACGTGAACGGCCGCCAGATCGACTCGGGCGACTGCTCCGGCCCCAAGAGTGCGCGCAACGTGCTGATGAACCCGCAGGTCGACGCCGCGGTGTTCGAGACGGCGCGCGGCGGCATCCTGCGCGAGGGCCTGGGCTTCGACCGCTGCCAGGTGGCGGTGGTCACCAACATAGGCGCCGGCGACCACCTCGGGCTGAACTACATCACCACCGTGGAAGACCTCGCGGTGCTCAAGCGCGTGATCGTGCAGAACGTGGCGGCCACCGGCTACGCGGTCCTGAACGCGACGGACCCGCACTGCGTCAGCATGGCGCCCACCTGCCCGGGCGGCATCATCTACTTCGCGCAGGACAGGCACCACCCGGTGCTGGCCACGCACCGCGCGCAGGGGCAGCGCTGCGTCTACGTCGAGGGCGACCAGATCGTCGCGGCCGAGGGCAACTGGCGCGAGTTCGTCGCCCTGCGAGACATCCCGCTGACGCGCCACGGCGCGATCGGCTTCCAGGTCGACAACGCCATGGCCGCGATCGCCGCGGCCTGGGGCGTGGGCCTGAGCTGGGACGCCATCCGCTCGGGCCTGGCCAGCTTCGTCAACGACGCCGACAACGCGCCGGGCCGCTTCAACGTCATGGACTACCGCGGCGCCACGCTCATCGCCGACTACGGCCACAACCCGGATGCCATGCGCGCCCTGGTGCAGGCGGTGGAGGCCATGCCGGCCAAGCGGCGCTCGGTGGTCATCTCGGGCGCCGGCGACCGGCGTGACGAGGACATCCGCGAGCAGACCCAGATCCTCGGCCAGGCCTTCGACGAGGTCATCCTCTACCAGGACGCCTGCCAGCGCGGCCGGGAGGACGGCGAGGTGATAGGCCTGCTGCGCCAGGGCCTGGACGGCGCACCGCGCACCCGCCACGTCGAGGAGATCCACGGCGAATTCATCGCCATCGACACCGCGCTGGCGCGGCTGCAGCCGGGCGACCTGTGCCTGGTGCTGGTCGACCAGGTCGAGGAGGCGCTGGCCCATCTCGCTCAGCGCGTGGCCGAGCCGGCGTGAGCGCGTCAGCCACGAAGGGAGCGAACTCGCCCATCGCTCCCGGGTTCAGCGTGGCCATCGTCGGCACGGGCTTCGTCGCCGACCTGTACATGCGGTCCTTGCAGACCTTTCCCGAGATCCGGGTGGTCGGGGCCTACGACAAGGACCCGAAACGCCTGCAGGCTTTCTGCGGCCACTGGGGCGTGGCGGCGGCCGCGTCGCTCGACGAGCTGCTGAGTGCCGCTGCCGGCGGTGGTCGAACCCACCTCGTGCTCAACCTGACCAACCCCGGCGCCCACCACGCGGTGAGCAAGAGCTGCCTCGAACGAGGGTTCAGCGTCTACTCGGAGAAGCCGCTGGCCATGGGGATGGAAGAGGCCCGGGAGCTGCACGCGCTCGCTCGAGCGCGCGGGCTGTTCCTGGCGTCGGCTCCATGCAGTCACCTGAGCGAGTCCGCGCAGACGCTGCGCTGGGCGGTCCGTGAACGACTGGTCGGCAAGCCCTTGCTGGTCTACGCGGAACTGGACGACGACTTCATTTCGCAGGCCCCGTACCGCAAGTGGCTCAGCGAGTCCGGCGCCCCGTGGCCCTACCTCGATGAGTTCGAGGTCGGCTGCACCGTCGAACACGCCGGTTACTACCTCACCTGGCTCATGATGATCCTGGGCCCGGTGGACAAGGTCGTGGCGGCCTCGGCCGAGCTGGTGGTCCCCAAGTGCGAGGGCCTGGCCCGCAGCGCGCCGGATTTCTCGACCGCGGTGCTGTTCTTCAGAAGCGGCGTCGTGGCTCGCCTTACCTGTAGCATCGTCGCTCCACACAGCCATGGGCTGCGCCTTGTCGGCGACGGGGGCGTGTTGGAGATCGACGAATGCTGGAACAACCGCGCCCCGGTGCGCCTGAGAAAGCGCATGGTGATCCGGCGCCGACTCATCAACAACCCGTTCGCGAAAACCTTGCGCGCCCCGGGCGTGAGCCAGCCGCGCGTGGGGCGGCGCGGTGCCGCCTCGATGAACTTTGCGCTCGGCCCGGCGGCCGTGCTGAAGGCCATGGCACGGGGGGCCGCGCCCGAACCTTTCGCCGACTTCGCCCTGCACCTCAACGAAGTGACGCTGGCCATCCAGGGCGCGGGCGACAACGCCGGCTCGCAGCAGATCCACAGCGATTTCGTTTACCCGGAGGTCCCCGCGTAAGCGCGGCCAGCGCCGGCGATTTCTCCCAGCCTCGGCCATGACATCCCGCTCCGTTGTCCGCTTCGGCATCGTCGGAACGGGCCGCATGGCCGTGAGGATGGCTCAGTCGCTGTCCTTGCTCGAAGGCGGGCAGATCGTTGCCGTAGCGAGTGGTTCGCCCGAGCGCGCGAAACGATTCGCCGAGGCCTTCGGCATCCCGCGGGCCCATGAGGCCGTCGCTGCCCTGCTGGCGGATGAATCGGTCGACGTGGTCTATGTGGCCAACGCCACGGCCGAGCATGCGGGCACGACGCTGCTCGCCTTGAAGGCCGGCAAGTCCGTGCTCTGCGAGAAGCCGCTCGCCACCGGCGCGAAAGAGAGTCTGGAGATCGAGTCGGCCGCCCGCGAAAGCGGATGTCTCGTCATGGAGGCGATGTGGACGCTCTTCCTGCCCGCCTACCAGCGCTTCTCCCAACTCGTGGCGTCGCAGCGCAGTGCCGGGCCGCTGCATCTTTACGCCGACTTCGGCTATCCGATCTCGGCCGGTGAGCAGCAACGGCTCGTCACGCCGGGCCGGGGCGCGGGCGTCCTGCTCGACCGCGGCGTCTATCCGCTCGCCCTCGCGTTGAAGCTTTTCGGAGCGGCCCGCCGGATCGAGGGCTGCGTGAACCTCACGGCTGATGGCGTCGACGAGCACGCCGCGCTGCAACTGCTGCACGAGGCGGGGGATGTGTCGCAGATCGCGGTTTCGTTGCGCGTGCTGCTTCAGAACCGCGCGGCCGTGTCATCTGCCTCCGGCCTCGTCGAGCTCGAGCCTCCTGTCATAGGCGCCGAGTCCCTCAGGAGCTTCGCCCACCGCCCCGCCGGCCCTGCCGCCGATCCGCTGGTCACGGCAGGCATGAAGGCCGGCATAGGCAACGCCTTGCGACGCCGGCCCGAATTGCGACGCCTCAACAGGCTGCGCCAGCGAGGTCACGTCGAACACCAGCCCTACGGCGCCGACCCCTTCTTGCCGATGCTGGGCCATTTTTGCGAACAGGTGCGCGCCGGCAAGACCGCCAGCGAGGTGATGCCACCTGGGCTGTCGACGGCCGTGCTGGACCTGGTCGATCGCGCGCGGGAGCTGCCCGGCAGCCGCCCGCCGGTGGCGACAACGCCGCTGACCTCCGAAGAAGAACGCCAAGGTGCCTCTTGAAGATCGCCTACCTGCTCAATTCCTATCCGATGACCAGCACGACCTTCATCCGAAGGGAGATCGAGGCCCTGGAGCGCCTGGGGCTGGAGATTCGGCGTTATGCGGTGCGCCACTGGGACCAGCCGCTCGTCGAGCCCCTGGACATGGCCGAGCAGCAAAAGACGCACTACCTGCTGACGGGCAACGCGGGCCGGCTGATCGCAGCCTTCTTCGTCGAGCTCCTGTCGAATCCCGCCGGCCTGGCACGCGGCATCGGCCTTTGGCTGCGCCTGTGCGTCAACCAGGGCGAGTTCTCGCCGAGGATGGTCGCCTACCTGCTTCAGGCGGCCTACCTCAGGCGAAAGACCAGGGCCGAAGGCATCACGCACGTGCATGCGCACTTCGCGACCAACGCGGCGGGCGTGGCCATGCTCGCGCAGGCGATGGGGGGACCGAGCTACAGCTTCACTTCGCACGGGCCCGACGAATTCGTCGACCCCAGCGCCATCAGCATGAAACTGAAGGTCGAGCGTGCGGCCTTCGTGGTGGCCATCTCGCACTTCTGCCGCGTGCAACTGGTGCGCTTCAGCAGCATGAAGTGCTGGAACAAGATCTTCATCTCCCGCTGCGGCCTGCAGATGGACGAGTTCCAGCCTGGATTCGGCTTCGAGACGGGCAACCAGGATTTCGTCTGCGTGGGCCGGCTGTGCCCGCAGAAGGGCCAGTTGCTCATCCCCCGGGCCCTAGCGACGCTGCGCGACGAGTTCCCGGCCCTGCGGGTGCACTTCGTGGGCGACGGCGAGTCGCGCGCCGAGCTGGAGCGGGCGATCGCGGACTGCGGCGTGGAGCAACAGGTGGTACTGCACGGCTGGCAGGGCAGCGCCTTCGTCAAGCAGATGCTGGCGAGCAGCCGCGCGCTGCTGCTGCCCAGCTTTGCCGAAGGGCTTCCGGTCGTCATCATGGAAGCCTTTGCGCTCGGCCGCCCAGTGCTGTCGACCTTCATCGCCGGCATCCCGGAGCTGGTGGACGATCGCTGCGGCTGGATCTTCCCCGCGGGCTCGACCGAAGACCTGGCCGCGGCCATGCGTGCCGCCCTGCGTGCCTCGCCGGCGGAGCTGGAGCAGAAGGGCCGCGAAGGCCGGTCCCGCGTGGAGCGGTTCCACGACCTGCAAGCCCTTTCCAATGGCCTGTACCGGCAGTTCACGGCCGTCCCGTGAAGGCGGCCGGCCCGGCCGATCCAGCGTCCGGTTCATCCGCCGTATCCGACATCCGGTCGCCCCGTGGCGCGGTTCGTCCACTTCCGGATCGCGCCATCGCCCGGATCCCGCTAGGGTGGGGGTCTCCTCTCGGGTGCCATCCGCGCCCGACCGGCCGATGAACTGGCGCCGCAACCCGCGGCGCCTTTTGCTTGATGGAAAGCCGCGCCCTGATGAAAACCCTGAGACTGACGACCGCCGCCGCGCTCGTCCAATTGGCCATGTGCACTTTCGCCACCGCCGCCCCCACCTCGGGCCTCGACCAGCCGGGTTTCGACCCCGCCGTGCGCGCGCAGGATGACCTGTTCCGCGCAGCCAATGGCAACTGGATCAGGACGACCGAGATCCCCGCCGACAAGCCGGAGTACGGCACCTTCATCCAGCTGCGCGACCTGTCCGACGAGCGGGTACGCACCATCGTCGACAGCCTGAAGAGCAAGCAGCTCACGCCGGGCACCGTCGAGCACAAGGTGGGCGCCTTCTACGGCACTTTCCTCGACACCGCCGCCATCGACAAGGCCGGCTTCGCGCCCGCCAAGCCGCTGCTGGCCGAGATCGATGCCATCAAGACGCCGAGGGATCTGGCGCGCTGGATGGGTTCGGTGCAGGGCCGCCTGGAGACGCCGGTGCAGCTGTACGTCATGGCGGACTTCAAGAACCCGACCATGAACCAGGCCCTGACCTGGCAGGGCGGCCTCGGCATGCCCGATCGCGACTACTACCTGAAGAAGGACGACGAGCGTCTGTCCAAGGCCCGTGCCGCGTACGAGACCTACCTGAACACGCTGGCCACGCTCGCCGGCATGAAGGATCCGGCCGCCATCGCCAAGCGGGTGATGGCCATCGAGGAGCGCATCGCCGAGGCCCACTGGGACAAGGTCGAGAACCGCAATCCGGTCAAGATCTACAACCCCATGACGGTGGCCGAACTCGGCAAGGCCGCGCCCGGCCTCGACTGGAAGACCTTCCTGCAGGCGGCGAGCCTGTCGCAGGTCGATCGGCTGTCGATCTCCCAGCCGAGCGAAGTCACCGCGGTGGCGAAGATGTATGCCGAGGTGCCGCTCGAAGACTGGAAGCTGTACTTCAAGCTGCATGCGCTGGACGATGCCGCCCCGGTGCTGCCCCAGGCCTTCCGCGACGCCCGCTTCGCCTTCCGTGGCACGGCCCTGACCGGTGCCAAGGAGCAGAAGCCGAGATGGCAGCAGGCCATCACCGAGCTCAACGGCGCGCTGGGCGAGGCGGTTGGCCAGCTCTACGTGGCCCAGTACTTCCCGCCCGAGTACAAGGCGCGCATGCAGGCCCTGGTGGGCAACCTGCTGGCCGCCTACAAGGACTCGATCGACGGCCTGAGCTGGATGACGCCGGCCACCAAGGCCCAGGCCCAGGACAAGCTGGGCAAGTACATGACCAAGATCGGCTACCCCGACAAGTGGCGTGACTACGGCAAGCTGGAGGTCAAGGGCGCAGACGCCATCGGCAACAGCCGGCGTGCGGCCCGCTTCGAGTGGGACCGCATCGCCGCCAAGGCCGGCAAGCCGGTGGACCGCGCCGAGTGGGGCATGACGCCGCAGACGGTCAACGCCTACTACAACCCGAGCCTGAACGAGATCGTCTTCCCGGCCGCCATCCTGCAGCCGCCGTTCTTCGACATGGCCGCCGACGACGCCACCAACTACGGCGCCATCGGCGCGGTCATCGGCCACGAGATCAGCCATGGCTTCGACGACCAGGGCAGCCAGTTCGACGGCAACGGCGTGCTGCGCAACTGGTGGACCGACGACGACCGCAAGGCCTTCGAGGCGGTGGGCGCCAAGTTGGTCGCTCAGTACGAGACCTACGAGCCGCTGCCGGGCAAGCACCTGAACGGCAAGCTCACGCTGGGCGAGAACATCGCGGACCTGTCCGGCCTGCAGATCGCGTACAAGGCCTACAAGCGCTCGCTCAACGGCCAGCCGGCGCCGGTGATCGGCGGCTTCACGGGCGACCAGCGCTTCTTCCTCGGCTGGTCGCAGGCCTGGCGCGAGAAGGTGCGCGAGGAGCGCTCGCTGCAGCTGCTGACCATGGACCCGCACTCGCCGCCTGAATTCCGCGCCAACGGCGCCGCGGTGAACCACGACGGCTTCCACCAGGCCTTCGGCACCAAGCCGGGCGACAAGATGTTCAAGGCGCCGGACGAGCGCATCCGCATCTGGTAAGCCGAGGGATCACCTCCTGACTCGCAGGCCGGCTCGTCCGGCCTGCGTCGTTTCAGGCCTGCGCCGACGCTTGCCGCCCCGGCAAGACGCACACCATCCAGGTCTCGTCGTGCGGCCCGCGCTCATCCCACGCCGCCGCCGGCTCATGGCCCCAGGCGACGAAGCCGAAAGAGGCGTAAAGCGCCCGCGCCGGGCCATTGGTAGCCAGAACGCCCAGGTTCACCTGGCGCAGCCCGGGCTCTCCCGCGGCTTGCTGGAGCAGGTGCGACACGATCCGGCGAGCGACGCCCAGGCGCCGGGCGGAAGGCGCGACATACATGCCCCACAGCACGGCCTTGTGCGCCAGGCGCCGCATGCGCTCGCGGCCGAGACCGGCCACGCCGACCAGGCGGCCGGCTTCGTCGAAGGCGCCATAGACGCCGAACACGCCGTCAGGCTTCAGTCGCTCAGCCACGGCCGCGATCGATTCGCCGGCTTCCTCCGCATGGCTGGAGGCGAACGCCGTCGGGCATTCGAGCAGGCCCTGCAATCGCAAGGACTGGAAGGCCGCGGCATCGTCGCCGGTCAACAGGCGAATGGTCGTCATGGTGTCGATGCCGCGCCGGGCACCCAGCGGGCCAGATCAGGGGCATGGCAGGTCAGTATGCCGGGCCGGTGCCGTTTCAAAGCTTGTGTTCCCAGCTCAGGCGAACCGCCGTGCCGGTGCGCAAGGTCTCGGCCTGGCGGTAGCTCAGGCCCTCGGCGTCCACGCGCGCGCCGGTGACCTCGTCCTGGTGCAGCAGGTTGTTCAAGGCCAGCTTCCATTGGTTGGCCGCATCAGGCTTCCACTGCGCATACAAGTCCAGCAGTCGCTTGGTGGGCTGCCGCCCCCAGCGCGTCGCCGACAGGCGCACGGGGCCACCCGCCTGAAGATTGAAGTTGCCTCCGGCCGACCACGCCCCGTCGGGGTGGTAGTCGGCGCCCAGGTTCAACACCGCGGGCGTCTGGCGCGCCAGGCGGTTGTCAGGCCCGGGAACCGCATCCACCCGGGACTCGTTCCAGCCCAGGTTGCCTCGCAGCTCCAGCGGCGGCGCCTCGGACCAGCGCTTGCGCAGATCCAGCCGCCCTTCGAGCTCGAGGCCCCAGACGCGGGCCACCCCCTGGTTGGCGCGCCGCTGAACCCACGAGCCTTCCTGCAGGATGAGCTGGTCCAGGATGACATCGTCGATGCGCTTGGCGTAGGCCGATACGCTGACGAGGCCGGCCTTGCCGAGCGGATGCTCGTAGGACGCATCCAGGCCCCAGGCCAACTCGGGCCGCAGGTCGGGATTGCCTTGCTGATCCGGCGTCGTCGGGCTGTTTTCGTTGGCCACGAAGCGCCGCGCGAGCAGGTCGCGCGGCGTGGGTGCCTTGTAGGTGCGGCCCAGGCCGACACGGACCTGGTCCTGGCTGTCCGGCAGTTGCCAGACCGAACGCAGGACCGGACTGAAGACGCTGGTGGTACGCGCGACGTGATCGACCACCACGCCCCGGCCATCGCTCACCGTGTGCAGGCCCTCCCAGCGCAGGCCGAGCGAAGCGGTCCAGCCATCATCGATGCGCCACTCGTCCTGCGCGAACAGCGCCAGCCGACCCACGTCGGCCCGGTAGACCTCATCGAGGTTCTCGGCCGGAAGGCCACCTTCGAACTCGCGCTCGCGCTGGATGCGGCTCTCGTCGCGCTGGTTGTAGGCGCCATCCCATCCGAGCAGCACGGCATGGTCCTCGCCGATCGGCTGGCGGTATTTGCCCGCGGCGCCATAGCCCTGGTCGATGGCCAGCGAGTGCACGTGCTCGTCGCGCAGGTACTGGTCCTGCGGGCCCCATCCGTCGAAGTCGGCCTCACCCAGGCTGCGCAGATAGGTGCCGTTCAGCTTCGCTTCGAGCTGTGCGCCGTCGGCCAGCTTGCGGGTCCAGCCGAGCCGGCCGCGCCACAGGACCGCGTCGATCCGGGCGCGCAGATCGTCGCGGCCGAACACCGGCTCGTCGCCGAGGCTGCTCTCGCGCCGGTCCAAGGCGCCGAAGTGGCTGCGACGCAAGCGCAGCAGGTGGTCGGTCGAGACGCTGTCCGAGTCGTCAGGCGACCAGCTCAGGCGCGGCGTGAGGTTCAGGCTTTCGGTGCGGTCGTACTCGCGCTTGTCCGTCGTGTAGGCCTGGACCGGCGCGCCTGCGGCGTCGGTGACTCGCAGGTCCAGGTGCATCGGCCAGACCTGATCTTCCATCGTCGCTCCCAGGCCCACGCCCCAGGCCCAGTGGCCGTCGCGATCGCCGTACTGGCCCTCGACTCCCGCGCTGGGCCGCTGCAGCGCGCGCCCGCCGCTGAGCTTGACATCCGACTGGGGCCGGCGCCCGACACGGCGCAGCACGATGTTCACGCTGCCGGCAATGGCCTGCGCGCTCTGGTCCACGTTCGGGCTGCGCGAGACCTCGACGCGTTCGATCAGGTCGGGCGACAGGCTTTCGAGCGAGAAGCCCGGCGGCACCGGTTCGCCATTGAGCAAGAGCTGGGTGTAGCCGCCGCCCAGGCCGGACATTCGGATCTCCGCTCCCCGGCCTTGCGTCGTGGTCACGCTGATGCCAGGCACCCGGCGCAGCGCGTCGGCGAGGTTGGAGTCTCCCTGCCGGAGCAGGTCTTCCCGGCCGACCACCAGCGTGGCACCGATCGAGGCCCGGCGATCTTCCGCGGCACTCTGGCCCTGGACTTCGACCCGCTGCACGCCTGACGGCGGCTCGGCGGCCTGGGCAGCGGACAGCGAAGGAAGGACGGCCAGCAGGCTGGAGAACAAAGGCAGGCGGCTCATGCAGGTCAGTCAGGCCAACGGGCTCGTTATGGAGGCGCCATTGGAGTGGACCGCTGCAAGAATGGTCAATCTTGATCGACTCGATCAACCCATGAAAAACCACACTGCCCGGGCGCCTGCGCCGCCCCTTTCCGGCTCGGTCCGCCTGCTCACCGCGACCGAGGCCGCACGTGAGCTGGGCGTCACGAAGGCCACGCTTTACGCCTACGCCAGCCGCGGCCTGCTGCAAGCGGTGGCCGACAGCGCCAACCCGCGCGCCAGCCGCTACTCGAGCTTCGAGGTCGAGCAGCTCGCGCTACGCCGCAGCCACGGCCGACGGCGCGAAGAGCACTCCAGGGCCGCGCTTGTGCAGGGCTGGCCGGTGCTCGACACCAGGCTGTCGGGCATCGTGGATGGCCAGCTCGTCTATCGCGGGCGCAATGCGGTCGACATGGCCCGCGAATCCAGCCTCGAGGACGTCGCGCGATGGCTCTGGCAGTTCGACCCGCACGATCCCTTTGAAGCCGAAGCGCCCGTGCTTTCGCCCGAGTGGCTGCGAGCGGCAGCACGCAGTGCAAGCCAGCCTCTCGCCGAGCGAACGATGGCGCGCTTCGCCATGGCACTGGCCGAGTGCGAACTCCCGCCATGGCTGCCCGAGGGCCCGGCGCTGTCCCACGCCTGCGGACAGCACCTGCGCCTGGTCGTGGCGAGCTTTCTCGGCAGGCCGCCTTCGGCCGAGCCCGTGTCCGCGCAGTTCGCTCGCGCCTGGGGCTTGCCTTCCGGCGCTGCCGAGCCAGTGCGCCGGGCGCTGGTGCTCGCCGCGGAGCACGAGATGAATCTCATCGGCTTCACGGCGCGCCAGCTGAGCTCCGTCGGCGCATCGCTGGGGGCGGCTTTGCTGGGCGCGCTGTGCTATCTGAGCGCCAGCTTCAATGGGGGCGACACGGTGCGCGTGGAAGCGCTGTGGGACGAGGTGCTGGCGCAAGCGGACCTGCAGGCGGCGCTCGCGGCACGCCTCGATCACGCCGATTCCATCCCCGGCTTCAACCACCACTACTACCCGGCCGGTGACCCGCGTGGCGCGGCCCTGCTCGAGGCCTGCGCCGAGTGGGGCACTCCCGCCCCGCCCATCGCCGAAGCCGTGGAGCGCCTGACCGGCTGGAGACCTTCGCTGGACTTCGGTCTCGTCGCCCTGCGCCGAGCCATCGGTGCGCCACGCGACGCCGCGATGACCCTGCTGATGGCCGCCCGAACAGTAGGGGTCCTGGCCCACATCCTCGAACAACGCCGCCACGGCACCCGCATGGTCGTCCGCGCCCGCTACACCCCCTGACCCACGCGTGCGCTTCGGGGCGCGGATCGCCCCTCGGGCGCGCTTCGCGCCGCCCCCTTTTCATGGGCGTGCGCGGATCCGGCTTTGCCGGTCCGCTGCGCGAGCCCCCTTGGGGGGCAGGCCCCCGGCAGGGGGCCGTGGGGGCCCTATTTCACGGCTTGTAGAGCTTGATTTCCTTGTTCCAGCGGTACAGCGTCGTCGCGCTGTTCACGTAGACGTGCATCTCGACCGTGTGGTTGCCCAGCGCGACGCTGGTGAAGGTCTGGTAGTTCGCCACCTGATAGCCACCGCCGCCGCGGATGATGGCGTTGTACGGGCAGTTGACGTAGCCACCGTCCACCATCAGGCAGATGGCCACGGCGTTTTCGCTGCCGATCGCGGCGATCTGCGCGTTGAAGTTGCCGGCCACCGTGCAGCCGGCCGTGTTGGCGCAGTTCAGCGTGAGCGTGGTGCCCACCACATTGAAGCCGGCGGCGAGCGCCGAACCGGGAGCGTCGGTGTCGAAATAGGTCTTCTGCAGCTTGTGCGAAGTGCTGATGGCATCGCCGGAAATCTTGCCTGCCTTCACACCGGCGGCATCGCTGCCGGCATGGGCGCTGAACGAAAGGGCTGCGGCCGCGGCAGCGGCCAGGGTGAGCTTGAACAGATGTGACACGTTTGACTCCTCGTCATGCTGAAGGGCTTGCCCTCCAGCAATTGCAGAGGGCGTCCGCATTCTTCGGAGTCCGGTGTCGACGCGACACCCCGCACCCCGAGGGGGGTACGTCACTTATTCGTGGGGCGTCCCCACCCCACGAACAAGGATTTCCGCCTGGGCCTCAGGCGGCCGCGACCGCGGCCGGAGCCGAGGTGCGGATGAGGTGATCGAAGGCCCCCAGCGCGGCCTTCGCACCGTCACCGGCGGCGATGATGATCTGCTTGTAGGGCACCGTGGTCGCGTCGCCCGCAGCGAAGACGCCCGGCACGCTCGTCGCCCCCTTCGCGTCCACGACGATCTCGCCATGCCGCGAAAGCTCCACCGTGCCCTTGAGCCACTCGGTGTTGGGCACCAGGCCGATCTGCACGAACACGCCGGCGAGCTCGACCCGTCGCTCCTCGCCCGTCGCGCGATCCTGGTAGCGCAGGCCGGTCACCTTCTGGCCATCGCCCACGATCTCGGTCGTCTGTGCGTTCACGATGATGGTCACGTTCGACAGGCTGCGGGCCTTGTCGACCAGCACCGCATCCGCCTTCAGCGCGGTACCGAACTCGATCAGCGTGACGTGCTCGACGATGCCGGCCAGGTCGATCGCCGCCTCCACGCCGGAGTTGCCGCCGCCGATCACCGCGGTGCGCTTGCCCTTGTAGAGCGGGCCGTCACAGTGCGGGCAGTACGCCACGCCCTTGTTCTTGTACTCGGCCTCGCCGGGCACGTTGACGTTGCGCCAGCGGGCGCCGGTGGCCAGGATCACCGTCTTTCCCTTGAGCACCGCGCCGTTCTCCAGCGTGATGCTGACGGGCTCGTGGGCCGAGGCCGGCTGCAGCTTCACGGCGCGCTGGCCGTTCATCAGGTCGACCCCGTACGCGCTGGCGTGCGCCTCGAGCGCGGCAGCGAACTGCGGACCCTGGGTCTCGAGCACCGAGATGTAGTTCTCGATGCCCAGCGTGTCCAGCGTCTGGCCGCCCATGCGTTCACCGGCGATGCCGGTCTTGATGCCCTTGCGCGCGGCGTAGACAGCCGCAGCGGCACCGGCCGGACCGCCGCCGATGATCAGCACGTCGAAGACTTCCTTCTTCGCCAGCTTGGCGGCGTCGCGCGCGGCCGCGCCGGTGTCCACCTTGGCGAGGATCTCGTGGACCTCCATGCGGCCCGAGCCGAAGGGCTGGCCGTTGAGGAACACCATGGGCACGGCCATGATCTGGCGCTGCTCGACCTCGTCCTGGAACAGGCCTCCGTCGACCGCCACGTGGCGGATGCGCGGGTTCAGCACGGCCATCAGGTTCAGGGCCTGGACCACGTCCGGGCAGTTGTGGCAGGTCAGCGACATGTAGGTCTCGAAGACGAAGTCGCCTTCGAGATCGCGGATCTGCTCGATGACCTCCTGCTCGAC
>Ga0075370_10000428_pt1 | contig 15577 bp, 15 predicted proteins | sample EndMethybrTD3035_FD_71398 | JGI IMG/M metagenome (GOLD analysis project Ga0075370, IMG submission 71398) | Populus endosphere microbial communities from Tennessee, USA - Endosphere MetaG P. TD hybrid TD303-5 | ecosystem: Host-associated > Plants > Roots > Endosphere | place: USA: Tennessee... | reverse complement strand
GCCGACATCACCAGCGTCCGCTGGTCCGCATCGACGAGTTCGGACATCAGGCGGCTCACGCTCTTGAGCACGTCGATCGCCGGGTAGTGGCCGCGGTGCGCGAGATGCCGCGACAGCACGATGTGGCCGTCCAGGATGGCGCGCAACGCATCGGACACCGGCTCGTTGAGGTCGTCGCCCTCCACCAGCACGGTGAGCAGGGCGGTGATCGAACCCCCGCCGGGCGCAGTGCCGCAGCGTTCGCACAGCTGCGGCAGTTCGGCGAACACCGACGGCGTGTAGCCGCGCGCCGTCGGCGGCTCGCCGGCCGCGAGGCCGACTTCGCGCCGCGCCATCGCGATGCGCGTGACCGAATCCATGGTGAGCAGCACCGGCTGACCTTCATCGCGGAAATATTCGGCAATGGCGAGCGCGGCATGGGCGGCGCGGAGACGGGCAAGCGCAGGCTGATCGGCCGTCGCGACCACCACCACGGAGCGCGAGAGCCCGGCGGACCCCAGCTGCTTGTCGATGAACTCGCGCACCTCGCGTCCGCGCTCGCCGATGAGCGCGATCACGTTGATGCCGGCCGGGGGCTGTGCGTCCGCCTGCGCTCCGAGATGCCGTGCCAGCATGCCCAGCAGCGTGCTCTTGCCGACGCCGCTGCCGGCAAAGATGCCGATGCGTTGCCCCTGCCCCAGGGTCAGCAGACCATCGATGCTGCGGATGCCGGTCTCGAGGATGCGCTCGATCGGCGGGCGTTGCATCGGATTGATGGGCGCGGCCTTGAGCGGGCGGCGCAGCCAGGTCACGGGGCGTGGCATGCCGTCCAACGGCTCGCCGAAGCCGTCGATCACGCGGCCCAGCAAGGCCGGGCCGACGCCGAGCTGCGATTGCGCGCCGAGCGCCTCGACTTCGCAGCCAACGGCGACGCCCTCGATGGCGCCATACGGCATGAGGGTGACCCGTCCCGCCTTGAGGCCGACAACCTCGGCGAGCACACTCCGGCTCGCATCGTCATCGCCCGAATGACTCCGGACCCGGATGCGGCAGAGCTCGCCCACGGCGGCATCCGGGCCCAGCGCATCGATGCTCAGGCCCTGCATCTCGCGGACCCAGCCGATGCGTCGATGCAGCTCGGTGCGGCGGAACGCTTCCCTGCAGCTTGTCAGCACGCTCATTTCAGGCTTCCGTCACCAGGGGACTCGACAAAGAGGCTCGCACCGCGGCGCGCTCTTGCACCAGCAGATCGCGCAGCACCTGCAACTGGGTTTCGATCCGCGCATCGAGTCCCCCTTCGGCGGTCTGCAGAATGCAGCCGCCCAGGGCCACTTCGCTGCTGGCGATCCATTGAACCTCCACGCCGCCGGGACGCCTTGCGGCCGAACCCCGCTCCTCATCCAGCGCAGCCAGGTCCGCGGGGTGAAGGTGCACGGCCACCAGCGGCTTGCCCCGCAGGGCTTCGATGGCGCAAGCCAGCTGCGCGCGAATCACATCGGGCTGGGCCGCGCTCTCGCCCAGCATGCGGCAGACGACTTCGAAGCACAGCGCGAGCATGTCTTCTTGCGCCGCGGTGAGCCGGGCATCGATCTGCGCGGGAAGCGCTGCGATCAACCCGTCAAGCACCTGCACGCGTGCCTGGCAGGCCGCCTGGGCTTGCTGCTGGAGCTCGTGGTCCATGCGTTTGGCGCGTTCCTCGAGTTCCCGAGCAGCCCGCTCGCTGCCTTGCGCGCATCCCTGTGCAAATCCCTCCTCATAGCCCTGGCGGCGGGCCTGCTCACCCGCGGCTTTCGCGGCAGCGAGTGCCGTTTCCAGTGGGGCCTGCCCCTGCTGCGCCATGACCGGGAGGGCAGAGGGGGCCGATGAATTGACTTCCGGTTTGCCGGGGTTCGGCATCCGCACCAGATGGACGGGGCCGGGCCGCACGGCAGCGCCGGCACCTCGCCGACGCGGAAGAGGCAAATGCCCTTGAACGGACACGCCGCGCAGCACTTGTGGAACATCCTTGGGGTTCAACGCAAGGCCCTCCGCAGAAACCCCGCGCTCTGAAGGAGCCGGCGCGCGGACGCTCGAAGCTCCTGCAGCAGTCCAGTCGCGATCGGCGTTCGATCTTGCAGTTGCTGCGCCACCTTCGCGACCAAGGCGCCTCGCAGCGCCCGCGGCACGGGCGCATGGGCGTTCCCGGCCAGGAGCGCCTCCACCCGTTGCCGATGGCCCAGCTCCAGGCCGTTCAGCAGCACGCCCCGCCAAGGCCAGTCGGCGAGGCGAAGCCAGTCGGCGACCAGCCGTGGAGGCTCCGCCTGCATGAGGCGAATCAGCGCATCCAACTGATGACCATCGAGCGCATGCAAGCTGTCCTCGTCGGACGCCGGCACACGCGGCAAGGCCGCGCGCCCTGCCGCCCGCGTGGCCTCGGCAATCAGCGCCGGGTCGCGGTCCATGCCCAGCTTCTTCAGTTCTTGCAGGAGGGCTCGGAGCCCGGAGCGCTCCTGTTCAGGGAGCGCCTCCAGCAGCCAGTCTCGATCGCTCGGTGCCATCGCGTGCAGGAGCAGCGCTGCATGCCGAGCGCCCTCCGACTCGACGGGCCCGCCGCTGCTCGCCGCGACGCCCGCTACGCCTACCTCAGGGAGGTTCATCAGCGGCTCCCCCCAACGCCCTTGCCGGTTCCCGCGTGCGGAAGCGAGCCTCCCGCGCGTAAAGACGCACCTTCGCCCATCCAATCGCGCACGCGCTGCAAGGCTGCTGCACGTTCAGCATCGGAAAGCGTTGCCGGGCCTGTCCCATCGTGACGCGATGCGGTCCGGCGCAGTCCGCCGCGAGCGAGCAGCAGAACCACGGCCACGATCAGCAGACCGCCCAGCAAGATCTGGGGCAGCGGCACATCGCCGAACAAGCGCGGCGCATGCGCGGCCTCGGTCTCGGCCACTGTCCCCGCGGATGAGTCCGCAGCAGCGTCGGCCGCCAAGGGCATGGCCGCCTCGGAGGCCGGCGTGGCCATGCCCGCCAAAGACTGGATGACCACGGCATCCCCGCGTTCCGACACTGCGCCGACGGCGGCCGCCAACAGCTTGCGCAACTGTTCCTCCTGCGCCGCATCGAGCGCCTGGCGTACCACCGCCACGACCTGCATGCGCCGGATGGAGCCGGGTTGGCTGACGACCTGCTCGACGCGCCGGCCCACCGCGTACTCGACGTCGCGCTGCGCGCTGCCGCCGCGTGCGCCATCGGAGAGCTTCGCGTCGCCGGCCGGCCCCGCATCGCGCAGCGTCTCGCGCTCGCGCACCACCACGCCGGTGGCCTGCAACCCGGCGCGCGAGGCCGCGGGCAGCACGTCTTCGGTGGTCGTGCGGATCTGGTCCATGTTCAGCGTGACGTCGACGCTGGCCAGCGCCTGCCCTGCGCCGAAAGCCCGCTCGAGCACGGCCATCGCCTTGCGCGCCAGGTGGCTCTCGGTGTCGCGCTTGAGCTCCAGCCGCGCGGCGTCGGGTTCGCCGTCGCCATTGCCAGGGTCCGAACGCGTCAGAGCCACGCCGTGGCTGTCGACGATCGTGACGTCCTGCGTGCCCATGCCCGGCACGGCCGCTGCCACCAGGCGCTGGATGCCGGCGACCTGTTCGCCACGCAGGGCCTGGCCCTGGCGCGGCGTCACCGTGATCGAGGCCTTGGGTCGCGCCGTCGACTGCTTGAACAGCCCCTGCTCGGGCAACGCCAGCAGCACGCGCACCTCGCGCACCTCGGATAGCGACTGGATGGTGCGCGTGAGCTCGCCCTGCAGCGCGCGCTGGTAGTTGACCTTCTGCGCGAATTCGGTCATGCCGAAGTCGGTGTTGTTGAACAGCTCCAGGCCGACCGCGCCGTGCAACGGCAGGTCCTTGCCCATCAGCTTGATGCGCGTCGCGTACACCGTCGCCTTGTCGACCAGGATCGAGGTGCCGCTGTCGCCGAGTTTGTAGGGGGTCTTGAGCCGCTCCAGCTCGGCGGTCATGGCCTGCGCGTCCTCCGGCTTCAGGTCGGTGAAGAGTGCCTGGTAGTCGGTGCGCAGCAGCCACCATCCGCCGATGGCGGTCAGGATCGCAATGAGCGCCACGCCGGCAATCAGACCCGCGCGGGCACGCGGCGAGAGGCCTTGCCAGAAAACCGGGCCTTTCATATCGGCATCTTCATGATGTCTTGATAGGCCTCAAGAAGCCGGCTGCGCACCTGCATCATGAGCTGGAAGTTCACGCGAGTCTCTTCCAGGTCGATCATGATCTGGTGCAAGTTCCCGGCATCGCCGAGGGCCAGCCTCTGAAGGTCCACCTGGCCGCCGATCAGCTGGCCGTTGAGCCGAGCCAGCCCATCCGTCACCAGGCTGCCGAAGGAACCGGCGGCAGAAGCCGCGCCCTCGCCCGGCGCGGGAAGCGCAGGCGCCTGCAGGGGCTGCGCGCTCGACGCGCCCACCAGGGCCTGCGCTTGCGGCGAGAGCGATGACAAGGCCTCGACCGGCAGGAACCCGCTCATGTGCCGCTCCCGATCTCGAGCGCCCGCAGCGCGAGCGTGCGCGCGGTGTTCATGGCTGCGACATTGGCTTCGTAGGCGCGCGTGGCGCTCATGAAACTGACCATTTCCGTGGCGGGGTCCACGCCGGCGTAGGCGACGAAACCACGCGCATCGGCCGAGGGATGACCGGGCTCGTAGACGAGCCGGGGCGCGATCTGGGCGGGCACCACCTGAACCTGCGGAACGGCCTGCGCCGCGGCGTTCAGACCTTCGCTGACCAGACCGCCGAAGGCACTCCCCCGGAGCGCGGCTGCGCCGGCCATGCGCGCATCCGCGATGACGCGCAAGGGCTGGTAGCCCGCGGCGCCAGGTGCCTGCACCGTGTTGGCATTGGCGAGGTTGAGCGCCGCCACGTCGACGCGGGTGCGCTCGATGTTCATCCCGACCGCGCTGATGGCGAACGACTGCGTGTAGTCCATGTCTATTTCCTCCCGTCGCCGGCGGCCATTGAAAGCACCGCGAAATGCCGTTGCAGTCCCTTGACCAGCGCCTGGTAATGCAAGGCATTGCGCGCCATCTCGGCGACCTCCACGTCGAGCTTGAGCTCGGCCGTCACCCCATTGGCGTCGACGGCAGGCTCGATGCGAGGACGGACCTGGCTGAGCGCGAAGGCATCGACGCGGCCGGTGTTCATCAGGCTTCGCTGCGCGTCGACCAACTGGGCCTCGAAGCTCACGCGCTGCGGCACGTAGCCGATGGCGTTCGCGTTGGCGATGTTGCCGGCGATGGCCTGCTGCCGAAGGCTCGCCGCATCGAGCGCCAGCGCGAGCGCCGATCGGGTCACGGCTTCGATTCCGTCTGTCATGGGACTCTCCTTGGATGGCTTCGATGGGTGTGCATGAGTGCCTCTACTGGACGACGAGTTCGCCGTGCAGGGCACCGGCCGCCTTGACCGCCCGCAGGATGGAGATCACGTCGCGCGTGCTGGTCTTGAGCTGGGCCAGCGACTGCACGAGGTCCGACACCGTGTTGGCACCGGCGACGAAGGCAGTGCCGCTCGGCTCGTCCACGTCGACGCGGGAGTTGGCAACCATGGCGGTGCGGACATCGGGGCCGCCGTTCACGATGTTGTAAGGCTGCGAGGCGGTGTTCTGGGTCGAGACCGCGATGCGGATGTCGCCGTGCGAGATCGCCACCTTGGAGATGCGCACGTCACCGCCCGACACCACCGTGCCGGTGCGCTCGTTGATGACCACCTTGGCGCGCCGGTCCGGCTCCACCGCCACGTTCTCGATGCGGGTGAAGAGTCCGACGAGCTCGTCGCGCTGCGAGGCCGGCACGGCGATCTCGATGCCCGAAGCGTCCCTGGCCTTGGCGAGTCCCCCGCCCAACTGGCCGTTGATGGCCGCGGCCACCCGGCTCGCCGTCGTGAAATCGGGCTCGGAGAGGACGAAGGTCACGCTGTGCCGCTCGTCGAGCATGGTGGCATCGACGCCGACTTCCACGGTCGCGCCGTTGGGCACGGAGCCGGTGGTTGGATGGTTCTTCTGCACCACGTTGCCGTTGGCGTCGTAGCGATAGCCGCCCACGGACAGCGGGCCCTGGCCCAGCGCGTAGACGCGACCGTTGGCCGCCTTCAGCGAGGTCAGCAGCAGCGTGCCGCCGACCAGGCTGCGCGCGTCGCCGGCCGAACTCACGGTGATATCCAGCGTGTCGCCCTCGCGCGCGAAGGTCGGCAGCGTGGCGCTCACCATCACCACGGCGACGTTGCGCGACTGCACTTGTTCGGGGGCGATGGTCAGGTTGAACTGCGACATCACATTGGCCAGGGATTGGCGCATGGCGCGGTTGCTCGGCGAGTCGCCCGTGCCTGCCAGGCCGGTGACGATGCCGGTGCCGATCAGCGCGTTGTCGCGCCAGCCCTTGAGCTTGCCCAGGTCCTTGACGCGCAGGGTCTCGGCGTGGGCCGAAAGCACGCCGATGCACATCAGGAGCGGCAGCAGGCCGCGCACGGCAGCGCCGAGCGCGTGCCTGCGGGGGAACAGTGTCTGGAACAGGGCGCGCATCACAGTCCGAGCCAATCGAGAATCCGCCGCCAGGCGCTGCGGCGCGCCCGGTCGGACACGTCGCCTTCGCCGACGTAGGTGATCCGAGCGTCGGCCAGGCGCGTGGAGAGCACCACGTTGCCGTCCGAAATGTCCTGTGGCCGCACGCGCCCTTCGAGGTTGACCTTCTGCAGCTCGTCGTTGACCGTCAGCAGCTGCTCGCCGGCCACCCGCAGTTCGAGGTTGGGCAGCACCTCCGTCACGGTCACCGTGAGCGTGGCCAGCAGCTTGTTGGCGCGCTGGGTTTGACCGCCCCCGTCGAATCCGCCGCTGACGCCGATGCCCAGTTGGCCGACCAGCTTGCCGTTCTGATGGGTCACCGACCCCGTGATGTCGTTGGCGCGACGGGTCCCGGTGTTGGCGCTGGTCGAGGCCGAGGAATTCTCGAACACCTGGACGGTGAGCGAGTCGCCGACGCGGAAGGCCTTGTTGTCGGCCGTGAGGGGGCGGAAGCTGCCTTCCTGGTAAAGGCTTTCGGCGCTCGCCGGCACGGTGATGCACACGGTCGCCGCAAGGACAAGCGCCCTCAGCGATCGCACACACGCGCCCGGGCCTTGCCGATCAAACAAAAGGCAGTCCGTCACGGTTGCACCTCGAGCTGCCCCGGCCCCGTGACGCGCGCGAGCACCTCGCCGCTGGCGCCCGGCACCTTGACCCGAACGACCTCGCCCTGCCGCCCGTCCTGCAGCACCTGCGCCCGGCTCTGGATGGACACATCGCCATTGCGCGCGATCAGATGCGCCCAGTTGCCGCGCGCGACGGCCGGTGCGGCTTCGAGATGGGCGTCAGTCAATACTTCGCCGGGGCGCAGCGAACGGCGCAGCCGCTGCTTGCCGGTTGCAAGATCGGCGCTCGCATCCAGGTCGGCGCCGATCGGCTTGCCATGCCGGAGGCTCGTGAGATCGATCTCTCGCCGCTCGAGCGCGCCGTTGAGGACGATCGGGTCCATCGCTGTGCCGCGCTCCACGTTCGAGGCGGCGACCGTGAGCGGCGCCCAGGCGCCGACCTCGAAGCTGACGGCGGTGCTGCGCACGAATCGATCGTCGACCCAGGCATCGACCCACACCAGCATGCGCCGCGCCGGCAGCGCCTGGGGGGCGAGCGGCCGCACCCGAAGGGTCGGCACCCCGGCGGGCAGCACCAGGTCGCGCGCCGCGGAGACCGGCTGCACGTCGGCCCGAACGCTGCGCCGCGAGAGCCAATCGGCGAGCGCCGAGCGCGCGGCCGCCACGACGGTCTCGCCGTCCAGGCGCTGGGCAGCGCTTTCGATCAGCGTCTCGTCCGTGCCGCTCCAGCGGATCTCCCGCGCGGGGCTGTGCGCGCCCACCCAGCGCGCGATGGTGTCGCGGTCGAGCGCTGCGGGTGCGCCCAGGCGCGGCGCGGCGCCGAGGGGCAAGGCCATCAGCTGCCGCAAAAGGGGCAGGTCTTGAGTGCTCAGGTAGGCGATGTCGCCCAGGCGAACCTGGGGCTCCCGGACTTCGACGCGAGGCCGCAGCTCGATGGCGATGCCCGCATCCGCCGGTGCGCCGCGAACAGCGGCCGGCAACGCGGCGCCAAGCGCGAGGGCGGCGATCGCAGCTCTACTTGCGCAGTGCATTGATCATTCCCAGCATCTCGTCCGCGGCCTGGATGGCCTTGACGTTGGCTTCATAGACGCGCTGTGCCACCATCAACTCCACCATCTCCGCAGTCAGCTTGACGTTCGAGCCTTCGAGGAAACCCTGCGCCAAGGTACCCATGCCGTCCTCGGCCGGTTTGGCGGAAATCGCTTCGCCCGAGTCGACGCTCGAGCGATAGAGGTTGTCGCCTTGAGGCAGCAGGCCCGACGGATTTGTGAAGCGCACGAGATCCAGTTGCCCCACTTCGATCGGCGTGGACTGGCCCGCGACCTGGACCCGCACGTGGCCATCACCGTCGATCACCATGCTCTGGGCGTTGTCGGGAACTGCGATTCTTGGCTTGAGCGGATTGCCGCTCGACGTCGCCAGCAGACCGTCGCTGTTGAGCTTGAAGGTGCCGCCGCGGGTGTACGTGCTGGTGCCGTCGGGCATGCTCACTTCCAGGAAACCCTCACCCTGGATCGCGACGTCATAGGCCGATTCGGTCTTCTTCAGATCGCCCATGTCGAAGACCTTCGACACCCAGGCGATGCCGACGCCGGCGCCCACGCGACTCTCCGCGCCCAGCAGCCCCACGCCCTCCTGCCCGGACAGGCGCGCCGCTTCGCGCACCATCAGATCGGTGAAGCCGACCTTGCCTTTCTTGAACCCCACCGTGTTGACGTTCGCCAGATTGTTGGCGATGGTGTCGACATTGAGCTGCTGCGCCTGCATGCCGGTGGCACTGATGTAGAGAGCATCGAACACGGTTTTTCTCGCGGATGTGATGAGGGAAGGTGATCAGGAAAGTTCGCCGAGCCTGCGCACGGCGGCGCCGATCATGTCGTCGTAGCCGGAGGCGAGCTTCTGCATCGACTCGAAGTGCCGCATCGACTGGATCAGCTGCACCATCTCCTGCATCGAGTTCACGTTGGAGTTCTCGAGGAAACCCTGTCGAAGCTGCACGTCGCTATCGGCCATCGTCGACGGAGCCTGCTCCGTGGCCAGCAGCCCATCGCCGATGCGTCTGAGTGACTTGGCGTCGTCGAACCGGACCACCTTCAGTTGCGCGACCGGAACTGCATCGGGGCGGCCGTCCGGCTTCGCCTCGAACACATGGCCGGCGCCGTCGATGCGCGGGTTCGGGTCGTTCAGCGAGATCTCGCCGCCCTGCCCCATGACCGGATGGCCCTGCGCCGTGACCAGCCGGCCTCGCGCATCGAGGCGCCAGCTTCCCTGGCGTGTGTAGGCAGGGCCCTCGGGTGTGCTGATCTCGAAGTAGCCTGAGCCGCCCAGCGCCACATCGAGGCTCTGGCCGGTGGATTTCAGCGTGCCAGGCCGGGTATCGGTCTGAATCAGCAACAGGGCTGCCGACGGCGATGCAGGAAGCGAATCACCCGGAGGAACCGAGGCGGCGCCGTCCATCGCCCGCGCAAAGCTGCTGCCTCCGATGCGCTGCGCCGTCGCGACCTCGCGCTTGTAGCCGGGCGTCGTCGCGTTGGCCAGGTTGAGGCTGATGCGCTCCAGGCGCGCCATCTCCTGCTGCATGCCCTGCAGGCTGACGGCAAGCACGTCGGTCATGGGATCGGTCTTCCTGTATTCAAAGTTGAACGACGCCGAAGGACTTGAGTTCGACGTTGTGCGGCACCTCGGCCATCGACAGCACGCGCAGGTGCGGCATCACGCGCTCGGACAGCGCGCGCACGTGGCGGCGCAGTTCGGGCGCGCACAGCAGCACGGGCAGCAGGTTGTTCTTCATCATGCGTTCGGCCTGCTGCACGAGGCGCTTCATCAGTTGCTCCGTCAGGCGCGGATCGATCACCAGGGGCTGCGCAGAGGCGCCCTCTCCTGCCGCTTGAACGCTCTGCAGGAACTGGCTCTCGACAGTCGGGTCCAGCGTCAGCACCTGCAGTGAACTCGCCTCGCCCAGCAGCCCCTGGCAGATCGCATGTCCAAGGCGCTTGCGCACGAATTCGGTGAGCTGGCCGGCATCGCGCGTCGTGCGGCCCGCATCGGCCAGGCTTTCGAGGACCGCCTCGATATGGCGAATCGAGACCTTCTCGCGCAGCAGGTTCTGCAGCACTTTCTGAACGTCGCTGGACGAGAGCACCGTCGGGATCAACTCCTCCACCAGGCCGGGCTGGGCCTGCCTGACGCGCGCCAGCATCCGGTCGACCTCCGCGCGCGTGAGCAGGGTGGCCGACTCGCGCCGGAGCATCTCCGTCAGGTGCGTCATGAACACCGTCGGCGCATCGACCAGCGTGAAGTTGGCCTGGCTGGCCGCATCCCGCTGGCTTTCCTCGATCCACAGGGCCGGCAGGCCGTAGGTGGGGTCTCGCGTCGCCTCGCCCGGCACCGACTTGAGATCCCCCGCCGGATGGATGGCGAGGAGCCGGTCGGCACGGACCTCGCCCTTCCCAACCAGCACGCCATCGATGTGGATTTCGTAGCGGTCGGCCGCGAGCCGCGCCGAGTCCTTGAAGCGCACGCGCGGAAGCACCATTCCGAAATCCTGAGCATGCTGCTTTCGGAAGGCCGAGATCCGCTCCATGAAGACGCTGCCCGGCTGATGGATCAGCGGAACCCAGCGGCTCCCAAGGTGCACCTCGATGGGCTCCACGTGCAGCAAGGCATACGGGTCGTCGGCCGAAGCGCCAGGCGCCGCATTCGCTGCGGTCGCATCACCGTCGGCGGCGTGCTCGGGTGCTCCTTCTCCGCTCGCTCCGACTGCTGCCTTGGATGCCGCGGAGCGGTACAGCATCGTCGCGGCCAGCAGCAGGCAGGTGGCCAGCGCCATCGTGGGAAGAACAGGAATGCCCGGCAGCAGCATGAGGCCACCGAGCGCCATGGCCACAAGCAGCAAAGTCTTCGGGAAAGAGCTCACCTGGCGCAGGGCCTCGCGACTCAGGTTGGCGTCCGAGGCCGAACGCGTGACGATGATGCCGGTGCCCACGGCGATCACGAGGGCCGGCACCTGCGTCACGATGCCATCGCCGATGGTCAGGAGGGTGTAGGTCTGCAAAGCCTGCGACCACGGCAACCCGTGCTGCATGACGCCGATGACCAGGCCGCCGACGATGTTGATCAGCAGGATGATGATGCCGGCGATCGCATCGCCCTTGACGAACTTGCTGGCACCGTCCATCGCGCCGTAGAAGCCGGCCTCCTTCTCGATGTTCTTGCGCCGGCGCTGGGCCTCGGCCTGGTCGATGAAGCCCATGTTCAGGTCGGCATCGATGCTCATCTGCTGGCCCGGCATGCTGTCGAGCGTGAATCGCGCTGCCACCTCCGACACCCGCTGCGCTCCGCTGGTCACCACCACGTACTGCACCACGATCAGGATCAGGAAGACGATCAGGCCGATGACGTAGTTGCCGCCCACGACGAAGGCGCCGATGGCGCCGATCACGCGACCCGCATTGCCGTCGGACAGGATCAAGCGCGTGGCGGCGACATTCAGCGAAAGACGGAACAGCGTGGCGATCAGCAGCAGCGACGGGAAGGTCGAGAACTCCACCGGCCGCGCCATGTAGAAGGTCAGCAGCAGCACCAGGAAGGCGAAGCTGAAGTTGCACAGGATCAGAAAGTCCAGCAGGCCGCTGGGGATGGGCGCGAACAGCACCACCAGCACGCCGAGCACGAGCAACACCAGCGCGATGTCGCTGTGCTTGCCGGCGAGGCGTCCCAGCGCGTTCACTGGCGTACCTCGCCTTCGGCCGTGGTGCGAGCGCCTGCGGCTGCAAAGCCCTGCCGCTGCTCGCGCATGGCGAAGACCCAGACGATGATGCGCGCCACCTGCGCATAGAGCTCAGGGGGCACCAGGTGATCGATGGACAGTTCGCGATAGAGGCGTCGGGCGAGCGCGGGGTTCTGGACGACGGGAATGCTGTGGCGCGCGGCGATCTCGCGCATGGACGCCGCGAGAGGGCCGGCTCCCTTGGCCAGCAGTTGCGGCGACGCCATGCGGCCGTGCTCGTACTTGAGGGCCACGGCCACGTGGGTCGGATTGGTGATGAGCACGTCGGCGTTGCGGGTCTGGCGCAAGGCCTGACTGCGCTTGCGCATCTCCTGGCGCAGTTCGCGCATGCGGGCGCGCACGCGCGGATCGCCTTCGCGATGCTTGACCTCGTCCTTGAGCTCGCGATGGTTCATGCGCATCTTCTTGGCGAACTCGCGCCGCGTGTACATCAGGTCGAGCAAGGCCAGCAGGCCCAGCAGAAGAGCCATCTTGAGGCCCATGCTCGCGAGACCGTCGAGGAGGGTGCGCAAATAGCCGACGGGAGACACGGAAGCGAGGGCGTAGAACTGCCCCGCGAGCGCCTTGAGCCCCAGGAATGCGACCAGGGCGAGCAGACAGAGCTTGACGATGGCGCGCGCCGCGTCGAACAGCACGCGCATCGAGAACAGCCGCTTCAGGCCGTTGGCGGGATTGATGCGGTCGAAGTCGACCTTGACGGGCTCCCACGACAGGATGGGGCCGGTCTGCATCATGTTCGCGACGATGGCCGCCAGCATGAGGGTCGCGAAGAAAGGGGCCGCAAGGACCAGGACGGATCGAAAAGAGCGCTCGACGATCGGCCACAGGCCCGCGCCCGACGGGTCCGTGCGTCCCGCGTGCACCAGCAGCGCCGAATCGAATCGAAAGTGCGTTGCGACGGATTCGAAGCCTCGCCAGCTCAGATAGACCACCGCCACGACGAACACCACGGCTGCCACCACATCGGTGCTCTTGGCCACCTGCCCGCGCTCCCGCGCACGCTGGAGCTTGTACGGCGTGGCGGGCTGGTTGCGATCGAGATCCTGTTCGGCCATCAGCGAACGGCTCCCGCAAAAATGGCATCCCAGGTGCCGGCGATGCTGGCGTAGACCCGTGTCATGACACCGCCGATACCGGCAAACCAAAGGGACAGCGCCGCCAGACCGACGAGAAGCTTCACGGGGATGCCCATCGTGAACATGTTCATCTGCGGCAGGTTGCGGCCGACCACGCCCAGTACGAATTCCACCAGCACGATGCAGAAGATGACAGGCGCGGCCAGGGCGAAGCCCAGACTGAACAGGCCCGTCACCTGCTTGAACAAGGGGGCCGCCGACTGGACCAGGGACCACGGCGCCCCCGGCGGAAAGCGCTCCAGGCTGTACGCAATGCCGCGCAGCAGCGCGTGATGCCCGTTGACCAGGAAGAACATCAGCACCGCGAAGTACTCGAAGGCGGAGGTCAGGATGGGGACGGGACGGCGGGTCACGGGATCGATCAGCTGTGCCATGCCGAAACCCAGCTGCACGTCGAGGAGTTGGCCAGCCACCGAAAAGGCACCGAAGGCGAGCAGGACGCCGAGGCCCATCGTGGCGCCCAGCGCGAGTTCATGGAGGGCTGCGGAGAGGAACGCGCTCCAACCCGTCCACGGACCCGCAGGCACCGCGAGCCCCGTCGCCATCGCCAGCGAGAAGCTGAGCACCAGAAGCATCCGCACCGATGCCGGCAGAGGCGTCGCGTACAGCACGGGGGTCATGGCGAAGGTGGCGGCAATGCGCAGCGAGAGCAAAGCGATAGACGCGATCTGCGCCGCAGCAAGACCTGGCGCAGCGACCCCGAACAGCGCGGATGCCGAAGACAAAGAGGTGGAGTTCACTGCGCGCCCTGACTCAGAACATCGCAGGAATGCCGCTCCACAAATGGGCAGTGAATTGAGTGAGCTTGCGCAGCATCCAGGGCCCGGCCACGATCATGACCACTCCGGCAGCAAAGAGCTTCGGCACGAAAGTGAGAGACATTTCCTGCACCTGAGTCACGACCTGAATGACGCTGATCACGATGCCGACCAGCATCGTCAGCCCGAGCAGTGGGAGAGATATCAGAAGACCTGTCCAGAACAGGTCCGACATCATTTTGAGAGCGAGATCCGCATGCATTGCACTTCCGTCCCTGTCTTTAATGAAAGGGCGTGTGCTCGCCCTTCGTTTCATTTTTTGGCAGTGTAGTGACGGGCCATCTTCACATTGGCGACGGCGGAGAATTTGCGAGAAAGGTCTCCCCCATAAGAAGGATGCGCTGACGACATTCAGCCGATCGAAGTGCCAGGGAATTCCGGTGGCACTCGGGGAAACTCCGGGGAGTACTGTCCCTAGGTTTGTCGTCGTAACGACAAGTTGGCGACAAGCGCGGTTCTACAGTCCGCCCATCGTGCAAACCAACGCCAACACCTTTCCCCGCCTGCTGCTGGCCCACGCAGAGCGCCAGCCCGACGCGCCCGCCGTGCGCGAGAAGGACCTCGGCATCTGGCAGACCTGGAGCTGGTCGGCCGTGGCCCGCGAGGTGCGCGAGATCGCCTGCGGTCTCGCCAGCCTGGGCTTCAAGCCGGGCGACAACCTGGCGATCGTCGGTGCCAACCGGCCGCATCTGTACATGGCAGTGCTGGCGGCGCAATGCCTGCGCGGCGTGCCGGTGCCGCTGTACCAGGACGCAGTGGCGGGCGAGATGGTCTTCATGCTGGACGACGCGGCCATCGACTTCGTGATCGCCGAGGACCAGGAGCAGGTCGACAAGCTGCTGGAATGCCGCGAGCTGCTGGCCGCCCAGGGCAAGCAGGGCCTGCGCCACATCGTCTATGACGACCCGCGCGGGCTGCGCCACTACGAACAGCCGGGCCTGCTCGGCCACGATCGCCTGCGCGAGCTGGGCCGCGCCTTCGATGGATCGCAGCCGGCCTTCTTCGAGCAAAGCCTGAATGGCGTCGAGCCTGGCGACGTCGCCGTGATCCTCTACACCTCCGGCACCACCGGTCGGCCCAAGGGCGTGTGCCAGACCCATGCCAGCTTCATCGCGGCGGGCCGAGGCGGCGTCGAGACCGACCGGCTCGGTCCCGGTGACAACATCATGAGTTACCTGCCGATGGCCTGGGTCGGCGACCACCTGTTCTCGGTGGCGCAATGGCTGGTGGGCGGCTTCACGCTCAACTGCCCGGAGTCCTCGGCCACGGTGATGAACGACATGCGCGAGATCGGGCCCAGCTACTACTTCGGACCGCCTCGCACCTTCGAGGGACTGCTGACGGCCGTGTCGATCCGCATGGAGGACGCGGCGGCGCCCAAGCGCTGGCTCTACGCGAAGTTCATGGCGCTGGCGCAGCGCGTGGGCGCCGACATCCTGAACGGGGCGAAGGTGAGCCTGGGCGACCGGCTGCTCTACGGCCTCGGCGACCTGCTCATCTATGGGCCGCTTCGCAACGTGCTGGGCATGAGCCGCATCCGTGTGGCCTACACCGCGGGCGCGGCCATCGGGCCCGACCTGTTCCGCTTCTACCGCTCCATCGGCATCAACCTCAAGCAGTTCTACGGCCAGACCGAGACCTGCGCCTACGTCTGCCTGCAACAGGACGGCAAGGTCAAGCTGCAGACGGTGGGCAGCGCGGCGCC
>Ga0075370_10000427_pt1 | contig 15586 bp, 9 predicted proteins | sample EndMethybrTD3035_FD_71398 | JGI IMG/M metagenome (GOLD analysis project Ga0075370, IMG submission 71398) | Populus endosphere microbial communities from Tennessee, USA - Endosphere MetaG P. TD hybrid TD303-5 | ecosystem: Host-associated > Plants > Roots > Endosphere | place: USA: Tennessee... | reverse complement strand
GCTACCACGAGTACAGCCGCACCGACGCGCTGCGCATCGGCCGCGCGCTGGAGGAACTGGGCTTCGCCTGGTTCGAGGAGATGATGAACGAGCAGAGCACGGCGTCCTACGCTTGGCTCGCCGACCAGCTGGACGTGCCCATCCTGGGACCCGAGAGCCTGTCGGGCAAGCATTACGCGCGCGCCGGCTGGGTGACAGCTGGCGCCAGCGACATCCTGCGCGCCGGCGTCACCGGCTGCGGCGGCATCGGCCCGACGATGAAGGTGGCCGCGCTGGCCGAGTCCTTCGGCATGAACTGCGAGGTGCACGGCAACGGCGCCCCGAACCTGGCCGTCTGCGGCGCCATCCGCAACTGCCGCTGGTACGAGCGCGGCCTCCTGCATCCCTTCCTGGACTACGAGGAAGTGCCGGCCTACCTGAACGCACTGGTCGACCCGATGGATGCCGACGGCTTCGTCGCACTGCCGCAGGCGCCCGGGCTGGGCGAGGACATCAACTTCGACTACATCGCCCGGCACACGGTCGCGACCTACTGACCCGCCATGGCCCTGGCCTCCGTCCCGACGCTGCGCAGGCGGCATCTGCCGGTGCTGCTCGCCGCGTCCTGGCAAGCGGCGCGCGCCGAGCCCGCCGACGACCAGTTGCTGATCGGCATGAGCATGAACAACCTGCTCTCGCTCGACCCCGCCGCCGCCACGGGGCTGGATGCCGCGACCGTGGCGTGCAACCTCTACGACAGCCTGCTGGAGGTCGACGCGGGCAACGCGACCCGGCTGAAGCCCAGCCTGGCCCAGGCATGGGAGTTGGGCGACGGCGGGCGGCGGCTGACGTTCCGGCTCAGGACGGACGTGCGCTTCGCCAGCGGGCAACCGCTGACGGCCGCCCATGCGGCCTGGTCGCTGCAGCGCGTGCTGCGCCTGAACCTGGCCATGGCCTCGGTCTGGAAGAGCTATGGCTTCACCGCCGGCAACGCGGATGCGTCCATCCGCGCCGAAGACGCACAGACGCTGGTGCTGGACCTACCCCAGCCGACCGACCCCACGCTGGTGCTGATGACGCTGGCCACGTCGATCAGCGGCTACGTGCTGGACCGCGACACCGTCCTCGCCCACGAGCAGCGCGGCGATCTCGGCCATGCGTGGTTGACGACGCATGCCGCCGGCTCGGGGCCTTTCGAGCTGGAGGACTGGCGGCCCAAGGAGCTGCTGACGATGCGCCGTGCGGCCCGCTACTGGCAGCCCGCCGCCAAGCTGCGCCGCGTCGTCTTCCGCCACATGACGGAGTCCCAGACGCTCCGGCTGATGCTGATGCGCGGCGACCTAGACATCGCCGGCGGCCTCTCCGCGCCGGATGTGCGCGCGCTGGCCAAGCGGCCCGATCTCGTCGTCGAGGAGGTGCGCCGCGCCACCATGTACTACGTCGCCGTCAACGCCCGCCATCCGCGCTTCGCCGACGAGCGCGTGCGCCGCGCCGTGCTGCGCCACCTGATCGATTTCCAGGGCGTGGCCGGCAGCGTGCTGCCCTTCTACGGCGAGCTGCAGATGCGCCCCGTGCCGCCCGGCCTGCCGGCTTCGCTGCCGCAGCCCGCCTACACCTTCGACCCCGCCGCGGCCCGCCGCCTGCTCGCGGAGGCCGGAATGCCCGGCGGCTTCGACACGACGATCCGCGTCGTCGCCGAAGCGCCGTTCACCGGCATCGCCACGAGCCTGCAGGCCACGCTGGCCGAGGCCGGCATCCGCGCCAGCATCCTGCCGGGCACCGGCAACCAGGTCTACGGCGCGATGCGCGAACGCAGCTTCGAGATCGTCGTCGGCCGCGGCGGCGGCGGTGCCGAGGCGCACCCGCACTCCAGCCTGCGCGCCCTCGTCTACAACCCCGACAACCGCGACAGTGCGCGGCTCAGCAACTTCCAGGGCTGGCGCACCGGCTACGCCGACGCCGAGCTGAACCGCCTCATCGAACGGGCACTGCTGACGCCGGACACGGCCGAACAAGTCGAGCTGTACCACCAGGCCCAGCAGCGCTTCGACGCGCGGGTGGGCGCCATCCAGCCCATCGCCCAGATGCTGGACACGCAGGTGTTGCGCCGCGCCGTGCGCGGCTACCAGGGCCACCCCAGCGGCGCCACGCGGCTGCGCGAGGTGTCCAAGGACGCCAGCCCATGAAGGCGCGCTGGATGCGCGGCGGCGTGAGCGCCGCCCTGGCCTTGCTCGGCCTGCTGCTGCTGACCTTCATGATCGGCCGCGTGATGCCGCTGGACCCGGTGCTGGCCATCGTCGGCCCCGACGCCGACCGCGCCACCTACGAGCAGGTGCACCACCAGCTCGGATTGGACCGACCGCTGTGGGTGCAGTTCGGCCGCTACCTGGGCGACCTGGCGCAGGGCGACCTCGGCCACGCGCTGCTCACCGGCCGCCCCGTCACCGAGGACCTGGCCCGCGTGCTGCCCGCCACCGTCGAGCTGGCCACGCTGGCCATCCTGCTCGGCGCGCTGCTGGGCGTGCCGCTCGGCGTCTGGGCGGCCAGCCACCACAAGCGCCTGCCCGACCACCTCGCCCGCGTGCTGGGCCTGCTGGGGCATTCCACGCCGGTGTTCTGGTTCGGCATGATGGGCCTGCTGGTCTTCTACGCCTGGCTGGGCTGGGCCGGCGGCATCGGCCGCATCGGCCTGGGCTACGAAGGCACGATCCCGCGCGTGACCGGCCTGATGCTGGTCGACACGCTGCTGGCCGGCGATATGGCGGCCTTCCGCAGCGCGCTGCGACACCTGCTGCTGCCGGCCTGCGTGCTGGGCCTGCATTCCATGGCCTACCTGAGCCGCATGACTCGCAGCTTCATGCTCGCCCAGCTCAGCCAGGAATACATCACGACGGCGCGGGTCAAGGGCCTGAGCCGGCGACGCGTCGTCTGGGGCCATGCCTTCCTGAACATCCGCGTGCAGCTGCTGACCATCCTGGCACTGGCCTACGGCGGCCTGCTGGAAGGCGCCGTGCTCGTCGAGACCGTGTTCGGCTGGCCGGGCTTCGGCAGCTACCTGACCAGCAGCCTGCTGCTGGGCGACATGAACGCCGTGATGGGCTCGGTGCTCGTCATCGGCCTGCTGTTCGTCGCCCTGAACCTGACCGCCGACGCGCTCTACCGCGTCTTCGACCCGAGGGCCCGCGCATGACGACCTCCACCCTCCCCTTCGGCGCGTGGCAGGCCTGGCGAGCCGAAGCGGCCAGCACGGCGCGCAAGCTGCTGGCCAACCCGCTGACCGCCGTCGGCGTGGCCATCATCGCGGTGCTGCTGGCCGTGGCGCTGTTCGCGCCGTGGATCGCCACGCACGCCCCGCTGCGCCAGGACCTGGCCGCCGCACTGCAGCCGCCCGGAGCCGCGCACTGGCTGGGCACCGACGAATTCGGCCGCGACGTCTTCAGCCGCCTCGTCCACGGCACCCGCATCACGCTCTTCATCGTCACGCTGGTGACCGTCGTGGTCGGCCCGCTGGGCATGGCGGTCGGCGTCGTGTCGGGCTATTTCGGCGGGCGCGTCGACATGCTGTGCATGCGGGTAGCGGACATCTTCCTGTCCTTTCCCAGCCTCGTGCTGGCGCTCGCCTTCGTCGCCGCGCTGGGCCCCGGCCTGGACCATGCCGTGCTGGCGATCGCGTTGACCGCCTGGCCCGCCATCGCCCGCCTGGCCCGCGCCGAGGCGCTGACGCTGCGCCAGTCCGACTTCATCGTCGCGGCCCAGCTGCAAGGCGCCTCCCACCTGCGCGTGCTGTGCCGCCATCTCGCGCCGCTGTGCCTGCCGTCGGTGCTGGTGAGGCTGACGATGAACATGGCCTCGGTCGTGCTGACGGCCGCCGGCCTGGGCTTCCTCGGCCTGGGCGCCCAGCCACCGCTGCCGGAGTGGGGGTCGATGATCTCCGAGGGCCGGCGCTACATGCTGGACAGCTGGTGGACCGTGGCCGCGCCCGGCGCCGCCATCCTCGCCGTCAGCATGGCCTTCAACCTGCTGGGGGACGGGCTCAACGACGCGCTGGACCCCCGCCAAGCCTCATGACGATCGAACCACCCCTGCTCACTGTCCGCGGCCTGCAGGTGGCGTACGGCACGCCGGTCGCGCCCGTTCCCGTGGTGCATGGCGTGTCGTTCGACCTCGGCCGCGAGAAGGTCGCCGTCGTCGGCGAATCCGGCTCCGGCAAGACGACGGTGGGCCGCGCGCTGCTGCGCCTGCTGCCCCGCCAGGCGCGCATCGACGCCGAGCAGCTGACGTTCGACGGCATCGACCTGCGCCACGCCCGCGAAAGCGACATGGAGGCGCTGCGCGGCCGCCGCCTGTCGATGATCATGCAGGACCCGAAGTACTCGCTGAACCCGGTCATGAGCATCGGCCGGCAGATCGGCGAGGCCGTGCAGCGCGGCGGCCAGGTGTCACGCGCCGAATGCGCGGAGCGCGTCGAGGCCTTGCTGGCACGGGTGCACATCCGCGAGCCACGCCGCGTCGCCGGCCAGTACCCGCACGAGGTCTCCGGCGGCATGGGCCAGCGCGTGATGATCGCGATGATGCTGGCCCAGCGGCCCCAACTGCTGATCGCCGACGAACCCACCTCGGCCCTCGACGTGTCCGTGCGCCAGGAGGTGCTCGCGCTGCTGGACGAGCTGGTCGCCGAGCAAGGCCTGGCCCTGCTGTTCATCAGCCATGACCTGCACCTGGTGCGGAACTTCTGCGACCGCGTGCTCGTCATGTACGCCGGCCGCATCGTCGAGACGCTGGCCGCCGCCGACCTGGCCCAGGCTCGCCATCCCTACACCCGGGGCCTGATGGCATCGCTGCCCAGCCTGCGGCACCGCCGCGCGGTGCTGCCCGTGCTGCAGCGTGACGCGGCATGGAGCGCGGCATGACGGCCATGTTGTCCATCCACGACCTGCGCCTCGCGTTCGGGGAGGGGCCGCAGTCGCGAACGGTGTTGCACGGCGTCAGCCTGGAGATCGCGCGCGGCGAGGCGTTCGGCCTGGTCGGCGAATCCGGCTCCGGCAAGACCAGCGTGCTGCGCTGCCTGGCCGGGCAATACCGGCATTGGCAGGGCGAGGTACTCATGGCCGGCGAGCCCTACCGGGGCGAGCGCAGCCCGGCCCATGCCCGCCGCGCCCAGATGGTCTTCCAGGACCCCTACGGCTCCCTGCACCCGCGCCACACGGTGCGCACGGCGCTGGCCGAGCCGCTGCGCGTGCAGGGGCAGACGGATCGCCTCGACGAGCGCATCGACGAGGTGCTGCAGCAGGTCGGCCTGCCGCTGCATTTCCGCTTCCGCTACCCGCACCAGATCTCGGGCGGCCAACGCCAACGCGTCGCCATCGCCCGCGCGCTGATCCTGAAGCCCCCGCTGCTGCTGCTGGACGAGCCCACCTCCGCCCTGGACGTCTCGGTGCAGGCCGAGATCCTCAACTTGCTGGCCGAACTGCGCCGGCAGCATGGCCTGACCTACCTGCTGGTCAGCCACGACCTGGGTGTCGTGGCCCATCTGTGCGACCGAGTGGCGGTCATGCAGCAAGGCCGCATCGTCGAGACGCTGACCTGCGACGCACTCTGCAACGACGAGGCACAGCATCCGTACACCCAGGCGCTGGTGGTGGCTGCGCAGGCTTGAGCACAAGCGCGTCGATGAAGTTCCCAAGCAGTTCCTGCTGATCCGCGTGAACTGACGCCCCACCAAGGAGGCTCTTGGCGTACCTTCAGCCCCTTAGCCTGCTGAGCTCGAACGCGGGCGCGGCTTGCCGGTCTTCTTATTCGTAGTCGTAGGGACCGGCCCGGTCGAACTGCGCACCTTCAACTCAAAGTTGCAGCGGTGATGACTGACAGCGACGTTGGCCTCGCTTCTGGAACGCTTGACGATGTCGTGCGCCATGCTGACGGCAGCTGAGGCCATCTCAGCGATGGGCTGGTGAACCGTTGTAAGGGGTGGCCAGATGGACTCGGCCATCGGCGTATCGTCAAAGCCGGCGACGCTGAGCTCGGCGGGAATCTTGATGCCCAGGCCAAGTGCCACAGCAACGATCCCTGCGGCCATGTCATCGTTGCTCGCGAATACTGCTGTCGGTCGCGCTCCGGGGTCACCACCCAGCAATGCTGTTCCCACCTCCATGCCCGAGCGATAGGTGAACATGCCCTGCATCAACCGGTTGGGTGCGATCGCCAGCCCAGCCTCTGCCATGGCGGCTCTGAAGCCCTCTTCTCGCCGCCGGCTGGGTGAATGCGTGGGATTCCCCAGCACGAACGCAATGTCGCGATGTCCCAGATCGATGAGATGCCTCGTCATCGACCTCGCACCTTCGAAGTCATCGATGAACACCGCTGAGGAGTGCGAGCGAGGCTCCGCCGTGGCGAAGCTGATCGCGGGAAGCTGAGCTCGCCAGACGACCTCCAGCGTTTCCATGGAGTCGCACAGCGGCGGCGGCAAGATCACGGCGTGCGCACCGGCCGCTATGACGCTGCGCACGGCGTCTATCTCCTTCGCGTGCGCTGCCGTAGGTTCCACGACCAACTGGCATCCCAGCTTCGTGCCAGCCGAGAAGGCACCCATCAGGAACTCACCAAGGTTTGACGAGCGTGGATTGCTGAACAGAACGCCGATGCGCACGACGCCCGACCTCGCCGCACGTGCCGCCACGTTTGGCACGTAGTTCATCTCCTTGATCACAGACAGAACCCGCTCCCGTGTCTCCGGCCCGACCTCATCGGAACCGTTCACCACGCGAGAGACCGTCATCGACGAGACGCCCAGGCGTGCAGCGACGTCATGGATGGTCGTGCCACGCCGTCGCTTCTGGGGCTCGGCCGGCGGTTTCTCAGCCTTCGGCTTGTCTACTTCGCTCTTTCGCCGAACCATTTCAAGACTTCCTGTGAAGTTGCGTCATCGGGCGCACAACCGCAATGTTATCGATATTTCTTATGAGCCAAGCCCGCAGGCGGCCTACACCGATATCGCTTGAGTCCATGTCCGGACTCAAACCGTGGGACTTGTGGATACCTGTTCCCATCACGTCCGTAGCCAGGGTAGCGCTGCTCCCTCCGATATGAAAAGAATCAACGGCGCTATATGAAGTTGACGCGCTGCGGAATGCTAGGCGCCGGGCGCACCGCATCGCCACCTATGCCGCATCCGTATATAGGCGGACGGATTTTCTCTAGGTCAAGCGCCCCCACCAAACGGTGAGCGCATGCACCTCGTAGGTGTCGACCCGTAGACAACGAAATCCCGCTTGACTGCACAAAAGCGCGACGTTACGTTATCGATCACAAATCGTGGCTCGTGCTGGCCTGCTTCGTCAAGTCGGAGCGGTTCACAGCTGCAAGCGCTCGAAACGGCCGACAAATTGCGAAGTGGCCAAGCACTTGCCGCGAAATGTGATCGATAACAAATGAGGCACCTATTCCTGTGCACTACGGCGTAGGCATAGCTCGGTTGCTTCTCCGTACGTGCCCTCTAGGAGACAAAACTTGAAAACTCACGAGCAAGACCGCCGGCCTTCTCTGAAGCTCAGCATCATTTCGAGCGCGATTTCGATCGCGGCCATGGCATTCACTGCCACCTCGGCGCAAGCCGTTAGCTTTGTCGCAACCCCCGCGGTGAGCCCGGTGGTGAGCCCCGAGGGGTTCAAACACCCGGCGCTGGGCTTCACGGCGGATCAACTCAACTTCACCCGGCAACAGATCCGGGCGGATGTCGAACCGTACAAGTCGTACTACAACATTCTGGCAACGGTCTGCTGCAACTACGCAAGCCTGACCTTGCAGCCGACCAACCGCGACAGCACCAAGGTCGATACGCCCAACACCCCCAATTACAACGGGAGCACTGCGCAGACGCGCATGATCAACGACTCGCAAGGTGCGTTGACTCAGGCCCTTCTTTACTACGTCACGGGCCAGAACGACTACCGGCGAAACGCGATGCGCATTCTGCGCACTTGGAGCAACATGAACCCGAACGGATATGCGTACTTCGCTGACGCACACATCCACAACGGCGTCCCGCTGTCCCGCATGCTCATGGCTGCCGAAATCATGCGCTACACCCCGGCAGATCCGACCTACACGTCCTATCCCCTTGCGTGGACCGCCACCGACACGCAGAAGCTGAAGGACAACCTGATCGATCCGATGGAGCGCACGTTCTTCTCCAGCAACGAGCGTTTCATGAACCAGCACAACTACTCGCTGGTTGGCCGCCTGGCAGGCGCCATCTTCACCGACAACCGCGCGCGCTACGACGAAACCATCGAGTGGATGACGGTGAACGCCACGTCCACGCGGCAAGACATCAACGGCGCGGTGCTGCCTTTGATTCCCCGCATTGAGGCCAGCGACCCGATCAACAAGTACGGGCAAGCCTTCTATCAGATCCAGGAAATGGCGCGCGACCAGGCGCACGGAGGCGACAACGTCGACATCCTCGCCGGCCTGCTGCGCATGGCCAACTCTCAGGGGACAAAGGTTGACCCGTACTCCGGCAAACCATCGACAGCCAGCAACGCCGTCAGTGTGTATGCGTTCGGGGGCAATCGACTGCTGATGGGGGCGAACTCCTACGCGGAGTACATGCTCGGCTACGAAACACCGTGGGCGGATACCACCGGGGGCACGTCGGCCATTTCTTCGGCATACCGCGGCCGCCTCTACGAGGTCGATGCGATCCCGGAGATCTACAACGCCTACAAGTACCTCGAAGGCGTCGACGTCGAGACGGCAGCTCCCTACCTCGCGACCGCGGCGGCTCATGCGAACGGACCGGCCATTCCGTGGGGCAACGCGACACCCAACAACAAGGACATGGGCCCGACAGCGTTGCTGACACTGCCGCCGCAGATCTCCGGCATCGCACTGCCCTCGACGGCGCTGCTGGAAACCGAACGCAAGTCGATCTTCCTGAACGGCCAATGGGCGATGCAGACGGAAGGAACTCGCAAGTTCGGTCACGCGGACGTGACGCCTGACGGAGCGACGGTCGTCTTCCACGACGTGGTCTACGCCGATCGCTCAAAGTTCGCTCCCGTAGGGCTGATGGTTCGCACCAACGGCGTGATGACACTGGCCGCCAGTGCCAATCCAGATGCGCCCCCATGGTCCGTCACCATCGTTCCAGACACCAAAGGTCAATGGCGCTACATCGTTCCTGACTCTGCGAGCGCAGTGACCACCGGCAAGCCGCTAGGCGCGAACATCATTTACTTCAAGTTCAGCGGCGCCAGCGGCTCGACCGTCGACGTCGACTACGTGAACATGTCGGCCCCCACCCAACTCACCGCGCCGCACTTCGTTAACCCCTTCCCCGATACCGAAATAATCCTGAAGGGGAGCCAGTACGCGACCACCTACGCAGCGACCGACGCCAATGCCAGCGACGCACTCGTGTATGAGGCGATCAAGCTTCCCGTCGGCGCGACGCTGAACACGGCGACGGGCGCGGTCGCGTGGACGCCGGCATCGGCACAACTCGGCATGCAAGACGTGATCCTCAGCGTCACGGACGGCGTGTCGATCAGCACCGTCGCTGCAAAGCTCAACGTCCAGCCCGACCGCGCAGCAGCGTTCCAGGCCGCGACGGCGGGGTACGACCCGCAAGCGGTCTACACGACGCTGTCGCTCGACACGTTCAAGACTGAACTGGAGAACCTCCGCCAGCAGTCGAAGACCGTGACGGACGCTGACTTCCCGGCGGTTCTCAAGGCGGTGCAGGTCTCGGTGAAGAAGCTGCTGTTGCTCAACCCCCTGGTCTCGTCCGACGGCAGCCTGGACTGGAGCAAGAGCATGGTCACCACGACCGGCTTCGGCGCAGATCGCCCGGCGCTTCTCGTCGACGGTGACTACAACAGCTATTCGGGCGACCTGCGCGCGCCGATCTACATCGACTTCGGTGAGAACTATCGCGTGTCGGTGTCGGCCTTCGGCATCCAGGCGCGGTTCATGTTCGCCAACCGCTCCCAAGGTGCCAACGTCTACGGCTCGAACGACAACGCCAACTGGACGCTGCTCAGCAGCCGGGAGACGGCTGACACCACCGGTAGAAACTTCGAGATGGAGAACATCCCCGTCATCGCCGGCACTGAGCAGAACGCTTACCGCTACTTCATGGTGCGCGTCGACCATCCTGGCATCCCCACCGACCCGGCATACCCCGGCATCTCGTCCTATGGCGAGTTCCGGTTCTTCGGCACTCGCTATGACCTGCTGACGCCGGTGGACTTCACCGCGAACGTCAAGATCGCGCGCTCTGGCCTCACGTTGAACCGATTCACGTCGAAGTACACAGGCACCGTGACGATCACGAACACCAGCAACGCCACGCTGTCCGGGAATCTCCAGTTCCGCCTGGACGGTCTGACATCTGGCGTGACTCTGGATGAGGCGAACGGCATCCGCGCCGGCGCTCCGTACATCACGCTGAGCCAGACGCAACTCGCGCCCGGCGCCTCAGCGACTCTCAACACCACGTTCACGAACCCGGCGAAGGCTGCGATCTCGTACACGCCGCGGCTCATCAACGTCAAGTACTAAGGAATTCTCTCCATGAACGCAATCAAGAACCTCGCGGCACGGCTGATGTTTGCAGCCACGATGGCCTGGGGTAGCGGCGCGGCGCTCGCCGCCCCGGTTTACTACCACGTCGACATCGACACTGCCTCGCTGGGCACGGGAACTGCCTATCTGGGCCTGACCTTCCTGGGTCTGGACGGCGCCGATGCCGAGGCAAAAGTGACCGACTTCGTCGGCAGCCTCGTTGGCACCGGCTCCTCTTCCGGTGACGTGACAGGTAGCCTCCCGAACCTCCTCTCATTCGGCAGCGCCGGCGGCGGTGGTGACTTCTTCCAGTCCATCGTCCTGGGCGGCGTCTTCTCGTTCAATGTCGCGTTCGAGGTGGGCACGGGTGACATCGGCTCGGCGTTCAGCTATTCGCTGTTCAACGACACGCAGTACCTCGGTGCCAACGGCGATCTCGGAACGTTCTTCCTTGATCCCACCGCTGACAAGGAGGTGCAAGTGACCATGCCGGCCGCCAACCAGCTCAGCAGCGTCACGGCCGTTCCCGAGCCCGCCTCGTTGCTGCTGGTCCTGACGGCGATGAGCATGATCCTGCTGACGAGTCAGCGTCTGCGTCGGCGCTGACACTGCCGTTCAAGAAAGGGGCCGCTTGGCCCCTTTCTTTTCAACTTGCAGAGATCGGATATACCCACAGACCTGCGATTAGACGCATCACGAGCACCCCACGATCCGTAGCACTTGAAATTCTGCCAAGAGAGACTTGATGTTCCTCCCCTCTAACCGCCTGAGGGCGGCGATAGCGCTGCTGTTTCTGACGATCTCGACGCTTGCCACGGCGCAGGGCAAATGGCCGATCAACACCTGGCTGTTCACCTCCTTCAACGGCAATGGCGACGGTCTGCACCTCTCCAGCAGCGATGACGGTCGCAGTTGGAAGGATCTTGGCAAGGTCTACCTGAAGCCCACCGTAGGTAGCGGTCTGATGCGCGACCCGCATCTCATGCGTGGCCCGGACGGCATCTTTCGCCTGGTCTGGACCACAGGCTGGAAAGACAAGGGGATTGGCTACGCGTCCTCTGCAGACTTGGTGAACTGGACGACACAGAGGTACCTCCCGTTCCTTGACACCGTCAAAGGGGTCAACAACGCGTGGGCGCCTGAAACGTTCTATGACGAGGCGGGCCAGCAGTATGTGATCACCTGGTCGTCCGACATCGATGGCCGCTTCGCAGAGACGAAATCCTCCGAGCGGATGAACAACCGGACCTATTTCGTCACCACGAAGGACTTCGCGACCTTCAGCGCGCCCAAGGTCTTGATCGATCCTGGCTTCGATCACATCGACACCACTCTGCTGAAAAACGGAGGCCGCTACATCGCTGTATTCAAGGAGGGTGATCGCCAGAAGAGCAAGCAGTGGGGCGCGATACGCTGGGCCGTGGCCGACAGCGCGCTCGGACCGTACAGGCTGATGCCCAATGCGCTCGTCTCCGGCGAGCGCGCCGAGGGCCCGACGTTGGCCGTGCTGGGAGACACGGTGCGCCTGTACGTGGACTACTACGCCAACGGCCGATATGGCGCCTATGAGACCCGCGACTGGATCTCCTGGACCGACGTCTCGGACAAGGTGACGCCGGTCAAGGGCCAGCGCCATGGCACGGTCTTGAGCGCGCCCGCCTGGCTGGTCAAGGACCTCGAGGTCGCTACACCGTCCGAGACGCCCGCGGCGCCGCTGCCTGCGCCTCCCCCTGCGCTCGAAGGATTCACGGCGGACCCGGCCATCCGCGTCTTCGGCGACACGTACTACATCTACCCCACATCGGACAAACCGAACTGGCAGACCACTGACTTCTCCGTGTGGTCGTCCAAGAATCTGGTGGATTGGAAGAACGAGGGAAAGGTCCTCGACGTGGCACACGACGTGAAGTGGGCCAACATCGAAGCTTGGGCTCCCGACGTGATCGAGCGCAACGGCACGTACTACATGTACTTCTGCGCGAAAGGGTCCATCGGTGTCGCGACTTCCAAGTCTCCGCTCGGACCGTTCGTCGATGCGCTGGGCAAGCCGCTGATCGCCAAGGGAACAGGCATTCAGACCAACACGATCGATCCGTATCCGTTCATCGATGACGACGGTCAGGCCTACCTTTACTACGGCAACGGCAAGCTCGGGAACGTGGTCAAGCTCAAACCGGACATGGTGACCACCGACGGAGAGGCTCAGGCCATCGAGATGAAGGACCACCGAGAGGGCGTGGTTGTCTTCAAGCGAGCTGGCAAGTACTACTTCATGTGGTCCATCGATGACGCACGCAGTCCGAACTATCGCGTCGGTTGGGGTACGGCCGATTCACCCTATGGGCCGGTGAAGTCGCCCGAGCGAGGCTTCATCGTGCTGCAGCGGCATGGCACGGCCGTGGGCACGGCACACCACAGCGTGGTCAACGTTCCTGGCACAGACCGCTGGTACGCCGCCTATCACCGCCACGCCCTACCCGTAGGCGGTGGATACCAACGCGAGACAGTCTTGGCCAGGATGCAGTTCGCTGAGGACGGCTCGATCAAACCGATGGATCCTCTGCAAGTGCCCTTCAATCCTGGAGACAAGGGTGAGCCCATCACGGACGGCAAAGGCCATCCTTGACAAGGTCGCAGCAAGTTTGAGCCGGGCTGGCAGTCCTTGACGGGAGCAACGATCTCGCGATATGTTATCGATCACAAATCATTGCGTGAATCCGACGCGCTGAGGTTCAGAGGTCGGCCGCTCAATCGCGGGAGCGGGTTTATGGTGAACGCCTCCTGAACAATCAACAGAGACAAATTCGTGAAAGTCAGATTCGCAGCCAATCTCAGCGTGGCTTTGCTGAGCATCACAACCGTCAGCGTGCGCGGCGCCGAAGCACCGGTGGTGCAACCGGTGCAGGTGGACAGCTCTCGCCCCGATTGGGAAAACCCAGCAGTCAACGCTCGAGGCAAGCTGCCAGCGACGGCGACGCACTTCCCGTTCGAGAGCCGCGCAGCTGCGCTCAAGGGTGATTTCACGCGGTCATCGCGCTATCAGACGCTGGACGGCCAGTGGTCGTTCAACTTCTCTCCATCCTCCGACAGCGTGCCCGATGGTTTTCAGCTGCCCAGCTACGACGTCGAGAGCTGGAAGACCATCAAGGTACCGGCGATGTGGCAGGCCGAAGGCTACGACCAGGCGCGTTACAACAACATCGTCTACCCGTTTCCAGCGAATCGCCCGCTCATCCCCCACGCGACAAACCCGGTAGGGTCGTACCGCCGCACGTTCGAACTTCCGGCCACTTGGGCCAATCAGGATGTCATCCTCCATATCGGCGCCGCGGGGTCTGCATACCAGGTGTGGGTCAACGGTGTGGAGGTCGGCTATTCCGAGGACTCCAAGCTCCCCAGTGAGTTCGACATCACGCGGCTGGTGAAGCCCGGCCAGAAGAACATCGTTGCGATGCAGGTGCATCGCTGGTCCGACGGGTCTTACCTTGAGGACCAGGACTTCTGGCGCGTGTCCGGCATCGAACGCTCGGTCTACCTGAAGGCCGTCCCCAAAGCGCGGGTGAACGACCTCTTCGTTCGCGCTGGCTTGGACAAGAACTATCGCGACGGCGAGCTGTCGACGGACGTGTCGCTCAGCCCGAGAACTCAGCCGGTCACGGTTCGCATGTCACTCCTGGACGGCAACCAGACCGTGCTGACGCGTGAGGCGCGCGTCGCGGCCGGCGCAGCCCACGTCGAGACACTGGCCGCACCGGTACCCGGTGTTCGTCAATGGACCGCCGAGACGCCGAACCTCTACACCTTGCTCCTCGAGATCTTTGACGGCAACGGCAAGCTGATCCAGGCAACGCCTCAGCGCATCGGCTTCCGCACCGTCGAGATCAAGAACGGCCTCGTGACGGTCAACGGCCGACCCATCATCCTGCGCGGGATCAACCGCCACGAACACGATCCAGAGACGTTCCACGTGATGTCCGAAGCGTCCATGCGTCGTGACATCGAGCTGATGAAGCGCAACAACTTCAACGCCGTTCGCACGTCGCACTACCCCAACGCCGAGCTCTGGTACGCGCTGGCTGATGAGTACGGTCTCTACGTCATGGACGAGGCCAACATCGAGAGCCACGCCTACATGGAAGCAGGCAACCGGCATCCGGAGAAGCGCGCCAGCTTCCAGCTCGGATTTGACCCGGCATGGGAATCGGCGCACGTGAGCCGCGTGATGAACATGGTCGAGCGCGACAAGAACCACCCATCGGTGATCTTCTGGTCGCTCGGCAACGAGGCCGGCATCGGCCCGAACTTCGAGAAGGCGGCAGAGCAGGCACGCAAGCGCGACCCCTCTCGACTCATCTCCTACCTGGGCTGGGGCACGCTTGACTGGAGCCACGAGCCCAATGCCTACGTCGACATCTACGCGCCCATGTATGACGACGTCGAAAAGATGGTGGACTGGGCAACCGATCCAAACCGCAAGCAGCCCATGATCCAGTGCGAGTACTCGCACATGCAGGGCAATTCCGGCGGCAACTTCAAGGACTACTGGGACACCATCTACAAGTACGAGAAGCTCCAGGGCGGGTTCATCTGGGACTGGGTCGATCAGTCCATGTACCGCTACACGAAGGACGGCAAGCGCTACTGGGGCGACGGGGGCGAGTACGGCCCCAATCCCGGCGGTGACATCGAATTCGGCGATGGCCTGATCCAACCGGACCGCACGCCCAACCCGCACCTCTACGAAGTCCAGAAGGTGCTGTCACCGATCCAGTTCGAGGGCTTTGACCCCGCGTCGGGAACCGTGACAGTGCGCAATCGCCACGACTTCCGGGACCTGTCCGGGTTCTCATTCGAGTGGGCCATGCAAGAGGACGGCGTCACCATCGCCTCCGGTCCGCTTGCAGACCTGACGACAGCCTCGCGACAAACGCAGCAGGTGAAACTGCCTCTCGCCAACGTCACGCGGAAGCCCGGCGCGGAGTACCTCGTCACCGTGCGGGCCAAAGCCAAAGGCGGAGCGGTTCCGCTGACCCCGGCGGGA
>Ga0075370_10000425_pt1 | contig 15612 bp, 13 predicted proteins | sample EndMethybrTD3035_FD_71398 | JGI IMG/M metagenome (GOLD analysis project Ga0075370, IMG submission 71398) | Populus endosphere microbial communities from Tennessee, USA - Endosphere MetaG P. TD hybrid TD303-5 | ecosystem: Host-associated > Plants > Roots > Endosphere | place: USA: Tennessee... | reverse complement strand
AGACCATGACGCCGATAAAAAATCCGCTCATGTTGCAATAAATTATGACGGATTAATTTATTAACTATTTGGTAGTTACGTGGTTTTCGTAAAGCAAAACGTTCGTTGATCTGGGGTATTTCACAGAAACCAAATTCATTAATAAATTGCAAAATGGCTACATCGCGCGATGTTAACTTCACAAAGTGATCATCCTGATTATTTTTCTATTAAAAAAGTGGACCCCATTTTGCAAAAAGAAGCAAGTTATTAGAGAATAAATTTAATCTAAAACAGAAGTTATCCACAGAGGGGGATTCCTCAAAAAATCCAACGATTGTGGGTAACTTCTAATTGCCCTGTCGACTAAGGACATTCAGAGACTTCATTTTGTGACAACTCCAATAGCTTTTTTTATCTGAAACTCATAAAAAAGTACGATGCACCTTTGTAAATGAAGTTTCCTATTTTTCTCATACTCTACATATTTTTCGAAACGATCTTTAGCAAATCTTTATAAAACTCTACCGTATCATTGGAACGCCCGGCAACTGCCTTAAAAAATCTGTTTTGTGTCGTTTTTTTTACTAAAATATTTTTTATATTATTTTCTGCTTCTACCCATGTATAGTTAGGACTTTCTAATTTTTCTGCCTCGCTGGCTTTGTCTACAATTTTAGACAAATAAGCCACTGTTTGAGAAACAGGTTTATTGTTTATGTGATCTCGACTTCCAAATAGCCCTAGTTTCCAGTTAGGTTTATTTAGCGCTTCATCTAAAATAGTTAATACATTTTCTTTACTTTTTGGTTCACGAGGCGAACAAACCTTTTGATTCTCCTTCCAAGCACGCTTATCATCTTGTTGTTCACTCAATGGATAGCTCCGCAAAGATTGTAGTGATGAGGTATAAAAGATAATAGGTAAATCAATGGAAAATTTTTTCATAATTTCTGTGTGACGTTCGATAGCAATACGTCGAGCTTCTGGTGTATCTCGAGCAATAACAATTGCACGCATAGCATCTTTATTTACTTTGGCTAAAACTTCATTATGGTGAGCTTTATGTGAAACCTCTCTCACAAACAAGTCCTGATCGGTTTGATTAATTTTTGCCATTGCAGATTTATAGTTAATCACATCAGTTTTCTTACCTAACCAAGTATGTCTCACTGTTCCCGAATCTTTAAGTAACATAGCTTTTACTTGACAATGCTCTCGATCAAACAATAATCCAACAAGCAAACGCGTTGTATCAAAGTTTTCTCCAAATACAGAAGTAGCTATTTGTGGAGACAGTAAGGTTGTCGATGTTTTTTTAGTATGCGTATAGTTTGCTTTTTGTCGTCGTTTTTTTTGGTAAGGAACTATTTCTTCTGTTAAATGAACAAATTTATGCGTAGGTGAATAAACTTTATCACGTAACTTAGGTCGATCATTTAAATTTTCCAATTGATCAACAAAAAACTGCCAATCCTTAGGTTTGATAATTTTTATGAGCCCTTTTGATTCCTTAATGCAATCAAATGCTGGTTGGGCCGCGACAGAGACATTCTCAATAGGATTAACAGAATGCTTACTAAAACCAAAAAAATCGGCAAAAGGTGTAGAACTACCCGTAAATAATAAATCAGCATTGACTAACTGATCCAATACCGTTTGCAGTTGAGTATTATTTTGCTGTATACGAAGTTGCCTGTAATGATGCCAGGACAAAACTCCACGCTCCCATATAGTTTGCGGATCGATATCCCTATCTGCAGACACTGAATTGGAGGGAATAGCGTCCACTAAAACTTCTAAAAAAGCATTTGCTTTTTTAGATAAGCTAATTTTAGCCTTCAGCGCTTCAATAAATGCCGATCTTAATTCTATTGCTATCTCACCCTTTCCTTCAAAATAAAAATCAATACAATTTGCTAAGAGAGGATCATAATGAGAAATCAATTTATCTTTTAAAGCTTGATACTCTTGTAGAAAATTATAAAAAGCATCAGTGGACTTTGAATGTAAATCTTTAGATAGTAGAAAATAAGGTAAACGGTTTTGTATTTGCGGTAAATCTAAGGGTAAAACTATCTGTTTACGCTGCTCTATAGAAAGATCGGCGATGAATTCAATTAACACTTCCGGAGAATGGTATAAAAATATATTCTCCAAAAAACCTGTCAGGCTAAACTCCTTTAGTTTCAGTATTGAATTTTTTATTCCGAATACTAAGGTGAATACTAAGGTGGAAAGCGGATCTAAAAATATCGGTATTCCGCGTACGTTATGAGGCATGGCAGCACGATCCATTTCCTTATTAATAATTGCAAGTTTGGTTTTTAAACTCAAAGAGACATTGTTTATATGGTTAATTTTTTTAAGTAATGATAAATAAACTATTGAAGATTCATTATAAAATGTTTCTATCAACCCATTAGCAGATAGTTTATCTAATGCTTGTTCTAGCGCAGATGAACTTGCTTTGTTGATTAATTCTAAACAAACTTGAGTGGGCTGATTGCTAAGTACGACATTTAACAAAAGGTAACCTTTATCTTCTTTAAGAATTTCATCTAATTCAGATGAATCCATTTTTTTGATAAAATCCATACGCTCTTCAACGGATGTATTTTTTAAAATGGCAGATAAAGTACTGCAATTAAGCGGCTCTTCTTCAATAGGTTCCTCGCTTAAAGAAACAGTATAATTAAAATCAAATATCTCAGTTAAATATTGTTTAATTAATTTTTCATCAAGAATATATTCATTATTTTTCCAAATACATGCCTGTCCTAGGTAAGGCTTTAAAAAATTATTGGCTTTGGCAAATGCACTTTCACTATTATTTTCATCTGCTGAAAACTCACATAGTCCCATGAGATCATCTAAATTATTTGATGGACTACTTAAATAGGTTGCCGCAAAGGCAAGTGCCTTTGCAGTACGTTGTTCGATACAACCAATGTCTTTGTCATACTCAAGCTTATAAGCAAAAGTTTCTAATTTTCCTTTTTCGTGCATCGCCAAAACAGCACTTTCAAATTGTTGAACTAGATTTTCTAATCCAGCTATGGCTAGTTCTTTAGAGGAATAGCTATTAAAATGCATAGCCGTACCGTTAAAGTCTCGGATAACGCCTTTCGATCGATCTTTTTTATATCGATAAATCTTAGGATCAGTTGGATGCTCTACTGCATAAGCAATAAACGCTAGATTAACTTTAATGAATTTCAAACATTCAATAACTTTGATGGCATCTGATTTGTTAGATTTTCTTATATTTAAACCTGAGATAAAGGTAATAAAATTGTTTAAAACCTCACATTGAGAATTACATTCCGGAGCATTAGGGTCAATCTTTTTAGGATACATACGTAAGTCTCCTCTTAATTTTTGAATAATTAAAACGTCAAATTAAACCTGCTATTCCCAATTATATTGAAGAAATATTAAGAAAATATTAGAAACGGTAGCCATCACCTAAGTGATTGAAAAATGAGGTTTAGTTAGAATTTTAGGCGAAAAGAGTTGAGAAGCTTTAAGTTTATTTTAAGATAAGCACTTAAAGAATCGAGCTATTTAAAAAGAAACAAATACAATTCAATTTAATCTAAGTCAGAAGTTATCCACACGAATGGATTCCTCAAAAAATCCAACGATTGTGGGTAACTTCTTCCTTTTGTTCTATATATTATTTTGCACTTTTCCTCTTTGCTATCTATTACTTTATCGCGCCCGCCCAATAGCCACGACCTCAGTTTTACAAGACTCGAAGAGACGATGGAAAAGTGAGGTCGTGGCTAGTTTTCACAACGTGAAATGGGCGGATAGCCTTATTAAATCTAGCTAAAAGGCAATTGGAATCTAATCTAATCGAATAATATAACTCAATATAGATGTCCAAATTTAGTACCCACTACAGAATTAATGACTAAAATGAACTTTAATTTGATAGAAAAAATTATACACTAAGCTTATTTCCATAATAAAAAGCGCTGTAATTTTTAGAGCTAGCATAAATATGTATTAAGTTAGTTTTAAATGCACTATTATCCTTGTAATAGTAAAGGGATGATCCAGCTGATGCTTAACGAACAAGTATTTCTTTGGGGCGGATTTACACTTTTTGTACTTGCCATGCTAGCCCTCGATTTAGGAGTATTTCATCGTAAACCTCATCACGCTGGAATGAAAGAAGCATTATTTTGGGTTAGCTTTTGGATCATTCTTGCATTAATTTTTAACTTAGGCATTGTTCTTTTCTATCATCATGAACCCCAAGCCGGACTTAAATTTTTCACAGGATTTCTTGTCGAGAAATCTCTGAGTATAGATAATATTTTTGTTTTTATTTTAATATTCGAATATTTTCGTGTTCCTCAGGCCTACCAACACAAAGTACTTTTTTGGGGAATTATCGGAGCAATTATTCTACGTGCACTATTTATCCTAGGTGGTTTAGCAGTCCTTAAGCATTTTCATTGGAGTCTCTATATTTTTGGAGGATTTCTTTTATTAACGGGGACTAGCATGATGTTCAAGAAAAAAAATAACTATAATCTAGAAAAAAATTGGTTGATTTCCTTTTTTAAGCGTTTTTTTCCTATGGAAATTCAATATAAAGGAAATAATTTTTTTATACGTAAAAACAAACAAATATTAGCTACTCCACTTTTTTTTGCCCTACTAGCTATTGAATCCGCTGATATTATTTTTGCTATAGATTCTATCCCTGCTATCTTTGCAATTACATCTGATCCTTTCATTGTTTATACATCAAATATATTTGCTTTACTCGGTTTACGGGCACTTTACTTCGCTCTATCAGAATTTATGAGTAGGTTTTATTTCCTTCATTATGGTTTTGCTTCTATTATTATCATCTTAGCTATCAAAATGCTACTCAGTGATATTTATCAAATACCCATCTTACTGTCTCTAGCAGTTATAATTTTTATTCTGTTTGTTTGCATTATTATTTCACTTCTTCGCCCTCGCCAAGCAGATTTAAAAATATTGTTTGAACGTATAGAGCATCTAGGCTTAGTCTCATTTCGCCGTTTATTAATGTTAGAAAATATTCTTGATTTAAGTGATTTGAAAGTCTACAACTCAATGCAAGCTCGTAACAACACCATAGCTATTCGACTCGATGCTCCATGGAATAAAAATAAACAACTCATCACTGAAGCGCATTTTACGCGATATCCATTGATTGCGGATGAGAAAAGTAAACCAATCGGAATTCTTCATGTACAGAATCTACTTTTTCTAAACGATATAGAAATAAATGAAAAAAAATTAAGATCTTTAGTACGACCTTATTTAGAAATGAAGGAAAATTTGTTATTAGAAGACGCATTAAGACAATTTCAACGTAACTATGAACACATGGCTATCGTAGTTGATTCACATCAAAAATGGATAGGGATTATCTGTATTGAAGATATCCTAGAGGAAATTGTTGGTAGAATAGGAGATGAGTTTGATACTGAACGCAGAGGAAAACTTTTTTCACTAGCTGATGCGTTAAGTCCTGGTCGAATTCTATTCGATTTAGAAACAAAATCTATGTCTGATGTGGTTGTGAACCTTGTTAATCACATTCCTAAAAGGGAATTTCCCATTAAAAGAGAAACTATTATACGAGCTGTTTCTCAAGGCAGCGCGATGGGGCAGCTTTATGTAGGATCAGGTTTAGCTATCCTTCGTGGGCGAGTGGAAGGAATTAATCAACCATTATTAGCTTTTGCTCGTACTGAGGAAGGTATACCTGTTGAAGATACTTATGAACGTATTGATATGATTTTTTTACTATTGACTCCTCGTGGTATGGCGAGGATGCAAGCTTATCTACTTGCAGATATTATTGATTTGCAAGAAAGTGACTATGTCATGGAGCGTCTGCATAAAACTAATTCGCCCCAGGAAGTTATAGACGTTATCCGCGCTGGACAACAAATAGTTATTGATTAAATTTTAGAATGGAATTTTATGAAAAAAACGTATAAACATTCTTCTGAAATCCTTATGGATGTTGCGCAAAATAAAACCTTCGTTAATAATGATTTGACTTTTCGGTGCCTTTTTCAGCTCTTTGGTAATCGTGCATTTGGCATGGGTTTATTATTTTTTGCTTTACCCAGCGCATTACCTTTATCGACTATTCCAGGAGTTGCATTTGCTTTTAGTCTTCCTATCATCATGTTTTCATTTCAAATAATAGCAGATAAACAAACATTGTGGTTACCCAAAATAATTGCTGACCGTACAATTGAGCATGAAAAAATTGTCAAAATTATCGATACGACTATGCCCTATTTAATCAAAATAGAACGATTTTTAAAACCACGTTTACCTCTAATGACTTCGCGTATTATGAACATTATTAGTGGCATTACTATTTTTTGTTTAGCTTTGTTATTAATTTTACCTATTCCCCTCAGTAATTTTATATTTGCAATATTGATCGTCATTTTCAGTCTTGGTTTGATAGAAAAAGACGGTATTTTTATTTTAATTGGCTATATAGCCACGTTTTCTTATCTAATTTTTATTTACACATTTATTTTGTCAGCTATTAAAATTATTTTTAGAGCCATTCTCTAATAATACAAAGCATTGGCAATGCATATTCAATATACAATCCTCAAGTAAGCAATGATAATCCAATATTAATCTCTAACTAAAGAATTAAATGGCCAGTTCAACTCAAAGTGCGGCATGATCAGAAGCAGCATCCTTCGCTGTAAGCATGGTTGGAAGATGCGGGAAAAGTGTTCCATGCTTCCCTCCCCAAACACCTCGACGTTCGATATTTCCTTTGATAACTTTCGCAGAAAGTTTTGGGGACATTAAAATATAGTCTAGTTTAGCCGAAGCAGTACCATTTCCATGCGTTCCGGAACGACCGTCGCCTGAAAATTTTGGGTGTACCATAATGTCTATTAGCGTTGAACCTTTTCGTATCAATGGATCCATAGCCGAATCTGTGGGTGCTGCATTTAAATCTCCTACGACGGCAATATAATCAAATCCATCAGCAAGTCGTTGATCATAAATCTCTCGAACCCGTTTCGCTTGACGTAATCGTTTTTCATTCGAAGCCACTGCGTCACCATAACCCTTACTTTTAAAATGATTGACCAGTAAAAGCAGTGTATGGCCTTGCGGAGTCTTTATTTCATATTCAGCACAATCACGGCTAAAGATAGTCCCTTTATTATCAATGTCATCGACATGGCTAGCAATTCTTATTATTTCATAAGATGCTTTTGTCATAATGCCTACATCAATACCTCGCATGTCATTACCGTCAATGAGCATCACATGATCAAAAGGCATTACCTCAACATGGGATAAGACGTCATCATTAAAACGTTTTAAACAAGTACGATTCTCAGCTTCAACGACACAGAGTATATCCGTTTCAAGTAATCCTATGATACGAGCCGTATTTTCAATAGCGTGTTCTTCGATTGCTTCTTTTTGAAGCTCAAACCATCCTATCCAATCACCACGACCTGAGGCAGCAATTTCAGTGGGTTTATTTTTAGATTTGGCAATAAACTTACCACGTATCTCCCGTAATCGAATATAAGTGCTTTCACTATTAATCAGCAATCCTTTGTGACGTTTCATTATTTCCAATAATTTAGATTTAATTTTAGAAGTATAATTTTCTTTTTGGATTAAAGTATTTAATTGCTTGAAATCATCTAAAATTTTAGTGCCTTCCTTCCAATCTTCCAAATTCATCGCTTTAGGCCGTTCAAACATATTCTCAACATTAAAAGTGGCTAAGCGCATAGAAATCTCCTGAAAAGTGAATTATAGTCTGTAGTTAGTCTAACTATAAATAAAGATATTATAAAAAAAAGATATTATAAAAATTAATTTTTACTTTATAATGGAGTAAATGGATAGATAAGGAAAAATCTATGGCAGTCGAACTGGAAATTCAAGACGGTATCCCTCATTGGTATTTAAGTCCCAATATTTGGACAGTCCCTGGTGATAATCCTGAAGGGCCACCTGGCCAACCTGTCGTGGGCGATATGTGTTTTATGTGGGCAAAGGTTCGAAATAATGGCGCCTCATTCGTCAATAATGCACAAGTTCGTTTTTATTGGGCCAATCCTGCTGTGGGTTTTGACCGAAATACCGCCAATTTTATTGGTAGCTCGAATGTATCCTTAGCGGCCAGTGAAGTAAGAGATGTTTTGTGCTTAATACCCTGGGTTCCTGTCTATGTTAACAATGGACATGAATGTGTACTTGCAGAAGTGTTCCACCCAATAGCAGACCCCCTTCCTGTATCACCTGTATTTAATGTACCCACTGATCGTCATGTCGCACAAAGAAACCTTACAGTTGTTACAGCATTAAAATCTATGGAGATGATGTTTTCAGTCAACTTTTCAATATGTAATAGTTCACGTAAGGATCGAGTATTTAGAATTTACAGCAAGCCTGGACAATTGGAAGAACTTAACCCACTTGAGAAACATTTCAGCCCAATGAAAATCCCCTTTCAAGCCAAAGGGACTGTTGAACATGCAGGATTTGTCATGCGCCCTTGCCCAGATAAAGCAGCTATTCAAGGTGCTAAACCCATTGTAGAAAGATTTCCAGTCAAAGGAAACGTTTGTAGTGGATTAAACTTTGTTGGTCAACTACGGGGCGATGCTGCCTTAGTGCATATACTCCAAGAAGTCGATGGAAAAATAATAGGCGGTCTCGGAATTTTGATACTGAGTGAAGCAATCCATCAATTAAGAAGGAGTAAATAAGTATGTCTTTTACAATACCCAACAGACCCTTTGCCACTGAACCTTTTACTGGATTGATGTTACCCGATGGAATTTTTGAGGCTTCGATTGGTAAACAAACAATCAACGCACATATAAAAAATACTGGTGCCGCCGTTTCCAACATACAAGTGTATGTAGAAAGTATTTCCGATCCAGGAATTATTGTATCTCCTGCCACGATTCCTATAGCCAATGCAGAAGGAGGTGTTTCATATTTATTTAATTGGGAAGCTGATTTTAGTGCAGCGGCCCCAGGAAAACATTTAATCAGTTTTATTATTGAAACCCCTTCTGGAGATGTTCGAATTATTAAGAAAATATTTGTAACAAAACTAGGTTACAACCCTGGAGATGGTTCATTTAGTGCCATTACACCTGAGGGAATTATCTCACTCGAAATCAACAAAGTTGTACGCCCTAAAGATAAAAAATGTTGCCGGAGACCAAAATACGATCCTTGTGGATGTCGTCCTCAAGTTAAAAATAAAGAATTAAACTCGTTAAAAGGCACCCTGTTACAGCATCGTGATAAAAATTCCAGAGTAAAAAATGTCAATGTACTTGAATATCTCATAAAAGGATTTCAAGGGCATGATCCGAATTTCGAATTTTGCTTGCCAGGTTATTTACTAAAAGATATCAAAGTCACTGTTACACCCACTCCTCCTTATTCAGATCAATATGGTGATTTACCCTTCCAAGATCCCTGGTGGAAAATTTTACTCTGTATTTTAGCTGTGCTTCTTTTAATTGCAGCCGCAATTGCAGAAGCGGTGGGTGGTGATGGAGAGGTAACAGTCAGCGGTGGATCGGGAGGCGGTGGCGGATCGGATGAAGAAGATTGCTGTGGTGTTGAAGCCAGTGGTGGTGGTAGCAGTTATGTAGCGGCGGGTTTAGTGGCGGCAGCCGCTGCGGTGGCAACTGCCGCTGGCGCGAGTGATATTCGCGATCCTTTCCGTAAAGGTGCTGATAACACCCCACCTGGCCCTGGAGAAATAACCTTAAAAGAAGAATTAAACTTTATCTATAAATACATAGAACCCATAGAGTTGGGGAAACCATTTAAGGTCGGCGCAGAATGGAAGTATACGCGGCATACTAATGTCACGACTTACACTTATAACACGTCTGAGGTCAACGAAAATATTCACACCATTTCCAAATATGAAATAAAAGCACCCGATATCTTAAAAGTCTATAAGCGCGAAGAATTTATTATTGAAGCCATGTTTTATGATCAAAACAATAAATTATTAAAAGGCGATCAACTATTTGTTCAATGTTTTCTGATCGGCCCCAATGGGCAATTCGATAAGATAATTTTACAAGATAATGGTGTAGCGTTTAATGCAGATAAAAAAGCCAATGACGGTATCTACACCGGTCGACGTTTTTTTAGCACTAATGATAAAGGAATTTGGACTTATTTTGTAATTGCTCAAGATATCAACCATGCGACTCCCGATATGAAGCCGGAAGAAGCGGCACAAATTATAGGCGGTATGGTGCTGACACATCAATTAATCATCACATTCAACGGTGGTACGTGTGATCTCATTCCTGACGGGCATGTTAATGTAATTACTCCTTAATGAAAACCCATACATCAAAATTTTGAAATAAATTTTTTTCATAGAAAATACATAGTGGATCAATAATCTGACAGATAATGTCTAATTGCATTTAAATTAGCAGCTAAATTTGGTTAGTTTAGACGAAGTCGTACAAACGGCTTGAGTCAAAGGTAAATCTCATGTACCAAAATTGTACCAGGACATGATAGACTGTGCATAAATCAAGGTAGTTTTGTGTAGGATTTTAGGTAAGCAAAATATCGCAGGGCATTGATTTATAACGTTTATTTCATTTATTATGCCGGATTGTGATTCCGGTTGTCGTGGGTTCGATCCCCATCGTTCACCCCACTTTTCAAGAGTTGTTCAACTGAATGTATGGTTTTGTACCAACTCTCCCGCAGCTTCTTTGAGGCTATCACTATTTAAATGTGCGTACCGTTGTACGGTTTCATATGAAGACCAACCACCCAGTCTCTGTAACTCGTATAAAGAAGTTCCATTTTGCACATGCCACGAAGCCCAGGTATGACGTAAATCATGCCAACGAAAATTTTCTATTCCTGCTCGCTTTAATGCCTTACGCCATGCAGTGGTATTACATTTCTTAATAAGTTTTCCCTGGTAAGTAAAAACAAACTCAGGATATTTCCCTAATTGTTTTTTTATAATTGCCACCGCATCAAAATTTAAAGGCACCGCAATGGATATTCTTGTTTTAGATTGACTCGCATAAACCATCGCGTGCCTCTCAACTGCAGATATTTTTTGATGGCCGATTAAATTTACAGTTACGATAAATTATTACTGACACAGTTTAGTGAAACACTCTCACACAATGATTTACAGGCTCCGTTCGACGAGACATGGAGAGCACAAAGTGCGAAGTCAAGGAGCCCGCGATAGGCGCGCGTTGACGGGTGAAGCAGAAAACGCATCACGCCGTCAAGTCATTGTGGGAGATGCGGGCATGAATCCCCTCAGGGATGAGTGCGCGTCGGACGCAGGACGGTCGCGGCCTAATAATAGTCGCGTGATGCGAACAAATTTCGGGGACACGACGGCCGAAATTTTTCGTGAGCATAGCGACTCGCTTGATCATCTTTATCAAAATGATTGTGGGAAAATAGGTGAATAGTGATCCGATTACTTGTTTCTAAAAGGATAGGAAAAATAGAACACATTAATAAAATATACAAGCATGTTTTTATTATCTTTCTCATTATAAAATATTTATGCTTCTTATTATGACGAATTGGTCTCTTTCATACTTGAATCCAGTTGTTTTCACTATTCGATTCATCTGGTTGGCAACAAATTCAATTTACCAAAATAAATAGCGTGCACTTAGAAAAACACTACTCGCATGCAAATTAGCATTTTCTAATGTCCCTACAGGCGTAAAAGTATTATTTGTGTAGACAGTACCTACTTTATTTTTTCCAAAATTATCATAAAAATAACCTAGCGTTAACCAAAAATCTTCTTGAACCTGATAATCGATGCCCGCACCCAGATTATAACTAAAATCACCCGTTAGATTAGTAGAGCCTCCCAGCTGGTTGGCAAAGTTTGAAGAATTCACAAAGAGTTGACTAATTCTATTAAAGGAGGCACCTAAACCTAGTGCAACATAAGGCATAAATCTTTGCCACTTATAGATATCTGCTTTGGTCATCAGCAACCAACTTTCCTGCTGCAATCGATAGTTATAACTCATGGGTAGTGAATCGACACTCGGCGTTTGTGAGACCCCAAACACATTGACAGGTGAAGTATAGCGATGTTGTAATCCCATATTTACACTAGGAAACCATGGATTATTATCCTGTGCCCATCGATAGCCTATTCCCACAAAAAAAAAAGGAGTGCTATAAGAATTCCCCGTTTTCAAACTTCCTAACACATTCCCATTTGAGCCGATCAAAAAACTATTGCTACTTGCATAATTGTAGGTCTTACCAACGCCCAGATCAAAATACAAATGGTGAGGATGGTAACAATAAGATTTAGAATATGGAGTAGCCGCTGCATAAACTGTGCTCGTGACTAAACAAAGTATCCCACTCATGCTCATTCTAATCATCTTAGAAAAATTCATTCCGTCTCCCTGGCAATGTTTCGCTGAAGTTCAAATATAGCTTAAAATATTATAAAAGTAAGTTAATCGTCTTTAAAATTTTTTACTATAAAAATGACAGTAAGGTTGTTTTTGATTTTTTGCATAGTAATTTTGATGATAATCTTCTGCTTTCCAGAATGTAGTTGCCGGTGTAACTTTAGTCACTATTTTAAAACCCTTTTCTTTTAAAATATTAATCAATTTTATAGCGATTTCTTTTTGGTCTGGAGTTGTATAAAAAATTTCAGAACGATATTGTTCTCCTGCATCGGGTCCTTGTCGATTTAATTGTTCTGAATCATGAATTTCAAAAAATCGCTTAGCTAAGGTTTCGTAATTTACTTTGTGAGGATCAAAAATAATTTTTACCGCTTCGGCATGTCCGGTAGGTTGAGTACAAACTTCTTCATAGGTTGGATTAGATGTTTTTCCTCCAATATATCCAGAAATAACTGAAATAACCCCGGGAAGTTGTTTCATTAAATGCTCTATCCCCCAAAAACAACCTCCTGCAAAAATAGCCGTTTCGGTTTGAGGATTATTTTTGCTTGAGGTTTTCTGAAAGTCTTTTATACTTTCATTTTGAGGAGTAAATTCTAGCGATATTGAATTAACACAATGCCGAACATTTTTAGGGGTCAAACCTTCACCTAGAAATACATGGCCTAGATGTGCTCCACACTTAGCACAAGTAATCTCAGTACGATGCCCATCAGCATCAGGCACTCGCTTAATTGCACCTGGTATTTCATCATCAAAGCTAGGCCAGCCCGATCCAGAATCAAATTTAGCAGAAGAATGATATAACAATGCACCGCATTGTTTACAGATATAATCTCCTTTTCCATTAAATTGGCAATACTTCCCTGAATAAGGAGGCTCGGTACCTTTTAATAAAATAACTTTTTTTTCCTCGGGCGTTAGTTTTTTCATGATAATTTTAGGAAGTTCTCCAACAAAAACTTTCATAAAGTATAGATCAAATCTAACATATTACATTCTATTCAATCTTATTTTTGAAAAACATAAAAAAAACCCGCTTATGGAGCGGGTTTCTCATTAAACTAATTTTATTAATTTAAGCCACTTCAGCTAGGTTAATGGTACCTTGACCTTTTTGCCAATTACAAGGACAGAGTCCTCCAGCTTGTAAAGCATGAAGTATACGTAATACTTCTTCAGGATTACGTCCAACATTCAAATCGGTCACCATATTAAAGCGAATAACACCTTCTGGATCGATGATAAAGGTTGCTCGTTGGGCTACACCCTCATCATTATCTAATATTCCTAAATCATTGCATAATTGACGTTTAATATCACTCAACATAGGAAATGATAAATCACGTAAATCATCGTTATCCTGTCGCCAAGCGCGATGCGCAAATTCACTGTCGGTACTACCACCTAATAATACGGCATTACTTTCTTTAAATTTAGCATTCAGATCATTAAATGCCACAATTTCGGTAGGGCATACAAATGTAAAATCTTTAGGCCAAAAAAACAGTACTAACCACTTGCCGGGATAAGATGCATGAGTAATCTCGGTAAAAGCTTTGTTGATATCAATATCAACTGTAGCTGTGAGCTTAAATTCAGGTAATTTATCCCCTACTTTGAGCATTGACATATCGTTATTTTCCTCTCATTTCATTAGTGAGAACGCCGGCAATTAGTGTTTTTGTCGGCCATCTGTTGATAATTTATAGAATTAACTCAAGACATAGTAAATCCATATTTACTATGCGCCCCTGAATGTTGAAACTACCTGCACGATTATAACAGTCCCGTCTCTATTAAAGAAATGATTTTTCTCTATCTAATTGATAGTTATTTTCAATGGATTCATTTCTAAATAAAGTTATTATTAATTTAGTAAGAGGCTGATTTTTTTCAGGAGAAATTGCCTCAATAGTAACTAAATCCATTATAATTTGCTCTTTAAGGTTATTTAGATGATTTTCTCTCTCAATTGAATTCTGCCAAAAATCAATGTTTTCCTTATCGCAGACATCATCTTGGATTTGGAAAGCTAAACCTATATTATTACCCACTTTTTTTAAGGTCAACAGACTATTGGCTGACAAATCAGCAACTATAGCCGGTAATTGAAAAGCCGCTACGAATAAGGCTCCGGTTTTTAAGGAATGAATATTTACAGCACTTGATTTATCTGAGCAACCAAAACCATTAAAATCCATAGCCTGCCCCGCCACCATGCCCCATGGCCCGGCAGCTTTTACCAGTACACTCAGCATTTTTACAATTTTATCCGGCGGGAATGGGGCTTTAAGAAGTACATCGAAAGCCAAAGCTTGTAAAGCATCACCTGCCAATAACGCCATCGCTTCGCCAAATTGTTTATGACAGCTAGGCTTCCCTCGACGCCAATCGTCATTGTCCATGCACGGTAGGTCATCATGAATCAATGAATAGGCATGAATTAACTCAATCGCACAGGCTGCATGATCTAAATCCTGTAAAGATAGCCCCAAAGTAGTACCCAAAGTATAGATAAATAAAGGCCTTATACGCTTTCCACCATTTAAAACTGCATAATACATCGCTTCATATAAGGGTTTGGAAAGCGGAGAAGGATTTGACAAACAATCCGTTAATAAGCGATTAAGGCGTTCTTGATAACTTAAAAAATCAGTTTTTATGTTCACTAGGCTAATTCTTCATTTATTTCAAAAGGCAGCAACTCTTTTTTCAGGCTGGAATCTGTGTTAGTCAAAATTTGTATTTTTTGTTCGGCATTTTTTAAAGTCACTTGGCAGTCTTTTAATAAACTCACGGCCCGACTAAATTGCTCGAGAGAATCTTCTAAGGTTGAATTACCTCGTTCCATTTGCTCAACAATTTTTTCAAGTTCTTGCAAACCTTTTTCGAACTGAAAAACTGTATTTTTTTTTGTCTTGGGCATGAAAGTAACCTCATTTTTTGTTGATGCTTAAATAGCTGTATTACGCTACAAACTTTTAAACAAGCGAGTCGCTATGCTCACGAAAAATTTCGGCCGTCAGGTCCCCGAAATTTGTTCGCATCACGCGACTATTATTAGGCCGCGACCGTCCTGCGTCCGACGCGCACTCATCCCTAATGGGATTCATGCCCGCGTCTCCCACAATGA
>Ga0075370_10000424_pt1 | contig 15619 bp, 15 predicted proteins | sample EndMethybrTD3035_FD_71398 | JGI IMG/M metagenome (GOLD analysis project Ga0075370, IMG submission 71398) | Populus endosphere microbial communities from Tennessee, USA - Endosphere MetaG P. TD hybrid TD303-5 | ecosystem: Host-associated > Plants > Roots > Endosphere | place: USA: Tennessee... | reverse complement strand
AAGACGCCATCGAGGCGGACAAGGTGTTCACGATGCTGATGGGCGACGAGGTGGAGCCGCGGAGGGACTTCATTGAGACGAACGCGCTGCGCGCCGGCAATATCGACGTGTGATGGATGGTGTAGAGAGCCACATAAGCTGAGAAACGGGGCCCCATAAGTCGAGAACCTTATGGGGTAGCACATTTCATTTGGGCGGGTCTATGGCCGGCACATCCTCAGCTACCTCAGGTCGGACTAGAGATTAGGACCGTATTGCCCGACCTTGAAGCTGCGAGGAGCCGATGTGCGTCCGCAGAGGGCACGCAGGCGCCTGCGCTGCGGCAATAGAACCTGTATGCCTGTACCGAGACGCTTCAGCTTTTAAGGGAAGGCTGGCCGAAAAGGTGGCGTGGGAGCCTTCTCACGTTGCGGCATGGCTAAGGGCGCTAGTCTCCCCGCCTTCGCGCGACAATCGGTTCGTGCCGAAAGAGCTAAAGCCACGGCACGCGCCCTTGGACTTTAGGGAGGCAGGGCCGGATGATTTACTTCTCCGACGTGTTCGGCATCGAGCAAGAATCTCTCGAGGTCCATGGCGCCTTCAACATCGCTCTGGTCAATGACCTCCCGCTGTTCGTCGACCCCTTTCTGCTGTTCGACAGTGAGCGCGCTGAGCTAAGGCAGCTCCACGACGACATCATTCGATACTTGGTCTTCGTCCGAGACCGTGCGCAGGCTGACGAGCTTACTGAAGGCGCCGTCTCTCAGTGGCTGTACTTTCGAGAGGTCAAGCAGAATTGGCTTGGGTTCAGCCGCCAGGGCAACAGCGGCACGGGACTTGGCAAACACTTCGCCGATACGCTGGCCAGAAACTTTAAGCTCGTCTTCCGCAACTTCGGCGACGAGACGCTAACGAAAAGTTCGCACTTGGAGAAGCTGGGCCTCTTGAGTGGGGGCGTCGGTCGGGACCATTTGAGCGACTTCACGACGAACCTTATCAAAGGTTACTTGCTGAAGTACACCGAAGAATTCGCCATTCGGCACTTAAAGGCGGAGCAGCGCAGACGCGTGAACATCGACCGCGTCAGGTTCAACTATGAGACCCGGCGGTGGCAGTCAGGGTACTTCACGCTGCCCTGGCACGCCAACGACTACATCATCCTGACCCCTTGCGAAATCCTCACACGAGACGAAGCTTGGATTAATCAGGGCGACATGCTCAGTCAGTTCTTCCAGCTGCGCACATCTCTTCCAGACGAGCACCTGCGTGCGCAGGTCAACGACCACTTCCTTCGACAAATCAACAAGAAGTCCACGCAGGATGAGCGCAAGGCTGCCGCATTGCGAACCATCGAGCAATTCACCGAACTGATTGACCACTACATCAAGTTGAAGGAAGAGCACGCCGGTGAGGCTCATGCCGTGAGCAGTCAGAAGGTGCAGGAGACCCATAGGCAATTCGTCGAGAACGTCCGCGAGCTCGTGCTGAAGCATCTGGCTGGCACCGAGTTCTACGAGCGTGGTGACTCGTACGAGGAAGCCCTGCAGCGTGTGAAGTACCTGAAACACGTCATTGAGGATAACGACGGCTACAGAGTCTTCTACGTTGACGGTCAGCCAGTGAAGCGAGAGAGCGACCTCCACGTCATGTACCGGCTGACCTGGTATGCGACCGCTTATGACGTAAACGCCGAGGTCAACAACGGACGTGGGCCAGTGGACTACAAAGTCTCGAAGGGAAAAAAGAACGCGAGCTTGGTCGAGTTCAAGCTGGCGAGCAATTCAAGCCTACGGCGCAACCTTGAGAAGCAGGTCGGGGTCTACGCGAAGGCCAGCCAAACCGATAAGGCCATTAAGGTCATCCTGTATTTTTCCGAGGGCGAGCTGGAGAAGGTGACCAACATCCTTCGCGACCTGAAGCTTCAGGACCGGGAAGACATCGTCCTCATAGACGCTGGGCGTGAGAACAAGACTTCGGGGTCGAAGACATAGGTACTACCTCGGGCGCAGCGGCGTCGTCTCACCGGCGGAAGCCGGTTCATCGGCCCTTGATGGGCAAAGTCATTAGACGCTTTTCCAGCATTGAGCGCGGCCTAGAGCAAACGAGGTTTGCTGCCCTTAGCCGCTCAAGCCGGTAGCAACTCCTGGTGTGCCGTTCACTTCCGGCAAGTGCGGAGAAGTCGTCACGTAAGTAGCTTCATCACGAACTCACCTGCTTCAAGAACGGCCTTGCCCGCTTTACTGAACTTCTCGACGTCCCCTGCGACTAAGACTGCCTTGTCCCAAGTCTTCTTCAGCGACTTTCCGGCCGCAGCCACTGCCCCGGCATCCCCCACCTGAGCGGCGTACCGAAGTTCATCTTCGTCGAGGTGAATGTCGGCTGTCATCGTGCGGGTGGCTCGCTTCAGAGCCACCGGTCCCCCAATCGGGTACTGGCGAAGCGCATCGCGAATGGCGGTAACTTGCTTGTGCACGAATGTCGACAGCGATGCGGGGATGCCCTGCACTGCAATCTTTTCTTCCAGCTCCGCCAACAGGGCCTCCAGCTCAGCCAGGTCTTCAGCCGTGGCGCTCAAGACCTCTTCGGGCAGGACGTGCTTGAACCAGCGCAAAGATAGGCGGACCTCCGCACCCAGGTGATTAGTCCGGATGTTGTGCCACTGGTTGCTCAGATTGCTAACCGACGCTGCCTGAGCAAGCTGTTCGATAAAAGGGTTCCGCAGGTCGCCCGGCACACCTGCTCCCCCAAGCTGCCTGTCCATCAAACGAATTTCATGGGTCAATGCGGCAAGTAGCTTCGCCACCTCGTTGTGGCGCTCAAGCCCCGTAATATCAGCAGGCACTTCGAAGGTTTCCGCCCACCCGTCGAGTGCGCCCAGGTTGGCAACGGCGTCGCCACGCATGACTAGACTTTCGATGCGGCCGGCGCTGTTTTGTCGGCTTGGCGGTGCGATGGTCACTGTGGTCTCCCTCAGTCGTTAGCTTCTTTTCGGCGTCGAATCCCCGGCCGGGTACTTTTGCGCGTTCGATGCCAGCTTTGTGGTGACCGCCTCGTTGAGGTCAACGCCGAGCACGGATGACAGGCGCACTAGAAACAGCAGCACGTCGGCTAGCTCATCGCGAACTGCCCGTGCGGTCCTCGGTTCCTTAGCCACCGCCTTTGACTGCTCCTCGGTAAGCCACTGGAAGATTTCCACCAGCTCGCCCACCTCTCCTGTCAGTGCCATCGCCAGGTTCTTCGGTGAGTGGTACTGCTGCCAATCGCGCTCGTCCGCAAACTTCCGAAGCGCCGCCTCTAGCGCCGTGACGTCAATCAGCTTGGTCGACATTCTGGAACCTGCTCTGGAAGTAGCGCTTCGTGCCCTCGTCCATGAAGTACACGCGGCAGCCCTTCATACCCCGCGTGAACAGCACGCGATAGGTGTTCTTGACTAGGTCCACGAACTTGTCGCCGCTGCGCTTGACCACGGAATCGTAGGAGTGGGTTTTGTCGCCCACCCAAGTCTGCTTGTCCCAGTCATACCTTAGGTCCAGGCCGAAGATGATGCCGGCGTAGTCGAACTCGAAGCCCTGCGCCGTGTAGATGCAGCCGACCTGCTCCATCCCGCCGGGATGCGTAGCCCAGAAGTTTGAGCGGGGTATGCCTGCCGCCAAGCGGCCCTTGTCGCCCTTCGCATTCCATGGCCGCTCCCACGGTCCGACCTTTACGTCGGACACCAGCGTGCCGTTCGGCAGCGGCTCTGACCACGGCCAGCAGAATCCGGCCGTCAGCCGCGCGGTGTAGCCCTCGGCGGCCCTGGCGCGTATTTCAGCGTCGAGTTCCTCCACTGAGTCGACGATTTGGAAGTCGTATGGGTCTTTGCGGTCCCAAAGTATGTTGGCCGTTTTACGGATGCCCAGGGTGTTGTCCACCCAGTTGATGAATCCGTCCGAGCCGGCGCACCTGAACTGCGCGTCGAGGTCATACTCCAGCAGGTCCGCGTCGAACTTCTTCGCCGCAGCCCTGATGAGGTCGCTGCTTCCGACCTCTTTGGGGCGCACGACCTGCCGGTCGTCGATGAAAAAGACGGACACTTTGGCAACGGTGAGCAGCTCATCAATCTGGGCCAGCCCCGACGAGTCAGCAGCCTTGGTCCACTGGCTCTTGCTGGTCTCACGTATCCGGTGCGCCTCATCCAGGATTAGCGCGTCGAACTGGTTCGGCGGCAGCTGCCCCTTGCCGTTCATATTGAAGTAACCAAACTGCGCTGAAGCCCGTGGCCCAACCACCCGGCGCATGTTTTCGGTGAATGCCGCAGAGCCGGTTAGGTGCATCACGTTTTTGCCGCTCTGGGACAGGCGCCCCAGCAAGTGCAGCGCGACCACCGACTTGCCGGTGCCAGGCCCGCCATGCACCAAAACTACGGTCTTCTTAACCTTGCGCTTCTCGGAAGCTGCCTGGACCTCAGCCAGCACCTTGTTGAAGACAACGTCCTGGGAGTCGAGCAGAACGTAGACCTGTTGGTCTTGGACGACCTTGCTGGTGTGCTCAAGCAGCTTCTTGCTGGGAGCAAAGCGGCTCTGAACCACAGCGTCCAGGACCGGCGCGCCATTGCCCTTGCCTACGTGCTTGTGCAGGAACTCAACAAGCTTGTCCTGCTGGTCACCTGCAAACGTCGGGGAGCTGGTCAGCAGCGCGGCGTGGCGTTCCGAGAAAATCTCGTCCGCAGGGTCGTAGTTCAAATTGTGCAGGTAAGCACAGGAGCGGAGCTTCACCGACTCGCTACTGAAGACTGGCAACGTGTCTCGCAGGTATTGCGCGTACTGGCCGACCTGCCGCGACGGATGGTGCACGTCCTTGAGGCGACCGCCGACCCAACTCACTACGCACCCATCAGCGTTGCTGGCGTTGACCTTGCTCCACTGCTTCAGCTCGACGATGACCGAGTTCGCTAGTCCTTCGGGGCTGTGCCCCGTGACCATGCAGTCCAGCCGGGAACTGGTGAGCGGGAGCTGGAACTCCAACAGAATGCCGTGGTCCATCAGCTCGCCCGCCATGAGCGCCACACTCATCTGCAAAAGGGAGTTCTGCCAGGACTGAACCTCCTGCCACGAGGGCTTGTAGTGGTAGGCGTCAACGAAGGCCCGCTCGAGCTTGCCTCCAATGGCGTTTCGCGTGGCGTCGCTGATGAAGTCCTTCGAGGTTCCTGCGTAGAGCTGCATGTCTTCCCTGGGCTTGTTGTCGTTGTACGCCCCCGCCGGCAGTGTTTAGCTGCCGCGCATGGCCTTGGCTGCTTCGTATTCGGCGCTGAGGTCTATGCCTGCGTCCATGTTCGGGTCAAGGTACTTGAGGCCGGCGTACATGATGGACACCAGGTGCATGCCGGAGAACTTGCCCGGCAGCGACGCCAGGGTGTGTTTCTGCTCGGAGTCGTTGATATCGAGGCCGCTCTGACCCTTCATCGCCACCTCGAGAGTGATTTGCTTGGTCTTGTCCGGTCCGACCTTCGCGAAGGTGTCCAAGGCGTCAGCGATGTACATCACCACGTCCGGCCGCAACCCGCCTCCCACTGCAGAACGCATGTTCTCGTGGGCACGCTTAGTTCGGGCCTTTCGGGCGTGCTCGGCAACTGGCGACCCCGGCCAGCGCTGGATGACCACTTGGTAGAGCTCGTCGGCCTCCGCAAAGTTGTCCGCGCCTCCAACCTCCTCTAGGGCGGAAGCCAAGCCGTAGACTGTCTGCGGGTCATGGGGCAGCGCCCTGCGCGCTTCCCGCAGTTGAACCAGCGCCTCTTCCTTGCGCCCCGCACTCATGAGCATGGCGCCGAGATTGCGGCGGCTGTAGCCGTCGGTTGGGTCGGCCTCGACGGCCTTCTGCATCGGTTCTAGCGCCAGCTCGCGCTTGCCCATGCGTTGGTAAGCAACACCTATGGCGGTCCAGGCGTGAGCGTGCATCGGGTCAAGCTGCACGGCGCGCTTTAGACGGATGACAGCCTCGTCGTACTGGCCAAGCTCGCTGTAGGCGATACCGAGGTTGAAGAGCACCTGGACATTGTCCGGTTCCGTCTTTGCCAGCGCCTCAAGGTACGGAACCGCCTCCTTGATGCGACCGCTCTGCAGCATCGTGATGACGAACTCAAGCGGGTTAGAGTCGCTTGGCAGCGTCAAAACCTGGATTTCGTCGTCGTGAACCGAGACGACCGCCTGTTGGCCCTTACTGCTGTACTGTGCAGCGAAGTGCGCCATGACTGCCAGCTTGAACTCCTCAGAGCCAATCTTGCGAGCGTCTGCCGGCAGCAGGCCGAGGTCAAACCGGCCGACTGGAAGCTTGAAGAAGGTGGGCTGCTTGCTCATGGGATATACGGAATCCAGCGGAACCAGCCAGTCATGCCGCATTCGGCAGCCCAGGCGTCGACCAATCCGCAATCGTGTCGCGCGTCTGAGGGCAGCGTGTCCCAGAGACTCAAGAGGTCCCGACCTTGGTCAAGCACGCCGGCAGCCTCGAAGGGGATGGCGTAGGTCTCCGTGCCGGCGAGCCGGTCAGCGAACAGAGCGTAGGCGGCGATGGCGCCCATCAATGGCGTCGGAATCGTGAGCTTGCCAAGCTTGAACGACAGTAAGTCCATGTTTTGTTGCTGCTGGAGCGCGAGGCTAGACAGCTGCAGCTCGCGTAGCTCGGGATACTCGGCGGCAATCTGCGTGTCGATGCGCATGCCAATAGGCAAGGAGCGCAGGTTCATCAGTGCCCACTGGGCGACGAATTTCGCGAACTCGGGCAGGGCCTTCTTGTCGTCGGACGTGAGCGCCTGACCGGTGCTTAGCAACGCCTCTACGTTCCGCCCTGCGGTTGGCTCGGGCGCGAAGTCAAATCGTTTGGCAGGTTCGTTCTCGAAGAGGCGCAGGACGAAGCCCGCTTGGAACGCAATGAGGTAGTCCAGTGACTCATTGCTGGGGCGGTAGCGAAGGACATGGTAGTCCGCGCCGTTGCGAGCCATCTGCAACGTGGCAAGAAGCGATAGCTTCTCGTCGCTTAGGAACTGGATGCTCTTGCCGGTTTGCTCCTCGACGCGGTCGAGGATGCCCTTCGTAACGGCGCGAAGCTTATGCATCCGCTCAGTGTATCGGGGCGGTGGCGTTGTTGCGGGTCGCTGCGCCACGGCTGGATTTCTGCGTCGCAAAAACGAAGGCAGCAGCAGCTCTTTCTGGGCAGCTGCGGATACTGGTAATTTCTGGATACTGCAAGGACCGCTCAACTTCACTGAAGCAGAAGGTCACCGTCGCTAGGTGCTCACCTCTTAGAGCGGGGACGCGCTACTTTCACTCGCGGACGCCGGTGCTAAAGCGCGCAACGCTCGGAAGGCGACCCTGGCATGCTCTCCGTGGTTGAGAGACTGCGCATCACGCCATAGAGCTCCACGCCGCCCACTACGGCAGTTAACCTACGGCCGACGTTTCGCGGGACGCGGCTTTCCGTCGCTGACGCGGACCCGAACTCTTTTTGGCAGCCACAGCCTTTCGACTCGCCGAACTGTTCGAACTCGAGCTGGCCGCTTGCTTTGCAGAGGACTTTTCACGAGCCGCTGTTCCGATTTTGGTTGACGCCGCCCCTGTGCTCGCGAGGAGGAACTCGTCAAGAGACGCTCCCGCTTCGAGGCGGTCCTTGAGCCATTGAGGCCGCTTTCCCATTCCACCCCAGAAGTTACCCAGGCCGTCGCCGTACTTTGGGACCGATGCGGTCTTGCCGTGTGTTGCCCCACCAACCTTCACCTTGCGGCCGGGACCAATGACGGAGCCCCCTCCGAACAGGTCTTCTGCTGTTAAGCCGTGAGCCTTGATTTCACGCTGAAGGCGCGATACGACCTGGCGTTTCATTGCTTCGGCCTTTTGCTCCAGCTTCGCAATCTGGGCACGGAGACTTGGAAGGCTATTTCGCGGCATGGTGTCAAAGCGAGTTGCAACTTCTGCAGTCTACGGCGAGTCTGCAAGCTCGTAGTTTTTAACCCCCTGTAAGTCGCAAAGCGTCTTGCAGCCGACACCTGGATGTCACCGTTGCCGTCCTTAAGCGTCAGGGTGGCATCCAGACGCGGTCTTCGGCTGCCGCGCCGTTCTCCACACTGCATGTGCGCATCTCCTGTCACGCTCGTTCGAGCTGCTCCAAAACCCCGAGGAAACCCGAGGAGCCATCATGCGATACAAACTGTAACGTCGGTATTGCAGAATTCAATACGTCACATGAGCACGGGAAAAACAGTGGCCATGACCTTTAGGGTTACGCCGGAGTTCAAGCAGCTCCTACAGCGGGCGGCGAAACACGAACATCGGAGCAACACGAACATGCTGGAAAAGCTAGTCCACGACTACTGTCAACAACTTGACTTGGCACCTGTGACGGGCGACAAGGCCGAAGAACAGCCGGCGGATTGATTCAGGGAGAACCATGGGCACGTACACGAGCTATGCGGGGCAGATAGCAACGAAACTACAGGACTACCGGGCAAAGGGACAAAAGGAAGGGTCGAAACACCGTCCTCCGCCTGATGCAGCCGGACCGGACCAGCACGAGTCTGAACTCAAGGCAGAGGCCGAAGGTCATCTCAATACTGAGCAACGGCTTTTTGACAACACGTTGACGGAGCTTGCACGCAGCTCCATCGAGGCACGGCAGAAAGCCATCGAACTAAGAGCAACCTACGACCAGCTGGTTCGAGACGACACGGCGTCGAGCGCTATAGATGCGGAGCTTGCAAATGACCGCACACGCTTGGTCCATGCCGCAGAACTGCGCATTCGAGCAGACGCAGATTTGCGCTACTTCCGCGCACGCAACGACGTCCAAGAAGAAGCGTCTTTTCCCGACAGTAGGTACTGGCACATCGGCTTGCTCTTTCTCTTCACTCTCGGAGAGATTCTTGTTAACGCATTCTTTTACGAGAACAGCGACGGCCTTCTTGGTGGCATTACTGTAGCGACAGGGATTGCGTTCTTAAACATCGGCGCCGCATTTGCACTCGGCTTTGGCTTTCGGTTCAAGAATTTGATTGACTTAGATAAAAGAATCGCCGGATGGGCCTGCTTGGTTGCATTCGTTCTTATATCCATCTTTTGCAATTCGTTATTCGCTGCGTTCCGGAGCGAATATCAGTTGGTAGTCGATGCGAGCGAGAACGCGCAGGTCTTCCAAGCATTCCAAAAGGCTTGGCCAGAAGCACTTCTCATATTTCGACTCGACCCTCACTTCCAGGACCACTGGAGCTTTCTGCTCTTCGCAATCGGCATTCTGCTAAGCATCCTTGCGTTCTACAAAGGATATACGTTTGACGATAGATTCCCAGGGCATGGAAAGAAGACTCGGGTCTACCGAGCCGCACTGGAAGCCGAAGCGGAGCAACAGGACCGCGTTCGTCAGAAGGTCAAAGAACTTCTTCATCATAGGAAGGCGGCCGTCCAGGCGGCTCTTCATGAACCAACTACTCAAGTTGGAATGCTCGCGCGCCGCATTGCGGATTTGACACACGCGCGGCAAGAGCTGGACGCACAGTCGAGCGCAATACAGCGCGACTATCAATTAGTCATTGAAGCGTATCGGCACGCCAATACGTCCGTTCGAGCGGTTGACGCTCCGGCTTACTTCAAGGACGTTCCTACCTTGTCAACTCGCATTGATACAAGTGCCGCCGCGAGAGTCATCGCCGACCTGAACGATGTCCAACAAGAATTGAAAGCTCTTGGCGACCAACACCGTGAGCAACTGAACGCAAAGCTCAAGGCGCTGCATGAAGACAGCAGCACAGCAATGACCGACACCGTGAGTTCGTACCTTGCCGAAGTAGCCAAGGAGGCTCAAGAAGCCATTGCCCGCCGTACTCCAACCATTCATCGCGTTCAAGCGGCTTAAGCATGGCGCTCTCAAATAAGGACCGTCAAGGGGTCATGATGATGGTTGTCGCCACTCTGGTGATGGTTGCGTTCTTTATCGCCAAATTGGCAAGAGGCAATGTTGACAAGCCCGGTCCAGACGGCTGTGTCGGCGAGCCTGTCGCAAGTACAGTTATCGTACTGGACCAAAGCGAAGTGGTAAGCGAACAGACCACTAATGAGATAGTCGCGCGGGCCTTGGCTTACATACAGAACCGCGTCTCAACCAACGAGCGAGTTTCGGTTTTCAAAATTTCCGACATCAGTCGGACCGCGCTTCATCCGTCTTTCAGCCGTTGCAAGCCACGTCAGGATGGAAACCGGCTTGTAGAAGGCACCAAGGGTATGAAGAAAGGCTTCGAGCGGGACTTTTTACAGCCTTTGCAAGCTGCACTTTCGACGCCACCCACAAACGGCAAAGAATCGCCGATAGCACAAGCGCTGATTGACGTGTCGCTATCTCACTATTTGAGAGGAGAGCGAAGCTCTTTGCTCGTGTTCTCTGACCTAATGGAGCATACGCCGTCAAAGTTCTCGCTGTATCCCTGCACGGACTCCTCAAGTGTCATTGCCCACTTTCGCGATTCGCGTAAGGGCGCCCAGGAACGCCCTAAGTTTACCAACACGTCAGTCTACCTGCATGTGATTCCCCGTATGGACTTGCCGCGACCGAGTCTCCAATGCAGGGACAAATTGTGGCTTTGGTTCTTCGGCGACAACGAAGGCAGCGGTGCGAAAGCAGAGTTTGACTACTTGCCAGGTGCGTAATGCTCGTGACTACAAAAATGCCGCTCAGCCCGGCTACAGAGCAAAGTTTCTTTGGTGTGCTCTTCCGATGCGTCCTGGTCTCGGGCGCATTGATGTTGGTTGCTACGGTTCTCAAATGGGAGCCGCTAGTCACAATGGCCATAGGCATAGCCCCGCTAGTTTGGTACCACATCTTCTATCTTGCAAAGCGGGCTAACCTGGGTCTTGGCCAGACTGCTATCGACAGTGTCTACTACTTCGGTTTCCTAATCACCATAGCGGCACTTGGACTGAGCGCTATCACGTTAGCCTACAGCGCCGGCGCCACGTCTTTGACGCACGTTGCATTCCAGTTCGGCCTCGGCCTGCTTGCTACGGGCTATGCCGTCGTAGCGAGAATGCATCTGAACAGCATAAGCACCTATGTTGATGATGCCAGCCCGGAGAACGTGTTGGACCGCTACGTCCACCGCTCCCGAGAACTGGTCACCAATGTGGAAATGGCCTCAACGCAATTCGTCGAGCTCTCGAACAGCTTGATGGTCAAGTCTCAGGAGGTTGCCGACACCGCCAGGCAGTCAACTGAAAAGGTGATGCTAGAAATGGCGCGAGCCTTCGACGAAGAACTCAGAGGCACCCTCGCATCCGCTCGCGCCGGCTTAACAGAAATACGGAGTCTCGTTTCTGAAACGTCGTTCGCTGATGAGCGCGAGGCACTGGCGCGCGGCATTAGAGAAACTATTGATGTTGTGACGACGCTCAACCGTGCTCTCGTTGAATTGTCTGAACGTTCTATTGAGGGAGCGTCGGCGACCGAGCAAAGCGTGCAGTCGTCCGCTGCGTTTAGTCGTACTCTCGAAACGTTTAGAGCCAGCCTGAATCGCATCGGAGGAGAGGACGGCGAGTTAGTGGCGTCAGCCGACGCCCTTTCTAAAGCTCAAGCTACGATTGTTGACGGCGCGGAGTCTCTGGGTCAGGCTGTGCATGAACTCGATTCAATAGCGGGTACCGTTGGCAGCATGGGCCTCACTTTCAAAGGCATTAAATCTCTGACTCAAAAGGCTAATGAACAGCTTGAGGCGTTGGTTATGACTGCCGAGCAGCTTGAAAACGCATCGCAGCGCTTGGAGCGTTCAGCATCAGGAACAGATTTATTGGCAAGCAGTCTTGAAAAATTTGCCACAGCTATGCCCGCCGTTGCCGAACGAAGCACCGGCCTAAACGCCTCTCTGGACCAGCTTGCTAGGACTGTCGTCGGTCTACATGAGGAACTTTCGACAATTCCTGCGCCGACCAGGGAGACGATTCAGCTCAGTCTTCAGCTCCGGCAGGCTATCGAGGGTATTCAGCAATCGCTTCATGAGTCGACGCTTCATGGTGGGCGGCTTGTATCCCAAGCAAACGCACAAGCGCTGGCTCTCGAAAAGGCCGCTGAGTTGGCAAACCAAGCCAATGGAATGGCGGGCGCTGGGGACTCGATTAAGCAGGCACTGAGCCAGCTTGAAGAGACGGTGACGAAATTTCACGCCACATTGGGAACGTCGACGACCGCGTTGAACTCCGCAATTTCAGCCGCTACACAGTCTCTCGAGAATGACGTCAAGCGCTCAACGGATGCGGCACGCCAATTTGGTGACCGACTCACGAATGTCGCGCAAATATTGATTGACCACACTCAAGCGCGTCCATCATGAAGCGTGGAGACGACGTCTTCTTCTTTACGTTGATTGATTTCCTACTTCAGGTCTTCTTTTTTGGACTTTTGCTTTTTGTAGTCCTCCAAGCAAAGTCTAAGGATGACGGGGCGGCCCTGCAGCGTGAAGAAGCGGCCAAGGAGAGGCTGCTAAAAGGTGTTGGCGTGTCCAGTCTGACCGAACTTACGGACCTTTTGACTCGACTGGCGCCACTGGAAGAGCTTAGAGGTACTAGTGAATTCATGGCAAGAAACGGCGGCGCCTCGAAGGCCATTTCGGCGGTGGAAGTCATCAAGACCGCAGGAGGTACTGAAAACGTCGATAAGCTAGCGCAGCAATTGAAAATTGCCAATGCACGCGTATCAGAACTTGAAGGCGGCTGGGGGAAGGCGTCATGCCTGCCGAATGTCACTACTAACGGCAAGGTTCAACCGAAATCAATCGCGCGAGTCGTCGTAGACGACGACGTAATTACGCTTGAGGAACCAACTCCAGAGATGTTGGAGCTGCTTGCTCGCCACGGACTTACGTTTTCTGCAGTTGAAAAGCTTACGCCACCGCAATTTAGGACGGCCTTTTCTCCGGTCGTCTCCAAGCAGCCAGAGTGTAGATACTTTCTTAACGCTGTCACTCGAACGAAGTATCTGGAGCCCATGCGCGCCGTTTGGTCGGGGTTCAGGACGCAATGAACGAGTCAAAAGCAGACCCATTCGCGGCTCTATGGCCAAAGCTAGACGAGCTGGAGCGCGTAGTTCGAGCGTCAATGCGAGGAAATGGGTGGGAACGCCCTGCGCTTCGCACGGGCGCCCAAGCCACGCGCGTCCCCACGACTACGCCTGACGCAAGCGACTCGTTTATGGCTAGCTTGTTGTCGCGCCTATTTGGTGGTCGCCGATGAGTTCCTCAGTGTCTCTCATGAGGACCGGATTGGGCGTTGCGCTCATTGCACTGGGGGCAACGTTAGCAGTTCGAGTTGACGCGGAGACCTTAGTTGGCAAAGTCGTAGGGGTCTCCGACGGCGACACCATTACAGTCCTAGATAGCAACCAGATTCAACATAAGGTTCGGCTTGCTGGAATTGACGCTCCGGAGAAACGGCAACCTTTCGGAAGAGTGTCGCGGGAGGCCCTGTCTTCAATGGTGTTCCAGAAGTCGGTGGACATTGACTGGAAGAAGCATGACCGGTATGGCCGACTCGTAGGAAAAGTGACCGTTGGCGGCCTCGACGTTTGCCGCCGCCAAGTTGAGCTAGGACTTGCATGGCACTACGTGAAATACGCCAAAGAACAGACGGACGCGGACCGCACCACCTACTCAGCTGCTGAGCGAGCTGCGCGCGACTCCAGACGCGGCCTGTGGTCTGAACCTGCTCCCGTCCCCCCTTGGGAATTTCGCCATACGGCTACATCGTCTCGTCGCGCCGCGTCTACGGAATGACCTTGAGGTCAGATACTCAATAGCTTCCAACGACTGAATCTGGTCAATGCCTGCTCATGGCAGGCTGAAGGACTGAAGCTGCATAAGCCGCTGGAATGGAAGAAGGTTGCACAGGGTCCTTCAATGCGTGCCGCTTTTGGCGGAGAGGCTGCTCCAGAGCAAGGGGGACCATCTTCTCTGGCGCCTGCGGGATGTGGTTAAGTAGGATTCCGGCTTCACACGGTAGGCGCCGGTGGTGCCTGGCCTGACCGCGCCTTCCAAGCCAGGCGTCGCGATGCAGCACGGATGCAAGGAATCGTTGACAACAGGAGCGAAGCTCCGGCGATGGGAGGGTTATGAACACGGCCGACGTGAACGCGAAGTACCGACAGGCGTATGACGCGTGGGACGAATTTGTCGCCATTTGGCCTATCGAGCGCCTACGCTCGATGTCGCTGCCGGAGTACTCGCAGGCTGGCAGCAAGAACACTTTTACCTACTGGCTCGAGAGCAAGCTGTCAGGGTCGGGAAGCATCTGGGGCGGCTCAGCTTTCAAGTTTGGCGTCTACTCCCGGAAAAGCACGGTCGAGAAAAAGGGCGGCGAAGGCCTGAGCTACTCCCCGGAGTACGCGTGGTACACGACCTACGGCGAGACGGCCGAGGAGGCGTTTCAGCGCACACGCGCAACCATCGTTGGCATTGCGGAATCTGCTGCTCGAGGAGATTTCGAAGCGGTTGAGGCCGCTCCCTTTGGTGACACCGTGAAGTGGAAGATTGCCTTCCACTACCAGAACCGCTCGAAGCCAATCGTGGTTGGTGTGTTCATGAAGTTGGCGCTGGCGTCTTTTGTCGGGTCGGCAGACACGAGGCAGCCTTTCGTGGCGCTGTACCACCAGGTGAGCGAACTGCGGCCCGATGCCGAGGGAATCTTGGAGTTCGGCGCCCGGGTCTGGCAAGCTTGGGCTTCAAAAGAGACCGAAATCTGGAAGCTGTCCCATGGAGGCACGTCGTTCTCTCAAGCAGAGCTGACTGCCCTCCGCACTGAACATCTGGCAGTCATCCACAACACGACCGGCAAAGACCAGCCCAAAAGGTTTGTGGCTGCCAGTGTCGGCACATTGTTCTACCTCTGCCACGGCAACAGCATGCAATTGCTTGGGCGGTTCACCTCGGCCGCAGAGCCTTCGCCCCGGGATGACGGCAACTGGATTCAACGACGGTATGAAGTCCTGATGCTTGCGCGGGGCTCCCACGCCTTCGAGTTGCACTCAGAGAACTGGACGCCGCGCGGCAACTCGACGTTCTTCCAGGTTCCGAAGGAAAAGCTGCTTCGCTTCGAGAGTGAACTTCTCAGGCCGTACTTCGATATCGGCCTCGAAGGGCTCGAAGGACTTATTCCAATCGAAGCAGACGTGCCTGGCATCGATGTTGATTTGCCCAACCGGACGTCCCCATTGCTTGAAAACGTGGGACCTCGGAACCGCATTTTCTACGGCCCTCCGGGGACGGGAAAGACCTATCGGTCTGTCGCTGAAGCCGTCGGAATTGTGGAGGCAGGTAACCTCGAGCAACTGAGTTCCCGCTCCGCATACTCGGAGACCAAGCGCCGCTTCGACAAGTACCGCTTGGAAGGACAGATTGACTTCGTGACGTTCCACCCGTCGTATTCGTACCAGGACTTCGTTGAGGGCATCCGCCCAGTTCCGGTGGCCGGCGGCCTCACATACGAAGTTGTTCCTGGCGTACTCAAGCGCATCGCGGAGCTTGCAATGTTGATTCCCACGCCATCCTGACCCACCGTTTCCGTCCAATCCTGACCCACCCTTGTTCGAGCCTCTCGGGCTCAGGTTGTGGGTAACTTCCTCGGTTTGGACTCCTTCTTGGTGGGTT
>Ga0075370_10000422_pt1 | contig 15641 bp, 11 predicted proteins | sample EndMethybrTD3035_FD_71398 | JGI IMG/M metagenome (GOLD analysis project Ga0075370, IMG submission 71398) | Populus endosphere microbial communities from Tennessee, USA - Endosphere MetaG P. TD hybrid TD303-5 | ecosystem: Host-associated > Plants > Roots > Endosphere | place: USA: Tennessee... | reverse complement strand
ACGAAGGTGACCGCCATCGTCTCGCCCAGCGCGCGGCCCAGGCCCAGCATGATGCCGCCGACGACGCCGGTCTTGGTGAAAGGCAGCACGACCTTGTAGACGACCTCCCAGGTCGTCGCGCCGAGGCCGTACGCGGACTCCTTGAGCATCGGCGGGGTGACTTCGAAGACGTCGCGCATCACCGAGGCGATGAAGGGGATGATCATGATGGCCAGGATGATCCCGGCGCACAGGATGCCGATGCCCACCGGCGGCCCCGAGAACAGCGTGCTCAGCAGCGGCGTGCTGCCGAAGAGCTGCTGCAGCGGCTGCTGCACCCAGGTCGCCAGGATCGGGCCGAACACGGTCAGGCCCCACATGCCATAGACGATGGACGGCACGCCGGCCAGCAGCTCGATGGCGGTGCCCAGCGGGCGCTTGAGCCAGGCGGGCGACATCTCGGTCAGGAACAGCGCGATGCCGAAGCTCACCGGCACGGCGATCACCAGCGCGATGAACGAGGTGGCCAGCGTGCCGTAGATCATCGCCAGGCCGCCGTAGTGGTCCTGCACGGGATCCCACTCGCTGGTCCACAGGAACGACGGGCCGTAGGCGCGCAGCGCCGGCATCGCGCCGACGACCAGCGAGCCGATGATGCCGGCCAGCATCGCCAGCGTCAGCCACGCCGCGCCATGGGCGAGGATGGCGAACAGGGTGTCGGCCCAGGGCAGGGTCTGGCGCCGCTCGGGCGGGCGACCGGCCGGCTGGACACCGTCCGTCGCGTTGCGCAGGGTGGTTTCGGCGGGCAATGTGGCAGCCACGAGCGGCCTCCGATGGATGGATCTGTGCCGCCGCCCGGCGAACCGGCGCGGCGGCGGGACTCGCCAGGCGAGTGATTACTTGAAGGCGACCGTCTTGCCGGACGAATCCTTCACGTCGGTCCAGGTCTTGCGGATCTGGGCCTTCAGCGCGTCGGGCAGCGAGACGTAGTCGAGTTCGGCCGCGGCCTTGTCGCCGTTGGCGAAGGCCCAGTCGAAGAACTTCATGACCGCGGCGCCCTGGGCCGGCTTGTCCTGGGTCTTCTGCAGCAGCACGAAGGTGGCGCCGGTGATGGGCCACGAATCCTTGCCCGGCTCGTCGGTCAGGACCTGGTAGTAGGTCTTGGACCAGTCGGCGCCGGCGGCGGCCGCCTTGAAGGTGGCGTCGTCCGGAGCGACGAAGCTGCCGGCCGAGTTCTTCAGCAGGACGTAGTCCATCTTGTTCTGCTTGGCGTAGGCGTACTCGACGTAGCCGATCGAGTTCGGCAGGCGCTGCACATACTGCGCGACGCCTTCGTTGCCCTTGCCGCCGACGCCGGCGCCCGGCCAGTTCACAGCGGTGCCTTCACCGACCTTGGACTTCCAGTCGGCGTTGACCTTGGACAGGTAGTTCGTGAAGATGAAGCTGGTGCCCGAGCCGTCGGCGCGGTGCACGGTGGCGATCTGCGCGTCCGGCAGCGTCACGCCCGGGTTCAGCGCGGTGATCTCGGCGTCGTTCCACTTGGTGACCTTGCCGGAGTAGATGTCGGCCAGCACGGTGCCCGTCAGCTTCAGCTGGCCCGGCTTGACGCCGGCGACGTTGATGACCGGCACCACGCCGCCCATGCACGTCGGGAATTGCACGAGGCCGGCTTCCTTGAGGTCCTCGTCCTTCAGCGGCATGTCCGAGGCGCCGAAGTCGACCGTCTTGGCCTTGATCTGCTTGATGCCGGCACCCGAACCCACCGACTGGTAGTTCATCTTGTTGCCGGTGGTCTTGGCATAGGCTTCCGCCCACTTGGAATAGATCGGGGCGGCGAACGACGAACCGGCGCCGGTGATTTCATCGGCTTGCGCGGCAAAACCGGCCACGCTCAGCGCGGCGGCGATGGTCACCAGGCGAATCGGTTGGAACTTCATGATCGGGCCTTTCAGGGGGGCAGTTTAATGAGACTGCGCCAATGTAGGAGGCCCTCATGACAGGACTGTGACACAAGCATGGCAACTCGTTGCACCAGCCCGTCGCAGGGAAAATACCCTGAGAAATCAGAGTCTTGCGAGCATCAGGGAGCTCTCGCGGACGAATTATGACAGTCGAGCCGCCGACCGTCACGAGACTGTCATGCCACCTGGGCGGCCTGCGCCAGGCGCTCGGCGAGGCCCCTCGCCATCGTCTTGTCGCGCGCCTCCACCATGACGCGCAGCACCGGCTCGGTACCCGACGCGCGGATCAGGACGCGGCCGTCGCCGCCCAGCTCGCTCTCGACGCTCGCCTTCTCGGCCACCAGCGTCGCGTTCTGCTGCCAATCCGAGCGAACCGCCAGCCGCACGTTGATCATGACCTGCGGGAACAGGTGGACGCCCTCCAGCAGCGCCTGCAGCGACTGGCCGGTGCGGCTCACGGCCTGCAGCACCTGCAGCGCGCTGACGATGCCGTCGCCGGTCGTATGGCGGTCGAGCATCAGAAGATGGCCCGAGTTCTCGCCGCCCAGCTGCCAGCCACGGGCCAGCAGCTCTTCCAGGACGTAACGGTCCCCGACCTTGGCGCGGATCAGCGGCACCCCGCGGTCGCGCAGCGCCTGCTCGACCGCCATGTTGGTCATCAGCGTGCCCACGACGCCCGGCACCGGCAGCCCACGGGCGAGCCGGTCCGCCACGACGGCGTACAGCAGCTCGTCGCCGTCGTAGCAGCGACCCGCGGCGTCGACCATCTGCAGCCGGTCGGCATCGCCGTCGAGCGCGACGCCGTAGTGGGCGCCATGCTTGAGCACCGCGTCCACCAGCGCCTGCGGCGCGGTCGCGCCGACCTTGTCGTTGATGTTGAAGCCGTTGGGCTCGCAGCCGATCGCGACGACCTCGGCGCCCAATTCGTGGAACACGCTGGGCGCGACGCTGTAGGCCGCGCCGTGGGCGCCATCGACGACGATCTTCAAGCCCTTGAGCGACAGGTCCTGCGAGAACGTGCTCTTGCAGAACTCGAGATAGCGACCGGCGGCGTCGTCGAGGCGGCGCGCCTTGCCCAGCGCGGCCGAGTCGACCCACTGCGCCGGCTCGGCGAGCGCGGCTTCGACGTCCATCTCCCACTGGTCGGGCAGCTTCTCGCCGGAAGCGGAGAAGAACTTGACGCCGTTGTCGCCGAACGGGTTGTGCGAGGCGCTGATGACGACGCCGAGATCCACGCGCAGCGCACGCGTGAGGTAGGCCACGCCCGGCGTGGGCAGCGGGCCGGTGAGCAGGACATCGACGCCCGCCGACGCGAAGCCCGCCTCCAGCGCCGACTCGATCATGTAGCCCGATACCCGGGTGTCCTTGCCGATCAGCACGGTCGCCTTGGCCGACCTGGCGCGCAGCACGCGTCCGACGGCATGGCCCAGGCGCAGCATGAAGTCGGCGGTGATCGGCGCGGTGCCGACGGTGCCACGGATGCCGTCGGTGCCGAAATAGGTTCTGCTCATGCGGGAATTCTCGATGGGTTTCGCGGGCCGCCCGAGGAATCGTGCGGGAACGGCGCGTTGCGGTTGGAAGTTTTCACGAAGCCAGGCCGCGCCAGACCTTCAGCGCGTCCACGGTCTCGGCCACGTCGTGGACGCGCACGATGGACGCACCCTGCTGCACGGCGGCCAGCGCGGCGGCGATGCTTGCCGCGAGCCGCTCGCCCACCGGCTTGCCGGTGAGCACGCCCAGCGTGGACTTGCGCGACCAGCCCAGCAGCAGCGGACAACCCAGCGCCAGCAAGCGCCGCTGCTGCACGGCCAGCGCGAGATTGTGCGCCGGCGTCTTGCCGAAGCCGATCCCCGGATCGAGGGCGATGCGCTCGCGAGCGATCCCGGCCGCGAGCGCCGCATCGCGCCGCGAGGCCAGGAAGGCGGCGACCGCGCCGACGACGTCATCGTTGTCGTAGCGCGGATCGGCCTGCATGGTGCCGGGTTCGCCCTGCATGTGCATCAGGCAGACGCCCACCGACGGGTCGGCGGCGGCCACCTCCAGCGCGCCGGGCGCCTGCAGCGCACGGACGTCGTTGAGGATGTCGACCCCGATCGCCAGCGCCTCGCGCATCACTTCGGGGTCGGCCGTGTCGACCGAGACCGGCACGCCCAGCGTCACGGCGTGCTCGAGCACGGGTCGCACGCGCGCGAGCTGCTCGGCGGTGTCGGGCAGCCGCGCGCCCGGGCGGGTGGATTCGCCGCCGATGTCGAGGATGTCGGCGCCCTGGGCCACCAGCAGGTCGCAGTGCGCCCGCGCCGCGTCGGCTTGCACGAAACGGCCGCCGTCCGAGAACGAGTCGGGCGTCACGTTGACGACGCCCATCACCAGGGGCCTGGCAAGGTCGAGTCGGAAGCGGCGGGTCTGCCAGATCATCGATGGGTGCGAAGCGCGGAGGAGGCGGATGCGAAAACGGGGCGCGAGGCCCCGTTGCTGTTGTGACGTCCGATCGGCGACTCAGGCCGCGGCCGGTGCACCGTCCGTCTTGACCGGCGGCGCGCCGTTCGAGCGGTTCATCGTCGGCGCCCAGTCCTTGGGCGGACGCGGCGGGCGGCCTTCCATGATGTCGTCCATCTGCTCGCGGTAGATCGTCTCCCACTCGAGCAGCGCCTGCGCGATGGCTTCGACCTTGTCGCGCTCCGTCTCGATCAGGTGGCGCGCCAGGGCGTATTGCGTGTCGAGGATCTTGCGGATCTCGGAGTCGACCTTCTGCATCGTCTGTTCGCTGATGTTGGTGGTGCGCGTGACCGAGCGGCCGAGGAAGACCTCGCCCTCGTTCTCCGCGTAGACCATCGGGCCCAGCGATTCCGACATGCCGTACTTCATGACCATGTCGCGCGCGATCTGCGTGGCGCGCTGGAAGTCGCTCGAGGCGCCCACCGTCTGCTGGTTCATGAACACCTCTTCCGCGATGCGCCCCGCGTACAGCGCGGCGATGTTGGCGAGCATGTATTCCTTGTCCGGCGCGTTGTTGTCCTTCTCGGGCAGGTAGAACGCCACGCCCAGCGCGCGACCGCGCGGGATGATGGTGACCTTGTGCACCGGGTCGTGCTTGGGCAGCTTGAGCATCACGAAGGCGTGGCCGGCCTCGTGGTACGCCGTGTTCTTCAGGTCTTCCGGATCGATCACCGCGCTGCGGCGCTCGGCCCCCATGAAGATCTTGTCCTTGGCCTTCTCGAAGTCGGTCATCTCGACGACGCGGCCGCTGCGGCGCGCCGCCATCAGCGCGGCCTCGTTGACCAGGTTGGCCAGGTCGGCGCCGGACATGCCCGGCGTGCCGCGCGCGATGATGTTGGCGTTGACGTCGGCGCCGATGGGCACCTTGCGCATGTGCACGCCCAGGATCTGCTCGCGGCCGCGGATGTCGGGCAGCGTGACGTAGACCTGGCGGTCGAAGCGGCCCGGACGCAGCAGCGCCGGATCCAGGATGTCGGGACGGTTGGTGGCCGCCATCACGATGACGCCCAGGTTCGTCTCGAAGCCGTCCATCTCGACCAGCATCTGGTTGAGCGTCTGCTCGCGCTCGTCGTTGCCGCCGCCCAGGCCGGCGCCACGATGGCGGCCGACGGCGTCGATCTCGTCGACGAAGATGATGCAGGGGGCACTCTTCTTGGCCTGCTCGAACATGTCGCGCACGCGGGCCGCGCCCACGCCGACGAACATCTCGACGAAGTCGGAGCCCGAGATCGAGAAGAACGGCACCTTGGCTTCGCCGGCGATCGCCTTGGCGAGCAGGGTCTTGCCGGTGCCCGGAGGGCCGACCATCAGCACGCCGCGCGGGATGCGGCCGCCGAGCTTCTGGAATTTCTGCGGGTCGCGCAGGAAGTCGACCAGTTCCTTGACCTCTTCCTTGGCCTCGTCGCAGCCGGCGACGTCCGAGAACGTGACCGAGTTGTTGGCCTCGTCGAGCATCTTGGCCTTGCTCTTGCCGAAGCTGAACGCGCCGCCCTTGCCGCCGCCCTGCATCTGGCGCATGAAGTAGACCCACACGCCGATCAGCAGCAGCATCGGCGCCCACGACAACAGCAGCGTCGTCAGCATGCCCTGCTCTTCGCGCGGCTTGATGTCGAACTTGACGTTGTTGGCGAGCAGGTCGCCGGTCAGGCCGCGGTCGAGCAGGCTGCCGGTGGTGTGCAGCGGCTTGCCGTCGGTCGTGTGGGCGGAGATGTCGATGCCGCCGCTGCCTTCAGTGATCTCCACGCTCTGGATGTGCTTGTTGCGCACCTCCTCGAGGAAATCGGAATAGGCAATGCGGCCGCCTTGCGTCTGCGCCGTGTTGAACGATTTGAAGACCGTAAACAGCACGAGCGCGATCACGAGCCAGACAGCGATCTTCGAAAACCATTGATTGTTCACCGCGGCTCCTTCTTACAAAAATGCCACCTTCCACGGCAGATGGGGATGATTCTAGGCCAGTCAATACCCCGATAACCCGAATGCCGAGGTCGGGAAGGACGCCAATCGCACGTTTTGGATGCGAAAACGCAGCCTCCGTGGCACGGCCGGCGGGCAAACCGCCCGCCCGCGGTCAGTGCGACGAACTCTTCAGACCGAATCCGACCAGGAAAGTTTCCGCCGACTTGTCGCGCGACGCCTTGGGCTTGACCGCCTTGACCACCCGGAAATTCGCCCGGAAAAGCTCCACCAGCTCACTGTAGCCGCTTCCGTGAAAGACCTTGGCGACCAGGGCCCCTTCGGGCTTGAGATGCGTCACGGCAAAGTCGACTGCCAGCTCGACCAGGTGGGCGATGCGGGCGGTGTCGGTCACGGACACGCCGCTCAGGTTGGGCGCCATGTCGGAGACGACCACGTCGACCGGGTCGCCGCCGACCACCTCCTTCAGCCGCGCCAGCACGTCGTCCTCGCGGAAATCGCCCTGGATGAAGGTGACGCCCTCGATGGGCTCCATCTCCAGGATGTCCAGCGCCACGATGCGGCCGTTCAGCTCGCCCACCGCCGCGCCGCTGCCGGCGAACTTGCGGCGGATGTACTGGCTCCAGGCGCCGGGCGTGGAGCCGAGGTCGACCACCAGCTGGCCCGGGCGGATCAGCTTGAACTGCTCGTCGATCTCGGACAGCTTGTAGGCGGCGCGCGCCCGGAAGCCGTCCTTCTGGGCCTGGATCACATAGGGGTCATTGGCGTGGTTCTGCAACCAAGCCTTGTTGACCTTCTTGCTTTTCGTCTTGATTTTCATGACAAAGGGATAATACGGGCATGGCCATGATTCAACTGACCCCTGCCGAACGCAAAAACAAGCGCGGCGACGCCCACCACCTCGACCCCGTGGTCATGGTCGGTGCCGACGGACTGACGCCCGCCGTCCTCAAGGAAGCCGAGGTGGCCATCAAGTCGCACGGCCTGATCAAGGTGCGCGTGTTCTCCGACGACCGCGCCGCCCGCGAGGCGATGCTGCTCGAGATGGCCGACAAGCTCGACGCCGCGCCGATCCAGCACATCGGCAAGCTGCTGGTGCTGTGGCGCCCCATGGCCGAGGCCAAGGCGGCGACCTCCGACGACGCGGGCGCGGCCCCGCGCGTCGTCAAGATCCTGAAGTTCTCCAAGCGGGGCAATCATCGTCCGCAGATCAAGAAGGTCACGGTCATGGGCAACGAGCGCGTGACCGCCGGCGGCATGGTCAAGCGCGCGAAGAAGCGCGTGACCAGCCTCAAGAAGAAGTCCTAGCCGCACGCCACGCCAGCGCCAGGGCCAGCAGGCCCTTGGCGCCGAAGAACGCGAGGCTGACCGCGTGCAGCTGCATGAAGCCGAGCGCCGTGGGGGCGCCCGCGCGCGCCTGCGCCATCATCGGCTCCAGGCCGTAGTAGCCGGCCACGGTGCAGAACAGCGCGAGCACCGCGAGCAGCATCTCCGCCGAGAACTGGGAGACGCCCGTCGCCAGGTGGCGATCGAAGGCCGCGCGGCGCTCCAGCATCAGGATCAGCACGCCGAACACCAGGCTGGTGGGCGCCTCGCGGGCGAAGATCGCGCGCGCCACGCCGCCGAAGGTCGCCCGGTCGAGCACGCCCGACGCGGCAGGCGTGGCGATCAACGCGATCGCCAGCAGCACGCCGCACCACAGTCCGGGCAGCAGGCGGCGCAGGCGCTCCGTGAAGTGCATGCGCGGCGTCAGATGTACTTGACCTGGACGATCTCGTAGTTCTTGACGCCGCCCGGGGCCTGCACGGCCGCGGTGTCGCCCGCCTCCTTGCCGATCATGGCGCGGGCGATCGGCGAGCCGATGGAGATCATGCCGGCCTTCAGGTCGGCCTCGTCCTCGCCGACGATCTGGTACGTGACTTCCTGGCCGGTTTCCTCGTCCTCGAGCACGACCGTGGCGCCGAACACCACGCGGCCGCCGGCGTCGACCTCGGCCGGATCGATGATCTGCGCCGCCGCCAGCTTGCCGTCGATCTCCAGGATGCGGCCCTCGATGAAGCCCTGCTTGTCCTTGGCGGCTTCGTACTCGGCGTTCTCGGACAGGTCGCCCTGCGCGCGCGCCTCCGCGATCGCCTGGATGACGGCATGGCGCTCGACCGTTTTCAGGCGATGCAGCTCTTCCTTCAGTTTTTCGGCGCCGCGGCGGGTCAGGGGAATCGTGGCCATATCGGGATACTCAGAGGGAGAAAAGCAAACCGCCGCCCCGCGGCATGCTTGCGCACGCTGCGGGCGGCGGCCCCAGGTTGAACTGGAAGAACGTTGAGTTTAGATCAGTTCAGGGCAGTTCCGCGTGCAGTTCCTGCAGGGAAACCACCGTGATGTCGTCCTCGTGCTTCAGCGCCTCGGTGGCGGCCTCGCAGCCGGCCATCGTGGTGTAGTAGGTCACGCGGTTGGCGATCGCGGCGGTGCGGATGTAGCGCGAATCGGCAATCGCCGTGCGCGTCTCGTCCACCGTCGTGAACACCAGCTGGACCTCGCCGGCCTTGATCATGTCGGCGATGTGCGGTCGGCCGTCCTTGACCTTGTTGCACGGCTTGACCGGGATGCCCGCCTCGGCGATCGCCGCCGCCGTGCCCTTGGTGGCCGACAGCGTGAAGCCGAGGTTGACGAGGTCCGACGCAACCTTGACCGTGCGCGCCTTGTCGGCGTTCTTCACGGTCAGCACCACGTTGCCCTTGGTCGGCAGGCGCGAGCCCGCGCCCAGTTGGCTCTTGAGCATCGCTTCGGCGAAGGTGCGGCCCACGCCCATCACCTCGCCGGTGGAGCGCATCTCGGGGCCCAGCACCGGGTCGACGCCCGGGAACTTGTTGAACGGGAAGACGGCTTCCTTGACCGAGAAGTACGGCGGGATCACCTCCACCGGCGGCTTGCCGTGCAGGCCCACCTGGTCGGCGAGCCTCGTGCCGGCCATGCAGCGCGCGGCGACCTTGGCCAGCGCCTGGCCCGTGGCCTTGGAGACGAAGGGCACCGTGCGCGAAGCGCGCGGATTGACCTCCAGCACGTAGACGACAGCCTCGTCGCCCTCGCCCTGGATCGCGAACTGCACGTTCATCAGGCCGACGACCTTGAGGGCCTTGGCCATCAGGGCCGTCTGGCGGCGCAGCTCGTCCTGCATCGCGGGCGACAGCGAATACGGCGGCAGCGAGCATGCCGAGTCGCCGGAGTGCACGCCGGCCTGCTCGATGTGCTCCATGATGCCGCCGATCATGACCTCGACGCCGTCGCTGATGCAGTCGACGTCGACCTCGATCGCGTCGTCGAGGAAACGGTCCAGCAGCACCGGCGACTTCTCGCTGACCTTGACGGCCTCGCGCATGTAGCGCTCGAGATCCTTGTCGCCGTGCACGATCTCCATCGCGCGCCCGCCCAGCACGTAGCTGGGGCGCACCACCAGCGGATAGCCGATTTCCTGCGCCAGCGCCAGCGCGGCTTCTTCGGTGCGCGCGGTGCGGTTGGGCGGCTGCTTCAGGCCCAGCGTGTGCAGCAGTTGCTGGAAGCGCTCGCGGTCTTCCGCGATGTCGATGGAATCGGGCGTGGTGCCGATGATGGGCACGCCGTTGGCCTCGAGGTCCAGCGCGAGCTTCAGCGGCGTCTGGCCGCCGTACTGCACGATCACGCCGACGGGCTTCTCGATGGCGACGATCTCCAGCACGTCTTCCAGCGTCACCGGCTCGAAGTACAGGCGGTCGGAGGTGTCGTAGTCGGTCGAGACCGTCTCCGGGTTGCAGTTGACCATGATGGTCTCGTAGCCGTCCTCGCGCATGGCCAGCGCCGCGTGGACGCAGCAGTAGTCGAACTCGATGCCCTGGCCGATGCGGTTCGGACCGCCGCCCAGCACCATGATCTTCTTCCTGTTCGTGGGCGCGGCCTCGCACTCGCCGTCGGCGGTCTCGTAGGCCGAGTACATGTAGGCGGTCTGAGTGGAGAACTCGGCGGCGCAGGTGTCCACGCGCTTGTAGACCGGGCGCACGCCAAGGGCGTGGCGCGCCTTGCGCACCGCGTGCTGGTTGCTGCCCATCAGCCTGGCCAGGCGCTTGTCCGAGAAGCCCTTCTGCTTGACGAAGCGCAGCTCGGCGGCCGACAGCGACTCGATCTTGCGGCCGCGCAGCGTCAGCTCGATCTTGACCAGGTCCTCGATCTGCGCGAGGAACCACGGGTCGATCTTCGTCGCTTCGAACACCTCGTCCAGCGACATGCCGATGCGGAACGCGTCGCCAACGAACAGGATGCGCTCGGGGCCGGCGTTGGTGATCTGCTCGAGGATCTCCTCGCGGTCGCTCTCGCGGCACTGCGTGCGCTCGGTCAGGCCGTCGATGCCGGTCTCCAGGCCGCGCAGCGCCTTCTGGAAGCTTTCCTGGAAGGTGCGGCCCATCGCCATCACCTCGCCGACCGACTTCATCTGCGTGGTCAGGTGCGAATCGGCGGCCGGGAACTTCTCGAACGCGAAGCGCGGGATCTTGGTGACGACGTAGTCGATCGACGGCTCGAACGACGCCGGCGTGGCGCCGCCGGTGATGTCGTTGCGCAGTTCGTCGAGCGTGTAGCCGATGGCCAGCTTGGCCGCGATCTTGGCGATCGGGAAGCCGGTGGCCTTGGACGCCAGCGCCGACGAGCGCGACACGCGCGGGTTCATCTCGATGACCACCATGCGGCCGTCGACCGGGTTGATCGAGAACTGCACGTTCGAGCCGCCGGTGTCCACGCCGATCTCGCGCAGGATCGCGATCGACGCGTTGCGCATCAGCTGGTATTCCTTGTCGGTGAGCGTCTGCGCCGGCGCGACCGTGATCGAGTCACCCGTGTGGATGCCCATCGGGTCCAGGTTCTCGATCGAGCAGATGATGATGCAGTTGTCCGCGCGGTCGCGGACGACTTCCATCTCGTACTCCTTCCAGCCCTTGAGCGACTCCTCGATCAGCAGCTCGTTGGTGGGAGACAGGTCGATGCCGCGCTTGCAGATCTCCTCGAACTCCTCCGGGTTGTAGGCGATGCCGCCGCCCGAGCCGCCGAGCGTGAACGACGGCCGGATCACCATCGGGAAGCCGGTGCCGCCGATCTGCTCGGCGATGCTCTTCTGCACCGCCCACGCCTCTTCCATCGTGTGCGCGATGCCGGACTTCGCGGAGCCGAGACCGATCTTGGTCATCGCATCCTTGAACTTCAGGCGGTCCTCGGCCTTCTCGATCGCGTGCTCGTTGGCGCCGATCATCTCGACGCCGTACTTCGCGAGCACGCCGTGCTTGTGCAGGTCGAGCGCGCAGTTCAGCGCGGTCTGGCCACCCATGGTCGGCAGGATCGCGTCGGGGCGTTCCTTCTCGATGATCTTCTCGACCACCTGCCAGGTGATGGGCTCGATGTAGGTGACGTCGGCCGTGGCCGGGTCCGTCATGATCGTGGCCGGGTTCGAGTTGACGAGGATGACCTTGTAGCCCTCCTCGCGCAGGGCCTTGCAGGCCTGGGCGCCGGAGTAGTCGAACTCGCAGGCCTGGCCGATGATGATCGGGCCCGCCCCGATGATGAGGACGGACTTGAGGTCGTTGCGCTTTGGCATGGGGTCAGTTCTTGGTCTTGTTCGCGGCCATCGAATCGATGAAGCGGTCGAACAGGTAGGCGATGTCGTGCGGGCCGGGCGAGGCTTCCGGGTGGCCCTGGAAGCAGAACGCGGGCTTGTCGGTGCGGGCCAGGCCCTGCAGCGTGCCGTCGAACAGAGAGACGTGCGTGGCCACGAGGTTGGCCGGCAGCGTGGCGGGGTCCACGGCGAAGCCGTGGTTCTGGCTGGTGATGGAGACGCGGCCGGAGGCGCTCTCCTTGACCGGGTGGTTCGCGCCGTGGTGGCCGAACTTCATCTTGAACGTCTTCGCGCCGGCGGCCAGCGCCATGATCTGGTGGCCCAGGCAGATGCCGAAGGTGGGCATGCCGGACTCGACGATGGTGCGCGTGGCGGCGATCGCGTAGTCGCAGGGCTCCGGGTCGCCGGGGCCGTTGGACAGGAACACGCCGTCGGGTCGCAGCGCCAGCACCTCGGCGGCGGGCGTCTGCGCCGGCACCACCGTGATGCGGCAGCCGCGCTCGGCCAGCATGCGCAGGATGTTGAACTTGACGCCGTAGTCGTACGCGACCACGTGGAACTTCGGCGCGTCCTGCGTGCCGTACCCGCCGACCAGCTTCCACTCGGTCTGCGTCCACGCGTACGTCTTCGTGCAGCTGACGACCTTGGCCAGGTCGAGGCCCGACATGTTCTCGCCGGCGCGCGCCTTGGCGACGGCGTCGGCGCGATCGGCGTCGCTCACCGCGTGCCCGGCCGGGAACGCGACGATGCAGCCGTTCTGCGCGCCGTGCGTGCGCAGCAGCCGCGTGAGCTTGCGGGTGTCGATGCCGGCGATGGCGACGGTGGCCTGGCGAGCGAGGTACGCGGCCAGCGTCTCGGCGGCGCGGAAATTGGAGTGTCGCAGCGGCAGATCCTTGATGATCAGGCCGGCGGCATGGACCTTCGACGCCTCGACGTCCTCACCGCTGACGCCGTAGTTGCCCACATGCGGATACGTCAGCGTGACGATCTGCCTGCAGTAGCTGGGGTCGGTGAGGATTTCCTGGTAGCCAGTCAGCGCGGTGTTGAACACCACTTCGCCGACCGTATGGCCGGCGGCGCCGATCGAGGTGCCGGAGAAGACCGTGCCGTCTGCGAGTGCAAGGATTGCGGGGGGCAGGACAGGCAGCAAAGGGAACTCCGGAAGGGTGCGTGCCCAGTTCTGCGAGACTCTCGCCGCGCGGCCGTCGAGCAGGCTCGGCGGGGCACGGGCGGCGGAAATTCGGACTGCGGTAGACGGGACCGGAGAACGTCGCTGTTCAGGCGCTCGAGGGTGTCTGGGCTGATTGCGGGTAAACCTGTAAATTATAGCCTCCGCGGACGTGCTTGTCACCCCCTTGTCATCTCGGCCAGACGTCCCGACCTGTGTGCCGTCAAACCCGCACCGGGGGCGCGGAACTAGAATGGCTCGACCGTCTCCAACGAGGCGGGATTTCCCCAAGACTGGAGTTTTCTCATGGATCGCAACGTGCAACGTCTCGACATGCTGAACGGCGGCGCTGTCTACGGCGTCGATACGCACAAGGTTCTGCGCAACACCTACTGGCTGCTCGCGCTGTCGATGGTGCCCACGGTGCTGGGCGCCTGGATCGGCGTGACGACCGGCGCCCTCGCCCACATGGCCAACGGCCCGTCGGTGCTGCTGTTCTTCGTCGGCGCCTTCGGCCTGATGTTCGGCGTGCAGCACTTCAGGAACTCGTCCATCGGCGTGGCGATGCTGCTCGGCTTCACGTTCTTCATGGGCCTGATGCTGTCGCGCCTGCTGGCCGTGGTGCTGGGCGGCTACAGCAACGGCGCCAGCCTGATCATGACCGCCTTCGGCGGCACGGCCGCGGTGTTCTTCGGCATGGCCTCGCTGGCCACGGTGGTCAAGCGCGACCTGTCGGGCCTGGCGCGCTTCCTGATGGTGGGCGTGCTGATCGCCATCGTCGCGAGCCTGATCAACATCTTCTTCGCGCAGTCGACCGCGCTGATGCTGACCATCTCGACCGCGATGACCGTCGTGTTCTCGCTGTTCGTGATGATCGACGTCAAGCGCGTCATCGACGGCGGCGAGACCAACTACGTCATGGCCACGCTGAGCATCTACCTGGACCTGTACAACCTGTTCCAGAACCTGCTGGTCATCCTGACCTCGCTGACGGGCGACCGCCGCTGAGCGAGCGCGCCACGGCAACGAGAACGGCGCCCGCGGGCGCCGTTTTTTTTGGCCGCGCCAGGCGGCGGCTCACTCGCCCGCTTCGTCGTCCACCGCCTGCGAGCCGAGGTCCTCGCGGATCTCCACCGGCTGCGCGCGCGGCTGCCAGTGGGGATCCCACTCGAACACCGCCATGCTCTCGACGTGCGCCGTGTGCGGGAACATGTTGACCGCGCCGGCGCCGACACAGCGGTAGCCGGCCAGGTGCACCAGCAGCCCCGCGTCGCGCGCCAGCGTGGCCGGGTTGCAGCTGACGTAGACGATGCGCCTGGGTGCCGTCCAGCCCTCGCGCGGATCGGCCTTCAGCTCGGCCAGCGCCTTCGCGAGCGCGAACGCGCCTTCGCGCGGCGGGTCGACCAGCCACTTGTCCACCGTGCCGAGCGCGACGAGATCGTCGGCCGTGATCTCGAACAGGTTGCGCGCATCGAAGCGCGTGTGTTCCGCGACGCCGTTGTGCCTCGCGTTCTCCAGCGCCCGGTCGACCAGGGTCTGGCTGCCCTCGATGCCCAGCACCGACTTCGCCTGCGTGGCCAGCGGCAGCGTGAAGTTGCCCAGGCCGCAGAACCAGTCGATCACCGTCTCGTGCGGCTGCACGTCCAGCAGGCGCAACGCGCGGCCCACCAGCACCGTGTTGATCTGGTGGTTGACCTGCGTGAAGTCGGTCGGCTTGAACGGCATGCGCACGCCGAATTCGGGCAGCGTGTAGGCCAGCTCGGCGCCGCCGTCGTCGTCCATCAGGTGCACCGTGTCCGGCCCCTTGGGCTGCAGCCACCACTGCACGCCGTGCGCCTTGGCGAACGCGCGCAGCAGCGCGGCATCGTGCGCGCTCAGCGGCTCGAGGTGGCGCAGCACCAGGGCGGTGACCTGGTCGCCGACGGCCACCTCGACCTGCGGCAAGCGCTCGCGCGCCTGCATGGATTCGACCAGCGCGCGCAGCGGCATCAGCAGGTCGGAGATGGCCCGGGGCACGACATGGCACTCGCGCATGTCGGCCACGTAGCTCGACTTGCGCTCGTGGAAGCCCACCAGCACCGTGTTCTTCTTGGCCACCCAGCGCACCGACAGCCGCGCGCGCAGCCGGTAGCCCCAGGCCGGACCCTCGATCGGGCGCAGCACCAGCTCGGGCCTGACCTTGCCCAGGTGCCACAGGTTGCTCTCCAGCACGCGCTGCTTCATGGCGACCTGCGCCTGCGGCGCGAGGTGCTGCATCTTGCAGCCGCCGCACGCGCCGGCATGCAGGCCGAAGTGCGGACAGCGCGGGGTGACGCGCTGCGAGCTCTCCTTGCGCAGCGCGACCAGGTCGGCCTTCTCCCACTGCTTCTTGCGTTTGACGACCTTGACCCGCGCTTCCTCGCCAGGCAGCGCGCCGTCGATGAACACGACGACGCCTTCGCTGTTGTGCGCGATGCCCTGGGCATCGAGATCGATGCCGGTGACCTTCAGC
>Ga0075370_10000421_pt1 | contig 15685 bp, 13 predicted proteins | sample EndMethybrTD3035_FD_71398 | JGI IMG/M metagenome (GOLD analysis project Ga0075370, IMG submission 71398) | Populus endosphere microbial communities from Tennessee, USA - Endosphere MetaG P. TD hybrid TD303-5 | ecosystem: Host-associated > Plants > Roots > Endosphere | place: USA: Tennessee... | reverse complement strand
GATCGCCCCCTTCTCCTCGATCACCAGCACCTCGTCGAGACCGCGCACGAACTCGAGCATGCGTGTGGTCTCGAGCGGAAACGACAGGCCGACCTTGTAGAGCCGCACGCCGACCTCGGCCAGCATCTGCGGCGTGATCTCGAGACGGCGCAGCACTTCCATCAGGTCCAGGTGCGCCTTGCCGCACGTGACGATGCCCACGCGTGCGCGCGGGCTCTCGATCACATGGCGGTCGATGCTGTTGACGCGTGCGAACGCGGCGACGGCTGCGAGCTTGTCGGCCAGGCGCGATTCGATGCGCAGCGAGGGCAGGTCGGGCCATCGGTAATGCAGCCCGTCGGCCGGCGCGCGGTGACCGGTGCGCTCGCGCACCGCGTCGGCATCAAGCCAGGCGTCGCTGCGCGCACGCAACTGATCGAGATCGACGGTGCCGGCGCTCTCGACGACTTCGGACAACGCGGTCAGCCCGACCCACGCGCCCGAGTAGCGCGAGAGCGCCCAGCCGTACAGCCCGAACTCGAGCATCTCTGCCACGTTGGCCGGCGCGACGATCGGCATCTGCCAGGCCTGGAACGCGTGGTCGCTCTGGTGCGGCATCGACGAGGAGACGCATCCGTGGTCGTCGCCGGCAACGACGAGCACGCCGCCATGCGGCGACGAGCCGTACGCGTTGCCGTGCTTGAGCGCGTCGCCCGCGCGGTCGACGCCCGGACCCTTGCCGTACCAGAGCGCGAACACGCCATCGACGGTGCGCTCGGGGTCCGACTCGACGCGCTGCGTGCCGAGCACCTGGGTCGCCGCGAGTTCTTCGTTGATCGCGGGCACGAAGCGGATGCCGGCATCGGTGAAGCGGCTGCCAGCCTTCCAGACCGCGAGGTCGACCATGCCGAGCGGCGAGCCGCGGTAGCCGCTGATGAAGCCTTGCGTTGCGAGGCCGGCGGCGGCGTCGCGCTCACGCTGCATCGCCATCAGGCGCACCAGGGCTTGCGTGCCGGAGAGGAAGACGGTGCCGTTGCCGGCCCACAGGCCGTCGGCAAGGCGGTAGTCGGGGCGCAGCACGCCGGGGGCTTCGGTGGAGATGCTCATGGCGGGATTGTTGTTTCCCACTCCGAGTAAATGGTTCTCTCTTACGATAGGGTCAGCCCGAATTGCGAGAACTTCCTCCTCGAAACACGCCATGCCGGAACAGGACATTCTTCTCGACGCGTACAGCCTGGCCATCCTGCAGGAGCTGCAGCGCGACTCCCGCCAGACGATCCAGCAGTTGGCCGAGCAGGTCGGCCTGTCGGCCACGCCGTGCTGGAAGCGCATCAAGGAGATGGAAGACGCCGGCGTGATCCGCGGCTACACCGCACTCGTCGACCGCGAACGGGTCGGGCTGCACCTGAGCGTGCTCGTCGAAGTGAACCTGGGGCAGCACAGCGAGGAGTTGGTGCAGCGTTTCGAGGAGGCCGTCAATGCAAGCCCGTACATCGCGCGCTGCGTGTCGACCACCGGGCAGGCCGACTACGTGCTGACGGTGCTCACGTCGGACATCAAGCACTACGAGCAGCTGCTGCACCACACGATCTTCAAGCTGCCGGGCGTGACGCACGTGCGCTCGAGCATCGTGCTGAAGGAGATCAAGTCGGAGGTCGTGCTGCCGTCGACGCACTACACGCCGAATGTGCAGGACGCGGCGCGGGCGAAGGCGCCGCGTGCCGCTGCGAAACGGGCGCGGCGCTAGAGTCGCGTCATCGAGCGATCAACATCACCTTGCTGCCAGGAGAACCGCCATGGACGACGACGCACTGAACATGAGCATCCGCAAGTTTCTCAAGATGGTCGGCGTCAGCTCGCAGCGCGAGCTCGAGCAGGCGGTCGCGCGCGCGGTGGCGGCGCGCAGCGTCGCCGGCACCGAGACCTTCCCGGCGACGATGACGCTCGAAGTGCCAGGGCTTGCGCTGAAGGTCGCGTTCGACGGCGACATCAAGCTCGCGTGAACTTGCGCGCGAGCGCGCTCAGTTCTTCTCGTTCGCGTTCGGAAAGAACAGCTGCTCGCCGTTGACCTTGTAGGCGGCGATCGTGTCCTGCCCATGGACGGAAAGCACCCAGTCGGCGAATGCCTGCGCCAGGTCTTTCTTCACGTGCGGATGCTTGGCGGGGTTCACGACGATCACGCCGTACTGGTTGAAGAGGCGCTTGTCGCCTTCCACCAGCACCACGAGGTTGCCGCGGTTCTTGAAGTTGAGCCAGGTGCCGCGATCGGTGAGCACGTAGGCATCGCTGGACGAGCCGATGTTCAGCGCCGGGCCCATCCCGCAGCCGCACTCCTTGTAGCCGCTGACCTTGCCGACCGGGTTGTCGATGCCGGCGGCCTTCCAGTAGCGCAGCTCGGCCGCATGCGTACCGCTCTTGTCGGCGCGCGAGATGAACGACGCGCTCGACGAAGCGAGCTTGCCCAGCGCGGCCGCGACGTCCTTGCCTTTCACGCCGACGGGGTCGGCCTTCGGCCCGACGATCACGAAGTCGTTGTACATGACCGGCGAGCGCTTGATCCCGAAGCCTTCGGCGACGAATTTCTCCTCGGCCGGCTGGTCGTGCACGAACAGGACGTCGGCATCGCCGCGCCGGCCCATGTCGAGCGCCTGACCGGTGCCGACGGCCACGACCTTGATGTCGATGTTGCTCGCCTTCTTGAACGCGGGCAGCAGGTGCGCGAACAAGCCCGACTGCTCGGTCGAGGTGGTCGAGGCCATCACGATGCTGCGCTCCTGCGCCGCTGCCGCCACGCTGGCAAGGCACAGTGCGGCGAGTGCGAGGGCGCCGCTCAGGCGGCGGCGTGCGGTCGAGATCGGGTTCATTGACAGGTCTCCAGTGATTCGGAAGGTCTCGAGGAAGAGCGGGTCATGGGGTTCGCGCCACGATCGCGCACAGGTTGCGCAAGCGCTTTCGTTGGGTGGGTTGCGACATATGGGAATCGACAGTGCACGGCACTGTAGGCAACCCGAGCCCTCGACACAAGCGATGGTCACACGCGGCGGCAATAGGCGCTCACCAGCATAAACTCGCCGCATGCATCAGGTCAGCATCAGGCCGCAGTGGACGATTCGGCAGCCGGGCGGCGCGGCGCTCGCGGAGCGCACCGTGGCGCTGCTCGTCAGCGTGGCCGAACACGGCAGCCTGCTGCAGGCTTGCACGGCGCTGAAGGTGTCGTACCGCCATGCCTGGCAGCTGATCCGCCAGGGCGAGGCGCAACTCGGCGCCCCGCTGCTGCTGATGGAGCGCGGCAAGGGCTCGTCGCTGAGCCCGCTGGCGGAGAAGCTCGTGTGGGCCGATCGGCGCATCGCGGCACGGCTGTCGCCGACGCTCGACTCGCTGGCCTCCGAACTGCAGGCCGAGATCGATCGGGTGCTGCAACCTGCGCCGACGTTGTTGCGCGTTCATGCGAGCCACGGCTTCGCCATCGAGACACTGCACGAGTTCCTCGGCCGCGCCGGCATCGTCAACGAGTTGCGCTATTGCGGAAGCACGGAGGCGGTGGCGTCGTTGAACATGGGCGGATGCGAGATCGCGGGCTTCCACGTGCCGATCGGCGAATTCGAGCCGGTCGCGATCGAGCACTACGGGCAATGGCTGAAGCCGGCATCGCAGCGCCTGATCGGCATGGCGACCCGCCGCCTCGGCCTGATGATCGCGAAGGGCGACCCGAAGAAGATCTACGGCATCGCCGATCTCGCGCGAAGCGACCTGCGCTTCATCAACCGGCAGGAGGGTTCGGGCACGCGCTTCCTGCTCGATCTGCTGCTGCGCAAGCACGGCATCGGCGCAGCGCAGGTGCACGGGTACGAACACTGCGAGCTGACGCACGCCGCGGTTGCGGCTTACGTGGCAAGCGGCATGGCCGACGTGGGCTTCGGCGTGGAGACGCCGGCGCGCCAGTTCAAGCTCGACTTCGTGCCGGTCCAGACCGAACGCTACTTCCTGCTGTGCGATGAGCGCTCGCTCGAGATGCCGGCGGTGCGCCGGACGATCGAGATCGTCGGCAGCGCCGAGTTCAAGGCGGCGGTCGACCAGCTGCCGGGCTATCAGGCAACCGATGCCGGCACGGTGTCGACCTTGCGCCAGACGTTCGCCGCCTCGCTCAAGCGCAGCGCGAAAGCGCGCGGCGCGTGAGCGTCTTCGCGAGGGTCAGATCGAGTAGCCGAGAAGCATCGCCACGCCGGCCTGCTTGTTCGGCCGCGTGAAGCTGTCGCGGGTCAGGCGGCCCATCTTGATCGTCAACGCCTCGGTCTTGAACCACTTGTCGTACAGCGCGTTGATCTCGCCGTTCGCGTAGAGGCGCGCGAGGCTGCGGTCGACGGCGGCGAGCAGTGCGGTGTCGCCCTTGCGCACCATCACCGCGTAGGGTTCGACCGACAGCGCGAGGCTGCTGACGTTCAGCGAGTCGAGCGCCTTGTCGCCCGCGGCAAGGCCGAGCAGCAGCGAGTCGTCCTGCGGGAACGCGCGCACCTTGCCTTCGCGCAGTGCCTTGTAGGCGTCCACGTTGTTGCCGTAGGTGGTGAGCTGCGCCTGCAGTTCGCCGCCGGCGAGTTGCGTGAAGAGCTTCTCCGACGTGGTGCCCTTGCTCAGCGCGATCGGCAGGCCGTTCATGTCCTTCACGGCTTCGATCTGCACGTCCTTAGGCGTCAGCACGCGCATCGCGGCGACGAAGAAGGTATAGCTGAAGTCGACCTTCTCCTGGCGCGCCTTCGTGTTCGTCGTCGAGCCGCACTCGAGGTCGATCTCGCCGGCCAGCAGCTTGGGAATGCGCTCGGGTCCGGTGACGAGCTTGTACTGGACCTTGATGTCGTTGAGCTTGAGCTCGCGCTTGATCTCGTCGACGGCGTTCAGGCACAGGTCGACCGAGTAGCCGACCGATTGCTTCTGTGCATTGACGAACGAGAACGGTCGCGCGGCTTCGCGCACGCCGAGGACGATGGTTCGGGTTTCGCGGATCTTGGCCATCGTGTCGGCGGCGTGAGCCGGCAACGCGACGACGGCCGCGGTGGCCGCCAGCAGGGCGGCCCGGGCGTGGGCGGAAAACATTCGGAGCTCCAACGAGGATGTAGTGATGAACCCGACCGCTCTGACGGCGGCATACGGGGACAGCCGGGGAAACCCTCGGATTGTAGGAGCGCGGAGGGGGTTCCTTCAGGCCATCCAGGGCATTGCCGCGTCTGCATCGATGCCGTATTGCACGATCGCCCGCGCGCACACCGAGCGCTCGATCGCACCTTGCGTCGCGAGCGCATCCAGCGCGGCCAGCACGATGTGGTGCCTGTCGACTTCGAAGAAGCGGCGCAAGGCATCGCGCGTGTCGCTGCGGCCGAAGCCGTCGGTCCCGAGCGCCATGAACGGCGCGCGCAGATGCGGCGCGATCAGCTGCGGCCAGGCCCGCACCGAATCGCTCGTGGCGATGATCGGCGCGCCGCCCGCCAAGCAGCTCGCCACGTGGCTGGTGCGCGCTTGCGCGCCGGGGTGCAGGCGGTTCCAGCGTTCGACTTCGCGTGCCTCGCGTTCGAGCTCGGAGAAGCTGGTGGCGCTCCAGACCTCGGCGTCGACGCTCCAGTGGTCGGCCAGCAGGCGCTGTGCCTCGATCACTTCGCGCAGGATCGCGCCCGAGCCGAGCAGGCGCAGCTGTGCGTTGCCGCGCGCCGCGGCGTAGCGATACATGCCCTTGATCACGTCGCCATGCGCCTCGTCGGGCAGGTTCGGCTGCGCGTAGTTCTCGTTCATCATCGTGACGTAGAAGAACACGTCGCGCTGGCGCTCCAGCATCTCGCGCATGCCGTGCTCGACGATCACCGCCAACTCGCCCGCGAAGCACGGGTCGTATGCGCGGCAGTTCGGCACCATCGCCGCAGCGACGAGGCTGCCGCCGTCCTGGTGCTGCAAGCCCTCGCCGCCGAGCGTCGTGCGGCCCGCAGTAGCGCCGAGCAGGAAGCCGCGCGAGCGCTGGTCGGCGGCCGCCCAGATCAGGTCGCCCACGCGCTGGAAGCCGAACATCGAGTAGTAGATGTAGAACGGCAGCATCGCGAGGCCGTGCACCGAGTAGCTCGTGGCGGCGGCCACCCACGAACTCAGCGCGCCGGCCTCGCTGATGCCTTCTTCGAGGATCTGACCGTCCTGCGCTTCGCGGTAGCTCAGCACCGAGCCGATGTCCTCGGGCTCGTAGTGCTGGCCCACGCTCGAGTAGATGCCGATCTGCTTGAACAGGTTCGCCATGCCGAAGGTGCGCGCCTCGTCGGCGACGATCGGCACGATGCGCGGGCCGAGCGCCGGGTCTTTCAGCAGATTGGTCAGCATGCGCACGAATGCCATCGTCGTGCTCATCTCCTTGCCGTCGGCCCGCGTCGCGAACGCTGCATAGCTCGCGAGCTCGGGCACCGCGACCGGCGCTGCAGTACTGTGCCGCGCCGGCACGACGCCGCCGAGCGAAGCGCGGTGTTCGCGCAGGTAGCGCATCTCGGCGCTGTCGGCCGGCGGCTTGTAGAACGCGACGTCCTCGACCTGCGCGTCGGTCAGCGGCAGCTGAAAGCGGTTGCGGAACTCGATCAGCGCCGCGGTGTCGAGCTTCTTCTGCTGGTGCGTGGTCATGCGGCCCTGGCCGGCCGCGCCCATGCCGTAGCCCTTCTTCGTCTGCGCGAGGATCACGGTCGGCGCTCCTCTGTGTGCCGCCGCTGCGGCATAGGCAGCGTGGATCTTCACGAGGTCGTGGCCGCCGCGCTTGAGGCGGTCGATCTGCTCGTCGGTCAACCCCTGCGCGAGGCGCGCGAGCTCGTTGTCCTGGCCGAAGAAGTGGTCGCGGTTGTAGCGGCCGTCCTTCGCGGCGAAGGTCTGGAACTGGCCGTCGACGGTGTTCGAGAACACGCGCGCGATCGCGCCGCTCGCGTCGCGTGCGAAGAGACCATCCCAGTCGGAACCCCAGAGCAGCTTGATGACGTTCCAGCCCGCGCCGGTGAAGAGCTGCTCGAGCTCGTCGACGATGCGGCCGTTGCCGCGCACCGGCCCGTCGAGCCGCTGCAGGTTGCAGTTGACGACCCACACGAGGTTGTCGAGACGCTCGCGCGCCGCCAGCGTCAACGCGCTCATGCTCTCGGGCTCGTCCATCTCGCCGTCGCCGAACACGCCCCAGACCTTGCGTCGGCTCGTGTCGAGCAACTGGCGGTGAGCGAGGTAGCGCATGAAGCGGGCCTGGTAGATCGAACTGATCGGGCCGATGCCCATCGAGCCGGTCGGGAACTGCCAGAACTCGGGCATCAGCCACGGATGCGGATAGCTCGACAGGCCCTGCGCACCGATGCGCCGCGCGCTGATCTCCTGGCGGTAGTGCTCGAGGTCGCGCTCGCTCAGACGACCCTCGAGAAACGCACGCGCGTAGACGCCGGGCGCGGAGTGCGGCTGGTAGAAGACGAGGTCGCCGCCGCCCGGCGCATCGGCGCCGCGGAAGAAGTGGTTGAAGCCGGCTTCGAACAGATCGGCCGCGCTCGCGTAACTCGCGATGTGCCCGCCGAGCTCTCCGTGCGCGGTGTTCGCGCGCACGACCATCGCGAGCGCGTTCCAGCGCATGATCGACGCGAGTCGCTCTTCGATCGCGAGGTCGCCGGGAAACGGCGGTTGCCGATCGACCGGGATCGTGTTGACGTACGGCGTGCCGCGGCGCGGCTGCCAGCCGATTGCCGGGTCACGCGCCACGTCGGCGAGCGAATCGAGCAGTTGCGCCACTCGTCGCGGCCCGTGGGCGGCGAGTGCGGCCTGCAGTGCATCGCGCCACTCGGCGGTTTCCTGCGGGTCGACATCGCTGGTGTCGCCCGTGTCGACAGGCCCCGGGTGCAAGAGATCGTTCTTCATGATGTGTGCGGATGAGTGGCTGCGTGACATGCGCAGGCGTGCTGCTGCGCTGCCGACACGAACGAATCGAGGATCGCGCAGGCGTGCGAGGTGTCTCCGTCGCAAGTCTCGCGCAAGGCCACGAGCTGCTTCTCGAGGACCTTCAACGACCGGATGCGCGCCTTCACCAGGCCGATGTGTTCGTCGAGCAGCTCGTTCACCTGGGCGCACGACTGCTCGGGCCGGGCGGCGAACTCGAGCAGCTGGCGAACCTCCTGCAGCGAAATGTCGAGCGAGCGGCAGTGCCGGATGAAGTTCAGGCGCGTCAGGTGGTGCTCGGCATAGTCGCGGTAGCCCGATGCCTCGCGCCGTGGCTCTTCGAGCAGCCCTTCGCGTTCGTAGAACCGCACCGTCTGCGCATCGCAGCCGGCTCGCGCGGCCAGTTCACCGATCTTCATGGATGTCCTTCACGGGCGCCCCGGGGGCTTGACCCTGTACCTGCTACATGGTTTGCAATGCTCCCACACCATTGAAGGGCCCACACGATGTCTGCTCACTGCTGCTCGGCTCCCTGCTCCGCCGCGCCCTCCGTCGACCCGAGCTACCGCAAGGCGCTCTGGGTCGCGCTCACGCTCAACGCCTTGATGTTCGTCGTCGAGCTGGGCGCATCCTGGACCTCGGGATCGGTCTCGCTGCTCGCCGATTCGATCGACTTCCTCGGCGATGCGGGCAACTACGCCATCAGCCTCGCCGTGCTCGGGATGGCGATGACCGTACGGTCGAGGGCGGCGCTTTTCAAGGCAGCCTGCATGGGAGTCTTCGGCGCCTTCGTGCTCGCCAAGGCCGTGTGGAGCCTGCGCACGGGTGTGCCGCCGGAGCCGGCGACCATGGGTGCGGTCGGCCTTGCCGCGCTCACGGTGAACGCCGGTGTCGCGCTGCTGCTCTATCGCTATCGCTCGGGCGACGCCAACATGCGCTCGGTCTGGATCTGCTCGCGCAACGACGCGCTCGGCAACATGGCGGTGATGCTCGCGGCGCTGGGCGTGCTCGGCACGGGCAGCGCCTGGCCCGACCTGATGGTGGCCGCCGTCATGGGCACGCTCGCGCTGTGGGGCTCCTGGGTCGTGACGCGGCAGGCTCGCAGCGAGCTGCGAGCCGCCGCGCCCGTGCACGGATGAGGCGTCACTTCACTGCCTCGATGGCGGTCACCGTGATCGCACCGCCGACCCTGTCTGCCGAGAACCTGACCTTGTCGCCCTCGCTCAAGGCGTCAAGCATCTTCGGGTCTGCCACCTTGAACACCATCGTCATTCCCGGCATGTCGAGATTTGCAATGGGCCCGTGACGCAGGGTGATCTTGCCCTGGGCCTTGTCGATCTTGCGAACCTCGCCCTCCGCCAGTGGCTCACCCACGACGATCTTGCCAACCATGCCGGCCTCGAAGTGACCGGGCTGCAGGCAGGCGAAGCGGAACTCGCCGGCCTTGGTGAACTGCCAGACGATCTCGCCCGCCGCACCAGGCTTGACGTGAGCCATGTTCGCATCGGCGTGCTCCATCTCCGGGAATTTCTTCATCAGTGCAGCGTGATCGGCGATGGCCTTCGCCGTACCGAGCACCATCTCGTGCAGCACCTTGCCGTCGTTGTGGACAACGAACCTGATGGTCTCTCCGCGCTTCACGGCGAGGTCGCCCGGCGTGAAGCGCATGTCGTCGGCCATGCCGACGTCGATGGTTCGCGTGATCTTCTTCGGATCGCCCTCCATGCCGAAGTCTGTCGCCTCGATCTTCGTGGGGTCGTACGTGCGCGGCCGTGCGTGCTCTTCGGCGCCGTGCGCGTGTGTCGTCTGCGTGGCGACGGCCAGCATCCATGCGCCCAGGCAGAGGATGAGTCGGGTGTTCATGTCGATGGTTCCTTGTCGATGAAAGAAAGCCCGAGGCGCTCAGTGACCGTGATGCGGCGAGGGCTTGCGGATCTCGAGCGTGCCGGTGTCCGGCTTCGGGCCGCTCGCGCGGGGAGCGGGCGGCATCTCGGCCGTGTACTCGCTGGCGAGGGTGCCTGCCGGATGCTTGTACGGGCCCGGGTCGGCGTAGCTGCCGCGCTTGACGTCGTCTCGCACCTTCACGACGCTGAACATGCCGCCCATGCCGATGGGGCCGAAGGGCCCGGTGCCGGTCATCATCGGCAGCGTGTTGTCGGGCAGCGGCATTTCCATCTCGGCCATCTCGTGCATGCCCTTATCGCCCATGGCCATGTAGCCGGGGACCAGGCCCGAGATCTTCTTGGCGACCTCGCGCTGGTCAACGCCGATCATGGTCGGCACGTCATGTCCCATCGCGTTCATCGTGTGGTGCGACTTGTGGCAGTGGATGGCCCAGTCGCCTGCGACGGCTTCGAACTCGAAGGCGCGCATCTGGCCGACGGCGACGTCCGTCGTCACCTCGGGCCAGCGCGCGCTCCTGGGCACCCAGCCGCCGTCGGTGCCGGTCACCTCGAAGTGCGGGCCGTGCATGTGGATCGGATGGTTGGTCATCGTCAGGTTGCCGACGCGGATGCGCACGCGCTCGCCGGTGCGCGCCACGATGGGGTCGATACCGGGAAATGCGCGGCTGTTCCAGGTCCAGAGGTTGAAGTCGAGCATCGTGTTGACGCGCGGCGTCGCGCTGCCGGGCTCGATGTCGTAGGCGTTGAGGATGAAGCCGAAGTCGCGGTCGACCTTGTATTGCCTCGGGTCCTTCGGATGGATGATCAGGAGGCCCATCATTCCCATCGCCATCTGCACCATCTCGTCGGCGTGCGGGTGGTACATGTGCGTGCCCGGGCGCTGCAGCACGAACTCGTACATGAAGGTCTTGCCGACGCCGATGGGCGGCTGGCTCAAGCCGGTCACGCCGTCCATGCCGGAGGGCACCAGCACGCCGTGCCAGTGCACGCTCGTCACCTCGGGCAGCTTGTTGGTGACGAAGATGCGGATGCGATCGCCCTCCACTGCCTCGATGGTCGGCCCCGGGCTCTGCCCGTTGTAGCCCCAGAGCCTGGCTTTCATGCCCGGCGCGATCTCGCGCACGACCGGCTCGGCGACGAGGTGGAATTCCTTGACGCCATCTTTCATTCGCCACGGCAGCGACCAGCCGTTGAGCGTGACGATCGGGTTGAAGGGCCGGCCGTTCGGTGGCGAGGGCGGCGGCTGCATTGCCGCGCTGGATTGCGTGGCGGCCTCGGGCAGCGCCGCTGCGCCCACCCGGCTGACGGCGGCGGCGCCCAGGAACGTGGCGCCGGCGGCCTTGAAGAAGCTTCTGCGGTTGGTCATCGCTGTTCCTCGGTGGCTTCAGTGGGTGCTCGGCGAGCCGCCCGCGAGTGCGCTGCGCAGGTCGGTCTCGGCGACCCAGTGGTCGCGCAGCGCTTCGATGGCGGCGGTGACGCTCGTCACCTGCTCGCGCGCGTCCGCGAGCAGCTCGAACACGCTCGCGAGCATGCCGTTATAGCGAAGCATGTTCTCGTCGGAGATGCGCTTGCGCAGCGGCACCACCTCGTCGCGGTAGTGCCTGGCGAGCTCGTACGCGGTGCGGTAGGCCGAGTACGACTCGCGCGCCTCGGAGCGCGCGTTGATCGCCACCTCGGCCGTGCGGTGCACCGCCTGCATGTAGCTCGCTTCGGCGCGGGCCATGCGCGTCGAGCCGAAGTCGAACAGCGGGAGCTCGAGCTCGATCTCGTAGCCGTTGCGTCGCGCCTCGCCGGTCTGGCTCTTGTTAGCGTAGCCAACCTCGAGCACGTTAACGAAGCGGGTGGCCTTCGTCAGCCCGAGTGACTTGGCCGTGGCGTCTGCGCTGCGCCTGGCCATCAGGACATCCAGGCGCCTGTCGACGGCGGTCTGCTCGGCATCCTTGGCTTCGATCGGTTCCTTCGGCAACTCAGGGAGGCGTTCGGGCAGCGTGAACGCCAGCTGATCGCCCGACAGGCCGAGCACGCGAACCAGGCGTTCGCGATGCGCGATGGCCCGGTGCCTTGCGCGCGCCAGCTCGGCCGTAGCGTCGGCCTGGAACGACTGCTCGCGCATCTGGGCGAGCTTGTTGAAGTTGCCGGCCTGAAGCATTCGGCGTGCAAGGTCGCTGGAAGCGTCGGCCGCGTCCTTGACCTGCTCGGCGTACGTCACCAGATCGCGTGCCGCCACGGCCCCGAAGAAGGCCTTGCGCGCATCTGCCGCGACGCCGACGGCATCGAGTGCGGCCTGGTATTGCGCCTGCTCGAACTGGCGCTGCGCAACCTGGTTGGCGAGCGGCATCGTGAGCAACCCCAGCACGTTGAACATCACCGAGCGATCGATCTCTGTGATGCCGCCTCCGGCCACGCGGCCGAAACCGAAGCTCGGATTCGCGAGGCGGCCTGCGCGCACGCGCTCCGCCTCGGCGATGCCCAACTCCGCGAAGCTGGTCTGCAGGCCGCGGTTGTTGAGCAGTGCGATCTCGACCGCGCTGTCGGGCGTCAGCGGCTGCTTCAACAGCTCGTTGACGCGGGCCGCGGCCGAATCGGCGTCCGCTTCGCTGCGCTGGAAAGTCACGGCGTGGCCCGTGCGTTCCTTGGTGAGCTCGGAAACCTTGCCTGCTCCCGCATCGGGAGAGAACGAGGCGCAGCCGGCGAGGATGAGAGCGGCGGCGGGCGCCGCGATGAGCCGCATCAAGTGGTGTTGCATTGTTCGAAGTCATCAGAGCGCCGACCTCCATGCAGTGGTCGGCCGATGCTCGTGCGTTGGACGCACGAGCCCCGTCAGGCCTCGCGCGGAGGCCTTGCAGGGTCAGATGCTTCGGGGTGGACGCTCTTGGCCGTCGGAGAGAAACGATGCAGACGGGGCGGAGAAGTCGGGGAACGCTGTTGCCGCGAGGCCTGGTGGTGCGGCGACTGTAGGCACGCCGCTCATGAGCGGGGTGAGCGAGCAGAACGCGGAGCAGAGGTGGCAGCGGTCTGCTACCTTGGCGGCGGCGTGATCTGCGGCGTGATCCGCGGTGTGGTCCGCGGCGTGTGAGTGCGATGAAGCGTGATCGTGATGCTCATGCGGCCCGTGCACCTGCTGCGTCTGCGTGCCCGCCTCCGCCATCGGGCACAGCATCGCCGCCGCGACCGCGCCCCGGATGGGAAGCAGCAGCGCGAGGAGCACCAGCAGACAGACGCGAATGGACTTCATCGATGGAGAGCGAATCTAGACCTTCCCACAGTGACAGAGTCAAGCTGCGCGCCGACGCCCGGGACGCAGTCCGTTGGACCTTGCCTGGCCCGCGGCGAGGAGTTGTGCCACCTCGCCCTCGTGCGCCAGTGTCTCGATGATGGGGCAATCGGGTCGATCATCGCCGTGACAGCAGTGCACGAGATGCTCGAGTGTCGCCTTCATCGCCTGAATCTCCTTCAGCTTCGCGTCGAGTTCCTCGATGTGAGCCTGCGCGAGCGCCTTCACCTGGCGGCTCGGTCGCCTGCGGTTCTGCCAGAGGCCGAGGAGCTCGCGAATCTGTTCGATCGAAAAGCCGAGGTCGCGCGACTGCCGGATGAAGCGCAGCGTGCTGATGTCCTTGTCGGTGTATTGACGGTATCCGGCGTCGGTTCGGGCTGCTTGCGCGAAGAGGCCGACACCCTCGTAGTGCCGGATCATCTTGGCCGAGACGCCGGAAGCCTTCGCGGCCTCGCCGATGTTCATGATCGTGTTCATGGTCTTTCCTTCAAGCCTCATCCGACGCGCCGCGCCAGCGCCGCAGCGTGAGCGCGTTGGTCACGACACTCACGCTGCTGAACGCCATCGCAGCACCGGCAATCACCGGGTTGAGCATGCCGAGGGCCGCCAGCGGAATGCCCAGAACGTTGTAGCCGAACGCCCAGAAGAGGCCCTGCCTGATCTTCGAGTAGGTGCGACGTGAGACGTCCAGTGCATCGGCCACGAGGCGCAGGTCACCGTGCATCAGCGTGATGCCGGCGGTCTCGGTGGCGACGTCGGAGCCGCCTGCCATCGCAAAGCCTATCGACGCCGCAGCCAGAGCCGGCGCGTCGTTCAGCCCGTCGCCGACAAAGGCCACCACTTCGCCGGCGGCGCGCAGTTGCTGCACGGCTGCAGCCTTGTCGGCTGGCAGGATCTCGGCTCGAACATCGGTGATGCCCAATGTTCGCGCGACGGTCTCGGCGGCACCGCGGTTGTCGCCCGTCAGCATCACGGTCTTGACGCCCAGTGCGTGCAGCCGAGCGACGGCGGGCTGCGCAGAGGCCTTGATCGCGTCGCCGAACGCCAGCAGGCCGAGCACCCGCCTTTGCTCGCCATCGGTGGCGACTAGCCACGAGACGGTCTTGCCTTCGCGCGCGAGACCCTCCGCGCGGGCTCGCAGCGGGCTTGTGTCGACAGCAAGTTCGCGCAGCAGTTGCGTGCTGCCGAGCGCGAGGCCACGGCCGCCCACGACGCCCTCGACACCGCGCCCCGGCAGTGCTTTGGCGTGCTGCGCTGCGGGAGCGGAGAGGCGCTCGTCGCGCACTGCCGCCAGCACGGCGAGTGCCAATGGATGGCTGCTCGACTTCAGCAACGCGGCGGCCAGACGCAGCACCTCGTCGCGGTCGGTCTCGCCGGCCGCTTCGACGGCAGCCAGGACGGGCTTCCCTTCGGTGAGGGTGCCGGTCTTGTCGAACGCGACCACGCTCACCGAATGCGCGAGCTCGATCGCTTGCGCATCCTTGATCAGGATCCCGCGCCGCGCGGCCACGCCGGTGCCCGCCATGATGGCCGTTGGCGTGGCAAGCCCGAGCGCGCAGGGGCAGGCGATGACGAGCACCGCGACGGCGTTGATGAGCGCGCGCGCCCAATCGCCGGTGGCGCCGACCCAGCCCAGGAACGTCAAGAGCGCGATGAGGAGCACCACCGGCACGAACACGGCGCTGACCTTGTCGACCATGCGCTGGATCGGCGCCTTGGCCGCCTGCGCCGACTCGACCATGCGGATGATGCGGGCGAGCGTCGTCTCGGCGCCTACAGCCGTCGTTCGAACAAGCAAGGCGCCTTCTGCATTGATCGAACCGCCGGTGACCTTGTCGCCCGGCGCCTTCGCGATCGGGAGGCTTTCACCGGTGACGAGTGATTCGTCGATGTGGGTGCGGCCTTCGACGATCTCGCCATCAGAGGCCACGCGGTCGCCGGGGCGCACCACGACCAGGTCGCCCACGGCGAGCAGATCGATGGGCACGTCGACTTCCGCGCCGTCGCGACGCACGCGGGCCGTCGATGGGCGCAAGGCATTGAGGGCACGGATCGCGTTCGCGGTCTGGCGCGTTGCGCGGTGCTCGAGCCACTTGCCGAGCAGGACGAGCGTGATGACCGCCGCCGAAGCTTCGAAATACAGGTGCGGCATGCCGTGGCCCGCGTGCTCGAGCAGCAGGTAGAGCGAGAGGCCGTAGGCCGCCGATGTGCCGAGGGCGACCAGCAGGTCCATGTTGCCGGACTTCGCCAGCACCGCCTTCCAACCGGCTCGATAAAAGCGCGCACCGAGCCAGAACTGCACCGGCGTGGCGAGGGCGAGTTGAAGCCAGCCGTCGAGCATCCAATCCACACCGAACGCTCGCGCGAGCATCGGCGCCACCAGCGGCAGCGTCAAGACTGCGCTGACGGCGACGGACCACCATGCCGGCAGTCCATGCTCTCCGACAGCTTCGTCCTCCTGAACATCCTTCGCGGCATAGCCGGCCTTCTCGATTGCCGCCTTCAACGAAGTGATCGGGACGCTGGACAGCAGCTGGACGGTGGCCTTCTCGGTCGCCAGATTGACCGCGGCGCTGGAGACGCCGGGCACCTTGAGGAGCGCCTTCTCGACGCGCGC
>Ga0075370_10000418_pt1 | contig 15719 bp, 14 predicted proteins | sample EndMethybrTD3035_FD_71398 | JGI IMG/M metagenome (GOLD analysis project Ga0075370, IMG submission 71398) | Populus endosphere microbial communities from Tennessee, USA - Endosphere MetaG P. TD hybrid TD303-5 | ecosystem: Host-associated > Plants > Roots > Endosphere | place: USA: Tennessee... | reverse complement strand
AACGGCGTCAAGCCGGGAACGATCGTTCGGCTCGCGGCTCCGAAGGGAGACTTCGCGCTCCCCGACCCGCCACCGCCCAAAATTCTGTTCGTGAGCGCAGGCAGCGGCATCACCCCGCTGATGGCGATGCTGCGGTCCATGACCGCGCGCGGGCAAAGATCAGACATCGTGCACCTGCACTCCGCACCGTCGGCCGAGGCCGTCATCTTCCACGACGAACTGCGCACGCTGGAGACCGAGGAGGCCGGCTACCGACTGCATCTCCAGCTCACGCAGCAGGACGGCAAGCTCGACTTCGACCAGCTCGACGACATCGTGCCTGATTGGCGAGACCGTCCGACGTGGGCGTGCGGGCCCACGCCCATGCTCGACGCGGTCGAGAAAGTCTGGGACGCCGCCGGATTGTCCGACGACCTGCACATGGAACGCTTCGCCATCGCCCGGACCGACAAGGGTGGCGAGGGGGGCACGGTGACTTTTGCGATCTCGGACAAGACCATCGAGATCGATGGCGCCACATCCATTCTCGAAGCCGGTGAGAAGGTCGGGATCCAGATGCCCTTCGGCTGCCGAATGGGCATCTGTCAGACGTGCGTCCTTCCGCTGGAAGACGGATACGTCCGGGACTTTCGATCCGGAGACGAACACGGGGCGGGGGACCGCATCAACACCTGCGTATCCACCGCGTCCGGCGACTGCACGCTCAAGATTTGAGGGGACATCATGGCCATCACCGACATCAAGCAATACGCACACCTCACACCTGAGGACGTCGAGACACTCGCGCAGGAGCTGGACGCAATCAGGGCAGACATCGAAGAGTCGCGCGGTGAGCGCGACGCAAGGTATATCCGTCGCGCGATTCAGCTTCAACGCGCCCTCGCTGTCGGCGGACGCGCCGTCCTGTTCGCAAGCCGCAACAAGGTGGCGTGGGGCGTCGGAACGGCCATGCTGGGTACCGCCAAGATCATCGAGAACATGGAACTTGGCCACAACATCATTCACGGGCAGTGGGATTGGATGAACGACCCTGAAATCCATTCCACCGAATGGGAGTGGGATACGACGTCACCGAGCGAGCACTGGAAGAAGTCACACAACTTCATCCACCACAAGTACACCAACGTCGTTGGTCTCGATGACGACATCGGTTACGGCATCATGCGTCTCACCCGCGATCAGCGATGGGAGAGATGGATGATCGGCAATCCCGTCTACAACCTGCTCCTCGGAACACTGTTCGAATGGGGTGTCGCCGCTCACGGGTTGGAGACGACGAAGTTCCGCAGGGGCGAGAAGTCGAAGGGCGAGGTGCTCAAGGATCTGAAGATCATCGGCAAGAAGGTCGGCAAGCAGGTCGGCAAGGACTACATCGTGTTCCCCGCGTTGGCTGGGCGGAACTGGAAATACACGATGGGCGCCAATGCGGTCGCCAACCTTATCCGTAATTACTGGTCGTACATGGTGATCTTCTGCGGGCACTTCCCCGACGGCGCAGAGAAGTTCACCAAAGAAGAGTTCGACAACGAGACCAAGGCCGAGTGGTACCTGCGACAGATGTTCGGCTCGGCCAACTTCCATGCCGGGCCACTGATGGCTTTCATGAGTGGCAACCTCTGTTACCAGATTGAACATCACCTATTCCCCGATCTGCCGAGCAACCGCTACGCCGAAATCAGCGAGCGGGTGCGTGCCTTGTGCGAAAAGTACGACTTGCCCTACACGACAGGATCTTTGGGCCGTCAGTACATGCAGTCGTTCCGAACCATCGCCAAACTGGCCCTACCTGACAAGCTGCTCAAAGCCACGTCCGACAACGCTCCCGAGACGAACTCAGAGCTGAAGTTCCGGGTCCGTGACGGGATGCGGGAGAGCTTCGGCATCGATCCCGAAACCGGCAAGCGCCGCGGACTGCGCACCGCGATACGTGAACTCGAGGCAGGGGCAATCGCCACTGCGTGACCCCGATGAGCCGCGCAGCGGCCCGGCGAGCTCGACATTCTCTGTCTGGCGGAACAATTCAAGCTGGGCTGAATAGTCTGTGCGTCGCTTGCCGGTGGGACCAAGACGGCCACCGCGAGGTGGCCCAGGTGCGGTCCTTTCGTTGAGACACAGCGCGGCCTGGTTCGGCTGACCTAACGGCCGGCGTTGCTGGCCAGCTCGACGACGAACTGGTTCACGAACGTGCCCGCCGGCGGATCACCTTTGTCGCAGGAGCCATCGGATTCCCCGGGTCGCTTGATCCAGAGGTAGGCGTCGGCATGGGGACCAGCAGTCGCAGTCGTGGGCGGAACTCCCAGTGCCCGGCCGCTGGGGTTGCACCAGTGCAGAGGCGAGTCCGGTGCCGCTCCGTTGCCGTTGCGCGACGTGTCGATGATGTAGTTCTTGCCGCCTGTGAGGCCCGAAATCGCTTCGCCGTAACCGGTTTCCTCTTCGGTGGTGAAGAAGTTCGCGACGTTCAGGCTGAAGCCGCGAGCATGCTCGACACCGGCCTGGCTGAGCCGCGACGCCATCTCTTCCGGGCTGTGCCAACGCAGATGACCGGCGTCGACGTACACGGCTGCGGCCGGATTGCGTGTCAGCGAGTCCACGGCATAGCGAATCAAGTCGAAGCGTTCCTGGCGCTGATCGTCCGACAGGCAGTCGGCCATGGCCAGCGCATCCGGCTCGAGGACGATTGCCGCCCGAGAACCGCCGATCTGCCCGGCGATGTCGTCGATCCACCCGCGATAGGCGTCGCCCGACGCCATGCCCCCTGCCGCGAAGCTGCCGCAGTCGCGGTGCGGGATGCCGTAGATCGAAAAGACCGGGATGGCGCCTGCGGCTGCCGCGTCGCCGGTGTACTTCGCGACCGTCGATGCCGACGAGCCCGGGACGAGCCAGTACGCCTGCGGTGTGTCGGCGACGGCCCTCAATTGGGGATTCGGCGGCTCGGCGGCGTTCGCCGCGCGCATGGCCGCCGAGTTGGGATTGACGTAGAACGGCGCTCCAACCAACGGGTTCGCCTCGCTGGCCAGCCGCAGCACCGGCGTCTGGCTGACCGGTTCAGCGAGAAGACCGATGCCGGCAATGGCGGCAACCGCGAGCAAGAACAACCGTGCGACTGCGTGCGCAGCTGAGGAGATCACGCGAGGAAATTAGCAGACCACGCTCCCGGCCATCGCCTCGCGCATACCCCGGGACGCTAGCTCGTCGGCCAGTTCGTTGTCGGCGACACCGGCATGCCCCTTCACCCAGAACCACTCGACACGGTGCCGCGCGCAAGCGGCCTGGAGCCGCTGCCAGAGGTCGACGTTCTTCACCGGCTGCTTAGCCGCGGTCATCCAGCCGTTGCGTTCCCAGCCCAGCACCCACTTGGTGATGCCGTTCCGGACGTAGGTGCTGTCGGTGTAGAGGTGCACAGTCACCGGGCGGGTGAGCGCCTCGAGCGCCATGATCGGCGCCGTCAGCTCCATCCGGTTGTTGCTCGTGACGCCGGGCTCGCCGCCGCACATCTCCCGGACGTGCTGGCGGTGACGCAGGACCGCGCCCCAGCCGCCAGGACCCGGGTTGGGTCGGCAGCCGCCATCGGTATGGATGACCACCGGGTCGTTGATGGACTCGTTCGAGACGTTCATTTCAGCTTGTCCGTGCTTGCTGCAGAAGCCGTACAGCCTTCGGTCCGACACCATGTAGGTCCAGCAGGCCGTCGAGATCCGCAGGCAGATCCGCGACGGTGCGGTACCCGGCGTCAATCAGAGCGCCGGTCGCGGGCCGGCCGAGTTTCAGACCGTCGAACACGGCGCCGCGATCCGTTGCGTCGACCATGCGCAGAGGATAGGCACTCGATGGCCCAATTCGGCTCCGCGACGCGCGGCGTCAGCCTGCCTGGGGGACGACGTAGGTCGGCTGCCATGGGTTGAGGCCCTGCTTGATCGCTTCGGCACGCAGGTAGTCCTCGACCGATGGGTAGCCCTTGACCTCCGCGGCGCGCTTCAACGCCTCCTGTTCGGCCACCTTCGTCTCGGCAATCGCCGCGTCGAGGTCGGCCTCCGCCTTCGCCTTCTTGGCGGCGGCCTCGGCGACACCCTGCGCCTGCGTCGCTTGCGCGTTCTGAATAGCCGCCTGCTCGCGCTCGATCGCCGCCTTCAACTCCGGATTGACGGGCGTCGGCTTGAGCACGGTCACCTGGAAGTTCGTGAAGAAGTCCACGCCGTTGGTGCGGGCCTTGCTGGCGTTCGGCAGCGAGGTGAGAAGCGCATTGCGGAATTCTGTGCGCGCCTGCTCGTCATTCCAGATCTGCTGCCACGTGTATTTCTGCGCCACTCCGTTGAGCGTGTCCTGCAGCGGTTGTCCGATGACGTAGTTCAGCAGTTCGACCCACCCGTCGCTGACCGTGCCGTCCTCGTTCAACCAGCCGTTGTATTTGGTCCCGAAGTCACGGTGGAATTGCTTGAGCTTTTCGCAGTCCGAGGTGAGATCGAACGTCACCACCACCGGGACGTTCATATCCGCGGGCGCTTTGGCGTTGGACACCACGACGTAGGGCCCGCGCTCGGAACCGGGATCGCCCGTGGCATCCCAGGAGATTTGGCGAGCCGGATAGCGGTAGACGTGGTTGGTGATCTCGTTCTGGGAGTTTTCCGGCTCGATGCATCCCTTCACAACGGGATCGGTGGGAATCATCCAATAACCGTCGACGACGACGGCCTGCTCGCCGGCTCCGACGCTGGCGTACGAGCAGCCGGACAGCAGAGCCATGGAAATCGCAAGTGCCACAGCAGATTTCTTCACGGTGTTTACCTTTCGCTCACGGCTCGTGGTGCCGCGCTGGTCGGGCGCTGACACTGCCGCCTTACAAGACTCGTCAGAACTGTACTGGCGCGATCACGCTGTCTCAGTGTGATCTTCGATATCGTGGCCTCATGAGTGGCCAGCGGGTGCCGGGCGGGGTGGTACACAAGCTGCCCGCAGACCTACGCCAAGCGCTGATCGGCAACGACACGGCGCTCGCCGCGTGGAAGGACATCACGCCACTCGCGCGCAACGAGTTCATCTGCTGGGTCGAGGATGCCAAGCAGGAGAAGACCCGGGATCGCCGCATTCGCCGAACCCAGGAGGAACTCGAGGAAGGTCAGCGCCGACCGTGCTGCTGGCCGGGGTGCAAGCACCGCGAGCGCACCGGGAAGTAGCGAACGTCAATGTCCGTATGCGGGCGCGGCCTGTAATTCCGGCGCGGCAGCGGCCAGTAGTGCGGTGCGATCGCGGGTAAGTGGTGGGTATATCCGTTCGCCGTTGATCACCTGTTTGGTCGCTTTGGCTTCCGCGCCGGTGCTGACTACTCGGCGATCCCAGCCTTCGGTGTACACCGCGCCGGCGCGACCGAGATCGAGAACGGTTACGTACCAAGGGATTCGCAGCGACAGCATGGGTGCGCCCAGCAGATCGCCGATCACGTTGTAGCCCGCGTAGCGGCCCATCGGCCGACCGTGCTGACACGACATCACCGACATGTGTTCGTCGTCCATGCGCGCCGCGGCCACGTCGCCGGCGGCAAATACCCCGGTGACTCCCTCGACTCTCAGGTAGTCGTCGACCGGCAGGCGACCCAGGCGGTCCCGTTCCACTCCAAACTGTGCCGTCAACGGATTGGCCCGCATTCCCGCGCACCACACCACCGTCGCCGCGGGCACAACCTCCCCGGACGACAGGGTGACACTTCGCTCGTCGACGGCGGTGACACCGACCCCCGTCAGCGTGTCGACCTGGTTGGCGGCCAACGCGTCCTCGATCACCGGACGCGCCGACTCGCCCATGTCGGAACCGACATGCGGGTTGTGATCGACGAGGATGACCCGCGGTGTCACCCCGGGCTCTAACGCATCCGAGACCATGCAGGGCAGCTCACATGCGGTTTCGATGCCGGTCAGCCCGGCTCCGACGACAACCGCGGTCGCGCTCGCGGGGTCCGCTGCGCGGTCGCCCAGCCCACGGATGTGTTCCTGCAGCCTCATCGCACCGTCATAGGTGTCGACATCATGGCCGAACTCGGCCAGTCCGGGCAGATCGGGCTTGGCCACCCTGCTGCCCAGCGCGACCACCAGTCGGTCGTAACTCAACTCCGCACCATCCGCGGTGCGCACGGTGGCCAGGGCGGCGTCGATTCCGGTCACTTCGGCGGTGATTTGTCCGACGCCGGCCGGATCGAGCAAGTCCCGCAACGGGATTCGGCATGGGCTGAGGTCGGCTTCGTAGTTGCGGACCCGAATGTCGTGGAACGGTTGAGAAGTGATGACGGTGATTTCCACCGATCCCGGCGCGGCGCCCAGCTCGTCGAGGCGTCTGGCCGCTCCGAGCGCGGCCCATAGCCCGGCGAACCCAGACCCCAGAACGAGTACACGTGAGGTTCGCGGCACCGCACAATCGTCCAGCCCAATCGGCGAACTGACAAGTCCACGAGTTTGCTCGCCGGTCGCGATTCGCAGGCCGCGAATAGCGCTGGGGCCATTGCAATCACGATCGATCTTGAATTGCGGGGCGCGTTGACGGGTGTGCACGGCGCCCTGCTGAAACCGTAGGTATCCCATTTACGCAAATTCCGATTCCGGCCGTGTCGACATCCCGGCGCTCGGACGCGTCTTCTGGCGAAGAAACGACTAGCCGTCTTGACAGCTGTCGATTGCCTGGCTGGGCGGTATCGCCGCTGGTGGCGAGGTTGCCCCGGCGGGGCGGTCGGTCCGGAACCCTCGGCGAGGTCCGGCCTCGGCGACGTTTAACGTCGGTGCAGCCCCCATACGCAGGCACGATGAGCTGGGATTTGCCCATTTTCGGAGGAACAGATTCCTAGTTCACATAGGCATCTCTGTGCGACAATGTGCTGCGGAATCAGCAGGTCATTTTGCTGAATGGAGGGCATCATCGTCACCACGCATCTGCGCAATGCAGCGGGTGTCTGCGCGCTTTCGATCGGCCTCCTTGTCTGCAACAGCGCTGGGGCGATCGCCTTCGCCGATCAGGCTGACCAGGGTGGTGCGTCCGCCGGTACCCCCGGCGTCACCACCACAGGCGACGACACGACCACATCCACGTCCACGTCCACCGGTCCCACCAGCACCGTCGGCAACCAGTTGACCGACGACAATTCGGTCGAGGGCACGACCACCACTGGGACGACCACCGGTCTGGCCACTGGGCCGACGACCATAGGTCCAGCCGACGGGCCAACCTCGACATTCAATGCGCAGACGAATACGTCCACCCAGTCTGACGATCCTGACCTCGGCGTCGCCGCGCTGGATCTCAACGAGGTCGAGCCGGGCCTCACGCCGAACTTGGTGGTGGAAACACCTCTGACACAAGCGTTTACGCCTGCGCCCTTCGTGTACACGCCGCCCCCGGGATCGAATTCCGCACCGGAGACGCCGACGACTGGGGGCAACGAGGGTTCGTTCGCTCCCTTTGGTGCGCAGAACGGAACTACCCCTACGACCGGACAGCATGCCCTTGAGCCGGACCCGATCGCGAAGGCGGTCGTAATACCGTTGTCGAACGCGGGTGCCTTGCTCGCGCAGGCACTCAAGCAGGCAGGGTTCACACTCGCGAATCTGCCGAATTCCCAGACGCCGCTCACCGACGTCATCGCATCGCTGGCCATGGTGGTCGGCGGTGTGGTCGGGGCCGTCGTCGAGGTCGCTCGGGTGCCAGGAAATCTGGTCACCATGCTCACCGGCGCTCCTGGCGGCGTCCAGCCGCCGATGATCGGCGGGAGCGCCGCCGAAACGACGATGCGCATACCCGTCGACGTCCCGCTGCTCGGGCAGGGGATGTCGCAGGCGCCCCCGGCTGTCGTCACGTCGGATGCACCGCTGGTCGGTCCTGCAATCCGTGCCTCCAACCCCGCTGGCATCTTGACGACCGGCTTGAAGAACGACCTGACACTGTCCGGTCTGGCGCCGGTCCCGTCGGGTGTTAATCCCGCGACGACCTCCTTCCTCGACAACGTGGTCAGTTCGATCCTGGTGCCCGCGTCACTGACGGCGCTCGCCGCCATCGCCGTGCCGGGTATCGGCGGTCTGCTGATCGTGTGCGCCGCTGGCGTCCGGGTCGGTTACCGCCAGGCGAAGGCGGGCCTTGCACTGCGCGCGTCGGGGATCGCGCGGTTCGCTGGTCCTGGACCGATCGGCGTCGTGCGGTCGGGCTCGCTGATCACGCTTCATACTCGGACCTCAAGGCTGGGCAAGACACACACCACGCCCGCGGTCCGAGCAAAGCCCGCGACCGGGCCGCGCCTCCTCGAGAGCGTCGCTTAACCGGCGCGGGTTCGCGCCGCGTCCAACACCTCTTCGATCTCGCCCCACGTCTGGCGGACGATGTCGGCCACCGGAAGCAGATCGGCGATGCGCGACGACACCTGGCCGGTGTTCGCGACGCTGGCCTCCATATCGCCGTCGAAGTAGAGCTCGGTGACCTTGCCGAGCAGCGTCGCTGTCGGGTCGTGCTCGGCGACTCGCGCCGCCAAGCCCGTGCGCAGCACGCGCATGGTCGGGTTGCCCGGAATGTCGAGCAACACGGTTCCCGCGTCGTTGGCTGCAACGATCGCATCCTTGAAGTTCGTGTGCACCAACGACTCCCGGCTCGCCAGCATCCGGGTACCCATCTGAACGCCCTCTGCGCCGAGAACCAGCGACGCCGCGGCCGATTGCGCGTCACACATCCCGCCCGCCGCGATGATCGGCACGTCGACGTGGGCGGCGACAAGCGGAAGCAGCACCATCGTCGAAGCCCCCAGTGCCGATTTGAACCCGCCGCCTTCGACACCCTCGACCACCAGCGCATCGACTCCCGCGTCGACCGCCTTGAGCGCTGCCCGCAACGACCCGACGACATGCACCACCGTCATGCCCGCGTCATGCAGCTGCGCGGTGAACAGCGCCGGATCACCCGCCGAGGTGAAAACGTGCCGCACACCCGCCTCGGCGAGCGTGTCGACGATGGACGGGTCGCCCTTCCAGCCCTGGATCATGAGGTTGGCTGCAACGGGCCGGTCCGTCAGCGTGCGCACCCGCAGGAGGTCCGCACGGCCCTCGGGGGTCAGCGTCTCGATCATGCCCAGGCCGCCGGCCCCTGAGACCGCCGCTGCCAGCTCTGCGCGCGCGATGTAGGTCATGGGCGCCTGAACGACGGGGTAGTCGACGCCGAGAAGGGTCTGCACTCGATTGGGCACGGACCATTAAACCGCGCTCACAGGCGGACAGGCCGCTGTCGCATTTTTACATTGAGTGCTTTATGATTTTCCGCATGGCCAAGCCACCTCTGTCGATGAAGCCGACCGGCTGGTTCCAAGTTGCGTGGTCTGACGAGATCAAGATCGGCGACGTGCACCGGATGACGTACTTCGACACCGAGATGATCGCGTGGCGAGCCGAGTCCGGTGCGCTCACCGTGATGGACGCGTACTGCGAGCATCTCGGCGCCCACCTCGGCCACGGCGGCCACGTCGAGGGCGAGGTCATCCAGTGCCCGTTCCACGGCTGGCAGTGGAACCAAGAGGGCCGCAACGTGTGCATCCCCTACGAGGATCGGCCCAACCGGGGTCGCCGCATCCGCACCTACCCGGCTGTGGAGCGCAACGAGGCCATCTACATCTGGCACGACGTCGAACGGCGCGACCCGTTCTTCGAGGCCCCCGATGTGTTCGCGAGTTTCAACGACGGCAGCAGTGCCGACGATTATTACCCGCAGCAGCGCTTGTACCGCGAGGCCCTGGAGATGCACCCGCAGTACGTCCTGGAAAACGGGGTCGACTTCGCACATTTCAAGTTCGTGCACGAGACTCCGATCGTGCCGATCTTCACCCGGCATGACTTCGACGACTCGGTGTCCTACGTCGATTTCACGATCACCTTCGAAGGCGACGACCAGCAGAGCATCGAAGACATCGACAGCAGGGTCGAGGCGATCAATGGTGGTCTTGGCATCGCGGTGACGAAAAGCTTTGGGATGATCGACAATAGGACGATCTCAGCCGTCACGCCGGTCGACGACCGCACCTCCGACGTCCGGTTCATGGTCTACATCGGTCGGCAGCCCACGCGAAATGCGGAGCGCGCCGAGATGAAGGCGCGCGAATTCGGACAGGAAGTGATCCGGCAGTTCGCCCAAGACATCGATATCTGGAAGCACCAACGCTATTCGGACCCGCCGGCGCTCGCCGGTTCCGAGCAGCAGGGCTTCACCGCCATTCGCAATTGGGCCAAACAATTTTATCCCGACGGTATAGGTGGCAGCGCCGCCGAAGTTTACGCAGCGAAGAGAGGGCAAGAGAATTGAGCGCAAATCGCAAACCGATCCGAGTGTTCCAGGTCGCCACGGGCAACGTCGGCAGCGAGATGATCAAGCGGATCGCCGACCGGCCTGATCTGGAACTGATCGGTGTGCACTGCTACTCGCCGGAGAAGGTGGGTAAGGACGCCGGTGAGCTCGCAGGGTTGACGCCGAACGGGGTGACGGCGACCGGCTCGATAGAGGAGATCATCGCCGCCAAGCCCGATGTGCTGACCTTCCACGGTGTCTTCCCCGACGAGGACCTCTACGTGAAGGTTCTCGAGGCCGGCATCAACATCGTCACCACCGCGGATTGGATCACCGGTTGGCACCGAGACACCAACCATCCGCATCCGTCGGGAAAGCCTGTCTCGCAGCTACTTCGGGAGGCGTGTGAGAAGGGTGGCTCCACCTTCTACGGCACCGGGATGAATCCTGGTCTGAACCAGATCCTGGGAGTCGTGTGCTCAGCCGACGTCGCGGAGATCGAGAACGTCACGACGATTGAGTCCGTCGACGTCTCGTGTCACCACAGCAAGGACACCTGGATCGAGGTCGGCTACGGTCTTCCCGTCGACGATCCGAGCATTCCGGGCAAGCTGGAGAAGTACACCCGGGTGTTCGCGGACAGCGTTCTCATGATGGCCGACTGTTTCGACCTCAAGCTCGATGAGGTCAAGTTCAGCTACGAACTAGGCGCGTGTACCAAGGACGTCGATCTCGGCTGGTACGTGCTGCCGAAGGGTTCGCTCGGCGGCAACTACATCAGATACCAGGGCATCGTCGACGGTGTACCCAGGGTCGAGACGCATCTGGAGTGGCAGATGACTCCGCACACGGATCCAAGTTGGGATATCAAGGGCTGCTACATCACTCAGATCAAGGGTGACCCGTGTGTGTACAACAAGCACATGATCTTCCCGAAGCCGGGAGTTGACCTGTCCGACCCGGCGAACTTCGCATCGATCGGCATGACCGTGACCGGAATGCCGGCCTTGAGTGCGATCGCGTCGGTGGTCGACGCACCGCCGGGGCTGACGACGAGCGCCGATCTCCCGTTGCGCGGGTTCGCGGGCCGCTTCAAGTTGTGACGGGTCTCAGGCGACGCTGAGATTTAGTCGTTCCAGGCGACGCACCAGAAGGCTGGGCAACCATCGACCGATGTCGTGCGCCTCGATGTGCGCTGTGCGCCTGAGCAACTCGCCGATGACGATCCTGGCTTCCATGCGCGCGAGCGCGGCGCCCACGCAGAAGTGGGCGCCCTTGCCGAAGGAAATGTGCCCCTTGCCACCGGGGCGGTCGAGCCGAAAGTCATTGGCATCGGGGAAATGTGAGGGGTCGCGGTTGGCCGCGCCCCATAGCAGCACGAGGCGAGAGCCGGCGGGCAAATTGACTCCGCACAAGCTCGTGTCTCTGACGACATGGCGGTAGTGCCCCCGGAATGGTGGCTCGAACCGAAGCACTTCTTCCAAAAACGCTGACAGCGCATCCGGATTTTCGCGAACCTTGCGCTGGACATCGGGCCGAGAAGCCAGCACATGCGCGGCAGATCCGATCAGCGATGCCGTCGATTCACCGCCTGCGCTGAAAAGCGTGGCCATGATGTTCAGTGCAGTGGCGTCCGTCAAGTCCCCTGCGGCACGAGCGGTTGCGAGATCTCCGAGCAAGTTGTCCTGAGGATCCTCAGCGGCGGCCAGAAAATGCTCGTTGATATAGACGGCGAGCTCCATGACTGCCATTCCGGCTTCGGCGACCTCGTCGTGACTGACCAGGCCTTCCACCGTTTTCGTGCCGGCGTAGCCCCAACGCATCAGCTGTTCGCTGTCTACGTCGGGTACGCCGATGAGACGCGTCACGATCATCATCGGCAAACGATTCGCCATCGCCGACATCCACTCGACACGTCCGTCGCTGACATGCTCCTGCCACAGTCGGGCTTCGATCTCGCGGACATACTCTTCGATCGCTTTGATTCGCCGTGCCGCGAGTTGTGGCAGCAGCAACTTGCGATGCGCAGCATGCGCGGGATCATCCGCCGTCGCCAATGCCTGCAATTCACTGCCGAGGTCGCTGAACGCGAATTGGCCGACGGCACCGTTCTCGTACGTCATGGTCGCGGTGAGGTTCGAGGAAAAGTCCTCTGGTCGGCCGATGGCCTCATTGACCGCGTCCCACGTGCACACCGCATGGAACCCAGATTCGCCGACCCGATGGACCGGCCCGGTGGCGTGCATACGGGCATAGAGCGGATAGGGATCCTGGATGAACTCGTCGTCGAACAACGCGAGACCGAGTCGGCCGTCGGGCACCGTCATTCGTCAAGGCTGAGTCGGGACTGCGCGCCGCGTCAACGGGCGGGCGTGAAGTTGAAACCTGCAGGTAGGACCACGTCGATAGAGGTGTCTCACGTTGCGGTCCGGACCAGGAACGATGCTGAGATCATTTCGGAATGTTGTCTCATCGTGAGAATATCGAGGTTATGCCTCGCAACGACTGGCTCGTCGGCGGTGATCGGCGGTCCGCCGCCGCCGAGCGCATTTACGACGCGGCGACCGAGCTCATCGCGCGCGACGGGCTGGATGCCTTCGATGTCGACATCTTGGCCGCGCGTGTGCACTGCTCCCGGGCAACGATCTATCGCCATGCGGGAGGCAAGGGTCAGATACGCGAGGCCGTACTGCTGCGTTCTGCGGCAAGCGTCGTCGAGACGGTGGGGAATGCGGTTGACGGGCTATCCGGGGCTGACCGGATCGCCAGGGCAATCGCGGTGGCGCTCACACAGATTCGTTCCCATCCGCTTCGTGAGTCGATGGTCGATTCGCTTCGCAGTGGACGGGGGATGACTTGGCTGGCCGAATCTCCTGTCGTGGCCGGGTTCGCGGCCGACCTGAATGGACTCACACAAGACGACCGGGACGCTGCGCAGTGGATCCTGCGGGTCGTGTTGTCGATGCTCTGCTGGCCCGTCGACGACGTCGAAGCCGAGCGCCGTGTCGTCGAACGTTTCGTCTTGCCCGCCTTCGCCGATGGCGCTGAGCAGTAGCATTGGACCGAATATGACCGCCAACGTCACCCCACGCCGCCCCGCGAACGGCAAGCAGCTTCGCGCGGACCGCACGCGGGCGACGGTCATCGGCGAGACCGTGCGCTGTGTCCTCGAGGAGGGCTTCGGCGCGGCGAGCGCGAAACACATCACCGAACGCGCGGGTGTGACGTGGGGAGTCATCCAGTATCACTTCGGTGACCGCGACGGCCTGCTGATGGCCGTCGTCGACAGTGGCTTCAGCGAGTTGCTCGCCAAGCTGCGCGACGTCGAGCCGAAATTGGGCTCTCGTGAGGGTCGGGCGAGAACCGAACTCCTCGTCAATACGGTGGCCGAGGCCTTCCTCAGCCCGACATCGATTGCGGCGCTGGAGATTCTGATCGCGACCCGGGCCAGCCGCGCGGATGTCGACCAACGTCATCTGCTGGATCTCTTCACCACTCTCACCGATCTCGGTCGGTATGTCGCCGAGGGTCTGGAACCGGAACGCGCCGACGCGGTCGGCAATCTCGTGTGGACGACGTTGATGGGCGCGATGGTCGCGACGATGGCGGTGCCCGACCCGGTGGACGTCAGTCGCGAGTTGCGCGCGTTGACCGACGCGATCACGGCGTACGTCGACCAGGCGCGAAAGGGCTAGGGGAGGGACTTAGCGTGGAGCCGCCGTCGGTTCGGTCGCCACATCAGCGGGGGCGGAGTCGTGGCGGCGGGTGGCGAAAACACACCCGATCAGGATGAGGACCAGTGCGGCGACATTCCACGGCGTGAGCGGCTCGTTGAGCACGATCACCCCGGCGGCCAACGCCACCGCCGGATTGATGTAGGTGAACACCAGCGCGCGGGCCGCCCCGACCTCGCGGATCAGGGCGAAGAACACGAGGAACGCCAATGCGGTGCAGATGACGGCGAGTCCACCGAGCGCCAAAAGGACTTGGGTGGAGGGCATTTCAGATGGCCACGTCGCCGCGGCCGGCGCCGCGTACACCAGGGCCGCGAAGCCAAGACACACCGCGGTCATCGGGAGTGCCGGCACGTCGGCCAGATGGCGCGCGGCGATCAGCGGAGCGATCGCGTAACACGTCGCCACCAACAGGACCTCGATGATCGGCCAGGTGCTTCCGCCGATGTGCGGCCCCGCGAGAACCGCGACACCCGCAATACCGACTGCGAGGCCGAGGATTCGTTTGGCGCCGAGCCGCTCACCGCCGGTGAGACGGTCCAGCACCGCGGCGATGATCGGGGCCGCGGCGATGAGAAGACCGGTCATCGAGCTGGTGAGGTGACGTTCGGCGTCGGACAGCAGCCACCATGCGGCGATGATCTCGAAGAACGCGAAGCCGGCCAACGCCTTCCAGTGGTTGCGCACGATCGTCACTGTCTGGCGCGACAGAGCGAGCGGGAGCAGGACCGCGGCGCCGACGGCCACGCGCGTGAACACCAGCACCGGAACCGACACACCCTCGACCGCGATCTTGATCAACAGGTACGGAATGCCCCAGATGATGCTCATCGCGAGGAACAGGATCCATCCGCGCGAGCTCACGAACTCACCTTAGCTTTGCGATTTCGGTGCGCGTACGTTCGCTGAGCGGTCGTGTGCGCACCGAAATCACGCTCAAGACCGGGTCAGCTCCGCGTATCGGGTGACGTGGTAGTCCGTTGAGCCGAACTCGAACTGAACCGCGGTCAGCCGCTTGAAGTAGTGGCCGATCGCGAGCTCTTCGGTCATTCCCATACCGCCATGCAGCTGCACCGCCTGCTGGCCGATGAAGCGGGCGGCGCGCCCGATCGTGGCCTTGGCCGCCGACACCGCCCGCGCGCGCACCTGGGGTTCGGCCTCGAGATTCAGTACTGCGAGATAGACGGCCGCGACGGCCTGCTCGAGTTCCATGTACATGTCGACCATCCGATGCTGGAGCGCCTGGAAGCTGCCGATCGGCTGCCCGAACTGATGGCGCTGCTTGGCGTATTCGACGGTGTCGGCCAACACCTTTCGCATGCCGCCGACCGCCTCGGAGCAGACAGCGACCGCACCTTCGTCACGTGCTGCGGCGATCGACGGCCAAGCCTGACCTTCCTCGCCGAGCAGCGCGTCACCCGGCAGCCGCAGCCCGTCGAAGACGATGTCGGCAGCGCGTCGGTCATCGACGGTGCGGTACGGGTGCATCTCGATACCCGGGGGAGTCCCGTCCAGATCGGCCACGAACAGCGAGATCCCGGTGCCGGTGTGCGCGGTCACCAGCAGATGGGTCGCCAACGGCGCGCTCATCGCGACGATCTTCGACCCGCGCAGGATCCAGCCGTCGCCGTCACGCTCGGCGGTCGTCGACACGTCCTGCCAGTTCTCGCCCGACGACGCCTCGGCGGCGGCCAG
>Ga0075370_10000417_pt1 | contig 15720 bp, 15 predicted proteins | sample EndMethybrTD3035_FD_71398 | JGI IMG/M metagenome (GOLD analysis project Ga0075370, IMG submission 71398) | Populus endosphere microbial communities from Tennessee, USA - Endosphere MetaG P. TD hybrid TD303-5 | ecosystem: Host-associated > Plants > Roots > Endosphere | place: USA: Tennessee... | reverse complement strand
ACCCCCGGCGAAGCCATCGGCACGGTGCGGGCCATGGAGCCGTACCGGCTCAAGTATGTCGAGCAGCCGGTCATGGGCATCGAGCGCATCGCTGAAGTCGCCCGGGCGATCGACCCGCCGGTCATGGCCGACGAGTCGGCCTGGAATGCGCACGACGCCATCCAGATCAGCGAGCGCCGCGCGGCGCAGATCGTCTCGATCTATACCACCAAGCCGGGCGGGCTGTACAAGGCGATGGAGGTCGCCGCCGTGTGCCGGGCTGCCGGCATCGTCTGCAACGTGAATGGCTCCGTGGAGACCGGGGTCGGGAATCTCGCGAACATTCACCTCGCTGCCGCGGCCCCGGCCGCCACGCTCTCCTGTGTCGTTCCTGTCTCGACCCCGGCTGAATTCCAGAGCGGTCAGGTCGGCGGCATCTACTACCGCGACGACCTGCTCAGGGAACCCATGAAACTGGTCGATGGCGCCATCGAGGTGCCCACCGGTCCCGGCATGGGCATCGAGGTGGACCTTGCCAAGGTCGACAAGTACAAAGTCCGCGACTGACCGCTCCAACTCCAGCTCAAGAAAGACTTCGATGCGCCAAACCATCATCCAGCGCCAGGCCAAGGCCATGGCCGACAACGGGCTCGACGCCATGGTGTCCTGCTCTCCTGAGAATTTCGCCTATGCGACCGGTTTCGTGGTGCCTTCTCAACCGCTGATCCGGCATCGCCACGCGATGGCCATCGTCACGGCGAGCGAACAGACCGAACTCTTCGCCGTGGACATGGAGGCGAGCACGGTCGGCCGCCAGGCGAAAGGGGTGCCCACGCGCATCTGGGCCGAATTCACCGACGATGCCATGCTCGTGCTCGCGGCCCAGTTGCGCGATCTCGGCCTGGCGCGCGCGCGCATCGGGATCGAGATGGACTATCTCCCCGCCGGCGACCTGCTGCGCCTGCAAGCGGCGCTGCCCGATGCCCGCTTCGAACGGTGCGAGCACATCCTCGCGCGCCTTCGGCAGATCAAGACGCCCGAGGAGATCACGCTGCTGCGCCGCCTCTCCCGCATCGCCGACCAGGCCATCGTCGACGCGCTCGCGGCCGTGCGAGCCGGCGATTCGGAGATGGACATCGCGGGGCATCTCACGCGCAACGTCTATGCACTGGGGGCGCAGCACTTCAAGCTCATGATCATCGCCACCGGGGAGCGCAGCGTGCTGCCCAATGTCGGCCCGAGCGAGCGCCGCCTGCGGCCGCGCGACGTCTGCCGCGTCGAGATCTTCTCCGTCATCGACGGATATCAGGCCGGCGTGTGCCGCACGGCCGTCGTCCAGGAGCCGCCTCCCATGGCCGACAAGATCTGGCGCCATCTGGTCGAGTGCAAGTACCAGATCATGGACATGGTGAAGCCGGGTGCCAGCTGCCTGGCGATCTACGATGCCTTCATCCGCAAGCTCGCGGCGCTGGACCTGCCGCCGATCTCCTTCGTGGGGCACGGCATCGGCCTGCATCTGCATGAGGACCCTTACCTCGGCAAGACGCCGACGCTCGGCCGTCCGGGCAGCGACGCGCTCATCGAAGAGGGCATGGTGCTGGGCTTCGAGCCGCTGTGCTATGAAACCGGCCATGGCTTCGGCATGCAGAACAAGGACATGCTGCTCGTCACGGCCGACGGCTGCGAGCTGCTGTCCGACTACGCCGACACCGACCAGCTGATCGTCGTCAGAGGCTGACGCGTTCAGCGATCCAACCGGAGACCCCATGCGCACGCTCATCGAGCATCTCGAGTTCGCCTTCCTGGTCGACGCCGACGACACGGTCGTGCGCGACGCCAGCATCCTGATCGACAAGGACCGCATCGTCGACATCGGTCCCGCGGCCGAGGTCGCGCAGCGGCATCGCGGCGAGTCCTTCGATCGCGTCATCGACGGCCGCATGACGGGCATCTGCCCGGGCTTCGTGGACAGCCACGTCCACCTGTCGGAAACGCTCTCGCGCGCCGTCTTTCCCGACAACCTGAACACCCGCGCCTGGGTGTTTCACTGGGCCAAGCCCTTCTACGCCCACATCACCGAGGAGGACGAGTACTGGGGTGCGCTGCTGGGCATCACCGAAATGCTGCGCAACGGCACGACCTGCTTCATCGACATGGGTTCCCAGTACGACCCGGGCATCACGGTGCGGGCGATGGAGAAGACCGGCATCCGCGGCATCACGGGCCGGCACGCGGCCGACAATCCGCCGCCGGAACTGCCTCGCGGATGGACGCAAGAGATGGCTCGCCATCACTTCTTTCCCAGCGCCGAAGCTGCGCTGGCGGAGCTCGAGGCGTGCGTTCGAAAGTACGACGGCGCGCTCGACGGGCGAGTGCGCTGCTGGGTGAACATCGAGGGCAAGGAACCCTGCACGCTGGAACTGCACGTCGGCGCGCAGCAGCTGGCGAAGCGGCTTGGCGTGGGCACCACCTATCACCTCGCCACCTCGATCGAGGAGGCCAAAGTCTGCGAGGAGAAATACGGCTGCTGGCCGATCACCCGCATCGACAAGGCCGGCGGGCTCGGTTCGAATCTGGTGATCGCGCACGGAGCGGCTGTCAGCGAGGAGGAGGTGGGCCTCCTGGCGCGGCGCGGGACCAAGGTGGCCTTCTGCCCGTGCTCCTCCTTCAAGCTCGGCAAGGGTGCCACCGCGATCGGCAAGTACCCCGAGATGGTGGCGGCCGGCGTCACTGTCGGACTCGGGACGGACGGTGTGTCGGCCGCCGGCAACATGAACCTCATGCGTCAGATGCTGATCGTGGCCGGCATGTTCAAGGACGCGCGGATGAAGCCCGACATCTTCACGGCGCGCCAGGCGCTGCGCGCGGCCACGATCGAAGGCGCGAAGGCGGCGATGTGGGACCACGAGATCGGCTCCCTCGAGATCGGCAAGAAGGCCGACTTCATCCTGTTCGATCTCGATCACATCGAATGGACGCCGTTCCATGATCCGTTGCAGGCGCTGGTGTTCTCGGCGTCGACCGCGTCCATTTCCCAGACCTGGGTCGATGGTCGGGCGCTGTACAGCGATGGCAAGGTTCAGGGTGTGGACGAGCCGGCACTGCGTCGCAAAGCCCGTGAACTGGCTGCTGCCGCGGTCGAGCGCGCGGGGCTGCACAAGGAAGGCGTCGCCACGACCACCACGCTTTACGACAGCGGCAATTGATGCGGCGGGGCGTGTTACCGTCAACGGGGCCGCATCTGCGGCCCCGCCGATTCAGGCCACGCTCTCTTCGCTCAGCGAACGCAATGAACCCTCGATCGACTTTTGCGTCAGGTCGCGAGCGATGAACACGAGCCAGCCATTCCGGTCCGCCTCATCGGGCCAGCGTGGCAAGTAGTCCAGCGGGTAGAGCACGTGCTGGACGCCCTGGACCACCACCGGCCGATCTTCGCCCTTCACCTTCAGCAGGCCTTTGACGCGCAGAACCGAGTCGCCCCGGCTCGCGAGCAGCAGCTCGAGCCATTCCATGAACGCAGGCCATTCCAACTCATGATCCAGCGCGACCGTGAAGGTGCGTATCGATGGGTCATGGCCCGCCGAGAGCGGTGAATGCGTGGGTAGCGCCGCGTGCTGAGGCAGCGGGGCGGGCGGCCGCTGCCAACCGGCCGGACTCTCCTCGAGCACGGCTTCCGCCGGGATTCGTCCATGACGGGACACCAGCCGGCTCGCCGAGGGATTCATCTCGGACAGCTTGCCGAGCAGCGCGGTGCAGGTGTCGTCGACCACCAGATCGGCTTTGGTAAGGACGACGCGGTCGGCCGTCGCCAGCTGTCGCCGGGCCTCTCGCTGGCGCATCCAGGTGGCCTCGCCGTTCAGCGCATCGACGGTGGCGATCACATGGCCCATCCGGTACCAGGGGGTGAGGCTGGGCTCGCAGAGAACGGCCTGGACGATGGGACCCGGATCGGCCAGGCCTGTCGTCTCCACGACGACCCGGCGGAAGGACGGCGTCTCGCCGGCCCGCATCAGCGCATGGAGCTCGGCCAGGCTGGAGACCAGGTCGTCGCGCACGGAGCAGCACAGGCAGCCCGAGTTCAGCAGCAGCACGTCCTCCGCCACCTCCCGGACGAGCAGGTGATCGAGGCCGACTTCGCCGAACTCGTTGATCACCACCGCCGTGTCGGCCAATGCAGGATCGGCCAGCAAGTGGCGCAGCAGCGTCGTCTTGCCGCTGCCGAGGAACCCGGTCAGGACGTGGATCGGCGTACGGGCGTCGACCTCTGTGCCGTCGGCGGTTGCGCCTGGGCTGGCCATCGCTCAGGCAACCTCGAAGATCGCATCGACTTCGACGGCCACGTTGCGTGGCAGCGAGTTGCAGCCCACCGCGGCGCGGGCGTGGCGGCCGGCCTCGCCGAACACCTCGACCATCAGGTCGGACGCGCCGTTGATGACCTTCGGATGGTCTCCGAATTCGGGGACGGCATTGACGAAACCGCCGAGCCGCACGCAGCCCACCACGCCATCGAGGCTGCCGCCCAGCGCGCTTTTCAACTGCGCCAGCACGTTGACGGCGCACAGCCGTGCCGCCTGCTGTGCTTCCTCGATCGTCAGATCGCGCCCGACCTTGCCGACGAAGCGATCCTTTCCCTCGGCCGTGGGCACCTGTCCCGCGATGTAGACGAAGCTGCCGCTCCTGCGCGCGGGCACGTAGTTGGCGGCCGGCGCCGCCGGTTGCGGCAACGTGATGCCGAGTTCAGCAAGGCGTGCTTCGGGACCGGGTCGAGTCATGTGAATTTCCTTTTGAGTGAGTCAGGTGCCGAAATAGAGGTCGTCCAGCGGCGCCGTGAACAGATTGGGTGCCTCCGGCTCGCCGAGGGCGGGTGCGAGCGAACCGCCCGTGTTGCGGATGTCGCGCAGGATGCCGCGCTTGGCGACGGCGGGCTTGCCGGTCCGCACGCCCTCGAGGATCTCGACGTGAGCGGAGGCATCCCACGGCATGTCGGGCGACAGCAAGGACAGGTACATGGTCGGGCCGAACTGCAGCCACAGCGACTCGATCAGCGGCATCAGCACCTCCGAGCCCGCAGCTTCATACAGCGTGAAATGGAAACGTTGATTGGAGGAGAGACAGCCGAGCAGGTTGCGTTGAGCAATGGCCTCCAGCAGCTCGGCGTTGAGCGCCCCGAGCGCCTTCACCAGCGCAGGCGTGCTGTTGCGGCAGGCCGTCTCCGTGGCCAGGCCTTCCACCAGCTCCCGCACCGCGAACAGTTCCTTGAGCTTCTTCGGCGTCAGGCGCGGCACGCGCACGGAACCGCTGCTCGTGTCCTCGAGCGCATTGGCCACCACCAGCCGCGTGAGGGCTTCGCGCACCGGCATCGGGCTGGTCCCGAAGCTGGCCGCGAGCTTGCGCAGGCTCATCACCTGGCCGGGGACGAATGCGCCCACCATCAGGCCTCGGCGGAGGCGCTGAAAGACCTCGTCCTGCACGCGGCCGCGCCCTCGCTTGGTGCCTTCTTCGATGCCGGCCTTGCGGCGCTCTGCGATTTGTTCCATGGGACGTCCAATCTCCAAATTTTTGCGAAGCAGTAGTTGCGGGTTCTCAGGACCGCGACTATTATGTGATCACACATTGTGATCAAGAGATTAAAGCACACCGGTTGATCACCCTAAGCCTCAGCGTCCCGCCAGTCAAGCACGGCATTCCTTTACAGCAACGAGATGGAGAATCGGATGAGAACCTTTGTTTCGCAGCGCGCAAGCGCCTTGGGGCGCCGCATGGCTGTTGCAGCCGGCGCCTTCCTCCTCGCCTCGACCGCCATCGCCGCGGACAACGTCAATGTCCGCTTCAGCTGGAAGCTCAAGGGCGAGTACGCCCACCTGTACGTCGCGCAGGAGCGCGGGTATTACGCCGCCAGGAACCTCGCCGTGCGCATGGGCGAGGGCGCGGGTGCGCCGGCTGCGCTCGGCGCGCTGATGCAGGGGCAGGAGGACGTGGTGGTGATGCCGGCCATCTTCGCCGTCTCGGCCATCCAGAAAGGGATGCCGATGAAGATCATCGCGCTCTATCACCCCAAGACGCCGGTCGTCATGATCTCGCACCCCGATGCGCCGGTCCTGAGCCCCAAGGACCTCGAGGGCCGCACGGTGGCCCATTCTGTCGGCGAGACCGGGACTTCCTATCTGGGCGTCTTCTGTGCCGTCAACAACATCGATTGCGCGAAGGTGAAGAAGGTGCAGATGGACGCGCAGTCGCGCGTGCCGCAGTTCCTGCAGAAGCAGGTGGACGTGGTCAGCGTCTACCGCAACAACGATCTGCCGCTGCTGGAGGCGCGCACGGGGACCAGGTTCCCGGTGCTCGACCTTGCCAAACACGGCTTGGCCATCCCCGGCCTTGCCGCCGTGTCCAGCAACGCCGCGATCGCCAAGCGGCCCGACGTGCTGAAGCGCTACCTGGCGGCCGTGAACGAAGGCATCGAAGCCACCCGCAAGGACCCGAAAGCTGCCGCCGAGGCGTTCGCGAAGTCCTGGCAGGGCGCGCCCGCCGTCGACGTGATCGAGGCGCAGGTGCGCGCCACCATGGAGGCGATCGAGACGCAGCCGGGCAAGCCGATCGGCTGGATCGATCCGAAGACGATCGCCCAATCGCTGGAGCTCCTCAAGTCCGACGAGGCGATCGGCACGGCCAAGCCGATCGACACCTTCTTCACCAACGATCTGCTGGCGCCTTGACGCCCGGGAGCTTGCATGACGGAACTGAAACACCCCGCACTCGCTGCCGTGCCTCGCACACAGACACCGAAGAAGAAGAAGGCCGCGCGCGTGAACTTCTTCGAACGCTACGCCTCGCTGCTGCTGGCCGCGGCCATTCTTCTGGTCTGGCAGATCGCCGTGCCCTTGTCGGGCTTGTCCGAGTTCGTCCTGCCGACGCCGCTCTCCATCGCGGCCCGCATGGTGACCGACTTCAAGCTGCTGGCCGCGCACACCTACGTCACATTGCTGGAGGTCCTCGCAGGCTTCTTCGCGGGCGTGATCGTGGGGATTCCGCTGGCGCTGGCCATCTTCTATTCCAAGGCCTTCGAGCGGGCGGTCTATCCGCTGCTGGTGGCGCTCCAGACCGTGCCCAAGATCGCGCTGGCGCCTTTGCTGGTGCTCTATCTGGGCTACGGCTGGGCGCCGAAGATCAGCCTGGCGTTCCTGATCTCGTTCTTCCCCATCGTGATCTCCACGGTCGTCGGGCTTCAGTCGCTCGACAAGGCCTTGGTGAACATGGTGCGCTCCATGGGCGCGAGCGAATGGCAGACCTTCTTCAAGGTGCGGCTGCCCGCCGCGCTGCCCAGCATCTTCGGGGGCCTGAAAGTGGCGATTTCGCTCGCCGTGATCGGGGCCGTGATCGGCGAGTACATCGCCGCGGAGAAGGGCCTCGGCTACCTGCAGCTGCAGGCCAACTCGCAGTTCGACACCACGCTGAACTTCGCGACCGTCGTCACCATCTCGCTGGTCGGCGTGCTGCTGTACTTCATCCTTGCGCTCGTCGAGAGCAAGGCGTCCTATCACCGGGAGAGCGCCAAGTGACCGTTCAGCTCGCGTGCGCACGCACGAACCAATCCACACCGATGTCCCGGAGCTTTCATCATGCATAGCGATGTCGCGGTGCGCGCTGCCGCAGTCACTGTCCGAGGGGTCTCGAAGCGCTACGACGTTCGGTCCGGCGACGATGTACTCGCCCTCGACCGGGTCGACCTGGACATCGAGCCCGGCAGCTTCGTCGCCATCGTCGGCCCTTCGGGCTGCGGCAAGAGCACGCTGCTGTCGCTGCTGGCGGGCCTCACGCCCGTGTCGTCCGGCCATCTGGGCATCGACGGCGAGACGGTGCTGAAGCCGCATCCGAAGGCCGGCGTCGTGTTCCAGTCGGACCTCTTGCTCTACTGGCGCAGCATTCTCGACAACGTCCTGCTGCCCATCGAGATCAAGGGCCTGGATCGCGTCGCCCATACCGCCCGTGCCCGCGACCTGCTGGCCCAGGTGGGGCTCGGCGGCTTCGACAACAAGTATCCCTCGGAGCTCTCCGGCGGCATGCGCCAGCGGGTCGCCATCTGCCGTGCGCTGATCCAGGAGCCGGGCCTGCTGCTGATGGACGAGCCCTTCGGCGCCCTCGACGCGCTCACCCGCGAACAGATGATCATGGACCTGCAGACCATGTGGCTGCGGCTGCGCAACACCGTCCTGTTCATCACCCACGGCATCGACGAGGCCGTCTTTCTCGCGGACCGCGTGATCGTCATGTCGCCGCGGCCGGGCCGCGTCGACCTCGATCTGCGCATCGACATTCCGCGGCCGCGACGCTGGAGCGGCATGCACGAGAACGCGGCCTTCCAGCACTACGTGCGCCAGGTCCGCGAGATGTTCGAGGCCAAGGGCGTGCTCGTCGCGCATTGAGGTTGCCATGAAGATTGCAGTTCTGGGTGCCGGCGCCGGCGGGGCCGCCGCCGTCGCCGAGTTGACACAGGCCGGCCATGAAGTCGTGTTCTGGAACCGTTCGGCCGAGACGCTGAAGCCTTTCCAGGCGCTCGGCGGCGTTCACTACGAGGGCGTGCTGGGGGAGGGCATTGCACGCCCAAGCCTGATCAGTGCCGATCTGCGGGCCGCGGTCGTGGGGGTCGACGCCGCCGTGGTGGCGCTGCCCACCTTCTCCCACGCGCCGGTCGCCCGCTCGCTCGCCGCGGCCGGCTGGCCGAGCGCGCTGCCGGTGGTCCTGAACCCGGGCCACACCGGAGGCGCGCTCGAGTTTGCGCATGCTTATCGCGGTGTGCGCGACGACCTGCCGCCGATCGCGGAGTTCTCCACCCTCACCTACGTGGCGCGCAAGTATCGGCCTGATGGCGTGACCGTGACCGGCCGTGCGCGCCAGGTCCGGGCGGCGGCGCTCCCGGGAGGACAGGCTGCGCTGGACGTCGCCTGCCGCCTGTTTCCAGGCGCGAGTCCGGTCGGCGACGTGCTCGCGTCGGCGCTGGCGAATGCCAACCTGGTGCTGCACCCGCCCGGCGCCGTGCTCGGCGCGGCCTGGGTCGAGGCCACCGGCGGCGACTTCAGCTTCTACGTGCAGGGGATGACGCCCGGCGTCGCACGCACCATGCGCGCGCTGGACGACGAGCGCCTGGCAGTGGCTGCCGCCTTCGGCCATGTGCTGCCCAATCTGGTCGAAGAGATGAAGCTGATCGGCACGGTCGAAGCGGGCATCACCGACACGCAGGATTTCCGAAGCGCGATCGCCGGCGGCGAGGCCAACAAGCGGATCAAGGCGCCCGACTCGCTGCAGCACCGCTACTACCGCGAGGACTTCGGCCACGGGCTTCTTCCTTTCCTTGAGCTCGCCGCCATCGCGGGCGTCGCAACCCCGGTGGCCCGGTCGCTCTTCACGCTGGCGCAGGCCTTGGTGGGCGTCGACTACGCGGAGGGCGGCCGCACCGCCAAGGCCATGGGCATCCTCGGCTTGTCGAAGGCCGAGCTTCTCGAACAAGTGAGGCACGCATGAAGTGGGATCAACTCGTCATCGCCATCGTCGGCGGAGACAGGCGCGAACAGGAAATCGCGCGCTGCGCGGCCGCAGCGGGCGCCGCGGTACGAGCCTATGGCTTTCCCTGGCCCGACGAGGGCATCGCCGGCGTTCAGCTCATGGCGAATGCCCGGGAGGCGCTGGCAGGCGCACACGTCGCGCTCTTCCCGATTCCCGGCATCGCCCCTGACGGCGCCCTGTTCGCGCCGCAGTGTGCGCAGCGCATCATTCCCGATCGCGAGATGCTGGCCGGCATGCGCGGTCCCGCGCACATCGTGCTCGGCTGGGCCGATCCGAAGCTGAAGGCGCATTGCGCCGATCTCGGCATCCGCCTGCACGAGTACGAGTGGGACGAGGACCTGATGCTCCTGCGCGGCCCGGCCATCGTCGAAGGCATGCTCAAGCTGCTGATCGAGAACACCGACATCACGATTCACAAGGCGCGCGTCTGCCAGGTGGGGCAGGGCACCATCGGCTCGCTGGTCACGCGCACGCTGCTGGCGCTGGGCGCCCATGTCCATGTGGCCGCGCGCAATGCGGTGCAGCGTGCTGCAGCTTATGCGGCCGGCGCCGAGGTGCTCGAACTTGCGGACCTGCCGCGAGTGCTGCCACAGGCCGACATCGTGATCGCGAGCGTGCCGGCGCGAGTCCTGGGGCACGAGCACTTGCAGCTGCTGCCCAAGCACGCGCTCCTGGTCGACCTCGCGGCGCCGCCCGGCGGCATGGACCGCGACGCCGCGCAGGAACTCGGGCTGCGCTTCATCTGGGCACGGGGACTCGGAGCCCGCGCGCCGATCACCGTGGGTCGCAGCCAATGGAGCGGCGTGCGGCCCCGTATCGACAACATTCTGAAGGAGCTTGGATGAACGCCGACCTGGTGATTCGCAACGCGCGCGTGGTGCGCCATGACGGGGAGTTCCACGGCGGGGTGGCCGTCAAGGACGGACGGATCGTCCTGACGGGCGCGGACAGCGCGCTGCCTCGCGGCCACCGCGAGATCGATGCCGAAGGCCGCGTGCTGATGCCCGGCGTGATCGACCCTCACTGCCATCTCGGCGTGAAGTACCCCTATGCGGAGGACATGCGCACCGAGACGGCCGCTGCAGCCTCCGGCGGGGTGACGACGGCCTTGCTGTACATCCGCAACCTCAAGCCTTCGTACCTGCCGTTCTACGAGGAGCGCAAGGCACTGGGCGAAGAGAACGCCATCATCGATTTCGGATTCCATTTCGGCATCCAGCGCGAGGAGCACATCGCCGAGATCCCGGAGATCGTCGCCAAAACGGGGGTGCGCTCGTTCAAGTGCTATTTCGGCTACGAGCCGGACAACCCCATCGGCATCGTTCCGGCGACCGATGGATGGGTCTATGCGGCCATGCGCATCCTCTCCAAGATCCCCGGCGCGCTGATCAACGTGCATTGCGAGAACACGCAGATCGCCTCCTGGATGAAGAACGAGATGATCGCAACCGGGCGGCAGGACCTGGCCGCCTACACCGAGTCGCGCCCGGCCTTCTGCGAGGTGGAGACCATCCGTCGCATGATCTTCCTGGCCGAACGCACGGGCTGCTCGCTGCATCTGGTCCACACCTCCGTCGGCATGGGGCCGGTGCTCGCCGCAGAAGCGCAGGCGCGCGGCGTGCACGTCACGGTCGAGACCTGCCAGCACTACCTGACGCGCACCGCGTACGACAGCGACCTCGACATGCGCGCCAAGATCTCGCCGCCGCTGCGCGACAAGGAAGAGCAGGAAGGCCTGTGGCGAGGCATTCACAACGGCTCGGTCTACAGCCTGGGCACCGACCATGTGCCCTTCCTGCCCAAGAAGCTGGAGGATCTCTGGAGCGAGCTTCCCGGCGTGGTCTCGTTCCCCTGGGAGCTGTCCTTGATGCTCCACTTCGGCGTCCACCAGCGCGGGCTTCCGCTGTCGCGCCTGGTGCAGCTCAATTCGGCCAACCCGGCGCGGCGCTTCGGCCTGTGGCCGCGCAAAGGCAACATCGAGGTCGGCTTCGACGCCGACCTGGTGATGGTGGACCTGGACGAGGAGCGCACGGTGCGTCATACCGGCAAGGGCACCTGCATCTACGAAGGCTGGAAGCTCAAGGGATGGCCGGTCATGACGGTCGCACGCGGCGCCGTGGTGTGCGAGAACGGCAAGGTGGACGAGAGCCTGTTCGGCCGCGGCCGCTGCCTGTCGGTGCCGGCCTGACGCTGATGGAAACCGGACTGTCGCAGCCTCTCGCCGGACACGGCGGCGTCGCCCCGGTTGCGCGCAGCCTGGGCGAACGCATCGATGCCATCCGCGAGATCGCCACCGCGTTGCGCAGCAGACAGCCCGCGCCGAGGCAGGAGCGTCTGTGCGGCATCCACAACCCGTGGGGGCAGGGGGCAGGTCTTGCCGATGCATGGCCCTTCCTGGACCTCTGCGAGGACGCGCGCCTCCTGGACCAGGTCGAGGCCGCCCTCGGTGCCGACCTCATCCTGTGGGATTCGGAGCTGCATCTGCGCGCCGAATCCTATCTGCAGTTCGTCGCCCAAGGCCGCGAGGGCCGCTACTGGCCGGCCGAGCCGCTGGCCGGGGCGGTGGTCGTGATCGCGCCGGAGCAGGACGCTTGCCGGCCGGCGTGCTTCGCGCTCGACCAGGTGAATGCGGCCCGCCTGCCGCCTGTGGCATCGGACGAAGCGCTCTACGTCATCCGGTACATGCCGGCGACGAGCCACTTCGTTCGCGATGCTCGCGCGCCGGCGAACTGGGTCGCGATGGAGGAACAGCCGCTCGTCAACTACGCGACGCGCCCGCTGTGGCTCGTGCGCGGCGAAGACCGGGCCGGCAACGATTTCGTGACGGGCTTCTCGCCGCCCGTCCCCCGCTGGGCCGGTGGCCCGAAACCAACATGAAGGAGTAGAGAAATGCCCTTTGTCATCGTCGAAATGTGGGAAGGCCGAACGGTCGACCAGAAGCGCAAGCTCGTCAAGGCCATCACGGAGGCCATGGTCGAGCACGCGGGCTGCAAGCCCGACCACCTGCATGTCGTGATCCACGACACGCCCAAGGACAGCTGGGGCCGCGACGGCGTGCTCGGCATCGACATGAAGGAAAAATGATGACCACACCTCTGGAAAACCTCGACGCACGCACTTCGGCCTTGCTGGTCATCGACCTGCAGAACGCCTTCATCCACGACAAGGGAACGCTGGGGATCTCCGGCGTCGACACGCAGCGCCTCTCGTCCATCGTGCCGGTGCTCGCCGAGCTGATCCCGCGCTGCCAGGCCGCGGGCATCCCGGTGATCTGGACGGTGCAGGAACACTTCGCCGTCGATGCGAGCCGCGCTCGCAAGAAGCTTGCGGGCCATACATCGCGCCGCAAGCAGGTCTCGGCACTGGCCGGCACCTGGGACGAGGAGATCGTCGACGAGCTCAAGCCGCTCGCCGCGGTCAATCCTTCCCATGTGATCCGCAAGCACCGCTTCGGCGCCTTCTACGAGACGCGCCTCGAGATGATGCTGAAGATGCTCGGCACCCGCACGCTGTTCGTCGCCGGCACGACCACCAACGCGTGCGTCGAGACCAGCATCCGCGAAGCCTATCTTCGCGATTTCGACGTGGTGGCACTGGAGGATTGCATCTCCGGCGTCAATGGGGAGTGGGAGCAGACGGCGCAGAAGGTCTGGAAGCAGTACTTTTGCGAGATCTCCGATTCGAAGCAGATGGCCCGCTGGATCGAGGCGCAGAGCCGGCCTCGAACACTCGGCTTCGGGCACATGCTGCTCATGGTGGAGGACGTGCCGCGCTCCGTCCGCTTCTATGCGGACCAGCTCGGCTTCAGCATCCGACCCGCCAAGCCTCTGGCCGATGGGCGGCCCTTCACCGCATTCCATCAGGGCATCGCGGTGGTCGGCGGCCGCGAGTCGTCCGCGAGGCAGGTCGACCACATGGCCTTCGAGGTCAACGACGTGCGCGCGCTGCGCGACAAGCTGAAGAAGTCCGACATCGAGTTCCAGCAGGATCTGCACGACGGGCCCTATGGCCTCACCATCTATGTCACGGACCCCGACGGGATGCGGGTGGAGCTTTACGAGGTCGGCGCGCAGGCCTGACCTCCGGTCCCATCCACGCGCCACTCGCGCAGCGCAGCCGACAGGCCATCTCGACCGCTGAAGAAAAAATGCGGGAAAGCCGCGGGACTTAGAGAAATCCTGGAAAAGTGAAAGAAACTCCCGGCCTTCGGCCGCGCGCCGGCCCCCACGATGGGCAGCCCAAACTGAAAGAAAATCAAAGCCAACGCGCTAAACTGAAAAATAATCCGGCAAGCTGAAAGAAAACATGGCCCACGCAGGCTACGAGCTGGTCCGAAACGCCCTGAAACTCCCCGCCGTTCCGCCGCCCCGGCCGGCGATCGTTCGACCTGTCACGCGGATCGAGGCCATCGAGGGGCACTTGGCGATTCCCGCCCATGTGGTGCCGCAGACGGAAGACCCGTTGACCCACTTGTTGTTTGCGCTGAAGCATGAGGGGGTCGACATGCAGATCCTCGCGCAGGCCCTGCCGAAGATCCCGGCCGAGCGAATGCTGAAGGCGCTCGCGGACTCGCCCAACGGGCAATATGTTCGCGCGGCCTGCTACTTGTGGGAGTTGCACACGGGGGCCGTCCTCGAGGGCAAGCCCGACATCGCCGGCCGCTACGTGGACCTGTTCGACCCGCGACGCTACGTGACCGGTCCGGACCAGCGCAACAGCAGATGGCGCCTGAACTTCAACGGCCTGGGCTCGCCGCGCTACTGCATGACGGTCGAACGCACGAGCGCTGTCGAAGCGGGCATCCAGTCGAATGTCCTGGGGCGTACCAAGGCGTTCATCGACAGCCTCGGCAAGGACATGATGGATCGCGCGCTCTCGTGGGCCTACCTGCATGAGACCGAGGACAGCTATGCCATCGAGCGCGAGGCACCCTCGGAGGACAAGGCCCGCAAGTTCATCGCGCTGCTGAAACAGGCCCACGAAGGCCGGCCGCTTTCGGAGGAGTACCTGGTCGAGCTCCAGTCTTCGACAGTCAGCGGCGCCTTCGAGAAGGCAGTCCAGTTCCGGAACGAGCAGAACTGGCTGCGCAGCGGAGGGAACAGGGAGGGGTCCTCCAGCGTCTCGTACGTGCCGCCGCCGCCCGACGCCGTGCCGCGCCTCATGGACGAGTGGATGGCCTTTGCGAACCATGCACCGAGGCAGATCGACCCGATCGTTGCCGCGAGCATCGCTTCCTTCGGCTTCGTCTACATCCATCCCTTCATGGATGGGAATGGCCGCCTCTCGCGTTTCCTCTTCCACAAGGCCCTGTGCACCTCAGGGCAGCTCGAGAAGGGCGTGCTGCTGCCGGTGTCCGTGGCGATGAAGCGCAACGAGCGGCGCTACCTCGAGACGCTCCAGGCCTTCTCGATTCCCACGCGCGAACTGGTCCAGGTGACGTCTGCCGGCGAGGGCCGGTTCTACTTCGACTTCAAGGCAGACGACACCATTTACCGGTATTGGAACGCGACCCCGGCAGTGGAATTCGGATTCGCGATGGCCGAGCAGGCCCTCGATGTGGAACTGCGCCAGGAGACGCAGTACCTCGCGCACTTCGATGCGATCCGGCGCGCGATCGACGAACGCTATGACGTCCGCGGATCGCTGCTCGCCACCCTGGTCTCGATCGCGATGGATGGCGGAGGGACGATCTCCAGCAACAAGCGCAAGCGCTTCGCTGCGAACCTCCCCGCAGAAGTATTCGATGCCATCGAGGCGGAAACGCGCGCAGTGCTGGCCGAGCCTGCAGCGCCGCCGGAATTGCGCGCTCCATAGGCGAGGGCAACCCGAGCGCCAGGCGCTAAGCTCGCGCTCCATTCGTGATTTCGCAGTCGCTGCCCCAACCGATGAAGCCTTCGAGGAGCCTGTCCGACCAGGACGGCGCCACTTTCGACCCCGGAACGGAACGCCGCCGTGGTGGCAACCCCTGGGAAGTGTTCCTGGTCTTCCTGAAGCTCGGCTTGACCTCGTTCGGCGGACCCGTGGCGCACCTGGGCTACTTCCGCGTGGAGTTCGTCGAACGCCGGCGCTGGCTCGACGACCGCAGCTATTCGGACCTGGTGGCGCTGTGCCAGTTTCTCCCCGGCCCGGCGAGCAGCCAGGTCGGCATGGCCCTCGGGATGGGTCGCGCCGGCGGGTGGGGGT
>Ga0075370_10000416_pt1 | contig 15732 bp, 15 predicted proteins | sample EndMethybrTD3035_FD_71398 | JGI IMG/M metagenome (GOLD analysis project Ga0075370, IMG submission 71398) | Populus endosphere microbial communities from Tennessee, USA - Endosphere MetaG P. TD hybrid TD303-5 | ecosystem: Host-associated > Plants > Roots > Endosphere | place: USA: Tennessee... | reverse complement strand
GCGCTGCCTGGTTCAGGTGCTTGGCAATGATGGGGCGCGCCTTCTCGGGCATGCGGTCCCAGACCTTCCGGTTCGTCATGCACCAATAACCATCCCACATGTGGTTGGTCATGGAGCAATACTTCTGCACCTCGTAGAGCTTCGCGATCGAGATGATCGCCAAAGGGTTCTCCTGACCATCGACGACCTTGGTCTGCAGCGACGAGTAGGTCTCCGCGAAGTTGATCGACGCGGGCGCCGCGCCGAGGTGCTTGAACAGCGAGGTCCACAGCGGGCTCACCGGCACGCGCATCTTCAGCCCCTTGAGGTCGTCGGGCGTGTTGATCGGCCGCACGCTGTTCGTGATCTGCCGGAAGCCCGAGCTCCACACGGTGTCCATCGCCATCAGGCCCACCTTCGGGAACTGCGCGCGCAGGTACTTGCCCAGCTCGCCGTCCAACGCTTTGTGGACGGCATCGTCATCCGCCCAGGCAAAGCCAAGGCCCCACATCGACGAGATCGGCACCAGCTGCGACAGGACGTTGACGCCTGACACGGTGAAGAACTCCAGTCCGCCAGCGCGCAGCTGCGACAGCATGTCGGCATCGTTGCCCAGCTGGTTGTTGGGGAAGACGTTGATCTGGACCTGGCCGCCCGTGTCCTTGAGGATGCGCTCGGCGGCCTCCATCGCGCGCACGTTGAGCGGGTGCGTTGCCGGCAGGTTGGTGCCGAACTTGTAGGTGAATTCGGCGGCGCGCGCGAGGCGCGGCAGCACCAGCGCCGGTGCGCTGATCAGTGCGGCGCCGGTCACGAGGGCGCGGCGGCGGTCAATCGAAGTCATGGTTGAGTCTCCTGTCGTTTATGGAAGTGATGGGCGAGCGTCGGCCGTGCCACGCAGCGCCTTGACGAAGTAGTCGGGCTGGCCCATCTGGCCGCCCTTGAGCGCAATTTCGAGCTGTGCCAGGTGCGGTTCGCGCGAGATGGCGCGGCACAGCGGTGCACCCGGGGCCAGGCGCGCCACCACGCGCAGCGCCTGCGGTGCCAGTCGCTGCGTGACATGGCTGGAGGTGTCGCCGCCCGAGAGCAGCAGGCGCTGCAATGGATGCGCGCGCAGCAGCGCGTCGACCAGGTCGCCGAAGCGCTGCCCGAGCAGGCGCCCCCCTTCGTGGCGGGCCTGCTCGCGGCTCATGCCCTGCGCGGCGAGCGCGGACAGCATCGCTTCGATGCGTGTGTCATTAGGGCCGCGCGCGCTGTGCAGCATCACACTGTGGCCGGCGCGCAGCGCCAGCAAGGCTTGTTCGACAAGGCGGGCGAGTTCCGCACCCGGGTCGCTCCCGGCGACCAGCGCGGCCGCGTCGACGGCCAGGTCGGAGAAGCCGGCAGCCAGCGCCGCATCGATCTGCAGCGCGCTGAGCGGCGAAGCGCTACCCGAGACCGCAAGCACCTGGGGCACGCCGTCGAAGCGGTCGTGCGTGGTCGGGGCGGCCGGCAGCACGCCCGCCTCGCGCCACCACTGCGTCAGCCCGTACTCGAGTCCCGATCCACCAACGCAGAAAAGCGGCGTCTCGCGGCCGCGCGCCAGGCCGTCGAGCAACCGGCCGGTGTCGGTGAGCTGCCCGGTGGTCGTGCCGTCGAGCAGCACCGCGCCGCCTCTCGTGGTGTCGACCAGGCGAACAAACTCCGCCGCCATTGCCTGGCGGTCACGCGCGAACCGCGGCAGCGTGAATCCGGTGATTGGCATCGCGGTCTGCGCGCCGAGGTGCCGCGCCAGGTCGGCTTCGTGCATCGGCGTCACCGGGTGCACGCTCATGATCGGGTGGCGATCGATGCGATGCACGCGCCCATCGGTGCCCGAGCGGGCGAACAGGTTGCCGAAGGCGCAGTAGCGGCCCAGTGCCGGTGTGGCCGCCACGATCGGGATCGCGGTGTCGCCAAAGGCCGCGCGCGACAGGTCCATGACGCGACCGATGCTGCCGATGGCCGGCGAGCTATCGAAGGTGGAGCAGACCTTGTAGTGCACCAGCTCCACGGGCAGCCGGGACATCGCGGCCAGCACGGGTGCGAGCTGCGCGCTCATCTCGGCCGGCGACATCGCGCGGCTCGCGCCTGCGACGCCGATCGCGTCGAAAGGCCCCAGTTCGCGCAGCGCCTGCTCGTCGGGCACGTCGAGGAACAGCGCGCAGTCGAGGCCGGCGAAGGCCAGCACCTCGAGCGCATCGGTGGAGCCGGTGAAATCGTCACCGTAGAAGGCGAACTTCATGCCTGCCTCTACAGGTTGCCGAAATGGACCAGCGCACGCCGCAGCGCGGGGTGCGATTCGGCGTAGGTGCCCAGGCTGATGCCGGCCACGGCCGCCTCCCAGCCTTCGCGCATGCTGGCCATGCCAGCGGCGATGCCATCGGGGTGGCCGATGATTCCCCCGCCGGCCAGGTGCATCAGGTCGACCGCACCGAGCGCGGCATACAGGTCGGGCGCCAGGCCCGCCCATTGACCGGACGAGAACACCGGCATCAGCGGCCGCAGCCCGGCCCAGGGCGACAGGCAGGCGCGCGCCGAGGCGACGACCGACTCGTCGGACTCCCAGAACTTGCTGCGGATGCCGTTGACGTGGAGGTGATCCACGCCGGCCAGGCGCCACAGCTTCTGGTAGGCCTGGAACGAGAAGCCGAGCCCGGCATGGCGCGTGAATGCACCCCAGCCGTTTCGGTGCCCGTGGATCGGCAGCTGCGCGTGGCGCCGCAGGTGCTCGACGCCCGCGAATCCGACCCAGTTGACGCTCACCATCACGCAGGTGCCGCCCGCGGCCAGCACCGCGTCGTGGCGGCGCAGCATCTCGTCGACCGAGCCAGAGATGTTGATTGCGTACATCGGCATGCGGCCCAGGCGGTCGGCATGGCGCTGCAGCACCGGCATGACTGCGCGCAGGCGCTCGTCGAAGGGGGCGTATGGCGGGTCTGCGATCAGCTCATCGTCCTTGATGAAGTCGATGCCGGCCGCGCAGAGGCTGTCGACCAGTTCCGCGGTCTGGCCCGGCGTGAGGCCGATGCTGGGCTTGATGATGGTGCCGATCACCGGCCGACCATGCACGCCGGCCAGCCGCCGCGTACCCTCGATGCCGAAAGCCGGGCCGGGGAAGACCGCGGCATAGTCCTCGGGCAATTCGAGGTCCAGCAGCCGCAGGGCCGTGACCTCGCCGAGCTCGAACAGGTTGCCGGCGATCGTGGCGAGCAGCGTCGGCAGGTTCGCGCCCACATTCTCGATCGGGAAGGCGATCTCGATCTCCGCCCGGTGGAACACGCCGTTGTGGCCGTGGCGCTCGACGAACGCGCTGGCCAGCGTCGGCTCCAGCGCGGGAGGCAGCACGTCGATCCGGGTCACCCTGGCGCGCGAACGCTCCTTGAGCTGCTCGGTCTCGCCGGGGAGCGCGAGGAAGGTGCCACTGGACTGCTCGCCCGCGATGACTTGCGCGACCTTGTCGGCGGGGACGGAGCTCTCGACAAGGTAGCGGGCGCGGAACTCGGGACGAGGTGCGGATCGGGGCATGGCGTGTGAGCTTTCTTGCGCAGGGCCCGCGGCCGATGCAGCCTGCAGGATGCTTTCAATGGGTCGGATACTAAGGAGCCACGGCACGTTCGGGCAATCGATATGATTTCGGCTCCATGTCAGGAAAGCTCACATCGCATGCGGGTTAACCCGGAATGCGGCACCCACCCCGGAGGGCTGCCATGCCTGCGCCGCGCCTGTCGCTGAACGCGCTGCGCGCGTTCGAAGCGACCGCGCGCTTGCGCAGCTTCAGCGCGGCGGCGGACGAACTCTCCGTCACGCACGGCGCGGTCAGCCGGCACATCAAGGCACTCGAGGACGGCATCGGCCTGCCGCTGCTACGCCGTGGCGCCAACGGCGCCGTGCCCACGCCAGAGGGACAGCGCCTCGCCGACGGGCTGTCGCGCGCGTTTGCAGTGATCCAGGTCAGCATCGAGGAGTTGCGGCCAGGCCCGCTGACCCTCTCGTGCTCCGAGTCGATCATGATGTACTGGCTGCTGCCGCGGCTCGCGCGCTTCCAGGACGACAACCCCGACGTGGAACTTCGCTTCAACACGGGCGCTGGCGCGGTGGACTTCGTGCGCGACAACGTCAGCGTGGCGATCCGCCTCTCCACGATCGAGCCGCCGAAGGATGCCATTCGCACCGACATCGTCACGGAGTGGATCGGTCCGGTGTGCGCGCCGCAGTACCAGCGCAGTGTGCGCGTCGCCTCGGTCAATGATCTGCCGCGCGCGCGCCTGATGACCACGCGCACGCGCCTGCACGCGTGGGACGACTGGCGCCGCCACTGCGGCGCGCCGCTCGGCGAGCTGCGCATCGACGAATCGTTCGCGCACTTCTACCTGCTGATCCAGGCTGCGAAATGCGGTCTCGGGCTGGCCAACGTGCCGCGCATGCTGGTGCTGGATGACCTCAACAACGGCACTCTCGTCGCGCCCCTGGGCTTCGTGCCCGGGCCCAACAAGCTCTCCGTGTGGCTCGCCCCCCACCTCGCCCGCCGCCCGGACGCGACGCGGCTGGTGGACTGGCTGGCGGAGGAACTGCGCGTCAGCGAAAACGGTGGCGCCGGCGCGGCGGCAGCCGCCGGGTTGCGGCGGCCGCGCTAACGAGCCTCGCGCGGAGTGATTCGCCTGCTGAATCCTTTGGCTCGGCTGGTTGCGCTCTCAGCCCCGCTCTATGACGCCCGAATCGACGCACTCCGTTCAGGAGCTACGCAGCAGAACGTGAGAACCTCTGGGGCGGCCGGTGCGCGCATGACCGCTCTTGAGCCCGCGGGCCATACGTAAAGCCTCACCGGCTCGAATCGCGCGCACAGGCCACCTTGTGGAGCAGCTCCGTCAGGATGGCCTGCTCCCCTGGCGTGAGCGTTAGCGCCGAGTGCTCCGCGGCCACGATGCGGTTGGTCGCCTTGCGGGCCAACTCCGCGCCCTTGCGTGTCGCTGCCAGCACCTGCGAGCGGCGGTCATTGTCGCTTGCCTTGCGCTCGATCAGCTCGCGTGCTTCCAACCGGTCCAGCAGCGCCGTGATGTTGGGCGCGGTCACAGCCAAGGCTCGAGCCAGCCGTGCCGGCGAGCCCCCGGGGTTCTCCGCAATCAGCGTGAGAACCGTGTACTCGACGGGGCGCAGCTGAAGGGGGCTTGCGACCTCGGCATCGAAGATCGCGTCCGTGACGATTCTTGCCTGCGCAAGCTGGTAGCCGAGAACACGGCGAAGGCTGGCCTCGCCGAGCCTTCCGGCGGGCGTGAACTCGAGCGGATTGACAGACTTAGAACTCATTGGGCGATTGTGCCAAGCGCCAGTCATACCACGCAGTGCGAATTGATTTGCTTCAGTATGTGAAGCACATATCTGGTAAACGTGGCCAAAATTAGTGGGGTTAGTACTTATGGAGCAGCTCAAGTACTTCAGTAAATTAACTAGTTGTGGACTTCGACTATCTACATGGAGACGCAGCGATGCAAAAATTCTCATGCCCCGCGAGGCCCGTCAGTCTTGCCGCGTTGCTCGCAGCGCTTGTGACGGCCTGCGGTGGCGGTGGCGACGGGGGAGGGGGCGGTGCTGGCCTGGGCCTCGTAGGAGGCAGTGAGCCGTTCTTGCCCCAGTTATCAGCAGCTACGCCTGCCGTGCTGAGCGGCACGTGCGCTGACCTGGCAGCGAAGATTTCCTTCGAGAAGACGACGATCGCGGACGCCAAGCTCATCGATGCCGGCACACTCACAGTCGCTGGCAGCTCCGTGCCGGCGCATTGCCAGGTGACGGGCAGCATGCTTCCACGGACGGGCGCCGTGGACGGCAAGTCCTACGCGATCAAATTCGAGATGCGTCTGCCGCTGAAATGGAACGGCAGGTTCTTCTACCAGGCTAATGGCGGAATCGATGGCAGCGTCGTCACGGCGACTGGCGGCATTGGCGGCGGCGGGCCGCTCACCAATGCACTCCAGCAAGGGTTCGCAATCATCAGTTCGGACGCCGGTCACGTGGCGTCGCTGGGTCCGACTTTCGGCATCGACCCGCAGGCGCGGCTGGATTACGGCTACCAGGCCGTCGGCAAGCTCACGCCAATGGCGAAGAAGATCATCGAGATTGCGTACGGCAAGGGTCCTGACCGCTCGTACATCGGAGGCTGCTCCAATGGCGGACGGCACACCATGGTGGCTGCCGCCCGGTACGCGGATCAATACGATGGCTTCCTGGTTGGGGACCCGGGTTTCCGATTGCCGTTGGCCGCGATCGCCAACATTGCCGGCGCGCAGGCCTACTCGGCTCTTGCCACCAACCCGGCGGACATCTCCACTGGCTTCAGTCAAGCCGAGAGGCGACTCGTGTCCGATGCGGTCCTTTCGAAGTGTGACGCGCTCGATGGCGCCGCCGACGGACTGGTCCAGGACACCAAGGCGTGCCAGGCGGTGTTCGACCTGGGTCGCGACGTTCCGACCTGTAGCGGCTCGCGAGATGGTACCTGCCTCAGCGCGGCGCAGAAGACGTCCATTGCGAAGCTCTTCAGTGGCGCGACAAACAGTACCGGAACGCGCTTCTACTCGAGCTTCCCCTATGACGCCGGCCTCGCCACGACCGGCTGGTCAAGCTGGAAGTTCACGAATTCCTTGCAGCTCGATTCTGGCGCAGTGGGCCTGATCTGGCAGGTGCTGCCCGAAGATCCGGCTACTTTCAACGGGCCGAACTTCACGCTGACGGGCAGCATTGACACCATGCTGGCCAAGGTTGCGGCCACCAACGCCATCTACACTGAGAGCGCACTCTCATTCATGATTCCGCCGCACCCCACTGACCTGTCGACCCTCAAACGCCGGGGGGCCAAGATGGTCGTCTATCACGGCACCAGCGATCCGATCTTCTCGAGCGACGACACGCAGAACTGGTATGACGGGCTCGCGGCACAAAATGAGGGGAGCGCTGCCAACTTTGCACGCTTCTATCGCGTGCCGGGGATGAACCATTGCGCTGGCGGACCATCGACCGACCAGTTCAACATGCTCATGCCGTTGGTGAACTGGGTGGAGAAAGGGCAGGCGCCGGAAAGCGTCATCGCTACAGCGCGCGGCGCCGGCAATGCTGGCGGCGTGAACGTCGATCTGCCGGCGGGTTGGTCCAGCAGTCGAACACGGCCCCTCTGTCCGTATCCGCAAGTGGCACGTTACAAGGGCACCGGGAGCCAGGAAGATGCTGCGAACTTCGCGTGTGTCGCTCCCGCAAACTGACGAGGCTGTGCCGCCCGCTACAAGTCGATCGCCAAGGTGGGAACTGGTTGCACAGTGACCATTGCCGGAGCGGATCCCTGCTTCGTCGCTTACGACAAGGTCAAGGCACTGCTTCGGCTTGAACTGGGAACCGCCGTTCGGAGCATGTATCAGGTGCTCCCAGTTCGACCCCGCTCAGCCATGGACGCCTTGGGCTCCGCAGAAAGACCGGGACGGAAAGCGGTACTGAAAGTAGCTTTCGCTGACCGATCCCGCCCGTCCGATCGCCGCCCCATGGCCGCGGGACAGATGTGCAATGCCAAGCCCCAGCTGATCGGGGACACGGCATTTCGCGCTAGTTCGCTTCAAGGCATCAGATCTGACTTGGGGATCACGGCACCATGAAACTCCGCCAGCCCTTAGTGGCAATGGCGGGATTGACTTCAATCGCGTGAATCGCGAGCACGCGGGCTTTGGTCGTCCTGCTTGTCGATCATCCGACTGACCTAAGCTGCCCGGTCGCCGTTTGCCTCGAAGCTCACGAAAGACTCCTCACGATGTAACCTCCTTGGCAAAGCGCATAGCCATGACGACGCGAATGATCAAACGCGCTCGAGGCACAACGCGATGCCTTGGCCACCGCCGATGCACAGCGACACCACCGCCTTGCTGCCACCCGTTCGCTTCAGCGCGTGGGCGACCTTGGTGATGAGGATCGCGCCGGTGGCGCCGATCGGATGGCCGTGGGCGATCGCTCCGCCATCGATGTTGAAGCGTGATGGGTCGATCTTGAGCTCATCGCGGACCACGATTGCGATGGACGCGAAAGCTTCATTGACCTCGTAGCGATCGACGTCGCCCACCTTCCACCCCGCGCGGTCGAGCGCCTGACGGATAGCCGGCAGGGGCCCCAAGCCGAAGAAGCCCGGCTCGACACCTGCCACTGCAACGCTGCGGATGGCGAGCAACGGCGTTAGGCCGGCTTCACGTGCTACCGAACTTTCACAGACGATCATGGCGGCAGCGCCGCCGTTGATGCCGGGTGCGTTGCCTGCAGTGATCGTGCCGTCGGGGCGGAACGCGGGCTTGAGGCGTGCGAGCGTTTCCAGCGTGGTGTCGGGACGGTTCCCTTCATCCGCGGCGAAGATCGTCGGCCCCTTGTTGCCCTTGATCGTCAACGGCTCGATCTCTTCCTGGAACCATCCCGCTGCTTGCGCCGCCGCGAATCGCTGCTGGCTTTGCGCCGCAAAGGCGTCTTGGGCTTCACGCGAGACGTCGTACTTCTGCACCAGGTCCTCCGTGTGCCAGCCGGAATGCTTGCCGGAAAACGCGTCATTCAATCCGTCGAGCAGCAGCGAATCCATGGCCTCGGCATTTCCCATGCGCGCGCCGAAGCGCATGCCGGGCAGCAGGTAGGGCGCGCGGTCCATGTTCTCGACACCACCGGCGATCACGATGCGCGAAACGCCGGCCAGCACTTCCGCATACGCAGTCGCGACACCTTGGGCACCGGAGCCGCAGACGCGGTTCACGGTCATGGCGGGTACGCTCACCGGCAAGCCCCCATGGATCGCCGCCTGTCGGGCCACGTTCATGCCGTTGCCAGCCTGCACAACGTTGCCCATCACGACGGAATCCACCCGGGCCGGGTCGAGCCCGGAGCGGCGCAATGCGGCGGCGATGGCATGTGCGCCCAGTGCGGCCGTAGGCGTTGTCTTGAGTGATCCACCGAAACTGGCGATGGCGCTGCGCACGGGGGAACTGATAACGATGTCTTTGCTCATGATGCTTGTCCTCGGATGCTTTCAGGGGGGAATTGCGGGGCGCGCTTGTCAACGAAGGCTTGAACGCTGCTGCCCAGTTGCCTCGCGGCTATTTCCAAACGCCGGCAAATTAAATAACGACCGTTTAATAAAGAAGCGTATGCCGTCGCGGCCCTCGTGTCAAGGCGCTGAGCGACTTTTACGATCGGTCGCCAGGGTGTGTGACCGATGATATGATATGTATCATATTTTGCGTAGAATCCGTCCGTGAGCACGACCCGCCAACCAAGCCGCAAGGAATTGAGCCATCAACGCATCGTTGAAACCGCCGCGCGGGCGATCCGGCGCGAGGGTTTCGCCGGTGTCGGCGTCGCCGACATCATGAAAGAAGCCGGGCTGACGCATGGCGGCTTCTACGCGCACTTTCCGTCGCGCGATGCGTTGCTGGTTGAGGCGATCGAGAGCGCAGGGCTCGAGAACGCCAGGAACTTTCTCAGCAGCGCCCAGGACGCGCGACTGCGAGGCATCAGCGCCTTTCACAAACTGGTCGTGGGCTATCTGTCCGAGGCCCACTTGAAGGGCGCCGAAATTGGATGTGCGGTAGCCGCGCTCGCGTCCGAGATGCCGCGCCAATCTACCGCAGTGCAAAAGGCCGCCGCGCAGAGTGTCCGAAGGATGCTGGATGCTGTGCAGCAGGCATTGCCGCCAGGCGTCGAGCCGGAAGCGGCCGCCTCGATCGCGAGCCAGATGGTGGGCGCCTTGCAGATGGCGCGCGCCCTTGGCGCCAATGCCGAAGGCAAGTCGCTGCTGGCCGCGGTGCGCCGGAAACTGCTTGCCCAGTACGACACCCGCCGGCATCACTGACCCATGTTACTTCGGCCTGTCCGGACATTTCCATTCAACCAAATATGACGATGATCATATTACGCATTTGACTCTATCCCATCACCAGGAAACCTCACCATGAAACTCGACAACGCCATCGTCTTCATCACTGGCGCCAACCGTGGCATCGGGCTGGCCTTCGCACGCGAGGCGCTGGCCCGCGGCGCGCGCAAGGTCTACGCCGGCGCCCGAGACCCGGCAAGCGTCAAACTGGCCGGCGTTGAGCCCATCCAACTCGATGTGACCAACCCTGCCGAGGTTGACGCTGCCGCGGCGCGTTGCGGCGACGTCACGCTGCTGATCAACAATGCGGGCATCGCGAACTTCGGCGGCTTTCTAGCGGACGGCAGTGAAGAGTCGGCGCGCGCCCAGCTGGAAACCAATTTCTTCGGTCCGTTGCGCCTGAGCAAGGCATTCGCGCCGGTGCTTGCGGCGAATGGCGGTGGCGCGATCCTGAACGTGCTCTCCATCGCGAGCTGGATCAACCGCCCCGCGCTGGGCACCTACGGCGCCAGCAAGTCGGCAGCCTGGGGCCTCACCAACAGCCTGCGCCACGAACTGCGCGCCCAAAAGACGCAAGTAGTCGCCATGCACGTCGGCTTCGTCGACACCGATATGACAACCGCGATCGACATGCCCAAGTCCTCGCCCGACGTAGTCGTGCGCCACGTCCTGGATGCAGTCGAAGCAGGCGCCGAGGAAGTGCTGGCCGACGAGCGGACACGCCAGGTCAAGCAAGGGCTCTCGGCAGAGCCGGGCGTTTATCTCGTGACACCCGCCTGAAAGAGGTCGATGATGAAAAGCAAGGTCGCACTCCGCGAATTTCGTGGAGCCGGACGCCAAGCTCGATGAGTATCGCGAGGTGCGAGCGGCTCTGGGCAAAACCTTGAACGAGGTGATGGCGGCAGCCGACGAGCCGGCCGTGGTGGCAGACGCGGTCCTGAAAGCGGCAGCCGCTTCTCACCCGAAGGTGCGCTACACCCCCGGCGACCTTGCCAGCCGCCTGCGCTTCCTGCGCAGGTTCGCTCCGTCCGGGCTGCTGGACTCGGGAATCCGAAAAGATTTGAAACTCGACTTGAGGGCTGCATCATGACATTCAAAGCACTACTCGCCACCCAAGACGGCAAGACGGTTTCGACCCGCGTGGTCGACATGAGCGAGCAAGACCTCATGCCTGGGGACGTGTCGATCGCGGTCGACTATTCGACCGTCAACTACAAGGACGCGCTGGCGATCAGCGGCCGTGCTGACGTCATCAAGACGTTCCCACTGATCCCGGGCATCGACTTAGCGGGTACGGTCGAGGCATCGTCGTATCCCGGTATCGCAGTCGGGGACCGTGTGGTCGTCAACAGCTGGGGGTTGAGCCAGACGCACCACGGCGGCTACGCGCAGAGGGCGCGCGTCAAGGGCGAATGGGTAGTCAAGCTCCCGCAAGCATTCTCGACCCGGGATGCGATGGCCATCGGCACGGCCGGGTACACGGCGATGCTATCGGTCCTCGCGTTGGAACATGGAGGCATAACGCCCGACCGTGGCGACATCATCGTCACCGGCGCGAATGGCGGCGTCGGTTCGATTGCGATCGCGCTTTTGTCGGACCTCGGCTATCGCGTCATCGCGTCCACGGGACGGGTGCAGGAAAGCCAGTACCTTCGCGATCTCGGCGCGGCCGAGATCCTCGATCGCAAGACCCTCTCGGAAGCAGGCGCGCCCATCGCGAGGGAAAGATGGGCCGGCGCCGTGGATTCCGTGGGCAGCCACACCTTGGCCAACGTGCTGGCGCAAACGAAATATCGCGGCGTGGTGACGGCGTGCGGCTTGGCTCAAGGGCTGGATCTTCCGGCATCGGTGCTGCCCTTCATCCTGCGCAACGTGACTCTCGCCGGCATTGACTCGGTCAATGCCCCTCAGCACGTTCGCATCGAGGCATGGTCGCGGCTCGCCCGCGACCTGGACCTCGCCAAACTCGCCCGCACGACCCAGGTCATCGGCCTGGCCGATGTGCCCGCCATCGTCGGGCCGATCTTCGAGGGACAGGTCCGCGGCCGCACCGTCGTCGACGTCAATGCCTAAGGAGATGCTGATCAATGAACGCGATGCCGTCGGATCTGTGGGCATCACGAAGCGATGCGGTCGGTCCAGCAGGCGCGCCCACTTGCGCGTCAGGTCCAGCTGCCGGCGCTTGCCCAGCTGCATCGCCACGTGCCACTGCGGGCCTTGCGCTTCTTCGCGCTTGTGCACGCCTCGGTAGCCGGCATTGCCGAAGGCCACCGACTCCTGGCCGTGCAGCAGCGCACCGGCTTGCGTCACGTCGTTGACGTTGGCCGCCGTGGCGACCACCGTGTGCACGAGACCCGACCCGGCATCCACGCCCATGTGCGCTTTCATGCCGAAGTGCCAGGCGATGGAACTCGGTGGATTCCGGTCATAGCATCAAAGGTCTTGCACCCGAGACGCCATACACGCTGCGCACGCTCATGCCTATGCGAGCGGACATGATCCACCGCAAGGGTTGCGTTAACAAGCATTCCTGCAAGCGATCGGGATCGGTCCGGAGTTACCCATGGCTGTCTTGTGCGACGCCTGAAAGCGCCCGCCCGCTTCCACGTGCTTTGTCCCTCGTGGGCCTACCAGCGCGAAGGAAGCCGGCGAGAGGTATGGAAAACGCGCAGGATTTCGATGATTTCACCTCGTACTCGATAAGGGACGACGTACCGCGTCTTCAATACGACCAACTCGCGCGTCCCAGGCACTCGTCCCGGGCGCCCGATGCCAGGCTGTTCGACCAGGATTGCAATGCTGTCCATGACGCGTTGGACCAGTTGTTGAGCCGCCTTGGGATCGTCCTGCGCGATGTAGCTCGCTTCTTCGTCGAGGTTGCGCAGGGCCTTGCGCAGCCACCTAGCGCGCATTCACCTTCCACTTCTTGGCCAGAGCTGCGACCTCCTTGTCGGTGGCAAAGTCGCCAGCGTCGGCTTCCGCGAGCGATGCCTGGATCTCTGCGATTTGCCAATCGTTGTTGTCAACGAACTCGCGTATCGCCTGGGCTGCGAGGAAGGACTTGCTGCGGTTCGTGGAGTCGGCGAGCTTGTCCAGGCGAGCTTTGACTTCGTCCTCAAGTCGGATGGTCATGGTGGAAGACATGGACTTGTCCGGAGTGCTTGGATGTACACATTCTAGCACCCGTCTTCTTCAAGACGATCTCCTCTGCAGGCGCAATGGATCTGTTGGTGGCCCACATGCTCATTCATTCGGTGTCTATCAGGCGGCTGACCTTGCTTCCGGCCACAATACGGCCGGCAATGCGGGCGTCTTCAGCCAACTGCTTCAACGGCATCCCGAACTGGCAGCTCAGTTGAGAGAAGAACTGCGCAGGGGCAGGATCACTCTTTCCCCCGGCGAAAAGCCTCGGCTCAAGGGCGTCAAGGCAGCCGCGCACCGCTTCTATGTAGCATGCCGAAGGCTTGGCGCGGGAGACTATCCTCTGAACCAGCGAGACAAGGGCGTGCGCTCGCTGGCGCGGACACTGCTCGCCTGGCTGCAGGACGACTTCGATCTGGCAGCGCGCGCCGCGGGCAGCCGCATCAAGCCCGCCTCGGCGTTGCGCCAGTTGCCCGAGCGCGGCGCCAGTGAGGCATTCGATACGGTCGAATTCGATGCGCACAAGGTGGACCTTCAGATGCGCTCGGGGCACATCGTGGTCATGCTTTGCGACGAAGCCCAGCGCCTGTCCAAGCACGCGCTGAAGTGGCTGCGTGACGTGCACGACCAACTTGCGCACCACGGGCTGCGCCTGATCACCTTCCTGGTGGGGGAGCCCCGAACGACCTTGACGTTCGTTAAGGGAAACGAAGTTTGGAGTCGTCGGAGCTCAGAGGATGTCTAGCGAAGATTGGATTCTGTCAAGGTGCTTCGTGATGGACAGGGCCGCAATCTGCTGGTGTTCTCTGGTCATCCGACTGTCGATGGAGGAAGTGGTAATCGCGCCCATGACCTTGCCGCTCGCGGTGCGTATCGCCACTCCGATCCCGACGACGCCCGGCACGTTGTAGTGCCCGATGACGGCATGACCGCGGCGTTGGGTTGCACGAACGAGCGCGCGTAGCGTCGACACGGTGAGCGAACCGTATCCTGCCAACCGCTTCGCATTCGCACGGATGCATTCGTCCTGTTCGGGCGGAGGCAAAGTCGACAGGATGGCGAGACCGCCTGCGCCTGCGCCCAAAGGGTTCCTGGTACCGACGTTGGTAGTCAACACCTGCACCGGGTACGAACCAACCACGCGGGCCAGGCAGATCGATTCATATCCCACGCGGGCGATCAGGAAAGCGCTGTTTCCCGTCTCCTCTGAAACAGCCCTCAGGACGGGTTCACAAACAGTCCTCAGGTCGGCTCGATCTGCGAAGGCGGCGGCCATCAGGCGGCAGTAATCTCCCAGCACATAGCGCTTCGACCCAGCAGGTCGCTTCAGCAAGCCCTGCCTTTCCAACGCCTGGACGATGCGGTGCACCGTCGGACGCTCGAGCCCACTGATCGCCACGAGTTCGGCCACCGTCAACCCATGGAATCCATGGGCAACCACTTGCTTCAAAACACCAACCGTGCGATCGATGCTCTGCGTCCCGCGTGAGTCCGAATTGCTCATGATTTCGATCATAGCGTGGACGACGTAGTGCCGCGGAAGCCGCGCCGCTATTGGGCACTTGGCCGGCAATTTCAGAGAAAACATCCACATTGTGGACGTGTCAATTCCACGACCAAACGCCCGTAACTAAGCTTCGCCCTCACAAGCTCGAGATCCAGCCGGATCACCCTCGCCCCCCTCTCTCACCCTATGGAGCACTGCGTGACTGACACGACCAAGACCGCTGACCGCAAATACTGGCGCACCGCCATTGCTGACCCTAGTCCTCACGACGGCACCTTGGTCAGGGGCTACAACGTCCTGACCGATCTCGTCGGCAAGATCGACTTCGGCGCCATGGTCTATCTGCTCTACAAGGGAGAACTTCCCAAGGGCAACGAGGCGAAGATCATCAACGCCATGTTCATTGCCGTGGCCGACCACGGTATCTCGCCCTCCTCGACAGTCACCCGATTCGTGCAAGCGGCGGGCGTACCGATCCAGTGCGCAGTTGCGGCCGGCGCCATGATGTTTGGCGATGTGCACGGGGGCGCCGGTGAAGAGTTCTCCCGCTACATCCAGGAGCTGGTGGCCCTGGCGGCCTCGAGCGGACGCAGCTACGAGGATGTGGCGACCGAGTACGTCCGCAACCACAAGCGGCTGGATGGCTTCGGGCATCCGCAGCATCCCGAGGGCGATCCTCGCGGGAAGGTGCTGTTCGCGCTCGCCGAGGAGTATGGCCTTGCCGGCGACCACATCCGGATGACCCGCGAGCTGGAGAAGGCGCTGATCAAGAAGAAGAACCGGCCGCTGCTGGCGAACATCGATGCGGCGGTGGGCGCCATCATCTCGGACATGGGCTTCGACTGGCGCCTGGCCCGCGCCTTCATCGTGGTGCCACGCACGGCCGGCCTGTTCGCCCACGCGTTCGAAGAGTCGGTGCGCGAGCCGGGCTGGCGCCAGATCACCTTGGACCAGGTCGAGTACGACGGTCCTGCCCGCCGCAAGAACGAAAACCCCAGCGCGATCTGACCGCGCCTGCTTCGACACGGCCGCAATCGTCGGCATCCCGCATCAAACCCTCATCACTTGGATTGGAAAGACTATGACCACCCGCGTCGCAATCGTCGGCATTGGCATGACGTCGTTCGGAAAGTTCATGGACCGTTCGGTCAGGACTTCCGCGGAAGAAGCGGTACGCAACGCCTTGGCTGATGCCGGCATCGGCGCCGAG
>Ga0075370_10000415_pt1 | contig 15744 bp, 15 predicted proteins | sample EndMethybrTD3035_FD_71398 | JGI IMG/M metagenome (GOLD analysis project Ga0075370, IMG submission 71398) | Populus endosphere microbial communities from Tennessee, USA - Endosphere MetaG P. TD hybrid TD303-5 | ecosystem: Host-associated > Plants > Roots > Endosphere | place: USA: Tennessee... | reverse complement strand
CACGTAGCCGGTGGCCCGCACGCCCTGCTCGAACACCTGGAGCTCATAGTCGAACCCGTTCGGATTCACGTTGCCGTGCGGCTGGCGCAAGCGAAGCGTGAAGCGCCAGCGCTGGCCGGCACGCAGCTCGGCCTGCGGCGGGGTGAGTGCGGCATCTTCATGAAAGCCGCTGTACCAGCCGACGGCGAGCGTTGCCGGAACCTGCGGCGTCGTCCCGCCCGCCGCATCGGGCCACTGCGCGTTCTCGACGTCGAGGCGGAACCGCAGGCCCGACGGGCTTCGCTGCGGCAACGTGGCGACCACGCCGGTCACGAGCACGTCGCGGCCCTCGAGCTCGGCCGGCAACGCATCGGCGAGGCGCATAGACGCGCGCCAGCCAGACGCCCCGAGGCCAAGTGCGGACACGCAGATCAGCACACCGGCGAGCATCGGCAATGTGCGCGGCCGCGCACCGTGTGGCGAGCGCAATGCGAGTCCGCTTGCGAACGCGATTTCGAATGCAAGCAGCAACGCAGCAGCACCAGCGATCGCGGCGTACCAGCCGATCGGCCACAGCACCGCCTGCTGCAGCTGCAACGCCACGCCGGTCAGCCACGCGAGCGCCAGGCCGGTCAACCGCCGGCCGGTCTGTTCTTCTCCCCCCATGGGCGCAGTGTAGGCGGCACGCGGTGTAGCATGCGCGGCATTCCGGACCCCGGGCGATCCGCGCCGACCATCATGTCCTCCGCTCCCCACTCGATCTACGACCGCCTGACCGAACTCGGCATCACCCTGCCGCCGGTCGCGATTCCTGCAGCGGCCTACGTGCCCTTCGTTCGCACCGGCAACCTGGTGTTCCTGTCCGGGCACATTGCCAAACGCGACGGCAAGCCGTGGGTCGGCCAGCTCGGGCGCGACGTCGACACCGCGACGGGCAAGCGCGCCGCCCGCTCGGTGGCGATCGACCTGCTCGGCACGCTGCATGCGGCGATCGGCGACCTGAACAAGGTCGAGCGCATCGTCAAGGTGATGAGCCTGGTCAACAGCACCAGCGAGTTCACGGAACAACACCTCGTGACGAACGGCTGCTCCGAGCTGCTCGGCGAGGTGTTCGCCGAGCGCGGCGCCCACGCGCGCAGCGCGTTCGGCGTGGCGCAGATTCCGATGGGAGCCTGCGTCGAGATCGAGCTCATCGCGCAGGTGAGCTGAGCGTGGCCGCCCCACGCCTGCCGTCGGCGAGGCTGCTCGTCATCGTCGCGATCGCGTGCCTCGCCGCCGTGGCGGCGGCGTTGGTTTCGCAACACATGTTCGACATGCAGCCGTGCCCCTGGTGCGTGCTGCAGCGGCTGATCTTCGTGGCGATCGCGCTGGTGTGCCTCGTGGGCGCCGCAATCCCGGCGCTCGCAGCCCGCGTCGGTGCGGGTGCCCTGGCCGGGCTGCTCGCGCTGTGCGGGATCGCCGCTGCGCTGTGGCAGCACTTCAAGGCGGCGGCGTCGGCGTCTTGCAACCTGACGCTGGCCGACAAGATCATCAGCGCCCTTCAGCTCGACAGCCTGCTGCCCGACGTGTTCGCACCGCGCGCGAGCTGTGCCGATGCCGCCGTGAGCCTGTTCGGCATTCCGTACGACTTCTGGAGCCTGGCGCTGTTCGCGCTGTGTGCAGTGGCGGCCGTGCGCGTCTTGCGCGCACGCAACTGACGACGAGCTCGGTCAGCCCATCCTGATCTCGCGGTGCTCGCCGAGATTCTCCGGTGGCTTGCCGGTGACCGCGGCCTTCGCCATCCGGTACAGCTGAACCAGCTTGCTCGCCTTCACGTCCCAGTAGTCCGCGTGGGTGATCCTCACCCGCACGAGCGCGAGATCGGGATCGTTCACGCCCTCAGGGAACCACGCTTCGACGAGCTTGGACCAGAGCTGCTGCTTCTTTGCCTGATCGTCCACGACCGAGGCGGTGCCGGAGACCGAGACATAGCTGTCCTCACCCGGATCGGCGTACGACACGCTGACGAGTTGGTCGCGAGAGAAGTCGGCCACCGAGTCGCTGGAGCGCGACATGAAGAACCAGAGGTTGGCGTCTTCGTCGAGCTGCGAGTTCTGCGTCGTCATCGGACGCGAATGCAGATGGCCGTCGCCATGGCGCGTGGTGAACATGGCGAAGCGGATGTCCTTGATCAGCGCCCACAGCCTTCGTTGCGATTCGCTCAGGTCGGTGATCGGTTCGGCGTGCGAGCCCATGTCGGTGTCCTTTGGTCGTTGAACGGTGTTCTTCCATTGCACCAAGCAGTCACGGCATCGGCGATCAGGCAGCGCGCCCACAGCGTGTAGGACGGCTCCGGCCCGCGCACTCGAAACGGCGGTTTCGCCGAGAATCTCGTCATGCACATCCTGCTGGTCGAAGACGACGAACCACTCGCCTTGTCGCTGGCCAGCGCGATGCGCACGCGCGGATGGCGCGCCGACGTCAGCGGCCGCGGCGAGCCCGTGGCGGCGTCTTTGCTGAAAGACGACTACGACGCACTCGTGCTCGACATCGGCCTGCCTGGCATCGACGGGCTCGAGACACTCCGGCGGATCCGCGCGCAGGGCTCGTTTCTTCCGGTGCTGATGCTCACGGCACGCGACACCGTCGAAGACCGCGTGACCGGGCTCGAGGACGGCGCTGACGACTACCTTGTCAAGCCCTTCGCGATCAGCGAGTTGCTGGCCCGGATTCGCGCGCTGGTCAGGCGCCACGAGTTCCGCCGCGGCGAATCGATCGCCCTCGCTGCGCTGCGTTTCGATGCAGGCGCGCGCAGGGCCTACATCGGCGAGCGGCCCATACGGCTGTCGGCGCGCGAGTGCATCGTCTTGCAGTACCTGCTGCTGAAGACCGGGCAGATCGTGCCGCGCGACCAGTTCGCGGCACTGATCCCTGGCTGGGACGCGGCCACCTCCGACAACGCGCTCGAGCTCCTGATGTCGCGCCTGCGCGCCAAGATCGAACCGGGCGGCGTGCGGCTTCGTACGGTGCGCGGGCTCGGTTATCTGCTCGAACCCATCGCGCCGGCATGAGCGGCCCTGCCCGCAGCGGCTCGAGCAGCCTTCGGCGCGTGCTGCTCGTGTGGTTGCTGCTGCCACTCATCGGGCTCGTTCCGCTGACGGCGCTGCTGGTGTACGGACTCGCGCTGCGCCCGGCCCTCGATGCGCTGGACCACGCGCTCACCGACACGGCCGTCGCCCTCGCGCAGATCATCGTGATCGATCAGGGCCGCGCCACGCTGCCGTTGAGCGAGCAGACGGCGCGGGCGCTGCGCGCCGACCTGATCGACGAGACGGCTTTCGCGGTCGGCGATCCGCAGGGGCGCCCCTTGGGCGGCAACGCAGCATTGCTTGCGCTGGCGCCGAGCGTTCCGGCAGGCCAGTGGCAATTCTTCGACGCAACCCTGGAGGGCCGTCCGGTGCACGCGGCGGCGCACGGGCACCCTTGCGGCGAGCCGGCACAGATCTGCACGATCGTGGTGGCCGAGACGCTCGGCAAGCAAGCAGCGGCAAAGCGCGCGGCGCTGCTCGGGGCGCTCGTCGGCGCCGCGGCGATCGCGCTGCCGCTGGTAGGTCTGGCAACCTTTGCCGTGGGCCGCGCGCTGCGCCCACTGCGGCGTGCGGCGGCAGACGTGGAGTCGCTGACACCGCAGCGCCTCGAGCCGGTCGACGCGCGCGGAGTGCCGCGCGAGATCGCCGCCTTCGTGCATGCGTTGAACGGCTTGCTCGCGCGGCTGCGCCTCGCGGCTTCCGCGCAGCGCGCGTTCGTGTCCGATGCGGCTCATCAGCTTCGAACGCCGCTCGCGGTGATGCGCGTCGAAGCCGCCGAAGCGCTCACTGCCCATCACGCACCCGAAGTGCATGCTTCGCTCGAGCGGCTGCATGCCGCCGCCGAACGCGGCTCGCACCTCGCGCAACAGCTGCTGACGCTGGCTCGCGCCGAGGGCATGTCGCTCGACCCGTCGATGCCCATGCGCCCGCTCGATCTCGAGTCGCTGGCCGCCAGCGTCGCGAACCGCTGGCTGCAACCCTCGCTGGATGCCGGGCAGGACCTCGGCTTCGACCTCGAGCCCGCGCCGATCGACGGTTACGCGACATTGCTGGAAGAGCTGCTCGGCAATCTGATCCACAACGCGATCGAGTATGCAGGAGCAGGCACCCGCGTGACCGTGCGAACGCGGTCGACCGCCGGCCGCGCAGTGCTCAGCGTGGAGGACGACGGCCCGGGTGTCGACGCGCAAGAGGTCGACGAGCTCTGGCAACGGTTTCGTCGAGGACGCGATGCGCGCGGCTCGGGCAGCGGGCTCGGGCTTGCGATCGTTGCCGACATCGCGCGCCTGCATGGCGCAACGGCAACCCTCGGACCCGGCGAATCCGGACGCGGCCTTCGGGTCAGCGTGTCGTTCGCGCTCGCGGGCACCGGGGATCGGCGCGCGAGCTAGGTCGCTTCGAGCTTTTCGCCCGGCACCGGCGGCACCGTGGCTGCGCCGCGCGTCTTGATGAAGAACGCGACGAGTTGCCACACGATGAACACGCCGATCAGCCCCAGCAGCGAGCCGCTGATCGGCCGGGTCAGGAAGGTGCCGAAACTGCCTCGGCTGAGCAGCATCGCGCGGCGGAAGTTCTCTTCGAGCATCGGGCCGAGGATGAAGCCCAGCATCAACGGGGCGGCATCCATGTCGAGCCGCATGAAGAGGTAGCCGCCGAAGCCGAACGCGGCGGTGACGAACACGTCGTCGAGGTTGTTGTTGACGCTGTAGGTGCCGATGCAGCAGAAGAACAGGATCGACGGGAACAGCACGTTGTACGGGATCTTGAACACCGAGAGCCAGTAGCGCACGAGCGGCACGTTCAGCAGCAGCAAGAAGCAGTTGCCGACCCACATGCTCGCCACCAGCCCCCAGAACAGGTCCGGATGCCCGGCGATCATGTTCGGCCCCGGCTGGATGCCCTTGATGATGAACGCCGCCATCATCAGCGCCATCACCGCGTTCTCCGGAATGCCGATGCTCATCAGCGGTATGAAGCTCGTGCGCGCCGCGGCTTCGTCGGCGGCGGCCTGCCCGGCCACGCCCTCGATCGCGCCCGTGCCGATCTCGTGCTTGTACTTGCTGACCTTCTTGTCGAGCGCATAGGCCGCGAACTGGGCGATCACCGGCCCGCCGCCGGGCAGGATGCCGAGGAACGAGCCGACCGCGCTGCCGCGCAAGGCGCTCGGGATGATGCGCTTGAACTCCGCCCAGGTCGGCATCAGATGGATCTTCCCGTTGAACGGCGTGCGCTCCTCGCGGGCGTCGAGATTCTTCGTGATCTCGGCGATGCCGAAGCAGCCGAGCGCCACGCTCACGAGGCCCACGCCCTCGGCGAGAAACGGCAGGTCGAACGTGAAGCGCGGCACGCCGCTGTTGACGTCGGTGCCGATCTGCCCGAGCAGCACGCCGATCAGGCACATCGCGAGGCCGTTGAGCAGGCTGCCGGTGGTCACGAAACTCACGCAGACGAAGCCGACCATCATCAAGGCGCAGTAGTCGGCGGGGCCGAAGAGGAAGGCGACTTCGCCGAGGCTGGGCGCGAGAAACGACAGCACGACGATCGCCACCGTGCCGCCGATGAAGCTCGAGACCCCGGCCGTGAACAGCGCGAGGCCGGTCTTGCCCTTGAGCGTCATCTGGTAGCCGTCGATGCACGCGACGATGCTGCTGGCGTGCGGAATCTTCATCGTGATCGCGCTGACGCTGTCGCCGTACTGCGCGCCGTAGTAGATGCCGGCCAGCATGATCAGCGCACCGCCGGTCGGGATCGAATAGGTCAGCGGCAGCAGCAGGCTGATGGTGGCGAGCGGCCCCAGGCCGGGCAGCAGGCCGACGAGCGTGCCGACGGTGCAGCCGAGCGCGCAGAACATCAGGTTCTGCAGCGTCAGGGCATGTTCGAAACCGAACGCGAGGTTGTGCAGGACATCCATCGGTGACCCTTCAGTACAGCGGCAGGTTCAGGCCGAGTAGCTTCTGGAACGCGAACGCGATGGCGATGAGCCCCGCGCAGATCTTGAGGTTGCGCTTCCAGGAGTACGAGGTGCCCGCCAGGGTGGCGACGAACACCATGAAGACGATCCCCGCAGTCATGTTGATGAACTTGGAGACGATCGCGAACCCGCACAGCCCGGACAGCACGAGCGCGATGTTCTTCAGGTCGAAGCCGAGCGGAACGGCAGCCACGAAGCGCGAGCGCACGACCGTGATCACGCCGATCAGGAACAGCAGGCAACTCACCATGAACGGGAAGAGCCCCGGACCGGCTCGACCCAGGCTGCCCAGCGAGTAGTTCAGCGCGCCCAGCCCGAAGCCGAGCGAGATCATCATGAGGAAAAGTCCCCTGACGAGGTTGCGGTCGTTCATATGCAGTCCCGTTCGCGGCGCACCATGTCGCCGCGGCGGACTGTAGTCAGAGGAGGTCGAGCGCCGCCTTCGGTTTCCACCTAGCGGCGCCCTCCCGACAGCTTCTCGACAGCTTCGGCGCCGGCTCGGCGCTGACGCGTTATGCGCGCAGCACTCGCATCGCCTTCTGCATCACGTCTTGCGCCTTGCCCTTGCGCGCGCGCTTGCCTTCATAGACGCCGAGTGCGGCGCCCTTCAGCAGCTCGTCCTTCGGCTTGCCGCCGCGGCCGGTGCCCAGCACCTGCAAGTTCTGCGAGAACGCGGCCACGCTCACGAGCGCGTCCTTCGCGTCGAGGTCGATCAGCGTCAGCCCGCGTCCACCGTTGGGCTGCAGCTTCAGCTCGTCGAGCGCAAACACGAGCAGCCGTCCGCTCAGCGAGAGGCACGCCACCTGAGAGGCGCCGTCGGCGAGGCTCGGCGGCAGCGGCTTCTCGTCCGCCTCGAGGCTGAGGAAGGATTTGCCGCCGCGCTGGCGCGAGAGCAGATCGCCGGCCCGCGCGAGCAGCCCGAAGCCGCCGGTGTTGGCAAGCAACAGCGTCTGCTGCGCGTGTCCGGCGAAGTAGTGCGCCGGCTGCGTGCCCGATTCGAGATCGATCAGGCTCGTGATCGGCTGGCCGTCGCCGCGCCCGCCCGGAAGCTGGCTCGCCGGCGTGGAGTAGACGCGGCCGTTGCTGCCGAACACGAGCAGCGCATCGACGCTTCGGCATTGGAAGGTGCCGTACAGCGAATCGCCGGCCTTGAACGTCAGGGTTGCCGCGTCGACCTCGTGCCCCTTCAGCGCCCTCACCCAGCCCTTCAGGCTGACGACGACCGTGACCGGCTCGTCGATCACCTTCACCTCGGCCACGGCCTTCTTCTCGGAGCGGATCAGCGTGCGCCTGTCGTCGCCGTGCGTCTTCGCATCGGCCTCGATCTCCTTGACGAGGGTGCGCTTGAGCGATGCAGGGCTGCCGAGGATGTCTTCTAGCTTGCCCTGCTCGGTGCGCAGTTCCTTCAGCTCCTGCTCGATCTTGATCGCCTCGAGGCGCGCGAGCTGGCGCAGCCGGATTTCGAGGATGTCCTCGGCTTGCCGGTCGCTCAGCTTGAAGCGGGCGATCAGCGCGGCCTTCGGCTCGTCCGACGCGCGGATGATGCGGATCACTTCGTCGATGTTCAGCAGCACGAGCTGCCGGCCTTCGAGCACGTGGATGCGATCGAGCACCTTCGTCAGCCGATGCTGCGTGCGCCTCTGCACCGTCTGCATGCGGAAGGCGATCCACTCGACGATGATCTGGCGCAGGCTCTTTTGCGTCGGGCGGCCGTCGGCGCCGATCATCGTCAGGTTGATCGGTGCCGAGCTTTCGAGGCTCGTGTGCGCGAGCAATGTGGTGATCAGCTCCTGCTGCTCGATGGTGCGCGTCTTCGGCTCGAACACCAGACGCACCGGCGCGTCCTTGCTCGACTCATCACGCACCGCATCGAGCACCGAGAGCACGGTGGTCTTCAGCTGAACCTGTTCGGTCGAGAGCGTCTTCTTGCCGGCCTTGACCTTCGGGTTGGTCAGCTCCTCGATTTCTTCGAGCACCTTCTGCGCGCTCGTGCCCGGAGGCAGCTCGTTGACGACGAGCTGCCACTGCCCGCGTGCGAGGTCCTCGATCTTCCAGCGCGCGCGCACCTTCAGGCTGCCGCGCCCGCTCGCATAGGCGGCGCGGATGTCGGCAGCGTCGCTGATGATCTGTCCGCCACCGGGGTAATCAGGGCCCGGGATCAGTTCCGCGAGCTCGTCGTCGGCGAGCTTCTCGTTTCGGATCAGCGCGATCGCCGCCGCTGCGACCTCGCGCAGGTTGTGGCTCGGCACTTCTGTCGCGAGGCCGACGGCGATGCCGCTCGCGCCGTTCAGCAGCACGAAGGGCAAGCGCGCCGGCAGTTGCTTCGGCTCCTGCTCGGAGCCGTCGTAATTGGCGATGAAATCGACCGTGCCTTCGTCGATCTCGTCGAGCAGCAGCCGCGTGATGGGTGCGAGCCGTGCTTCGGTGTAGCGCATCGCTGCGGCGCCGTCACCGTCTCGCGAACCGAAGTTGCCCTGCCCGTCGACCAGCGGATAGCGCTGCGAGAAGTCTTGCGCCATGCGCACCATCGCGTCATAGGCTGCCGTGTCGCCATGCGGGTGGTACTTGCCGAGCACGTCGCCGACGACCCGCGCGCTCTTCACCGCCTTCGGCCCGGCCGCAGTGGTGAAGGCCAGGCCCATGCGCTCCATCGAATACAGGATGCGGCGCTGTACCGGCTTCTGGCCGTCGCAGACATCGGGCAGCGCGCGCCCCTTCACGACGCTCAGCGCGTATTCGAGATAGGCGCGCTCGGCGTAGCCGGCGAGCGCGACGGCATCGCCGCCGCCATCGTCGTCATGGCCGCCGGGGGGGATCAGGGAACCTTGTTCGTGCATTCTTCAGTGCGTGGAATCATTTCGGGAAGCGTTCGCGCAGCTTGAGCTTCCAGAACTTGCCGGTCGACGTGCGGGGTACCGCGTCGATCACTTCATACCGATCCGGCAGCTGCCATTTGGCGAAGCCGTGCTGCAGCAGGTGCGCATTCAGCGCCGCGCTCAGGTCGGCGGGGGCTGCATTGTCGCCGGGTTTCAGGACGATGCAGGCGAGCGGCCGTTCGCTCCATTTCTCATCGGGAATCGCGATCACGGCCGCTTCGGCGAGCGCAGGGTGTGCCATCAGCGCGTTCTCGAGATCGACCGAGCTGATCCACTCGCCGCCCGACTTGATCAGGTCTTTCGTGCGGTCGGTGATGCGGACGAAACCGAGTTCGTCCATCGTTGCCACGTCGCCGGTGCGCAGCCAGCCGTCGCGCGTGAACTTGTCGGCGCTGACGGGCACCTCGTGGTACGAGCCCGTGATGAACGGGCCGCGCACCTGGATTTCGCCCATCGTCTTGCCGTCGCGCGGCGCATCGTTGCCGTCGTCGGCGCGGATGCGCACGTCGACCAGCGGCACCGGCACGCCCGCCATCGCGGCGCGGTGGAAGCGTTCTTCATCGCCGTGGTCCTTCAGCTCGCTGCGCAGGTACGACACGGTCGCAAGCGGCGAGGTCTCGGTCATGCCCCAGCCCTGCAGCAGCCAGACCCCATGCTTCGCGAACGCGCGGATCAGGGCCTCCGGCACCGCAGCGCCGCCGACCAGCGAGCGCATCCCGGCCGGCAACTTCCAGCGGCCCGGCTGCTTGCTTTGCGCGGCATCGAATGTCTGGATCAGCCCCATCCAGATCGTCGGCACGCCGAGCGCGAGCGTCGGCGGCTCGGCGGTGATCAGGTCGAGCAGGTCTTCCGGGTGCAGGTGCGGCCCCGGGAACACCAGCTTCACGCCGAGCATCAGCGCGCCGTATGGCAAGCCCCACGAATTGGCGTGGAACATCGGCGTGACCGGCAGCACGATGTCGGTGCTGCGCAGGCCCCAGTGATCGGGCAGGCAGCCGACCAGCGCGTGCAGCACGGTCGAGCGGTGCGAGTAGACGACGCCCTTCGCGCGGCCCGTCGTGCCCGACGTGTAGCACATGGCGACCGGGTCGTCCTCGTCGTGCTCGGCGTAGACGAAGCCGGCCGGGTCTGCGCCCGCGAGCAGCGCCTCGTAGTCGGCAAAGCCGTCGGCAACTGGCGCGCCGGAGAACGGCACGACGATCACCTTCTCGAAAGCGTACTTGTCGGCGAACTGCCGGTACAGCGGCAGCAGCACATCGTCGACGACGAGAAAGCGATCCTTCGCGTCGTTCGCGATCCAGCCGAGCTCGTCGCTCGACAGGCGCAGGTTCAACGTGTGCATCACGCCGCCGGCAGCGGGAATCCCGAAGTAGCACTCGAGGTGTGCGTGGTGGTTCCAGCACAGCGTGGCAACGCGATCGCCGCGCTCGAGCCCGAGCTTGTGCAATGCCGACGCCAGCGCGCGCGTTCGCCGGTAGATCTCGGCGTAGCTGTGCCTCTTGAGAGACTTGTCGGGCAGACGCGAGACAACCTGGTTGGCGCCGAAGTACTGCCCCGCGCGCTCGAGCAGATGGTTCAGCGACAGCGGCACATCCATCATCGTGGCTTGCATGGTCTCGCTCCAGGTTCGGTTGGCGTCAGCGCCGCGCGTTCAGCACGGCGTGTTCGTCTTCGAGCATCGACATCACGATCAGCGAGTCGTACCCCGCCTCGGTACGAACGCTCTCGCGCAATCGGCCTTCTTCGACAAAACCTTCGCTGGTGTACAGCGCCTGGGCGCGCACGTTGCGCCCTTTCACGTCGAGCCAGAAGCGGTGCGCTCCGAGGTCGCGGAACGCCATCTGCGCGAGCAGGCGTATGCAGTGCCGGCCGACGCCCTGGCCCTGCAGTTCGGGCCGCAGCACGATGCGCTTGAGTTCGAGCGAGCGATTCGGATTGCGGCATCCCTGCAGGATCACGAAGCCTGCGGACGCATAGCCCTCGCCGGACTCCACGATGAAATGGCGCGAGTCCGGGAAGCGGATCGCTCCTTCGTGCTGCGTGCGCTCCCACGGCGTGATGAACGGCAGGTTCAGCGGATCCTGCTCGACGGACAGCACGAAGTCGAGGTCAGAGCTCATCGTCGGCCGCAGGTGCACGCGGGCAAGCATCGTCGTCATCGCGGCGGCTCCATGAGCTGCTTCACGTAGACGGCCACGGTGCTCTCGACGATGCCGAGGCGATGCGGCTTGACGATCCCGGTGGGCGCAAACCCCATTCGGACCCAGAACGCCTGCGCGACCGGCGTCGTCGCCACGACACCGAGCCGCAGGCTGCGTATGCCCGGCCACGAGCGGGCTTGCGCTTCGAGCGCTTCGAAGGCCGCGCGGCCCAGGCCGTGGCCGCGCGCGGCTGGCTCGAGAAGCAGAAGGCCGATGTAGGCCGTGTGCACATCCGGAAAGCCGCGGATCAGATCGGCGCAGCCGACCATACGTTCGCCGTCGCCCGCCGCCGAGTAGATGCCGAGGCAAAACTTGTCGTCGTAGCCTTTGCCGGGCGGCAGGTCCTTGAAGAAGCCGTCGACATCGTCTGCGCCAGGCGCGAGCCCGCTGATCAGGTGCAGGAAGTCGGCCGACGCGTCGTGCACGCGCTGCAGTTCGGCGCGCGTGGGCGCATCGTCGTTCAACCGACGCAGGGTCAACGCTTGCGTCGTGCTGGTGCTGCTCACACGTCGATTTCCACGTCGTCGCCGTGCAGCTCCATCAGCTCGCGGCGTGCCTGCGCTTCGCCCTTGCCCATCAGGCGCGTCAGCGAATTGACGGTCTCGGTGAAGCCGAGCGCGCCGAATTCGATCTGCAGCAACCGGCGCGTGTCGGGGTTCAGCGTCGTCTCCCAAAGCTGCTCGGCATTCATCTCGCCCAGGCCCTTGAACCGGCCGATGCTCCACGAGCTCTCGCGTGCGCCTTCCTTGCGAAGCTTGTCGAGCGTGGCGGCCAGCTCGCCCTCGTCCAGCGCATAGATCTTCGCGGCCGGCTTCTTGCCGCGCGCCGGCGCATCGACGCGAAACAGCGGCGGCTTCGCGATGTAGATGTGCCCGGCCTCGATCAGCTTCGGGAAGTGGCGGAAGAACAGCGTGAGCAGCAGCACCTGGATGTGCGAGCCGTCGACGTCCGCGTCGCTGAGGATGCAGATCTTGCCGTAGCGCAGGCCGCTGAGATCGGGCGTGTCGGCGGCGCCGTGCGGGTCGACGCCGATCGCGACCGCGATGTCGTGGATCTCGTTGTTCGCGAAAAGGCGATCGCGCTCCACCTCCCACGCGTTGAGCACCTTGCCGCGCAGCGGCAGCACGGCCTGGGTCTCCTTGTTGCGGCCCATCTTTGCGCTGCCGCCGGCGGAGTCGCCTTCGACGAGGAAGAGCTCGTTCAGGGACAGGTCGCGGCTTTCGCAGTCGGTGAGCTTGCCCGGCAGCACGGCGACGCCCGAGCCCTTGCGCTTCTCTACCTTCTGCGAGGCGCGCTGGCGCGTCTGCGCCTGGCGAATCACGAGCTCGGCAAGCTTCTTCCCGTGGTCGACATGCTGGCTCAGCCACAGCTCGAGCGACGGCTTCACGTAGGTCGACACCAGGCGCAGCGCGTCGCGCGAATTCAGCCGCTCCTTGATCTGCCCCTGGAACTGCGGATCGAGCACCTTGGCCGAGAGCACGAAGCTTGCTCGCGAGAACACGTCTTCGGGCATCAGCTTCACGCCCTTGGGCAGGAGGCTGTGCAGATCGATGAAGCCTTTCACGGCACCGAACAGGCCGTCCTTCAGCCCCGACTCGTGGGTACCTCCGGCGACTGTCGGGATCAGGTTCACGTAGCTTTCGCGCATCGGCGAGCCGTCTTCGGTGAACGCGACGCACCAGGCCGCGCCCTCGCCTTCGGCGAAATTCTCGGTCTCTCCGCCGTCGGCGTAGTGCTCGCCTTCGAACAGCGGAATCACCGGATCGACCGGCAGCGTCTGCATCAGGTAGTCGCGCAGGCCGCCCTTGTAGAGCCAGGTCTGCTGCTCTTCTTCATGACGGCCAGTCTTCTCGATCTTCAGCGTCACCGTGACGCCCGGCATCAGCACCGCCTTGCTGCGCAGCAGGTGCATCAGCTCGGCGCGCGGCAGCTCGGCGCTCTCGAAGTACTTGGCGTCGGGCCAGGCACGCACCGTCGTGCCGCTCTTGCGATCGCCGGCCGCGGCCTTGCGCGTCTTCAGCTTCTCGATCACGTCGCCGTGCGCGAACGCGAGGTTCGCGACCTGCCCTTCGCGCCATACCGTGACCTCGAGTCGCTTCGACAACGCGTTCGTCACGCTCACGCCCACACCGTGCAGCCCGCCGGAGAAGCTGTAGGCGCCGCCGGCGCCCTTGTCGAACTTGCCGCCTGCGTGCAGCCGCGTGTAGACAATCTCGACGACCGGCACTTTCTCCTCGGGGTGCAGGCCGAACGGGATGCCACGCCCGTCGTCTTCAACGCTGACCGAGCCATCGGCGTGCAGGGTGACGTCGATGCGTCGGCCGAAATTGGCGAGCGCCTCGTCGGCTGCGTTGTCGATCACTTCCTGAATGATGTGCAGCGGGTTGTCGGTACGCGTGTACATGCCCGGCCGCTGCTTGACGGGCTCGAGCCCCTTGAGCACCCGGATCGAGGCTTCGCCGTAGGTACCGGCGCTGGAGTTCTGCTTGGTGGCCATATGGCGGGGAATTCTAGGCGCGGGCCTCGCTTGGCCTCCCGAGCGCAGCGCCGACGCGTCTTGCGGCTTTTGGCTACAGTCGACCGATGAGTTCAAGCACGACATCGGCCAAGACGTCGGCCACCACATCGGCCGCCGCCCCCAAGCTCTCGATGACTCAGGTCCTCATCTGCGGGGCGATGGTCGTCACGCTGTCGATGGGCATTCGCCACGGCTTCGGCCTGTGGCTGCAGCCGATCACGATGGACCGCGGCTGGACTCGGGAGACCTTCGCCCTTGCCATCGCGCTCCAGAACCTCGCCTGGGGCATCGCCGGTCCGTTCGCCGGCGGGCTGGCGGATCGTTTCGGCGCGTTCCGCGTGCTGATCGTCGGCGGCTTGCTGTATGCCGCGGGCCTCGTGTCGATGGGCCTCGCGACCTCGGGTCTCGCCTTCATGGGAAGCGCCGGCTTGCTGCTCGGGATGGCGCAGTCGGGCACGACCTACGCCATCGTCTACGGCGTGATCGGCCGCAACGTCGCCGCGGACAAGCGCAGCTGGGCGATGGGCGTGACAGCTGCGGCCGGCTCGTTCGGCCAGTTCCTGATGGTGCCGGTCGAGAACTGGCTGATCGGCAGCTTCGGCTGGCAGGAAGCGCTGTTCGCGCTCGGCTGCCTTTCTCTGGCGATCCTTCCGCTCGCGCTTGGGCTGAAGGAGCCGGCCCAGACGGCCGCCAAGGGAACGCACCAAAGCGTCGGCGCCGCCTTGCGCGAGGCATTCGCGTATCCGAGCTTCCAGCTGCTGATGGCCGGCTACTTCGTCTGCGGTTTCCAGGTGGTGTTCATCGGCGTGCACATGCCGAGCTACCTGAAGGACCAGGGGCTCACACCCAACGTCGCCACGACCGCGCTCGCCCTGATCGGATTGTTCAACGTGTTCGGCACCTATGCGGCCGGCACGCTGGGCGCGCGGCTGCAAAAGCGCTACATCCTCTCGGCGATCTACTTCCTGCGTGCCATCGTGATCACGGTGTTTCTGCTGCTGCCGCTGACGCCGATGAGCGTGTATGTGTTCGCTGCGGCGATGGGGCTGCTCTGGCTCTCCACCATTCCGCCGACCAACGCGGTGATCGCGCAGATCTTCGGCGTGCAGTACCTGTCGATGCTGGGCGGGTTCGTGTTCCTGTCCCACCAGATCGGCAGCTTTCTGGGCGTGTGGCTCGGCGGCAGGCTCTACGACATGACCGGCAGCTACAACATCGTCTGGTGGATCGCAGTGGCGCTCGGCATCTTTGCGGGCATCGTCAACCTGCCGGTGCGCGAGCAGGCGATCGTGCGGGCGGCACCCGCTGCGGCGTGATGGCAGCATGAAGCTGCGCCCAACGCTCGCGTGGACGGCGGTCGGCGCTGTGCTGGGCGTCGTGTTCGCGGCCTACCTGCGGCCTGAGCTCGCGCTGACGCTCGCCACCCAGCTCTGGAACTGCTTTTGAGCTCCGCCCACGTCTCGATGGAACCCTCGGAGTGGGTGCGACGCTGGTCGCGCTTGATCCCTGGCGATGCGCGTGTGCTCGATGTTGCCTGCGGCTCGGGCCGGCACCTGCGCTGGTTTGCGCAGCGCGGAGCTCGCGTGACCGGTGTCGATCGAGACGCTGCCGCACTCGAGGCTTCGCGCGGCAGCGGCGCCGAGCTCATCCAGGCCGACATCGAGAACGGCGCGTGGCCGCTCGCGCAGCGTCGCTTCGATGCGGTCGTCGTCACGAACTATCTGTGGCGTGCGCTGATGCCGGCCATCGTCGCCTCGGTCGACGACGGCGGCGTGCTGATCTACGAGACCTTCGCGCTCGGCAACGAGCGCTACGGCAAACCCTCGAATCCGGACTTTCTGCTGCAGCCCGGTGAACTTCCGAGGCTGGTTCAGGGTCTGCGCGTGATCGCCTTCGAGGACGGCTTCGCAAGCCCTCCGGCGCGTTGCCTGCAGCGCATCGTGGCAGTGCGCGAAAGCGATCCGGCGGGCGATCCGGCGCGCTGGCGGCTCTAGGCGGCGGGGCCGCCCGCGCGGGCGGCTAAAATCCCCGGATTCTGAGGACAACGCGCATGAACGCAATTGTTGGCAGCATCGTCGCGCTGGTCACGCCGATGCACGAGGACGGCAGCGTCGACTACGACGCGCTGCGT
>Ga0075370_10000414_pt1 | contig 15762 bp, 16 predicted proteins | sample EndMethybrTD3035_FD_71398 | JGI IMG/M metagenome (GOLD analysis project Ga0075370, IMG submission 71398) | Populus endosphere microbial communities from Tennessee, USA - Endosphere MetaG P. TD hybrid TD303-5 | ecosystem: Host-associated > Plants > Roots > Endosphere | place: USA: Tennessee... | reverse complement strand
GCGCGCGGCCTGCCGGGGCTGCATTCGACCTATCTGCTGTACGACGCCGCCACCGGCGAGCCGCTCGCGCAGCTCGACGGTGACCAGATCACGACCCGCCGCACCGCCGCCGCGGCGGCGCTCGCGGCCTCGTACCTCGCCCGGCCCGATGCGCGCCGGCTGTTGATCGTCGGCAGCGGGCGCGTCGCACGGCTGATCGCCGATGCGATGCGCGTGGTCCGGCCGATCGACGAGGTGATCGTCTGGAACCATCGTCGCGCCGGCGCCGAGGCGCTCGCGGCCACGCTGCGCGCGGCCGGGATCGCGGCGCACCCGAGCGACGACCTCGCCGCAAGCGTGGCCGCGGCCGACATCGTCAGCTGCGCGACGCTCTCGACCGCGGCGCTGATCGAGGGCCGCTGGCTCGCGCCCGGCACGCACCTCGACCTGATCGGCAGCTTCACGCCGCAGATGCGCGAGGCCGATGCCGCCTGCTTCGAACGTTCACGTGTGTTCGTCGACACGAGCGAAGCGCTGGCGAAATCGGGTGACCTGCTCAGCGCAGTCGCCGAGGGCGGTTTCGCGCCGGCCGCATTGCAGGGCACGCTTGCCGATCTGTGCGCCGGCCGCTGCGCCGCGCGCGGCGGTCCAGACGAGATCACGCTCTTCAAGGCCGTGGGCAGTGCGCTCGAGGACCTGGCCGCAGCCGAACTGGTGTTCGACCGGCTGCCCCAGCAGCCCGGTGGGGCGTAAGGTTCGCCCTAGTCGCTATCCTTCGGCGGACCGCGTCGCCGCTGCACTCGACGCCCAACCGCCGCATCGCCTCTCGTGACCGAGCCCGCCGCCACTGCCCGCCGTCGACCGATCCGCTGGTACTGGGAAGACTTCCCGGTCGGCAACGTGCGCGAGTTCGGCGCCTACGAGGTCACGCGCGACGCGGTGCTCGCCTTCGCCGCGCAGTTCGACCCGCAGCCCTTCCACCTCGACGACGAGGCGGCGAAGGCCTCGCTGTTCGGCGCGCTGTCGGCGAGCGGCTGGCACACCTGCGCGATGGCGATGCGCATGATGTGCGACGACTACCTGCTCGAATCGAGCAGCCTCGGCTCGCCCGGCATCGACAACCTGCGCTGGCTGAAGCCGGTGTTCCCGGGCGACACGCTGAGCGTGCGCCTCACGGTGCTCGAGACGCGCCCGATGGGCAGCCGGCCGCACGTGGGCCTGGTGCAGTCGCAGTGGGAGGTGCTGAACCAGCACGGCGTCGCCGTGCTGTCGATGACCGGCTGGGGCATGTTCGGGCGGCGCGAGCCGGCGTAGTGATGAGCAGCCAGTCGCCGAAAGACTTCGTCTCGAGCTCATCGCTGTCGGCGCACACGCTGCCCGAGGGAACCCGGCTGCGCGATTTCGAGATCAACGGGCTGATCGGCGAAGGCGGGTTCGGCATCGTCTATCTCGCGTACGACCACTCGCTCGGCCGCCGGGTTGCGATCAAGGAGTACATGCCGGCGTCGATGGCGTCGCGTGCGCAGGCATCGAATTCGGTGGTCGTGAAGTCGCAGCGCCATGAAGAAACCTTCCGGCTCGGGCTGAAGAGTTTTGTCAACGAGGCGCGGCTGCTGGCGCGCTTCGACCATCCGGCGCTCGTCAAGGTCTACCGTTTCTGGGAAGAGAACGGCACCGCCTACATGGTGATGCCGTACTACCAGGGCCCGACGCTCAAGCTCGTGCTCGCCGAGCTCGGCCGCATGCCGACCGAGGCCGAGCTGCGCGGCTGGCTCGGCCCGCTGCTCGATGCGCTCGCGGTGATGCACGAGGCGCGCTGCTTCCACCGCGACATCGCGCCCGACAACATCCTGCTGACGGCCAGCGGCCCGCTGCTGCTCGACTTCGGCGCCGCGCGCCACGTGATCGGCGACATGACGCATGCGCTGACCGTCGTGCTGAAGCCCGGCTTCGCGCCGATCGAGCAGTACGGCGAAGTGCCGACGCTGACGCAGGGCGCGTGGACCGACCTGTACGCGCTGGCGAGCGTCGTCTACGCGGCGGTGACCGGCAAGGCGCCGATCTCCGCCGTCGAGCGCCTGATCGACGATCGGCACGTGTCGCTCGCGCAGTTCGTCGAGCACCGGCGCCTCGAGGCCCAGTTCAGCGAATCGTTCGTGCTTGCGATCGACGCGGCGCTGCATCTGCGGCCGCGCGACCGCCCGCAGGACGTGGCCGCGTTCCGCCTGCTGTTCGATGCCGGCCAGGCAGCGGCCGACAGCGGCCGCACGCCGTTCGACTTCGTCTCGAGCTTCGGCGGGCTGCTCGAACCGAGCAACGAGACGACCCAGCCGCCGACCCACCCCGAGCCGCCGAAACACGAGTGGACCGTGCCCGACGACGTGCCGCGCGCGCAGCCGTCGATCATCGAGAAGATCGTGCCGAGCGCGAAGCCGGCACCGGTCGCCGACGCACCGTCGCGCCGTGGCCCGCTCACCGCGGTCGCCCTGCTGGCCGGGGTTGCCGCGCTCGCCGCCGGCGGCTGGTATCTGACCCGGGCCGAGCGCGAGGGCGCAGCGCCCGGGCCGGCACCCTCGCCCGCCGCGACGGCGGCACCTGCTCCAGCCCCAGCTGCAGCGCCGCCGGTGGCCGCAGCGATCAAGCCGCCGGAGCCGAGCCCGGTGCCGGCACCCACCGTTGTGCCCGCACCCGCGCCCGCACCCGTACCCGAAGCAACGGCGGCCCCTGCGCCACCACCCGCCGCAGAACCTGCGCCCGCGCCTGCCGTCACAGTTGCCCCGGCACCTGCGCCCGTCGTCGCAGCCAAGCCCAAGCGCGAGCCGCGGGCCGCGCCTGCCGAACCCGCTGCACACCCCGCGCCCGAGCGCGCAACCCCCACGAATGCAGCCGCGACCCGCGCAAGGTGCAGTGATATTCTGCAAAAGGCCTCGCTCGAGCCTCTCACTCCGAGCGAAGCCGCGTACTTGCGGAGGGAATGCCAATGACTCCTTCGACCTTGCCGATGCGCGCACGCGAGACGCTGCAGGCGCTCGCGCTTTCGTTCGTGCTGGGCCTCGCCGGCTGCGCCGCACCGCAGGCCACCTCGCTGACCAGCGCGCTGCCCTTCGACGAAGCGGTGACGCAGGCCACCGATGGGCTGGTCGGGCAGACGCAGAAGCTGCCGGCCTTTCTCGCGAAGGTCGAGTCCAAGCTCGCGAAGCGAGCCGTCGTGCTCGACCCGATGCTCGATGCGAGCAGCGGCCAGCAGACCAATGCGACCCAGCTGCTCGAGCGCCGCGTGACCGAGCGCATGACCAGCAAGTTCGATTCGATCGAGATCCTGCCCTTCCAGACCGTCAACCTCGCGAAGGCGCAGTACCTGCTGACCGGCACGATGGCGCGCTCGCAGAGCAACCGCGGCACCACGCAGATCAACCTCGCGCTGACCGAGCTGAAGACCGGCACCGTGGTGGCGCAGGCCTCGGCCATCGCCCGCGACGAAGGGCTCGACCACACGCCGCTCCCGTTCTACGCCGACAGCCCGGTGCTGCTGAAAGACCGCGTCATCGAAGGCTACGTGCGCACGTCGGCCACGTCGCCCGGCCAGAAAGGCGACCCGTACTATCTCGAGCGCGTTGCGGTTGCGACCGTCATCAGCGACGCGACCACGCTGTACAACGCGGCGCGCTACCAGGAGTCGCTCGCGCAATACCGCGCCGCGGCCGGGTCTCCGGTCGGCGAGCAGCTGCGCGTGCTGAACGGCATCTACCTGAACCACGTGAAGCTGAACCAGCTGGGCGAGGCCGAGCAGGCGTTCGGCAAGGTCGTGGCCTACGGCATCGCCTACAACCAGCTCGGCGTGAAGTTCCTGTTCAACCCCGGCAAGACCGAGTTCTGGTCAGACCCGAAGATCAGCGGCCCGTATGCGATGTGGCTGCGCCAGATCGCGAAGGAAAGCACCAACGCGAAGGCCTGCATGAACATCGTCGGCCACACCAGCCGCACCGGCTCGGAGCAGACCAACGACACCCTCTCGATGGCGCGCGCCACCTACATCAAGCAGCGCCTGACGAGCGAGGCGAGCGCGCTCGACGGCCGCACCAAGCCGAGCGGCATGGGCTTTCGCGAGAACATCGTCGGCAGCGGCACCGACAACGTGGTCGATGCGCTCGACCGGCGGGTCGAGTTCAAGATCGTGCCTTGCGCGTGATCTCGTGAGCTGAGTTCGGTCAGGCCGCTGCGCGATCGGCGAGCAGCAGCCTCTCCAGGCACTGGTCGCGCACGCCGTAGAACGCCTTGACCTCGTGCACCTGGCGCCAGATCGCATCGGCGTCGGTGTCCTGCGGTGCGTCGCGCTTCACGGCGAGGATCATCTTGTTCTTGTTCGTGTGCTCCAGCGAGACGAACTCGAACACCTGCGTGTCGTAGCCGCAGGCATCGAGCAGCAGCGCACGCAGGCCGTCGGTCAGCATCTCGGCCTCCTGGCCCAGGTGCACGCCGTGCTTGAGGATCGCGCGCAGCGGGTGCGGGCTCAGCAGCTGCGGGCGCAGCTCCTTGTGGCAGCACGGCGAGCACATGATGATCGCGGCGCCGGCCCGCACGCCCTTGTGGATCGCGTGGTCGGTGGCGGTGTCGCAGGCGTGCAGCGCGACCATGACGTCCACCGCCTCGGCGGCATGCTCGCTGACGTCGCCGCGCTCGAAGCGCAGCCCGTCGAGTGCGAGCCGCTCGGCCGCGCCGTTGCACAGCGCGACCATGTCTTCGCGCAGCTCGACGCCGGTCACCCGCACCGGCAGGCCCAGCGTGTGGCGCAGGTGCTCGTGCATCGCGAAGGTCAGGTAGCCCTTGCCGGCGCCGAAGTCGAGCACCTCGATGCGTTCGCGCTGCGCGAGCGGGCTGGCGGCGATCGCGTGGTCGAGCACCTCGACGAACTTGTTGATCTGCTTCCACTTGCGCGCCATCGCCGGCACGAGCTGGTGGGTTGCCGTCGTGACGCCGAGCTCGACGAGGAAGGGGCGCGCGATGTCGATGTAGCGGTGTTTCGCGCGATCGTGCGCCGGCGCCACCTCGGGCTCGGCGACGGGCGCGTCGAGCTTTGCATTCCTGGGGCGCAGCAGCGTGCGCTTGCCCTTCTTGCTGCTCAGCAGCTGCACCTCGCCGCCGGGGGTGAAGAGATGGGCGTGCTGGAAGCGCGTCTCGAGCAGCTCATGCAGGCGCTCGATCGCATCGGCCGGGGCGAGGTTCTTCGTGATGTCGCGCGTGCGGTGCGTGTGCACGAACGACCAGAGTGGCTGGCCTTTCAGCGAGATCGGCCGCACGGTCACGCGCTGGAGCTCGTCGTCGCCGGGGCGCGGCTTCGCGAGAACGAGCTTTGCGGCTGCGGTTGTCGCGAAGGCCGGGGTCACGAGGGCGAGGAATTCGGCGAGAGGGTCGGCGAGAGGAGCGGTCACGCTGGTAGTGTAGGCAACCATGCGCAAGCGCAAGTCCGGCCGCCACCATCACCACGTGTACGTCGTCGAGTTGTCCGACGCGGTCTGGAACGAGCCGAGCTTTCGGCGCGCGAACCCCGACTACCGCCTCGGCAAGCCCTTCGTCTATGTCGGCATGACCGGGCTCGATCCCGACCTGCGCTTCGACAAGCACAAGGCCGACATCCAGGCGAACCGGTTCGTGCGCGACTACGGGCTGCGGCTGCGCCCCGAGCTGTACGAGGTCTACAACCCGATGCCCTACGAAGCGGCGCGCGAGATGGAAGTCGAGCTCGGCATCGCGCTGCGTGAGGCCGGGTTCGGGGTGTGGCAGGCGTGAGATCGGCGCTTCGCTATTTGCGGGCGACGGCGTGGTACGCGAACAGCAGCACCATCGCGCCGATCACGGCGCCGACAAAACCGGCCGACTGGCCGATCGTGAACAGGCCGGTGAGCTGGCCGAGGTAGGTGGCGGCGATCGAGCCGCCGATGCCGAGCGCGGTGGTCAGGATGAAGCCACCGGGGCCGGAGCCGGGTGTGAGCAGTTTGGCGACGACACCGGCGACGAAGCCGATCAGGATCGTCCAGATCAGGGACATGCGTTTCCTCCATTGTTGTGAGCGCACGAGCGAGAGCCCGCGAGTCTGCGGTGGAGGAGGGAACGCGAAAACCGGAACCAGAGGCCTCAGCGGACCTTTGAGGCGAAAAAAACGGCGCGTGTGGACGTCACGCACACGCGGCGTGACTTAGTTCCGCGACGCCTTTCGGTCTCAGGCCGGGTCGCCAGCGACCGGATGGTTCGCCATCAGCTCGAGCGCGCGCACGGTCGCCGAGTGGTCGAGGTCCTGCATGCCGTTGGCGGCGCACACCTGCATCAGCTGCGCGGCGCCTGCCGTCTGCGGCAGCGCGACGCCGAGCGAACGTGCGCCGGCGAGCGCGAGGCTCAGGTCCTTCTGGTGCAAGCCGATCCGAAAACCCGGGTTGAACGTGCGCTTGATCATCCGTTCGCCATGCACTTCGAGGATGCGGCTCGCTGCGAAGCCGCCCATCAGTGCCTGCCGCACTTTCGCGGGGTCGGCCCCGGCTTTCGACGCGAACACCAGCGCCTCGCCGACCGCCGCGATGTTCAGCGCGACGATGATCTGGTTCGCGACCTTGCAGGTCTGCCCGTCGCCGTTGCCGCCGACCAGCGTGATGTTCTTGCCCATCAGCTCGAACAGCGGCTTCACGCGTTCGAACGCCGCCTCGGGCCCGCCGACCATGATCGTCAAGGTGCCGGCCTTCGCGCCGACCTCGCCGCCCGAGACCGGCGCGTCGAGGTATTCGCAGCCGAGTGCATTGATCTTCTGCGCGAACTCCTTGGTCTCGATCGGCGAGATCGAGCTCATGTCGACGACGGTCTTGCCCTTGCTCAGACCAGCGGCCACGCCGTCCTCTGCGAACAGCACCTTCGCGACATCGGGTGTGTCGGGCACCATCACGAACACGATGTCGGCGCGCTCGGCCACCTCGCGCGCGCTCGCGCAGCGCACCGCCCCGGCCGCCGTGATCTCCGGCTTCGGTTCGCTGCGGGTGTGGATGAACAGATCGTGGCCGCCGGCCTTCAGGCGCAGCGCCATCGGCGTGCCCATGATGCCCAGCCCGATGAATCCCAGCTTGCTCATGATTTCCTTCTCCAGGTCAGACCGACAGGTACTTGTCGCGCAGCGCTTGGGTGCCGCTGCGGAACACACCGAGGTCGCTGCCGACCGCGACGAACGTGATGCCCTGCTCCATGTAGCGGCGCGCATCGGCCTCGACCGGTGCGAGGATACCGATCGGCTTGCCCGCTGCCTTCGCCGCCGCGACGATCTGCGCCATCGCCGCCTGCACTTCGGGGTGGTTCGCGTTGCCGAGATGGCCGAAGCCGGCCGCCAGGTCCGACGGGCCGACGAAGATGCCGTCGATGCCGTCGGTCTTCGCGATCTCGGCAACGGCTTCGACGCCCTTGCGGCTCTCGATCTGCACCATCACGCAGATCTGGTCGTTGATGCCGGTGAAGTAGTCCTTCACGCTGCCGAACTTGTTGCTGCGCTGCGAGACCGAAACGCCGCGAACGCCCTGCGGCGGATAGCGTGTCGCGGCGACGGCGCGCTTGGCCTCGTCGGCCGACTCGATGAACGGGATCAGGAAGTTGTAGAAGCCGCCGTCGAGCAGCCGCTTCAGCTCGACCGGGTTGTTCCAGCTCGGCCGCACGATCGGTGCGCTGACGCTGTCCTTCAGCGCCATCAGCTGCGGGATGAAGGTGGTGATGTCGTTCGGCGAATGCTCGCCGTCGAGCAGGATCCAGTCGAAGCCGGCAACGCCGAGCACCTCGGTCGTGATCGGGTTCGCCAGCGAGCACCAGCAGCCGATCAGGCGCTCGCCCGCGAGCAGGCGGCGCTTGAAGCTGTTCGGGAACGACGAGTACGGAGTGGTGGGTGTGGTCATGGTGTGTGCTCAGTCGAGTTTGATGCCGCCCTTGGCAACGACGCCGGCCCAGCGCTTGCGCTCGGCTTCGAAGAAGGTCACGAACTCGGTGGGCGACATCGTGTGGACTTCTGCGCCCTGCACCGTCAGGCGTGAGCGGATGTCGGGAGAGCGGATGATCTTCGTCAGCTCGCTCGCGAGCCGCGACACGATCGCGGGCGGCGTGGCCGCCGGCACCAGCAGCCCCTGCCAGGTGCCCGATTCGAAGCCGGTCACGCCCTGCTCGGCGATCGTCGGCACGTCGGCGAGCAGCGGCATGCGCGTGCCCTTCGAAACGCCGAGCACCTTGAGCTTGCCCGACTGCACGAACGGCAGCGTGGCGAGCATGCCGTTCATCAGTACCTGGGTCTGGCCGGCGATCGTGTCGCTGATGGCCTGCGAGCCGCCCTTGTACGGGATGTACTCCCACTTCGCGTTGGTCGCCTTCTCGACCGCCACGCCTGCCAGGTGCGGCGCGCTGCCCATCGCGGTGACCGCGAAGTCGAGCTTCTTCTGCTGCGACAGCGCCACCAGCTCCTTCAGGTTGTTGGCCGGCACCGACGGGTGCACGACCAGCAGGTGCGGCGAGTACGCGAGCATCGTGACGCCGCGCAGATCCTTGCTCGGGTCGAACGGCAGCTTCGTGTAGACCGAGGGAGTGATCGCGAGCGCTCCCACATCGCACAGCAGCAAGGTCAGCCCGTCGCCCGGCGCCTTCGCGACTACGTCGGTGCCGGTGTTGCCGTTCGCGCCGGGCTTGTTCTCGACGATCACGGTCGTCTTCAGCGCCTCCGACAGCGGCTGGCTGATCGCCCGCGCGATGATGTCCGACGAGCCGCCCGGCGTGTACGGCACGACGATGCGAATCGGCTTGCCGGCAGGCCAGTCCTGCGCGAATGCGGGCGTCGCCAGCAGCGCAAGCGCTGCGGCACCGGCATGGAACAGCTTCTTCATTCGAGGTCTCCTTCGGTCGTATGGATTCAGCGGACCATGCAGGGACGCTTCGGATCGAACGTCCAGTTCGGCACCAGGTACTGCATCGCGACCGCGTCGTCGCGCGCGCCCAGGCCGTGCTGCTTGTAGAGCTGATGGGCCTTCTCGACTTCCGCCATGTCGAGCTCGACACCGAGGCCGGGCGCTTTCGGCACTTCGACCAGACCGCCCTTGATCTGCAGCGGCGCCTTGGTCAGGCGCTGGCCGTCCTGCCAGATCCAGTGCGTGTCGATCGCCGTCACGCGCCCCGGCGCGGCCGCCGCGACGTGCGTGAACATCGCCAGCGAAACGTCGAAGTGGTTGTTCGAGTGCGAGCCCCAGGTCAGGCCCCAGTCGCGACAGGTCTGCGCCACGCGCACCGAGCCGGCCATGGTCCAGAAGTGCGGGTCGGCAAGCGGAATGTCGACCGACTGCAGCGACAGCGCATGCGTGAGCTGTCGCCAGTCGGTCGCGACCATGTTGGTGGCCGTGGGCAGGCCGGTCGCGCGGCGGAACTCGGCCATCACCTCGCGGCCCGAGAAGCCGTCTTCGGCGCCGCACGGGTCTTCGGCGTAGGCGAGCACGCCGTGCAGGTCGCGCATCAGGCGGATCGCGTCCTTGAGCAGCCAGCCGCCGTTCGGATCGAGCGTGACCCGCGCGCTCGGGAAACGCTCATGCAGCGCGCGGATCGCATCGACCTCGGCCTCGCCAGCCAGCACGCCGCCCTTCAGCTTGAAGTCGTTGAAGCCGTAGCGTTCGTGCGCTGCCTCGGCGAGCCGGACGACCGCCTCGGGCGTCAGCGCCTCTTCGTGCCGCAGCCGGAACCAGGCGTTGTCGGCGTTCGGATCGCTCGCCGAATGTCCAACATACGCGAGGTCGGTCTTGCGCCGGTCGCCGACATAGAACAGATAACCGAGCATCTCGACCGCATCGCGCTGCTGGCCTTCGCCGAGCAGTGCGGCAACCGGCAGTCCGAGGTGCTGGCCGAGCAGGTCGAGCAGCGCCGACTCGACGGCGGTGACGACGTGGATGGTCGTGCGCAGGTCGAATGTCTGCAGCCCGCGGCCGCCGGCGTCGCGATCGGCGAAGGTCTCGCGCACCGTGCGCAGCAAGCGCTGCACGTCGCCGATCGGCTGGCCGACGACGAGCGCAGCCGATTCTTCGAGCGTCTTGCGGATCTTCTCGCCGCCCGGTACCTCGCCGACGCCGGTGTGGCCGGCGTTGTCGGTCGCGATGACGAGGTTGCGGGTGAAGAACGGGCCATGCGCGCCGGAGAGATTCAGCAGCATCGAGTCGCGGCCGGCGACCGGAACCACGCGCAGCGAGGTGACGACAGGGGTGGTCGAGCTCATCGTCAATCCGCCGTGATCTTGCCGGTCTCGATCACCGTTTTCCAGCGCGCGTTCTCGCGCGCCTGGAACTGCGTGAACTGCTCGGGCGTGTTCGCGACGATCTCGAAGCCGAGCTCGGTCAGCTTGGGCTTCACGCTCGCATCGTTCAGCGCGGCCACCATCGCCGCGTGCAGCTTGTGCTTCACGTCGGCCGGCAAGCCTTTCGGCGCGGCGACCGCCTGCCACGAGTAGACGTCGGCACCCTTCACGCCGGCCTCGGACAGCGTCGGCACCTGCGGCAGCAGGGCGGAGCGCTTGTCGCCGGTGACCGCGAGCGCGCGCAGCTTGCCGGCGTTGACGTGCTGCACGACCGCGTTGATGTTCTGGAACGAGGCGTCGACGACCCCGCCGAGCAGATCGTTCATCGCCGGCGCGCCGCCCTTGTACGGCACGTGCACGCCGCTCGTTCCGGTCTGCTGCCAGAAGAGTTCGACGGTCAGGTGGTCGGACGAGCCGTTGCCCGACGATGCGAAGGTCATCTTGTTCGGTGCCTTCTTCGCCTGCGCGAGCACGTCGGCCACGCTCTTCAGCGGCGACGCGGCCGGCACCACCAGCACGTTCGGCGCCTGCACCGCGACCATCAGCAAGTCGAAGTCCTTGCTCATGTCGTAAGGCACGTTCTTCAGCAGGTGCGGTGCGATCACGAACGGGCCGAGCGACGAGACGATCAGCGTGTAGCCGTCGGGCGCCGCGCGTTTGACCTGGCCCATGCCGATCGTGCCGGTCGCGCCGGCGCGGTTGTCGACGATGAAGGTCTGGCCGAGCGACTCCTGCAGCTTCGCGCCGAGGGTGCGGGCGATCATGTCGGTCGAGCCGCCGGGCGGGAACGGCACGACGATCGTCACCGGCTTGTCGGGATAGGCGGCCTGCGCGGCCGAGGCCGCGAACAGGAAGGTGGTGCTGGCCAGCAGCAGGAGGCGTCGGATCGGGCTCAAGGGGGGTCTCCGCAAGTTGTCAGTTGTCGTACAACTGACGATCAGGGCGGATGGTAGTGAAAAGCGTCTGGGGTCGCAATCCCGGCCCGACCCGGGAGCAGGGAATTCGAGGGACTTCGAGGGCGGCCCGCCGAGCCGGCGCGGGGCCGGTCGGTCCGGCGCGAGCAGCCGATCAGGCGCTGTCTGTGCCCAGCTGGGCGGCGCGCCGACGGCGCTCGCGGCTGTTCGCGAGGTGGGTGCGCATGGCGGCCCGCGCCGCTTCGACGTCCTGGTTCGTGATCGCGTCGAGGATGCTCTCGTGCTCGGCGTTGACGCGCCGCAGGTAGGCCTGGCGCTCGACGTCCGGCGGGGCCGCCGGATCGAGCCGGGCACGCGGGATCGCCATCGAGCCGAGCGTGTTGATCAGGTTCGCGAAGTGCGGGTTCTGGGTTGCCCTCGCGATCTCGAGATGGAACATGAAGTCTGCACTCACTGCATCGCGACCGGCCTCCACAGCTTGCGTGAAGGCGTCGAGCGCATCGCGCATCGCGAGCAGGTTGTCGGCCGTGCGGCGCTGTGACGCGAGCCCGGCCGCCTCGGTTTCGACGCCGATGCGCAGCTCCAGCATCGCGACCACGTCGCGCAGCGTGGCGAGCTGTTCGGGGGCGATCCGGAACGACGATCCGTCGCCCAGCCCGACCACGAAGGTGCCGATCCCATGCCGCGTCTCGACCAGTCCGGAGGCCTGCAGCTTCGAGATCGCCTCGCGCACGACGGTCCGGCTGACGCCGAATTCGGCCATCAGCGCGGCCTCGGTCGCGAGCTTGTCGCCGGGGGCGAGCCGGCCGTCGCGGATGCGGTCACCAAGCGCTTCGACGAGCTCGTGCGCCAGCGTGCGTGGGCGCCGCCGCCCGTCCGTCCCGGGGTTCGAAAGAGAGGCTGGACCGCTCATGTTCCTTCGTGGAAAACCCCGACCGCGCGCGCTTGACACTCGAATCGGGCTGGCTACCATCGTCATGTTGTACGACAACTGACGACGTATGACAACCGCACCGACCCGACTCTAACAAAATGCCCCGCCCCGCTCCGATCTCTTCCAACGGCACGCCGCCGTTCCATCGCGTGCTGCTGACCGGTGCCGCCGGCGGGCTCGGCCGCGTGCTGCGCCCGCGCCTGAAGCCGTGGTGCACGACGCTTCGGCTCAGCGACATCGCCGATCTGGGCGCCGCCGCGAGCGGCGAAGAGCTGCAGCCGGCGGCGCTCGAGAAGGCCGACGAGGTGCATGCGCTGCTCGACGGTGTCGACGCTGTCGTGCATCTGGGCGGCGTGTCGGTCGAAGGCCCGTTCGAGCCGATCCTGCAGGCCAACATTGTCGGCGCCTACAACCTCTACGAAGCGGCGCGCAAGCACGGCGTCAAGCGCATCGTGTTCGCGAGCTCGAACCACGTGACCGGCTTCTATCGGCAAGACGAGGTCGTCGACCCTTCGATGCCGATGCGCCCCGACGGCCACTACGGCCTGAGCAAGGCTTTCGGCGAGAACCTCGCGCAGTTCTACTTCGACCGCTATGGCCTGGAGACCGTGTCGCTGCGCATCGGTTCGTCATTCCCCGAGCCGAAGGACCGCCGCATGCTCGCCACCTGGCTGAGCTACGACGACCTCGAGCGCCTGGTCGTCGCGAGCCTGACGGCACCGCTGGTCGGCCACACCGTGATCTACGGCGTGTCGGACAACACGACGAGCTGGTGGGACAACACCAGTGCGAAACACATCGGCTATCGCCCGCAGGACAGCTCCGAGCCGTTCCGCGCGGCTGCCGAGGCGCGCCAGCCGGTGCTCGACCTGACGAACCCGGCCGTCATCTACCAGGGTGGCGGCTTCGTCGCCCAGGGCCCGTTCGAGTGAGCTGCGCGCAGCCATGAATTCGGTGTCGTTCGAGCTGCCCGCGTTCGACGTGCTCGGCGACGCGCGCACGCGCGTCGGCGAGAGCCCGCTGTGGTCGCCGGCCGAGTCGGCGCTGTGGTGGGTCGACATCGAGGACCGTCGGCTGCATCGCCTGGCGAACAGCGTGCATTCGAGCTGGAGCACGCACGAGCGCCTGGCCTGCATCGCGCTGCACGATGCCGGCGGCCTGCTCGCGGCGATGGAGACCGGCGTGTTTCGCCTGCAGCTGCAGCCCGACGGCGCACTCGCGACCGAGCGGCTCGCAAGCGTGCGCCATCCGCGCGAAGGCATGCGCTTCAACGACGGCCGTTGCGACCGGGCCGGGCGCTTCTGGGTTTCGAGCATGGTGCGCGACATGTCGCTCGCCGCGGCCGACGGTGCGCTCTACCGCCTCGACGCGCGAGGCCTGTCGAAGCCGCTGGTCGGTGGCCTCGTCACCGGCAACGGCCTGGGCTTCAGCCCCGATGGTCGGACGATGTACCTCTCCGACTCGCATCCGAGCGTGCGCCGCATCTGGTCCTACCCGCTGAACGACGACGGCACGCTCGGCGCGCGCCGCGAGTTCGTCGACATGAACGTCTATCCCGGCCGTCCCGACGGCGCGGCTGTCGATGCCGACGGCTGCTACTGGATCTGCGGCAACGACGCCGGCGCGCTCTTGCGCTTCACGCCTGCGGGCGTGCTTGACCGTGCGCTGAAGCTGCCGATCAGCAAGCCCTCGATGTGCGCATTCGGCGGGGCCGGGCTCGACGAGCTGTACGTCGCCTCGATCATCCCCGCCGCGCCGGTCAGCGGCTTCGACGCCGCGCTCGACGGCGCGCTGCTGCGCGTGCGCCCCGGCGTGCGAGGCCTGGCCGAGACACCGTTTGCTTCCGTTCCCGTTCCCATCAAGGAGACAACATGAGATCTGCCCCCCGTCTGCTCGCCGCCGCGCTCGCGTGCGCCGCGCTCGCCTCGGCCCATGCCACCGACTTCCGCTCGACCGACATCCATCCCGACGGCTACCCGACCGTCGAGGCGGTCAAGTACATGGGCACGGTGCTGAACAAGCTGAGCAACGGCAAGCACAGCATCAAGGTCTTCAACAACAGCGCGCTCGGGGCCGAGAAGGACACGATCGAGCAGACCAAGATCGGCGCGGTCGCGATGACGCGCGTGAACATCGCGCCGATGAACAACATCTGCCCGACCACCGTCGTGCCGACGATGCCGTTCCTGTTCAACTCGAAGGAGCACATGCGCCACGTGCTCGACGGTCCGATCGGCGAAGAGATCCTGAAGAGCTGCGAAGCGCAGGGTTTCATCGGCCTCGCCTACTACGACAGCGGCTCACGTTCGATCTACACGGTGAAGAAGCCGGTCAAGACGTTGGCCGACATGAAGGGCCTGAAGGTGCGCGTGCAGCAGAGCGACCTGTGGGTGGCGCTGCTCGAGGCGATGGGCGCGAACGCCACGCCGATGCCGTTCGGCGAGGTCTACACGGGGCTGAAGACCGGCCTCGTCGATGCGGCCGAGAACAACTACCCGTCGTACGAGAGCTCGCGCCACTTCGAAGTGGCGAAGTTCTATTCGAAGACCGAGCATTCGATGGCGCCCGAAGTGCTGCTCTTCTCGAAGAAGGTGTGGGACACCCTGACGCCTGAAGACCAGAAGGCGATCCGCCAGGCTGCGAAGGAATCGGTGCCCTACATGCGCAAGCTGTGGGACGAGCGCGAAGAGAAGTCGCTCGCGACCGTGAAGGCCGGGGGCGCGCAGATCATCGACGTCGACAAGGCTTCGTTCCAGGGTGCGATGAAGCCGGTCTACGACAAGTTCATCAGCGATCCGAAGGCGAAGGACATGATCAAGCGGATCCAGGACACGAAGTAAGTCCGCTCGCCGAATCATGTTCACCCGAATCTGCGCGGCGATCGCGAAGGTCTGCCTGCAACTCGGCGTGCTCGGCCTCGTGCTGATCATCGCCTGCGTCTCCTACCAGGTGTTCGGACGCTACGTCATGAACAACACGCCGACCTGGGCCGAAAGCCTCGCGCTGCTGCTCGTGCTGTACGTGACGATGCTCGGCTGCGCGGTCGGCGTGCGTGATGCCGGCCACATCGGCATGGAGCTGCTCAGCCTGGTGCTGCCGAAGTCGTGGCACCGGCCGAGCGAGATCGTCGTGCACCTGCTGACCCTGCTGTTCGGCGTGCTGCTCGCGTGGAACTGCGTGCTGATGTTCGCCTCGGTGCGCGGCTACATGATCCCGACGCTGCACGTCTCGGAGTCGTGGCGCTACGTGCCGATGGTCGCGGCCGGCGTGCTGATCGTCCTGTTCTCGATCGAACACATCATCGCGCTGCTGCGCAACGAAGAAGTGATTCCCGCATGGCACTGACCATTCTCTGCGTCACGTTCTTCGGCCTGCTGATCATCGGCGTGCCGGTCGCGTTTGCGATCGGCCTGTCCGCGCTCGCGACCATCCTGTACGAAGGCCTCCCGATGGCGGTCATCTTCCAGCAGATGACCTCCGGCATGAACGTGTTCTCGTTCCTCGCGATCCCGTTCTTCATCTTCGCCGGCGAGCTGATGATGTACGGCGGCATCGCCGACAAGATCGTCGACTTCGCGAAGGCGATCGTCGGCCACATC
>Ga0075370_10000413_pt1 | contig 15789 bp, 17 predicted proteins | sample EndMethybrTD3035_FD_71398 | JGI IMG/M metagenome (GOLD analysis project Ga0075370, IMG submission 71398) | Populus endosphere microbial communities from Tennessee, USA - Endosphere MetaG P. TD hybrid TD303-5 | ecosystem: Host-associated > Plants > Roots > Endosphere | place: USA: Tennessee... | reverse complement strand
CGGCCACCCTGAGGCCGCTGACCATCCCCAGGGGTGCAGCGCCGGATCCGGGGTATCGGCCCACGGCCACGGCCAAGGAGTTTCTGGCGTGGCGTGATCTGACGTGTCGCTGGCCGGGCTGCGACACGCCCGTGCACACCTGCGATGTCGACCACACGGTGCCCTACCCGCTGGGGCCGACGCATCCGTCGAACACCAAGCATTACTGCCGGATTCATCATCTGGTCAAGACGTTCTGCGGCTGGCACGACCGCCAACTACCCGACGGCACGATCGTGCTCACCTCACCGACCGGGCACACCTACACCACCCAAGCCCACGGTGCGGCGATGTTCCCCACACTGGCCACCCCGACCGGTGTACTCGACCTTCCCCACACCGACCCCGCCCCGGCCCGCATCGCAATGATGCCGCGGCGCAAACAGACCCGCGCTCAAGACCGCCAAGACCGCATCAACGCCGAACGACGCCAACGCAGCGAACTCATCGCCGAAGAACAACGCCAACACCAAGCCTGGCTCGCATCCATCTACAAACCACCACCCTTCTGATCGCTCTCGGCATCGAGCGCTGCGTAGCGCGAGCGGTGGTGCAGTGTGAAGCCCATGGACTCGAAAAGCGCTATCGCGGAGACATTGTCGTCGAGCACCTGCGTATAGGCGCGGTGTGCGCCACGGTCGGCACCCCAGCCGAGCAGTGCGTGACACACGGTCCGTGCGTACCCGTGGCGGCGGTGTTGGTCGGCGACCTTCAGCGCCGACAAGCCCAACCAACGGGTGCCGTCGGGAGCCCCGGTGATCGCCGCACGCGCCACTGCGGCTCCCGGAATGGAGGCGAAGGTCACCGGGCCGCCGACCACGGCCTTCAGGACATCGACGGGCACCTCGCGGTCGTAGACGTGCAACCACTCGTCGTCAGGTCGCGGCTCCGTCGACACCTCGTTACCTACCCGACTCGGCGCGAGATCGTATGTCATGACCAGGTTCTCGGCGTCGGTGGATGCCAGGGTCGGAACGCGGTACAGCCGGTCCGGCAGGCTGAGCAGCGGCGGCAGAGATCGCGCTGCATACCAGTCCCTGACCGCAGTCAGATCGGTGGACGCCGAAAAGGCCAATGGGAGTGCGGAGTTGGCGCGCCGCGTACTGCCGTGACCGAAACGGCAGAACCATCCATCCACCCACTCCTGCTCGACACCCGGCCAGGCCAGTGCCGCCGCGTGTTCCAGGTTGCGGATGTCGGAGGTGCGCACAGGCGCATCGGTGAGCGCTTTGATCACGACAACGTCGTCGACGGAAACGGCCACCACATCCCCGCGTTTGGTGCGCACAGCCAGGGTGGGCTGCGTGTGCACCAGATGTCCGATCACATCGGTCAGCGGTGGCGCCGATCCCGCGGGGAGGCGGTGACGAATCAACACCCGCGTCCCCACCGGCGGGATCTGCATCAGTGCCCGAAGGGGTCGGGGTCCTCGCCGGGCGTCCACAAGAGCCCGGGCACACCCCACCCGTGCGACTTCACCGCGCGCTTGGCGCTGCGCGCATGCCTGCCGACCAGCCGGTCCAGATACAGAAACCCGTCGAGGTGCCCGGTCTCGTGTTGCAGCATGCGCGCGAAGAGTCCGGTGCCCTCCAACGTGATCGGCGTCCCGTCGGCGTCAAGACCTTTGACCCGCGCCCAGTCGGCTCTGCCGGTCGGAAACGATTCCCCGGGCACCGACAGGCAGCCCTCGTCATCGTCGTCGGGATCGGGCATCGTCTCGGGAACTTCGGATGTCTCCAGCACCGGATTGACGACGACACCCTTGCGCCGCGTCGTCCTGCCGCGTTCGTCGGCGCAGTCGTAGACGAACACCCGCTTGCCCACACCGATCTGGTTCGCGGCCAGACCGACACCGTTGGCCGCAGCCATCGTGTCGTAAAGATCAGTGATCAAGTCCGCGAGATCTGCAGGCAGCGAACCGTCGTCGCCCACAGGCACAGGTTCGGTCGCGGTGTGCAGGACGGGATCTCCTACGATGCGTATCGGTACGACTGCCACGCGCAACAGCTTAAATCGGTAATCCTTGACGCCCGACTCGCGGGCATGTCGGACGCCTGCGCATGCAAACCCGTGGTTGAATGATCGCCGAACCACAGCGATGTTATTTCGAGTGTTTGGAAGGGTCCAGGAGCGAGATGGACGGCGCAATCGCGCGGACTGAGCAATCCGGGGAAGACCCTGCCCTCGCCGACGGGCTGACCCGGCGCGAGCACGACATCCTGGCGTTCGAGCGTCAGTGGTGGAAGTACGCGGGGTCCAAAGAAGACGCAATCAAGGAACTGTTCTCCATGTCGGCCACCCGCTACTACCAAGTGCTGAACGCGCTTGTGGACCGCCCTGAGGCGCTCGTAGCGGACCCGATGCTGGTCAAGCGGTTACGACGGTTGCGTGCGAGCCGCCAGAAAGCACGGGCGGCGCGCCGGCTGGGCTTCGACGTCACCTGAGCCCGTCGGGGGATTGACGGACCGCCTTGTCCGGCTGGATACAGTGAGCGCAATGAATCAGCAGAACTCGTCTGGCTTACCGCTGCGCGCGATGGTGATGGTGCTGCTGTTCCTTGGCGTGGTCTTTCTGCTGGTGGGATTCCAGGCGATGGGTGGCGGCGACGACGAGGGTGAGCAGTCGTCCATCGCGACGACGACCACGACCACGACGACCCCGAGTCCTTCGGCGTCACCGAAGCCGGCCAAGCCCGAGGTGCGTGTCTACAACATCTCAGCCGTGGAGGGCGCCGCCGAGGGCACGGCCAACCGGCTGCGTGAGGGCGGCTGGGACGTCGTCGAAACCGGGAACCTGGAGCTGCCTGGCGTAACGGCCAACACCGTGTACTTCAGTGACGGCCCCGGGGAACGCCAGGCCGCCGAGGAAGTGGGCCGGCTGTTGGATGCGCCGGTCGAACCGCGGCTCCCCGAATTGGCTGAGCAACCGCCGGGCATCGTCGTGGTGGTCACCGGCTAGGCTCTTGCACATGCTCAAGACCGTCGCCGTCGCATCCTGCTTCGCCGTTCCCGCTCTCGTGTTGAGTGCTTGCGCTTCGCCCGACCAGCCCTCGTCATCGCCGGGCACCACTCCGTCGGTCTGGACCGGCTCGCCCGCGCCGTCCGCCCAGCCGGGTGGGCAGGAGGGTGGCCACGGCGGCGGGCAGGAAGGTCAGGCCAGCGGTGAGACGCTCAAGGCCGACCTCAAATCGCCGAACGGCACGACGGTCGCAAAAGCCGAGATCGCGTTCTCCGGGAACTACGCCACCATCACGGTGGAGAGCGCCGAACCCGGCGCGCTGGCGCCCGGCTTCCACGGACTGCACATCCACTCGGTCGGCAAGTGCGAGGCCAACTCGGTCGCGCCGACGGGCGGCGCCCCCGGCGACTTCAATTCGGCCGGTGGACATTTGCAGGTGGCGGGACACAGCGGCCATCCCATGAGCGGTGACCTGACCTCGCTGCAGGTTCGCGAGGACGGCTCGGCGATGCTGGTGACGACGACCGACGCGTTCACCGCCGAGGACCTGACGGGTGAGGCCGGGACCGCGATCATCATCCACGAGAAGGCGGACAACTTCGCGAACATCCCGCCGGAGCGCTATCAGCAGGTGAACGGCAACCCGCCGCCGGATGAGACCACCTTGGCCACCGGCGATGCCGGGAAGCGCGTGGCGTGCGGTGTCATCGGCGTCGGCTAACAAGCACATAGACTTCGTCGGCTCCCCACGGCCGACGCTTGGGGTGGAGTGGGAGTTCGCGCTCGTCGACGCCGAGACCCGCGATGTGAGCAACGTGGCGACCGAGGTGATCGAGGAACTCGGCGCGAACAACCCGCGGGTCCATAAGGAACTACTGCGCAACACCGTCGAGGTCGTCACCGGAATCTGCGATTCCGTTCCCGAGGCGATGGACGATCTGCGTTCGACGCTGGGGACCGCGCGCAGGATCGTGCGCGACCGCGGCATGGAGTTGTTCTGCGCGGGTACGCATCCGTTCGCGAAATGGTCGCCGGAAAGCCTGACCGATGCGCCGCGCTACGCCGAGTTGATCAAGCGCACCCAGTGGTGGGGACGTCAGATGTTGATCTGGGGTGTGCATGTCCACGTGGGCATCTCGTCTGCACACAAGGTGATGGCGATCAACACCTCGCTGCTCAACCACTACCCGCACCTGTTGGCACTGTCCGCGTCGTCACCGTACTGGGACGGTGAGGACACCGGATACGCGTCCAACCGCGCGATGATGTTCCAGCAGCTGCCGACGGCCGGGCTGCCCTTCCACTTTCAGACATGGCGGGAGTGGGAAGGCTTCGTCCACGACCAGAAGAAGACCGGCATCATCGACCACATGAACGAAATCCGTTGGGACATCAGGCCGTCACCGCACATAGGTACGGTCGAAGTGCGCATTTTCGACGGAGTCTCAAACATCCGAGAGCTGAGCGCACTGGTGGCGCTGACGCACTGCTTGATCGTCGACCTCGATCATCGACTCGACGCTGGCGAGCGGCTGCCCACGATGCCGCCATGGCACGTCCAGGAAAACAAGTGGCGCGCAGCCCGTTACGGCCTGGATGCGGTCATCATCCTGGACGAGGACAGCAACGAGCGCCTGGTGACCGACGATCTCGACGACCTGTTGAACCGCCTCGAACCGGTAGCCGCGTCATTGAACTGTGCCGACGAGCTCCGCCTGGTTTCCGAAATCTCCCAGTCGGGCGGGTCATACCAGCGTCAGCGGCGGGTAGCTGAGGAGCACGACGGCGATCTTCGTGCGGTGGTCGACGCTTTGGTCGCCGAGTTGGACGTGTGAGGATGGCCGTCACGCCGATGTTCCCGTTGCAGGTGGCGATGCTGCCCGGCGAGGAACTGCCGCTGCGGATTTTCGAACCTCGTTACACCGCAATGGTTTCAGACTGTCTGGCCACGGACGAGCCTGCCTTCGGTGTGGTGCTGATCGCCGCCGGACGAGAGGTCGGCGGCGGCGACATTCGTAGCGACGTCGGCACGATGGCTTACATCGCCGAGAGTGCCGATCTGGGTGAGGGCCGATATCGGCTGCGGTGTGTGATGGGTGAGCGGATCAAGGTGGTGGAGTGGCAGCCTGACGATCCCTACCCGCGGGCCGCCATCGAACCCTGGCCCGACGAGCCGGGTCAAAGCGTCGATGTGGACGCGATCAGAAGCATCGAGGATCGGATGGTCGCGCTCTTCGAGCGGATCGCCGAGGCACGCGGTGCACAGGTGGTCGCACGGGATATCGTCGCGGGCGCCGACGTGTCAGGCGATGCATCGCTGTGGTTGTACGCGTTGGCCTCTCGTCTCCCGATGGGGCCCGCCGACAAGTACGCAGTGCTGGCCGCGCCGACGGTCGCCGCACGAGTCAGCGCGCTCGGCGAAGCCGTCGACACAGTGACCGCGATGGTCGAGTTTCAGCTGTCCGAGTAAGTCGTCAGCGCTAGCTGCGCACACCCTCGACGAACGTGGTGCGCGGGGTGGTGTCCTCCGTCGCCGCGGTGGGTGGACGACCGTAGCGTTTCATCAGAGACCGCGCGTCTTCGGTTGACACCCGCCAGCCGTGTTGCATCAGCCACTCGGCGACGTCGCTGCGATCCTCGATGTACCAGAGATCTTGGACGTCTGCGGCGTCGGTGGCGTCCTCACCCGCGGCTTCTCGCATCCGACGCAACTGCTCGCGCCTGCTCGCCAGGTACTCGGGGTCGAAGAACCCGCTGCCGAACGATTCGACGCCGATCCGGCTCCCGGGTGCGCTGAGCTCGTGGATGCGTTCGAACAACAGATCCTGCCCCTCGGCGGGCAGATACGGCAAGAGGCCTTCGGCGGCCCACGCCGTCGGTTCCTGCGCGTCGAAGCCGGCGTCGCGCAGCGCCTTCGGCCAGTCTTGGCGGAGGTCGATGGGTACCGCGGTATAGCGAGTGGCGGGTGGATCATTCACCAACGTCTCGGCCTTGAAAGCAAGCACTTTCGGCTGGTCGATCTCGTACACCACGCTGTCGTGCGCCCACGGCAACCGCCACGCTCTGGCGTCGAGTCCCGCGGCGAGGATGACGGCCTGCACAACCCCGTTGGCACTCGCGGTGATGAAGAAGTTGTCGAACCACTTCGTCCGTGACGCCGCGTAATCCGAGATCGACCGGATTCGTTCGACCATGTGCGACGGCGGCAGCTGCCAGCCGCGGGCGGTGGCGGCGTCGATGAATCGCTGCGCATAGGTGTCGGTGAACAGGGGGCACCCGGAGTTCGCCTCCTGTGACCGCGCCCATGCGATGCCGAGCGCGGTCGCGCCGACGCCTTCGGTGATGTCCCAGCTGTCATCGTCAGTTCTCGTCATCCAACACCTCCCGGCCCACCTCCGGTTCGGCGAACTCGTACAGCTCGTCGTTTGTCAGCAGGTCGTCGCGGAGGTTCTGTTCCCGGTAGGCCAGCTGCCCAACCCGATTGGCGACCACGGGCGCGGTGATGACGGTGAACAGCCCGGTCAGGATGATCATGCCGACATCGACGTGTCCCCTCAGCCGGATCGCCGCGCCGATGAGCACCAGCAGCAAGCCAAGCACCTGTGGCTTGGACGCCGCATGCATCCGCGTCAGTGTGTCCGGGAACCGGACCACACCGATCGCCGCGGTGAGCGCGAGCGCCGAGCCGCCGAGCACGAGCACGGCGGCCACAACGTCGAAGACGCTCATGGCTGCCTCCCTACGGTGCCCGGCGTGTCGATATCGGGTACGCGGAAGCGCGCGACGCTGACTGATCCGACGAAGCTGATCAACGCCAAAGCGGTCAGCCCGTAGGTCACGGTGCTGTCCAGGCTGTAGGCCGCCCAGATGCCGATTCCGCACATCGTCACCGCGATCAGGGTGTCGACCGCCACCAGGCGATCCAGCGTGTTCGGCCCGGCCAGCAGGCGGAACATAGTGATCGCCGCCGCCGCGGTGATCATCACCGCGGCAACGATCCAGACGACAGTCATGGGCGATCGGCCTCCCCGTGAGCGGGCCGCCAGTCCTCCTGGCGTTCGAAAGTCGCGACCAGCAGACGCTCGACAACAGCGACCTGTTGGTAGAACTGGCTGACCGCGCGGTCCGAGCCGACGTCGATGACATGCATGTACAGCAGTCGGCGAGTCTGGTCGATCTCGACCACGATCGAACCCGGAATCAGATTGAAGATGTTGACCGCCAACGCCAGCACGAGGTCGCTCTTCACCGAGAGTTGGGCGCGCAGCACCGCCGACAGCGGCGGGGGTCCGGGTTTCACCGCGAGCCAGGCGACCTGGAAAGACGACAGCAGCAGGCGGTAACCAATCGCGCCGAGCAGTCGGATCAACGACAACAGGTGAACCTTGCCCTCGACGGGCACGGCGGGCAGCGGCAGCATCACGGTGATGAGGCCCGCGACCGTCAGCCCCGATGCCAGGTTGGCCGCCGAGAAGTCACCCCATAGCAGGACCCATACGAGCACAAGCCAGATCAAGACCCAGATGCGCAGGGCGACACTGCGAATGGAACCGTTCACCGCTCACCCACCACCGCGGTGATGTATTGACTGCGGTCAAGCACTTCAGCGGCAGCGCGCTCACAGTAGGAGAAGATGGGGCCGGCGAAGATGGTCAGCGCCAGGCCGACGGCGATCAATGCGCCGGTCGGCGCGACCATGCCTACGGGCATGCGGCCGACGTTGTCGCGATCGACGAACTGGATATCCTCGGGTTCGTCGATGAGCGCCGCCGGTGATGCCGCCGAAAGATGGCCCTGCGGCGCGTCCTCCCGGGTCCGCCAGAATGCCTTGGTCCACACCCGGGTGACCACGTACAGCGTCAGCAGACTGGTGAGCACGCCGCCGCCGACCAGCGTCCACGCCAGTACCGAACCAATCTGCGCGCCGGCCTCCAATAGTGCGACCTTGCCGATGAATCCGGAAAAGGGCGGTATACCACCGAGATTGAGTGCCGGGACGACGAACACGAAAGCGAGCAAGGGGCTGGCGGCAGCCAGCCCGCCCAGTCGTTGCAGCGTCGACGCGCCGGCCTGACGTTCGATCAGACCGACGACGAGGAACAGTGTCGTCTGCACCAAGATGTGGTGGGCCACGTAGTAGATCGCGCCCGACATGCCGAGCTCGTTGGACAGCGCGATGCCGAACACCATGTAGCCGATGTGACTGACCAGCGTGAAGGACAACAGTCGTTTGATGTCGTTCTGTGCGATCGCGCCGAGGATGCCGATCACCATCGTCAGTAGCGCGGCGACCAGTAGTACCGGGTCGAGACCGCCGCTGGGGAACAGGAGCGAGTGCGCCCGGATGATGGCGTAGACACCGACTTTGGTGAGCAGGCCGGCGAATACAGCAGTCACGGGCGCGGGTGCGGTCGGGTAGGAGTCGGGCAGCCACGCCGACAGCGGAAACACCGCGGCCTTGATCCCGAAGGCCACCAGGAGCACGGCGAAGATCGCCGACCGGGTCCCCGCCGACACGTCGTCGAGTCGAACCGCGATCTCGGCCATGTTCAGAGTCCCGGTGGCGGCGTACACCAAGGCGATGCCGAACAGGAAGATCAGTGACGAGATCATCGACACCATCACGTACGAAATGCCTGCGCGGACACGGTCTTTGCTCGCGCCGATGGTGAGCAGCACGAAGCTCGCCGAGAGCAGCACTTCGAACCCCACGTACAGATTGAACAGATCACCGGCCAGAAACGCGGTGCAGACGCCCGCGGACAGCACCAAGTAGGTGGGCATGAAGATCGACACGGGCTGACGTTCGTCGCCGTCGCGGACACCCTGTCCGATGGCGTAGAACACCACGGCCAACAACACGATCGACGAGACGACGAGCATCAGCGCCGACAACCGGTCCACAACGAGCGTGATGCCCAACGGGCCCATCCCGGGCACCGACTGCCCCCAGCCGCCGACGTTGAGCACAAGCGTGCCGTTCCGGTCGGCGAGGTACAGCAGCGCAGCGCAGGCGGTGACGCTGACCGAGAGCGCGGCCAGGGTGATGAGCCGCTGAAGACGAGGGCGGCGACCGGCAATGAGCGTCGCCGCCGCGCCGAGTGCCGGCACAAGGACCGGCAGCGGTATCAGTGTGCTCGCGAGATTCATGCGCTGCCCTCGTGTCCCGGCAACGCGTCCAGTTCGTCGGGCGCGTCGGTGTCGCGAGAGGGGACGGCTTGTGGGCGGTCGTCTTCCACGGCGGCGATGTCTTTCGCGGCGAACTCGGAAACCTTAGCGTCCTCCGGATCGTCGGCTACTTCCTCTTCGGTGTTGAGCCGGTAGGTCCGGTAGGCCATCGCCAGGACGAACGCCGCGATTCCCATCGTGATGACGATGGCGGTCAGAATCATCCCCTGTGCCAACGGATCTGCGGTATTGGTGTAGCCGTCGCTGGTACGACCGCGGATGGGTGGATTGCCGGACGGGCCGCCGACCACCAGGATCAGTAGGTTGATCGCGTTGCCGATCAACAACAGACCCAACAGCATTCGGGTCAGCGTGCGTTCCAGCAGCAGATAGACACCGGCGGCGGTGAGCCCGCCGAGCAGGACGAGCGGCACGAACGAGGTGGTCATCGCATGCTCACCGCCGGCGACCGGTCTCGACCCAACTCCACGTCGATGCGCGCGCCGAGGCTGCGCAGCACATCGAGGACGAGGCCGACGACGATGAGATAGACCCCGAGGTCGAAGAACAGTGCCGTGACGAACTTGACGGTGCCGAGAACCGGTAGATCGACCTCGATCAGCGCCGACGACAACGCGGGCGCACCCACCAGGACGGAGGCGAATGCGGTGCCCGCCGACAGGCACAGTCCCGCCCCCAGGATCTTGCCGGCGTCCAGTGGCAGCGTCTCGCCCAGTTCATAGCGTCCACCGGCGAGGTATCGCAGCACCAGCGCCAGACCAGCGGTCAAGCCGCCGGCGAACCCGCCGCCCGGCGTGTTGTGCCCCGCGAAGAAGAAGTACGCAGACAGCACCATGATCAGCGGGAAGATGACTCGGGTCGCGACTTCAAGGATCAGCGAGCGGTGCCTCGGGTCACGCAGTTCACTGCCTCGCAGCCAAGTGATGTCTCCTACGGCGGGGGTGGTCGGGAGCACGGGAAGCTGCCCGATGTCGGGCTGGCCGGCATCGGCGACCCGCGGCGGAGCCCCGAACCGCTGATGCCGGAACACCATTGACGCGACCCCGGTCGCCGCGACGAGCAACACCATGATCTCGCCCATCGTGTCCCACGCGCGGATGTCGACCAGCAGCACGTTCACTGCGTTGGCGCCGTGGCCGCGGTAGTAGGCCGCATCAGGGATGAGCGAAGCGATCGGAATGCCCGTGCGCGCGGCCATCGCGTAGGTCGCCAGCATGGTGACTGTGGCGCCGACCGCGACCGCCAGAGCTGCTCGTGGCCACCGGTTGCGTCTGATGTGGATGCGGTCGGCCTCGGCGGGCAGCGATCGCAGCACCAGCACGAACACCACAAGCGTCAACGTCTCCACGAGGAACTGGGTCAGCGCGAGATCGGGTGCGCCGTGCAACGCGAAGATCGCCCCACACCCGTAACCGGTCACACCGACCAGCAGCACCGCGGCGAGGCGGTTACGCATCACCATCGCGCCAAGCGCGGCGCTGAGGATGATCAGGCCGATCACGACCTGTAGCGGTGAGCCCCACAGCGCGAAATTCGGGCGGTCGCGCGCACCCAGAGCCAAGGCGATCGTCGGGACCAGAACCAACGTCGAAAGGATCGCCGACTGGGTGGCGGGAATCGAACCGCGCTGGGTGACCGCGGTGAGTTCCACCGACCATCGGTCCAAGCCGCGTACCAGTGCATCGTAGATGTTGTCGGCGTTGCCCAGCGGTTCACGCACGGTGCGCAGGCGGCGCAGGCGGGACCGGCTGAAGAACGCCGCGGTGCCGACCGCAAGGACGAGAACCGACAACAGCAGCGGCAGCCCGAGACCGTGCCACAACGCGAGGTCATAGTCCGCCCCACCGGGGACCGTGTCCGCATAGCTGTCGAGCACGGTGTCCAGCTGCTTCGGCCAGAGCCCGAAGAGCAGGCCTGCCCCGGCAAGCAGCGCGGGTGGGAACATGAAAGTGATTTCGGGACGGTGCATTTCGGCGACGCGGGTACTGGGCTCCGTACGTCCCTTGCGGCCGAATGCGCCGAACAGGAAACGCAGACTGTAGATCGTGGTGAACACCGAGCCGAGCACGATGCCCGCGAGGACGAACGGTGCGGACGACCCGAGCACCGGGCTGTGCAGGACGGTTTCGAGATCAGCTTCCTTAGCGACGAAGCCGAGGAACGGTGGTAGCGCCGCCATACTCGCCGTGGCGCCGATGGCGATGACGAGCAGACTTCTGCTGCGTGCGCCGAGCCACGCCAGCCTCCGGACGTCGCGGGTGCCGGTGGCGTGATCGATGACGCCGACGACCATGAACAACGACGCCTTGAACATCGCGTGTGCGCAGAGCATGGCCATCCCCGCCAGCATCATGTCGCTGCCGCCCGAACCCACCATGACGGTGATCAGCCCGAGCTGGCTGACCGTGCCGAACGCGAGGATCAGCTTGAGGTCGTACTCGCGACACGCCCGCCATCCGGCGAGCAGCATCGTCAGGATGCCGAGCGTGAGCACAATGGGACGCCACGGTGGCGCATCCGCGAAGCCGGGTGTCATCCGGGCCAGCAGATAGACGCCGGCCTTGACCATCGCCGCGGCGTGCAGATACGCACTGACCGGTGTGGGGGCGGCCATCGCGCCGGGCAACCAGAAGTGCATGGGCACGATCGCCGATTTGGACAGCGCGCCGACGAGAACGAGCACGACCGCGACGGAGGCTGCGACGCCGGTCGGCGGCGACGCGATCAGCTCGGAAAGCAGGTAGGTGCCCGCCATGTTCCCGAGCACGATGATGCCGACGAGCATCGCCAGCCCGCCGAACGTCGTGACCAGCAGCGCCTGGGTGGCCGCGCGCCGGCTGGTGGCACGTTCGGCGTAATGCCCGACCAGCAGGAACGACAACACGGTCGTCAGCTCCCAGAACACGTAGAGGAGAAGCATGTTGTCGCTGGTGACGAGGCCGAACATGGCACCGGAGAACGCGACGAGCTCAGCGGCGAAACTGGGCAGCCGCTTCTCGGTGTGCCCGTCGTGATGCTGGAAGTAATCCGCGCAGTAGAAAAGGACGAGGGCGCCGATGGCCAGCACCAACACGCTCATGATCGCGGCGAGCGAATCGAACCGGAGCGCGATGTTCATCGAGAGTTCCGGGACCCACGGCACGTCGACGGTCACCGCTCTACCCGGCGAAGGCCAGTTGAGCACGACCCAGACCAGTGAGCCCAGGGGCACCAGTGCAAGCGGATAGAACGCCATCCGCCCCCACCGGTACACGAGTAGGGGGGCCACCGCGGTAGCGACCGCGTGGGCGATGAGGATAGCGAGCAAGGGCACTCCGGATAGCGGGGTGTCAGCCAGTTGAAAGGCTCGGGCTTAACGCCAGTCTACGTGGGCCGATGGGACTACGATCCGGCCTGATGGACACAGCGGATGTCGTCGTGGTCGGCGCAGGGCCCACCGGCCTGATGCTGGCCTGCGAGCTCGCGCTCGGCGGGGTGTCGGTCCTCCTCCTCGAAGAACGCGCCTCGACACCCAACATCACCAGGGCTTTCGCGGTACACGCCCGCACTCTGGAACTGCTCGACGCGCGCGGGATGGCGCAGGACTTGTTCCCTCGCGGTGTGCCGGTGTACGAGCTCGCGCCTCCCGGCGGATCGACCATCGATCTGCGGGATCTGCCGGGCAGGTACGCGATGCTGCTGATCGTTCCGCAGAGCGGTACCGAGCAGGTTCTGGAAGCGCGCGCCGACGAACTCGGCGTGCCGATTGCCCGGGGCACCGAAGTGGTCGGCCTGGCCCAGGACGCCGACGGCGTCACGGTCGAGTGCTCGGGTGGCGACACCATTCGCGCGAAGTACGTGGTGGGGTGCGACGGCGCCCACAGCACGATCCGGAGCGTGGTCGGCATCGACTTCGTCGGAAAGCAGTACGAGACGCACATTCTGCTGGCCGACGTGGCGTTGTCGCGCGCACCGTCGGACACCCTGACCGGCGTCACCAACGAACGCGGCGTCGTGTTGATGATCCCGTTCGGCGACGGGTGGTTCCGCGCGATCGCGTGGGACCGGTTGCGCGAGCAGGCGCCGCTGTCCGAGCCCGTGACGCTCGACGAGATCCGCCAGTCGTTCATGCGCGTCGCCGGCGAGGACTTCGGCATGACCGAGATGAGGTGGAGTTCGCGGTTCCTGTCGGAACGCCGACAGGCGCGCCATTACCGGTCGGGCCGGGTGTTCCTTGCCGGCGATGCCGCGCACGTGCATTCCCCGCTCGGCGGGCAGGGCATGAACACCGGTATCGGGGATGCGATGAACCTCGGTTGGAAACTCGCCGCGGCGGTCAACGGATCGGCGCCGCCGGGGTTGTTGGACAGTTACGAGGCGGAGCGCCATCCGGTCGGCGCCATGGTGTTACGGACGACAGACGCGTTCAACCAGGTGGTGCTCGGACGGTCCCGGCTGCAACGCATTGCCCGCACCATCGTCATCGGCACGCTGACCCGGGTCCCCAAGACCAGGCGACTGATGCGCGAATTCCTCAGCGGCATCGGAATCGCGTACGCCCACGGCCGTGGTGACAATCCGTTGGTGGGTCATCGGATGCCGGACGTCGAATGCAATGGCCGGCGCGTGTATGACCTGCTGCGGGCCGGGAAGTTCGTATTGCTCACCGCATCGCCGGTCGACACCGGTCGATCCGACATCGTGCACGCCGTCGGCACGCATCCGGAGCTGCCGGACGCCGTTCTGGTCCGGCCCGACAGCTATGTGGCGTGGGCCGCCGACCACGTGCCGAGTACCGCCGAACTCGCTGCGGCGCTGAGCAACTGGACGCTCGTCAAGCCGGCTTGATCGAACTGTGAATAGGCACCGCGTGGCCGATGACTCCGATGCCCGCGCCGAGGATCGGCCAGATGGGCCAGAAGTACCAGGCGCCGGCGGTGAGCCCGACGACCAGCCACACCGTCAGCACGATGAGGACCATCGCGAAGTAACCCGCGAGATGGATCTGCACGCCGCGCCGCGCCGCGCGCCGACGAGCCTGCACACGCGCCGGGTCGTTGCGCCGGATCCGATCCAGCGGCAGGTCGGCCACGAGTTCGTGTAGTTCGGCGGTGGTGTGGGCGGCGAAGGTGGCCTGTAACCGGGTCTCGTACTCGTCCAGGGTGAAATAGCCCTGAGCCAGCGCCTGGCCGAGCTGGTGCGCGGTCCGCTCCCGTTCGCGATCACCGGCTCGAACCGTCATCGACGTGGTCATTCGCCCTCCCGAAGCTCAATCTTGACAGTGACTAGTTATGGAGACGACTATGCACCCTTGAACTAGTCACTGTCAAGATGAAATCCTGCCGGTCAATGTCCCACGCGGGCCATAGCGTGCGCTCACTATGGATGCCTCACTCCAACCTGTGAAAAGAGGCGGCGATGGCTGTCGACGAAGCGAAACTCAACGAATTCCTCGGCAAGGCGGTGGGTGATCTCGGCGCTGCGATGAGTGCGGCTCTTATCCTCGTCGGTGACCGACTCGGGTTGTATCGCGAACTGGCGAAAGGCGCCATGACATCGACCCAGTTGGCGCAGCGCACGGGAACCGACGAGCGATACATCCGCGAATGGCTCGGCAATCAAGGTGCAGGCGGATATGTGGAATACGACCCCGCATCCGACGAGTGGTCTTTGAGTCCAGAGCAGGCGCAGTGTCTGACCGATCCAGCCGGGCCGGTCGACATGCCCGGCGCGTACGCCATCGTCGAGGCCACCTTCCATGCACTTGAGCGCACGCTCGAGAACTTCAAGTCCGGCCATGGCATGGAGTGGGGCGACCATCACCCCTGCCTGTTCGAGGGAACCGAACGCTTCTTTCGTGCGGGTTACAACTCGAACCTGATCGGCTCGTGGTTACCGGCGCTCGATGGCGTCGTCGAGAAACTCCACAGCGGGGCCAAGGTCGCCGATGTCGGCTGCGGATACGGCGCAAGCACCATCCTGATGGCGAAGTCCTTCCCCGAATCGGAGTTCGTCGGCTACGACTATCACGACGAGTCGATCACGGCTGCCACCGAGAAAGCGGCTGCCGCGGGCGTTGCAAATGCGCGATTCGAAGTCGCTGATGCAGTCGGATACCAGGACAAGGGCTTTGACCTCGTCGCGTTTTTCGACTGCCTACACGACATGGCCGACCCGGTCGGTGTTGCGAGGCACGCGCGTGAGGCGATCAGTGACGACGGCACCGTGATGCTCGTTGAGCCGTTCGCCAATGACCGGGTGGCCGACAACCTGAATCCGGTGGGGCGCGTGATGTACGGCGCGTCCACTCAGATCTGCGTGCCGGTGTCCCTTGCGCGGAAAGGCCCCGCCCTCGGCGCGCAAGCCGGTGAAGCGCGGCTGCGCGAGGTCGTGGTCGACGGTGGCGGGTTCACCCGATTCCGGCGGGCTACCGAGACTCCGTTCAACCTCGTGCTCGAGGCCCGGCCATGATCGCCGGACGATTTATCGCGCCGCGGAGAACGCCCTCAGCGATTCGACCTGCACGGGATCGAGCGACGGCCGTACGGTTTCGCGGGCCTTGGCGACGTCTTCAGCGGTGACGGCGGCCGCGTCGATGGAGCGCCGCATCGCGGTGAGCGCGGA
>Ga0075370_10000411_pt1 | contig 15839 bp, 11 predicted proteins | sample EndMethybrTD3035_FD_71398 | JGI IMG/M metagenome (GOLD analysis project Ga0075370, IMG submission 71398) | Populus endosphere microbial communities from Tennessee, USA - Endosphere MetaG P. TD hybrid TD303-5 | ecosystem: Host-associated > Plants > Roots > Endosphere | place: USA: Tennessee... | reverse complement strand
GGAGGGATCTGGCGAAGCAGGGGCTGGCGCCCCGGGCGCGACGCGGCCCGTCGAGAACGATGACATTGCAAGCTTTCCGTTCGAACGAAGACATGCCACGCCGCAAAGGGGCGTGGAACGGCATCCGGGGGAAGGCTTACATGCGCATGGGCTCGTGCTCGGGGCAGTGAAGGGGCGCGATCTTAGCGAGCGGGTCTTGCTGCGTCAACGCGGTGTGATCATGGGGCGGCGAGGAGGTGCGTGGTGGAGATGGGAAGCTATCGGCGCGCGACATCGGCGGACCCTGTGACGACAGCTGCGAGCTGGTCTGGTCTTGCATTCGCCAGTCGCCGTCAGGCGCGCGGGGCGGGTGGGCCGTCAATTTCAGACTGAGAGCCGTCGTTCACGATTGAACCGCCCAATGGCCGGTCTTCTTGAAAGCGGTCGCCGAGCGACCTCGCGGACGTCCTCGTCAGCTTGGGCACTTGCCGGTGGGCTGGTATCGACCCCGCTGCTGGCCTTCGCCGACCACGAACTCCAAGATAAGACTGAGGGCTGATCACGCCCGGGTCGGTAAACTACCAAGCGTTTTGCTTCCGGGGCCGTCGTTAGTCGGTCGACGGCACGATGACAGGTGTTCCGATCCCGATCCGATTGCGCAACCGGATCGCCAGAGCGCGCGTATTCGCTGCTCGGCAGTTTGAAAAATTCGTCCAATTCTTGACGACAGTTCGTGCGAGGTCTCGTCTTGCGCGAAGCGGTCCGATTGAAGTCCTAGTCGACACCGCAACTCTCGCATCGGCCGTGGCCCATGAGACGGCCTGGATCTCGACAGGTCTCGCGCCCTGGGGAGCGGTTCACGTGGATACGGGCTACATGGCTCGGGTTCCCGTCAAACGAAGACCTGGGAAAGGGGCCAAAGACGATGAGGTTCGGGACTTTCGGGACATAAGCTACCTGACCGGTATCGCGTACCTCGCTCGTCGCGGCTTGATTCGACTGCGTTCGTCCGGCGAACTACTGACAGAGCAATGGCAGCAGCCGGTCGGTAGGCTTAGAGGAAACTCAATCTACTCGCGAAGCTTGTTCGATGGAATCAAGATTGAGCCAATTGACGGAATGCCGGACGCGGTGATCGGACCGTCTTGGATGGGATTTCCGTCACTCAAGGAACAGCAGCAAAGGCGCCTTGACAAGGCGAAGGCGAGTGACAAGCTCTATGAGGAAATCTTGAAGCGTCTGGGTCCGAAGAGCAGCCAGGATGCGTGGCATGTCCGCACGGCAGAGGTGCACCGCATGTACTGCTTACTCACCACAGATTACAAGCTGATGAGGACGCTCGACGCGCAGAGCAAGCTGGAGCCGATCAAGTCGTTGCAAACCAAGGTGCTGAGCCCAACGCACCTTGGAAAAGTGCTCGGCCTTTGGCCTCTGAATCCGAAGTACGCCAGCCACGAGGGCGATCGGGTGCCGGTTCGCGCCGATAAGAGCTTGCCCGGAAACAAGCGTCGGAGCCGTACGCAGAAGAAGCGCTGACTCCAGAGACACCGGACCGCGGAAATGCTTTCAAGACTGAAAGCGGCGCCTTCGGCGCAGGCCAGGGGGACGACCGCTCTGACCGAAAGCCGGTCTGCGCTGGATAACATCGACAATGTGAGCATCGAACTACAGTCGTTTGAACGTGGCTAGCCAATCCAAGTTCGTGGTCCTCACGCCAGAACTCTGGGTGCTGGGGGAGTCGATCACTGGCGCACGGCGGGAGGCACTTGAGCGTCCGCCAACCTTTGAAGCGATCATTGCTGGCCTTGTTGCGAGCGCGCGTATAGATCGGTGTGGAAAGAGGCCGCCTAACAGGCCACGGGGATCGCTAGATAGACGGATTGCAATCGAGCTTTCCTTCTCGAATAATTGGGTGGACCTCTTCCACAGCTCAGCCTCAGGCGTACGCGCACAGTGCCTGCATAGCGTAGAGCTAGGAGACCGTGCTCTGGACGAGGCACGCGACGCGCTTCGAGCACGCGCGATCGAACTACTTGACGAACGGAAGATGGTGAACGCGCTTCGTGAGTTCGCGCGCATGTCGCTAGAGGAACAATCGACGAAGGTCTGGATTCATCAGGGCCTGTGGGTACGTCGCGCTCGCGCCGATGTTCGAGAACTGCGTATTCGCGAATGGGAGAACTGTGTTCCCGCCGACAGCAGAGAGGCTAAGTTGCTTCGCTATGGCAGCAAGGCGCCGCAACACCCCGCGCGAATCGACGTACTCGGCGGCCTCTTCGACGTTCAGAGCAAGGCGATACCGGGAAAACGGCTCGGCCAGCGCGCAGCGCAGGTCAATCGATTTGGATTCACCTAGGTCGACAGGGCCGAGATCCGGATCACTTGGTTTGCATGCCGCACGGCGCAGCCGCACGAACTGCGACGCATGAGGAGTCGGCCGTCGCGTCAAACCGGTTGAACTGCGTTGCGGTCAGCTATTGCTCAGAGGCCTGAGTTCCAGGACTGCCTGGCTCGGTTTGTGGCAACCTCCGCCTCTATAGTGAGCTCCACCTTATCCGGCAACGCCAAACACGCGCCAATGTACGACCTCCACCGCCTCGGATGGCATAGCTTCCAGCAGCTGTGCCTGACGATTGCCCGTGAAGTCCTCGGACAGACGGTTCAATCCTTCCTGGACTCGAACGATGGTGGTCGCGACGGCGCCTTCTCTGGCACATGGACACCCACGCAGGGAGACGCATTCAGCGGCAGGTTTGTCATCCAGTGCAAGTTCACAAGCAAGGCCGATGCGCTGCTTTCCAAGGAAGACATTGCCGACGAGCTAGCGAAAGTGCGCAAGCTCGTTGCTGCCGGACTTTGCGATGTTTACGTCCTGATGACCAACGCGGGGGTCTCTGGAAATCGGGACACCCAAATCCAGGACCAACTCCTTGCCGTAGGGGTCGAGCACGTCTTGGTGTTCGGTCCGACCTGGATCGAGGATCAGATCAGGCAAAACACGCGTCTGCGGATGCTGGTTCCTCGCATCTATGGGCTCGGGGACTTGAGTCAAATTCTTGATGAGCGAGCATACGCACAGGCCCGCGCCGTACTGGAGTCCCTGCGCGAGGATCTGGCCAAGGTCGTGATGACGAGCTCCTATCGCAAGGCTGTGGACGCCCTTGATCACCACGGCTTTGTCTTGCTGATCGGAGAACCAGCAGCAGGAAAGACGACGATCGCATCGATGCTTGCGATGGCCTCCGCTGACAAGTGGAAGTCCTCGGTTTTGAAGCTAGACGACCCGGCAAAGGTGGTGGAGCACTGGAACGTCGATGAACCTTCCCAGTTCTTCTGGATCGACGACGCGTTCGGCGTTACCCAGTACGAGTCAGTACTGGTGCACGGGTGGAATCACAGCTTGCTGCAAGTGAAGTCGATGCTGCGCAAAGGCGTCAAGATCGTGATGACCTCGCGCGACTACATCTACAACCGGGCACGGCAGGACCTGAAGGAGAGCGCATTTCCACTTCTGAGCGAGAGTCAAGTTGTGATCGATGTCCACGATCTCACGCTGCTGGAGCGGCAACAGATTCTCTACAACCATCTAAAACTCGGCAAGCAACCGGCGGAATTTCTTGTCCAGATCAAGCCGCACTTAGGGCAGGTTGCGACGCATGCGCGATTCATACCGGAGACCGCTCGGCGTATCTCTGATCCGCTGTTTACCAGAGACTTGTTCTTGAGCGAGTGGCACTTGAAAGAGTTTGTCGAGAAGCGCGAGCAGCTCCTTCTCGAAGTGATCCAGGGCCTGGATGCGAACAGCAAGGCTGCGCTCGGCCTAATCTACATGCGAAAGGATCACGTTGAAAGTCCGGTGAACTTGCTCCCGAGCGAGAATCCAGCGCTTGAGCGGCTTGGTAGCAATCTCGGCGACTGCATCCGCGCGCTCGATGCCCTAAAGGGTAGTCTGGTCACGCTTGTGCAATTCGAGAATCAGCCCGTTTGGCGTTTCAAGCACCCGACTGTCGGCGACGCCTACGCCGCAACACTTGCCTTCACGCCAGAGTTGCTGGAGATCTTCCTAACTGGCAGTACCGTTGAAAGTTTGACTGCACAAATAACGTGCGGCAATGTTGGCATAGAGAACGCGGTAATCGTTCCCAAGGCTCTGTTTTCGATGATGGTCGATCGGCTGGGCGGATTCACGTCAAGCGACAAATACAAATCCGAATGGAACTCGGAATGGGACGCAAGATGGACGCTACGAAATTTTCTTGCCAGGCGCTGCTCAAGGGATTTTCTCGAGCTCTATCTGAAGCGGGATCCGAAGCTATTGGCCGCCGTATCCCAACCGGGTACGCGTCTTAGCGTAGTTCCGGAGGTGGATCTGGCGATACGGCTTCATGATTTTGGTCTGTTGCCGGAAGAGAATCGCAAGAAGTTTGTCGCGACGGTCAGCGGCTATGCCACTGAGGGCAGGGATCAGTATGCCTTGATCGACGAGGGGGTGCAGCGGGTGTTCACGCGCAATGAGTTCGAGGAACTTAAGACGACGGCGCGAACAAAGCTACTGCAGAGATTGCCCTACATACGCAAGGAGCTTCAGGAGGACTACAGCTCGAGTGACTCACCCGATGAGCACATGCAAAGTCATCTCGAGGACCTGCGCTGGCTCAAGCGAGCGTTCGGGGGTGACACGGGCGCCACGAGGATCATCGTCCGGGAGATGAAGCGCACCAACGAGTGGGTTGCAGCGACGGATGACCCGGAACCAAGTGTCGAGCCGCGGGTGCTTGGAACGGCGGAGGCGACTGAGGAAGCACACGGCACGCGGACCATCTTTGACGACATCGACGCCTGAGGGGTAGGGTCTCCCAGACGCCGGGGCATCGTCACGGACCGGCGGTAGGCTTCAGACTGCCTCCAGCCACTCGCAGGCGGCACGGTCAATGACTGTTTGGCTGACAGGGGACGATAGGGCTTCGGTCACGCGGTGCCTCGGGCGGCGAACCGGGCGAGGACGATCGTCAGCGCGATCTCAGGGCCTAACGCCTCGGACTGATCGCCAAAGCTATCTACGCCGCCTTCGGGTGGTACTTGTTGCCGCGGTTATTGAACGCGGGCATCGTGCCCTCCAGCACATCCACGACGTGGCCGTTGATGGCCGGATTCTCGATCGCACCCGAGAGGTACGAGATTTTCGACCCGTTCTTGCGATCAAACGTGGACCAGATCAACTGCTCGGCATCGCAAACGACCGCAAGATTCGGGTTGTGCGTCACCATGATGATCTGGCGGAACTTCTTGGCCTTGGTCAGGACAGGGACGAGCAGGTTATAGACCGTCTCGTTGTCGAGATTCTCTTCGGGCTGATCGAGAATGATTGGGTTGCGCCCCTTATCGACGAGCAGATAGAAAATAAGGAGTAATGCGCCGCGCTGTCCAGGGGATAGCTGCTCAATTCGAGTTTCCTGAAACAACAAGGAGTATCGAGGCTCTAAAAATGGAAGCCCGAAGAGTAAGTCGTAGACGTCGACTGCCGCCTTGTCCTTCTTCAAAATCGGTGCAACGCCGATTGTTGATTTGCCCGCGGCATTCGCAGCCTCCCGGATTTTCTTGTGGAGGGCGTCCACGAATCCCAAGATGCCGTCACGGCTCCCAAATTCAAATTTGTCAGCAAGACCGCGGATGAGGTTCAGACCTTCATCCACGCCGCGAAGTTCGCCGTGGGTCTGCTTGATGAGATCGAACAAGGCCCCCGCGATGGCATCAGCGGATCCATTCAACGACGCCTGAAACTGAAGCTTGTATTCCTCGCGGATGAGCTCGTCGCCCTGGATGAGATCCTGCACCGGTTTGAAGAGAATCTCCCGCGCTTTGCGCTGTGATTCCAGCACGTCGAAGATGTCACCGGTCAGCTTCGCACGCGCTTCTTCGTGTCCAGCCAGCTGGTTTGGCAATTCGTCGAGCTGCTTGAGTCTTTCCATCAGTCCGAGCTGCGCCTCAGGCGTTTCAGCTGTACCCGTCAGCTCAGAGAGTTTCTGGTTCCATGTCTCAAGCGCCGCGAGTTCCTGCTGATGCTGAAGTTGCGGTCCATTGAGCTTCGCATTCAGGGGCGGTCGTTCATCCTCCAGCTTGATCTTTTGTGCGGCGGCGGCATCGCTGTTCGCCTGTAGGGCCTTCTGCAGGTCCGGAATCGCATTGGCGATTGCCTGCAGAGCGTCATCCTTACTCGTGAACGCGACGACGGCATCGGCTGAAAGTCCCAGCAGCGCCAGATCCTTTTCTGTGTCGACCAGGAATTGCGCGTGTGCGCGCGTGAGCACCTTGACGCGCTCCCGGACGTTTTGGACGGCCTTGAGCTTCCCCGCGAGGGCGAGGCTGGTCGCTGCATCTGTTGCTGCATTCGTTTCGAGCGTCTTCAGTTCAGCCGCTATCTGTCCAAGGCGTGTGGTCGCCGCCTGCTGGTCCGGTGTCAGCGCGTCAGCTGGCTTGGGGCCAACTGTCGGCTTGATCTTGTTGTGCTCGTCGATCTGGTGATTCTTGGCCGCAAGAAGCTCTTGCACCGAGCTCTTGACGTTGGGCTGAAGTTGCTCTTCGATGACAGCGATCTCGCTATTGATGCGATGCAAGTCCTTCCGGAAGTCGTTTAGCTGAATGCGAAAGCCGTCCTCTTGCTGCTCGATCAGCTGGTCGAAGTTGTGCGCGCCAAGGCGAATCTGCTCGCTGGTGTGCGAGAAGATGACAGAGCGCAACTCTTGCTCAAAAGCATTGGAGCTTCCCGTGATGTGCGCGTTGCACAAGGCCTCGAAATGGTTCTGCGGGATGTAGCGCACCATCTCGACCTTGTCGGGTGCGGGGTCGTCGGATAGGACCCTGGACTCGCTCTTGCCATCAACCCATGTCAGCTTGCCGGTGAAGTTCTTCGCCGGCTCACCGTTCTTACCGAGGAAGCGCTCCTTCTTCAGGAATGAGAAGTGCTGCTTCTGCCGGGAATTGCCGAGGAGCGCAATCACGTCGGCTAGGGCGCTCTTGCCGCTGCCCTTGTTACCGATGATCGCGACCAGGTCGCAATTGAGGGGGATCTTTGTGCCATGGAGCCAAGTCCCCTGCGCGCCCGCAACGTGCTTATTGATCTCGACGCGGTCGATATAGAAGGGCTTGTTGCTCTCGATCTCGACGTGTTTCGGCGGGCGATCGCCGATGAACGATCGCTTCGCCGGCTCCATGATGGCCTGCTGCAGCCCGAGGAACGTCGGGTCCGCCTTGATCCATGTGATCTTTCTGGATGGAAAGTCACCATAGCCGCGTTTGTCGTTGTCACCTTTGACTCCGACGAAACAATGGGCGTCGCTGCCCGAGACGACGAGACGAGGAACATTGCCAAGTCGCTCCTGAAACTTCTTCAGGAAGTCCTTGTTCTTCTCGGTCGGCTCGTTGATCAAGCAGTCGCGCAGTTCCAGGTTGCGCGATTCGAAGATCGGGGATGACTTGAATAGCGAAATGAAGAACGCGTAGTGCTCTTGCCACTTCACTTCCTTGAGACCGTCACTGGTATCAAACGGCATGAAGCCAATCGCGAGACCGTCCTTGACGTGCGCAATTGCCGCCTTGTAGCTGTCAGCAGTCAACTCGGCCAGCGAACACCCTGCGTGAAGCGCGTTGGCTTCGTCAGTCATGTCGGCTTTCTTGAAGCCTTTGTGATTCAGGTTGTCCTCGGCCGTCGTCCGCGCCAGTTCAATCAGCCCGGCGTTCGAGAGAGCGCTGCCGGTCTCCGCGATGCGCAGCATTGACTTGAAGTCGTGAAGCGTTTGATCCGGGGTGTGATCGGAGAACAGGACGTGTGCGTTGAGACGTTTTCCGGGTGTGTTCATGGGCGCCATGAGGCGGAGCTCGATACCGGGGAATACGGTCTTGGTGAGCTTTGGCGCGCCGTCTTCCTTCAGCCGGTGTTGAAGTGCGAACCAGCCGTGGAAAGTCCAGTAGTCCATCAACGCGAACGCCGCAGGCGGGGCGGCGTTGAGGGCCCCGATCATCTGGTCGACGAGACCGCGGTTGTGCGCAGAGTTCGGGTCAGCGTCGAACTTTTCGCCTTTCCAGTAGAAGGACGCCGGTGTGTGGACGTGCAGGTCCCACTGCCTCCATTCCGAGCCACGCTCGAACGCGTCTGACATTGGCATAGCATCGCCTCCTGGCCGATCTTGTTGTTGCTAACTGCACTCGCGATTGCGGCTGCAGGATCCGCAGTATCCCGCAGCACACAGTCGCTGTTCTCGCGACCGAGATCCCATGGTTGGGGCTACTCCTCTAAGGCGATGAGACAGAGTGCCTCGATGTGCGCAGCTTACGGAGTCCCTCTCAGGCGAAAGCACCGGATATCTTGCGGCAGTCGACCGGATTTGCGCTAACTCTGGCTCGTGATCCGAACGAGAGTTCTCGCGCCAGCGCAATCATCGAGTCGACGTTAGACGCTATTCGTCAATGACTGAAGTTTGATCGGCGGCGCACTTCATGCTCTGTTCGTCACCCGACAGCAAGCGCTGCATCTGAGACTTCGCGCGGTTGGTTCGGCCCGCAGTCGGGAATGCGGCGCGAAGCCGTCATCCGACCGACTTGGACCAAAGGCAGCAACCGCTGCAAAGCCGCTGGCCGACATGCGAGTCAGGTCCGCCGACCGACCGCGTGTCAGGGTCTGGCTTGATAGGTGTCCGGCAAGTGCCTTCGGAATAGGCGATCCAACCTCGCGGCCCACGGCGAACAGATTGACCGTAGTGCGACGGTCATTCGGGTTGCGTCGGGGCCGCATGGTCCGTGCTTGCCACCCATGCGGCCCAAAATGAAAGGGCCCGCTCACCGGCGGGCCCTTATGTGTAGTGGTGGAGAGGAGGAGGATCTCTAGCTCCACGGCTAAGTCACTGATTTTATTGAGTCTGATCAGACTCTTCTGTAGCACCTCTTTGTCACGCGAGTGAATTTCCCCTTTGGGGGGCGAAGCAAATCTATGGCACTGAAGGGGCCGCAGTGCGTGCCGCCAATGCGCCAGCATTCAACGTGGCCGGCGCGCTTCCGAGCCAGGTGTCAACCTCCGCGACGCAGAGGCATTCGTCGTTCCCGCTTTGCTGGGTAGCCCCTTGCTGCGCAACGCCGGCCAAGCGGAACTGTGTATTCACAAACGGACCCCCACTGTTTCCTTGGCGAATGCTTGTCGAGATTTCGAGTCTGCCTAAGCCTGATCGCATGTATCGACTTTGCACTGCTGCAGACACCTGGTTCGCAATGCGACCTGGAGACCAGTTTGGGTATCCGATCAGGATGCCTTGCTCATGCCTGCTTATGGGCGCCTCGAGGCCGCCAAAGTGTCGATGTGCGAACGGGCCGGCGGTGATTGCGAGAACTGCCAAGTCCCTATTCGCATCGCGACGAGAAACTGTAACGGGCCAGCTAGCGCCCGTCGTCGGATTGATCGCGCGCAACACCACCCCAGTCACGTCTGGTGATTGGCAGCTTACTGTCGTCGGCACGCCTTGATAGACGCCGGTCCAGTTCAGAACGTGGTCGCAAGTAATGAGCTGATCCGACCTCTTGTATGCGAACGCCGTACCTTGACCGCCGACCATTTCTGAAATCGTGGCGCCCGCCGGAAGGTAGTCGCCTGACCATTCGAGGACAAAGGTCGCGTGCTCGGCATCGCTAGCGTCGCGAACGATCTGTGCCACAGGCAGCGAGGAACTCCTAAAGGATGGATCCGACGCGCGTTCTCGAACGCACAACGCGTTGTACTTCTCAGCCAGCCGTGTGTAGATCGAGTCCTCTTTGCCGCGAACCATTCGAACATAGAGAAGCTTTCCCCACACGACATTCTTCAGTTGCGGAGTTACTCCTCCTCGAGTCTGCCGGCGCCACTGCCTTTCGTCATAGGGCTTCGCTCGACCTAACGCTACTAGCTGCTCCCATCGAGTCTGCGCCGAGGGGTATCCGTAGCGCTCCCACGCATTCAACCCACCTCGCACGCGATCAATGAAGGCACGTTTCACGTTGGAGAACTCGTTGATCGTGATCCCGGTGACTTCCATTCGGTGATGGCGCGTGGACATACGTGTCTTCGCCACGTTGACTCGGAAGTGGTGTTGATCTTGGATGATGGAAAGCAGCTCCTGACCAAGGGTCACAGTTCCGGAATCAAAGGTGCAAATGTTGGATGGAAGATTTTTGGCGTCTCGGACAGAGAAGGAGAACGTCATATCGTCGGCGTATCGCGTGTACGTCGACCTATGCCGACGAGCCAGCGCCATAAGATCCCGGTCGAGACTGCGGCACACGAGGTTTGAGAGGAGCGGCGAAGTCGGTGCACCTTGAGGCAAGGCTCCCGAGTAAGTGCAGATGTGTGCTACGAGTGTGGCGACCTCATGTGAGCAGTCAAACGGCTTTTGTCGCAACACACCGCGAACTCTGTAAAACGAGATGGACGGAAAAAAGTCTTCAAGATCAAGATTGAGCAAGTGGAATGGGCGGACTGTGACGTGTCTTTCCGCGTTCGAAACGATGCTTCGATCCTTCACAAACCCGTGAACGCATGGCTTCGGCGCGCTAGCGCGCGCACTGATGAATGCCAGGACACTGGCCTGAAGAGTCTTAAGCCTTTGGCGTGGTTCGAGGATTACGCGAGGCGACCCATTGCGCTTCGTGATGACGAATGCGCGGTAGCGTGGCTGCGGGTAGAGAACGCTTTTGACCGCCGCGTACGGGGCTCCCAGGACGTGACGCGAGAAGTAGTCAACGTCGATTCGAAGAAGTAGTTCGTGAAGGTCCAGCGCGGGTGGAGTCGTGGCCATGGCAGGTAGGTGTCACCTCGGCATCTTTCACCTGTACCAGCGAGGCGGCCATGCAGATGGAACAGCTAAGCTGCGAGGCGCGGGGTTGCGATGCTGCAATGTCCACGTTAACGTAGACAAGATTAAGTCCACGCCGAGGTGACCGCAGGAGTGTACTCAGCTTCAGAGACGGTTGCCCAACGATTGGGAGCCGTTCCTGATCTCGTCGGCGCCTCAATGCGCCAATCTACGCAGCGCGCGCACCAGTGATTCCTACCCATCGCACGGAGGCGCAAGGCCTAGGCGCGGACGCTCAAAGTTTGCTCCCATTCGACAAGTGGTCAGGATTGGGTGCCGGACAGAAAGCCAGGGTCGTCGCAAGGTGAAAACAACCACTACTACGTGTCCCGGGGAATGCGTCAATCAGCAGATTGCGCATGTTCACGTCGCCAGCAAAGACCGTCATCCAAATGCTGAAGAAGCCAGCTGCCTTTGCTGTGCGTATCGCCCCATTCCGAACCGCGAGATTGCCGGGGTTTGCACTCACGTCGCTTCGTGCCTCCAATGCGAGACCCCAAGCTTCCATCCTTTGCGCCACTCTGTCCAAAGCAACCTGCTTGCCATTCTCGTCGAGCGCAACGAGGATTGGCTTGTCCAGCCCGACCAAAGAAAGGAGCCTCACGGCCTGGTCACGCTGACCTGGTGTCAAATGGACCGCGACTTCGATGCGGCCGTCAGCGAGATAGTTGAAGGCGTCAAATGTATTGTCTCTGTCGGGGATAAAAACGTCGACTAGAACTACATCCTTGGAACTCTTGGTGGAATTGCAGTTTACGCAAGCGAGCAAGAAGTTGCTCCATCGTCCCTCCAATGCTGCGTAGGCTGGAAGGCCCTTTGGCTGAATGTGTTCTACAGCCAAGTTTGATACCACACGCCGTTCGCAATAACTGCAATACAGGCCTAGTCGAGACACTAAGTGAGGCTTGGCCTCTTCGTAGTCTAGAAAATCAATTGCCTGAGGCGAGACTCCTCGTCGGACTGGGCGCATGTTTCATTCGCCGAGCTTCGCTGCCCGCTTCATCTCAAGAAATGCCTGGTAGGCGGGGTTTTGCGCGTACGGCGCAATTGCCTGAGCAAGCTGATCCCGAAACTCCTCCTGCTTTTCACTTGGAGCCAACGCTGCTTCATCTAGCAGTTCAAGATACCGGCGAGCAGCATGCTTCATCTCCTCGTACTCTTGGCTCACCTCTGTATTGCTCACACCCATAAGGCCACGAGCAATCTCTTCGAGGGGCATGTGGCCGAGGTTTGCTGTGGGCTGACCGTCAAGGACGATGAGCTCCTCCCCGCTACGAAGCGACTGCACTAAGAACGGCGAGTGCGTAGTGCATATGAACTGAACTAAGGGGAACGTCCGCCGCAAATCTGCAATGATTCTGCGTTGCCATTTCGGGTGCAAGTGAAGGTCTAGCTCATCAATCAGAACGACGCCCGGTGTCATCTCTAGCGCCTTCTCAGCCAGCTGCGGATTCAACATCGCTGCTTTGATGGCCAGGTCGGCGGCGATTGCGAGCACATTGCGATAGCCATCGCTCAACTCAGAGAAGGTATGTCGCTCGTCGTCGCCGTATTGCAACACTATCGTGCGCAGCTTTGTGCTGTAGCGGACTGACCGAACCTCAGGAAGCATGGCTCCAATGGCCTGGTACACCAGCCGTAGCGCCGGTGACGGCTCATCATCGTCTAGTTCATTGCGTCGCTCGGCGCCCATCCATCGAATCAGATCTTCAGGATTGCATCTCTTGTCGACGCTCATGCGGTATCCGTAGAAGGGCTCCGACAGACGTTCGAAGTCGCGCATTGTCTTGTCAAGTTCGTCCCCACCTTCGATCAACTCTCCAGGCTGTTCCTTCCTGTGCTTGCTTTGCGCCTTACCCTCCGTGTCGCGAACCGATTCCCACAGGCGGCCCGCTCCAAAGTATCGAATCAAAGGTAACACTCGCGGAACCCGATTCAGCACCGCGGCTGCCATCGATTCGGCGTAGTGCTTGAGCGTGTTGGCACCCTGTCGAGTTGTCTTCCCGCCCTGCGCCTGAATCGATCGCCCCCATCGGATCGTCTCCTCTCTAGGGTTCGGCAAGTCGACGCTGTCGTCAGGTGTGTACGCGACTTCTCCACCATCTCCAGTCCTTCCGGCACGCGCGATGTGGACGCACCCCGTCGCGATAACGCGTACTGGATACTGAGGAAGCTCTCGGTAGCGCCGCTCCACGAAATCAAGAACTTTCCGTACATCGCGATCACGGATGTTGCGCGCGTCATGACCGGGAAAGCCAAGCAACCACGATCCGATGGCAACGGCGGCAGCTTCAAGGAGAGAGGTCTTGCCAGATCCGTTCTCACCAATGATGAGATTGAACTGAGGATGCAGAACGAACTCATGGTTCGCATAGCCTCGAAAGTTCATCAGGTGCAATGTGCGGAGGCGCATTTGGGTAGGTCGCTACGGCCGAAGGCAGGGTAATTATTGCTTGAATGGATTCTTTCAGATTGTCCGCAAGGAGGCGACGCTTGCATGTCAGGTTCAGTGTTCAAAACGGAAGCCTGCCGCCAGTGAGGAAGCGACGACCAAGCGATCATCCCCTGTCGTCGACCGCAGACGAGTTCGCTTCACCAAAAGTGGCCTCGCGAATGCCTTCTACATACGACGAAGATGCAGCAACGGCTCGCGCAACGCGATCTCAAGCTTGCCGATGTGTTCCACCAGCCAAGCGATGATCTCTGGCTGTTGAATTCCATCCGGAAGTGATCCACTGACCCCGCTGATTTCCATCTAAATCTGACCCACGCAAGAACCCTAACCTGCTGCTTTGAGTGGCAGGGAGCAGTAGGAGTGATTGACGTGGCGACACTGAGTGTCATCAGGCGGTGGGCACTGCGCGAGCAGCTGTCCATCCGCGAGATAGCCCGACGCACCGGCCTGTCTCGCAACACCATCAAGAAGTACCTTCGTGCCGAGGCGGTCGAGCCGCGGTACGCCAAGCGCATCAGCCCGAGCAAGCTCGACCCCTATGCCGAGAAGCTCTCGGGCTGGCTCAAGAGCGAGGCGAGCAAGTCGCGCAAGCAGCGCCGAACGCTGAAGCAGATGCACGCCGACCTCGTCGTGCTCGGCTTCGAAGGCTCCTACAACCGCGTGGCTGCGTTCGCACGGGCGTGGATCGCACGCCGCCACGAGGCCGAGCAGACCACCGGGCGCGGCACCTTCGTCCCGCTCGCGTTCAGCGCCGGCGAAGCCTTCCAGTTCGACTGGAGCGAGGACTGGGCCGTCATCGACGGCGAACGCGCCAAGCTGCAGGTCGCGCACTTCAAGCTCAGCCACAGCCGGGCGTTCCTGCTGCGGGCCTACCCGCTGCAGACCCACGAGATGCTGTTCGACGCGCACAACCACGCCTTCGAGGTGCTGGGCGGCGTGCCCCGGCGCGGCATCTACGACAACATGAAGACCGCCGTCGACAAGGTCGGGCGCGGCAAGGAGCGCGACATCAACGCGCTTCCAGGCCATGGTCAGCCACTACCTGTTCGAAGCCGAGTTCTGCAACCCAGCCTCCGGATGGGAGAAGGGCCAGGTCGAGAAGAACGTGCGCGACGCGCGGCACCGCCTGTGGCAGCCCACGCCGACGTTCCCCAGCCTGGATGCCCTGAACGACTGGCTAGAGCAGCGCTGCAAGGCGCTGTGGAGCGAGATCAGCCACGGCAAGCTGCCGGGCACGGTCGCCGACGTGTGGGCGCAGGAGCGGGCCTTGCTGATGCGCATGCCGCGGCCCTTCGACGGCTTCGTCGAGCACACCAAGCGCGTCTCGCCGACCTGCCTGGTGCACTTCGAGCGCAACCGCTACAGCGTGCCAGCGTCCTATGCGAACCGGCCGGTGAGCCTGCGCGTCTATGCGGATCGTCTCATCGTCGCGGCCGAGGGTCAGATCGTGTGCGAGCACGTGCGCATCATTGATCGCCGTCACGACCTGGCGGGCCGGACCGTCTACGACTGGCGCCACTACTTGGCGGTGCTGCAGCGCAAGCCCGGGGCACTTCGCAACGGTGCCCCGTTCACAGAACTGCCCGAGGGGTTCAAGCGGCTGCAGGCCGCATTGCTCAGGCAGCCTGGCGGGGACCGGGAGATGGTGGAGATCCTGGCGCTGGTGCTGCACCACGACGAGCAGGCCGTGCTCACCGCGGTCGAGCTCGCGCTCGAAGCCGGCGTGCCGACCAAGATGCATGTGCTGAACGTGCTGCACCGGCTGCTGGACGGCAAGCCGCCCGCGCCGACGGTGACGGCGCCCCAGGCGCTGCGCCTGGTCAATGAGCCGAAGGCCAACGTGCTGCGCTACGACGCGCTGCGGGGCAAGGCACAGGCCGCGGTGCATGCGTACGCGGCCAAGGAGAGCTGCCATGCGTCATGACCCTGCGAGTGCGGCCATCGTGATCATGCTGCGCGAGCTCAAGATGCACGGCATGGCGCACGCGGTAGCGGACCTGGCCGAGCAAGGCGCACCGGCCTTCGAGGCGGCGCAGCCGGTGCTGTCGCAGCTGCTCAAGGCGGAGACGGCCGAGCGCGAGGTGCGTTCGGTGGCCTACCAGTTGAAGCTGGCGCGCTTGCCCGTCTACCGCGACATGGCGGGCTTCGAGTTCGGCCAGAGCGAGGTGAACGAGGCGCTGGTGCGTCAGCTGCATCGCTGCGAGTTCCTGGAGGATGCGCAGAACGTGGTGCTTGTCGGTGGACCGGGCACGGGCAAGACGCACCTGGCCACTGCGCTCGGCGTGCAGGCCATCGAGCATCATCATCGGCGGGTGAGGTTCTTCTCCACGGTCGAGCTGGTCAATGCGCTCGAACTCGAGAAGGCCAGCGGCAAGGCCGGACAGATCGCGCACCGGCTGATGTACACCGACATGGTGATCCTCGATGAGCTGGGTTACCTGCCGTTCAGCGCCTCGGGCGGGGCGCTGCTGTTCCATCTGCTGTCCAAGCTCTACGAGCGCACCAGCGTGGTCATCACGACCAACCTGAGCTTC
>Ga0075370_10000410_pt1 | contig 15848 bp, 13 predicted proteins | sample EndMethybrTD3035_FD_71398 | JGI IMG/M metagenome (GOLD analysis project Ga0075370, IMG submission 71398) | Populus endosphere microbial communities from Tennessee, USA - Endosphere MetaG P. TD hybrid TD303-5 | ecosystem: Host-associated > Plants > Roots > Endosphere | place: USA: Tennessee... | reverse complement strand
AAGCCCAGCATGATCACGACGACGATCAAGCCCAGCATCAGCAGGCCCAGCGCGGGGCCGCTCACGACAACTCCCTTGCGCCGGTGCCGCGCTGGCGCGCGGCTTCGTCGATCTCCCGCGTCTTCTCGATCACCTCACGGCGCGCGGCCTCGTCGACGTGCTCGCTCTTCGCGAGCTGCTGCTCGACGACGTCCATCTCCTGGGCGTCCTGCAGGCGTGGCGTCCACTGGCCGGTGCGGATGCAGACGACGCAGCGCACGATCTCGGCCAGGCCCTGCAGCATCACCACCACGCCGGCCAGCGGGATCACGAACTTGAACGGGTACAGCGGCAGCGGCGTCGCGTTGAAGGTCTGCTCGTGCATCGCGAGCGAATCGTTGAAGTACGACCAGCCGGCCCAGGTCAGCGCGCCGATGCCGGGCAGGAAGAACGCCACGTACAACGCCAGGTCGAGCCAGGCCTGCAGGCGCGGCTTCATGCTGCCGTACAGGAAGTCGCCGCGCACGTGGCCGTCGTGCGCGAGCGTGTAGGCGCCGCACATCATGAAGAGCGTGCCGTACATCATGTTGTTCACGTCGTAGATCCACGCGGTCGGCGCGTTCAGCGCGTAGCGCTTGAAGACCTCGGCGCAGACGACCAGCATCAGCGCGACGATCAGCCACGCGAAGGCCTTGCCCGTCCACGTGCTGAACCGATCGACCGTGTGCAGGAGCGATTGGATGTTCATCCGGGGCGAGCGGATGGCTGGCGAGTCAGGTTCGGCGACGCGCCTTCACTTGCGGCCGAAGTAGTGGTTGTAGGCCATCTTGAAGTCGACCAGGTAGTCGTTCTGCCATGCGCCGGCGCGCTGGGCGAATGCCTTCTGACTGTCGAGCACCTTCTTGAACAGCGGGTTCTCGGCCGACTTCTTCGCTATCACCTTGTCCCATGAGTCCAGCTGGTTGCGCAGGATCGCGTCCGGGGTCTTGTAGAAATTGACGCCGGCCTTCTTCAGCTCGAGATAGTCCTTCGAGTTGCGGTCGACCGCCTTCCAGCTCATGTCGGCCGACGCCGCCTGCACGGCGTAGTCGATGATCTTCTTCAGCTCGGGCGCCAGCGCGTTGTACTTGGCCTTGCTGAAGAGAATCTCGAACTGCTCGGTGCTTTGGTGGAAGCTCTGCAGCATGCAGTTCTTCGCGACGTCGGGAAAGCCCAGCGCGCGGTCCGAGCTGGCGTTGTTGAATTCGGCGGCGTCGATCAGCCCGCGGTCCAGCGCCGGCACGATCTCGCTGCCGGGCAGCGGGTTCACCGCGGCGCCTTGCTCGGTGTAGAGGTCGACCGCGAGGCCGACGGTGCGGAACTTGACGCCTTTCATCTCTTCGAGGCGCGCGACCGGCTTCTTGAACCAGCCGTAAGGCTGCGTCGGCATCGGCCCGTACAGGTACGACACCACGTCCATGTTGATCGCCTTGTAGATCTCCTCCAGCAGCGCCTGGCCGCCGCCGTAGTAATGCCAGGACAGCAGCATGTTCGGGTCCATGCCGAACCCCGGGCCCGAGCCCCACAGCGCGAGCGCCGAGTTCTTGCCGTAGTGATAGGCGACGACGCCGTGCCCGCCGTCGAGCGTGCCCTTGTTGACGGCTTCGAGCAGCTGGAACGCCGGCACGACCGCGCCGGACGGCAGCACCTCGATCTTCAGGCGGCCGCCTGCCATCTCGTTGACCTTCTTCGCGAAGTCCTGCGCGTACTCGTGGAAGATGTCCTTGGAGGGCCAGGTGCTCTGAAAGCGCAGGCTCGTCGTCTGCGCTCGCGACACCGCCGGTGCGGCAAGGGCGCCGGCAGCGCCTGCAGCGGCGGCGGCGTTGCGAAGAAAGCGGCGTCGCGGGACAGCCGGCGCCGTGGATGCGGCAGCCGCCGCCGCGACGGGAGAGACAAGCTTTTTGGACATGGCGACTCCGAAGAAGATGACATGAACCAAACGCCCGCTTGCAGCGGTTCGCAAGCACTGTGTTCCGTGCTCCGGGGAGCGGCAATAGGGTGAACCCCGTCTCGATTCAGGGGCTGGGATAATCGCGGGCTTCATGTCGAATTCCGGATTGCGAAGCCCGCAGCACCGTGCGCCGAAAGCGCCCGCCGCGGCGGCCGCCGCGCCCCTCCCGCCGATCACCTATCCCGAGTCGCTGCCGGTCTCAACCCGGCGCGACGAGATCGCGCGTGCGCTGCAGGCGCATCAGGTCGTGATCGTCTGCGGCGAGACCGGCTCGGGCAAGACCACGCAGTTGCCGAAGATCGTGCTCGAACTCGGCCGCGGTACTGCCAATACCGGCAAGCTGATCGGCCACACGCAGCCGCGACGCATCGCGGCCTCGAGCGTCGCGAAACGCATCGCGACCGAGCTGAACACGCCGCTGGGCGAGGTGGTCGGCTTCAAGGTGCGCTTCCAGGACCGGCTGGCCCACGGCGCGAGCGTCAAGCTGATGACCGACGGCATCCTGCTCGCCGAGACGCAGAGCGATCCGCTCCTGCGCGCCTACGACACGATCATCATCGACGAGGCGCACGAGCGCAGTCTGAACATCGACTTCCTGCTCGGGCACCTGAAGCAGATCCTGCCGCGGCGGCCGGACCTGAAGGTGATCGTGACCTCGGCGACCATTGATGCCGATCGGTTCGCGCAGCACTTCGTCGGCGAGCAGGGCCCGGCGCCGGTGATCCAGGTCTCGGGGCGGCTGTTCCCGGTCGAGCAGCGCTGGCGGCCGTTCGAGGAGTCGCGCGAGTTCGACCTGAACGACGCCATCGCGCAAGGAGTCGACGAGCTGTGGCGCGGCACCGGAAGCGGTGCCTCCGGCCCTGCGGGTTCCGGTGACATCCTCGTCTTCCTGCCCGGCGAACGCGAGATCCGCGATGCGGCCGAGCACTTGCGCAAGCACCATCCGCCCGGCGTCGAGGTTGTGCCGCTCTTTGCGCGCCTGAGCCAGCAGGAGCAGGACCGCATCTTCGAGCCGCACAGTGCCCGCCGCATCGTGCTCGCGACCAACGTCGCCGAGACCTCGCTGACCGTGCCCGGCATCCAGTTCGTGATCGACGCCGGCACCGCGCGCGTCAAGCGCTACAGCTACCGCAACAAGGTCGAGCAGCTGCTGGTCGAGCCGGTCAGCCAGGCCGCGGCGAACCAGCGCGCGGGCCGCTGCGGGCGGGTCCGCGACGGCATCTGCATCCGCCTCTACGACGAGAAGGACTTTGCCGAGCGGGCGCGCTTCACCGACCCGGAGATCCTGCGCTCGTCGCTGGCCGGCGTGATCCTGCGGATGAAGGCGCTCGGCCTGGGCAGCGTCGAGGACTTCCCGTTCCTCGAGCCGCCGCCGCGGCGCGCGATCGCCGATGGCTACCAGCTGCTCGCCGAGCTCGGCGCGGTCGACGACCAGAACGAGCTGACGACGACCGGCCACGAGCTCGCGAAGCTGCCGCTGGACCCGCGCGTCGGCCGCATGATCCTCGAGGCGCGCAAGCGCGAGGCGCTGACCGAGGTGCTGATCATTGCCAGCGCATTCAGCGTGCAGGACGTGCGCGACCGTCCGATCGAGCAGCAGAGCGCCGCCGACGCCGCGCACAAGAAGTTCGATGACGAGAAGAGCGAGTTCATCGGCGACCTGAAGCTGTGGAAGTGGCTCGAAGATGCGCGCGGACAGAAAGGGGAGCACAAGCTGTCGGTGCGCAAGCAGGAGCAGCTCTTGCGCGACAACTTCATCTCGCCGCGCCGCGTGCGCGAATGGCGCGACATCCATTCGCAGCTGCACACCGTCGTCGCCGAACATGGCTGGCGCCTGAACGGATCGTCGGCGACCTACGAGCAGATCCATCTGTCGATGCTCGCGGGATTGCTCGGCAACATCGGCTGCAAGAGCGACGACGAGGACTGGTACCTCGGCGCGCGCGGCATCCGCTTCCATCGCCACCCGGGCGCGCACTTGTCGAAGAAGCCGGGGCGCTGGATCGTCGCGGCCGAGCTGGTCGAGACCACGCGCCTGTTCGGCCGCAGCATCGCCGCGATCGAGCCGCAGTGGCTGCCACAGATCGCCGCGCACGTGATCAAGACCCAGCTGCTCGAGCCGCACTGGGAGAAGAAGGCCGCCGAGGTGATCGCGCTCGAGCGGGCAACGCTGTACGGCATCGTGATCTATCACAACCGGCGCGTGAACTTCGGCAACGTCGATCCGGCGGCCGCGCGCGAGATCTTCATCCGCGAGGCGCTGGTCGCCGGCGATTGGGACACGCGGCTGCCGTTCCTCGCGGCCAACCGCAAGCTGATTGCGCAGGTCGAGGAGCTCGAGCACAAGTCGCGCCGGCAGGACGTGCTGGTCGACGACGAGCTGATCCACGCGTTCTACGACGCCCAGCTGCCGGCCGACGTCTGCAGTGGCGCGAGCCTCGAGCGCTGGTACCGCGACGAGGTCAGGCGCAACCCGAAGCTGCTGCAGCTCACGCGCGACGAGCTGATGCGCCACGAGGCCGCCGGCATCACGACCGCGGCGTTCCCGAAGACCGTGCGGCTGGGCGGCATCGACTGCGCCGCGCACTACCTGCACGAACCCGGCGACGCGAAGGACGGCATCACGGTCACGGTGCCGATCTATGCGTTGAACCAGGTCTCAGAAGAGCGCTGTGAATGGCTGGTGCCGGGCATGCTGAAGGACAAGGTGCTGGCGCTCGTCAAGAGCCTGCACCAGCGGCCGCGCTCGCGGCTGATGCCGCTGCAGGCGTTCGTCGACGAGTTCGTCGAGACCGCGGCGTTCGCCGACGGCAGCCTGGTCGACGCGCTGCTGAAGGCGGTGCGCGAACGCACCCAGCTCGCGATCCAGCGCAACGACTTCAAGCAGGAGCAGTTGTCGCCGCATCAGCGGATGAACTTTCGCGTCGTCGACGAGCACGGGCGGCAGCTCGGGATGGGGCGCAACCTCGCAGCGTTGAAGGCGGAGCTGGGCGGGCAGGCGCGGTCGGCGTTTCAGGCGTTGGCGGGGTTGAAGGTTGCGCCGGCGGGGGACGATGGTGGCGCGCCGAGATCCTCACCCCAACCCTCTCCCGCAAGCGGGAGAGGGGGCCAGGAAAAACTCCCTCTCCCGCTTGCGGGAGAGGGCAGGGGTGAGGGCCAACGAGAAGCGCCAGCCTCTCGACCCCAGCCCCACACCGCCTGGACCTTCGGCCAACTCCCTGAGCTGATGGAGATCCGCAAGGCCGGCCAGACCCTGGTCGGCTTCCCCGCGCTCATCGACAAGACCACGCACGTCGAGATCGAGGTCTTCGACGAGCCCGACGCCGCTGCGCGCCTGCACCGCCTGGGCCTGCGCCGCCTCGTCGCGCTGCAGATCCGCGATGCGCTGAAGTACCTCGAGAAGAACATTCCCGACCTGCAGCGCATGGCGGCCACCTACATGCCGCTGGGCAGCGCCGACGAGCTGCGCCAGCAGATCGTCGACCTCGCGCTCGAACGTGCTTTCCTCGCCGCGCCGTGGCCCGACGACGCGGCCTCGTTCGCGCGCCGCATCGAAGAGGGCCGCGGGCGGCTGACCCTGATCGCGAACGAGGTCGCGCGCAGCGCCGCGGCCGTGCTCGCCGACTGGGCGATCGCGCAGCGCAAGCTGAAGGATGCACGGCCGCCCAAGGAGGTCGCCGACGACGTCGCCGCGCAGCTCGCGCGACTCGTTTCGAAGCGCTTCCTGGTCGACACGCCATGGGCCCAGCTCGCGCACCTACCGCGCTACCTGAAGGCGGTCACGCTGCGTCTCGACAAGCTGCGCGCCGACCCGGTGCGCGACGCGCAGCGCCTCGCCGAACTGCGCCCGCTGGAGCAGCGCTACACGCGCCAGCTCGCCGAGCGGCGCGGCGTGGCCGATGCGCGGCTCGAAGAGTTCCGCTGGCTGCTCGAGGAGCTGCGCGTGAGCCTCTTCGCGCAGGAGCTGCGCACGCCGCAGCCGGTCAGCGTGAAGCGGCTCGAGAAGGCATGGAGCCAGCTCAGCACGTGACGACCGGGTGACAACCGGTACGCGCCGCGTTCACGGCAGTTCACATGAACGGTCGCGCATCTGCGCTACATTGCCCTCGCGCCCCCTCGGCGTCTCAACATCAGGAGGATTCCATGCACTATGTCTGGATGGCCATCATCGGCTTCGTCGTCGGCTTGATCGCACGCGCCATTCTCCCGGGCACGCAAAGCCTGGGGATCATCCTGACAGCGGTGCTCGGCATCGCCGGTTCGTTCGTCGCCGCGTTCGCCGGGCAGGCGCTCGGGCTGTACGGACCGGACCAGCCGGCCGGCTTCATCGCCTCGGTGATCGGTGCGATCTTGCTGCTGTTCATCGTCTCGAAGCTCAAGGGCTCGTCGAGCTGACGACGCGGCGGTCGGCTCACAACGCTGCTGCCGCGATGCGCGGGAAGCCAACGCAGGAGCAGGACTGGGTCGTGGTGCCGGGCACCACGGCCGAGATCGAAGCCGTCGTGCGCCACTGCCGCCGGCTGGTTTCGCGGCGCGCGCTGATCGCGGCGGGTGTGGCCGTCGTGCCGATCCCGGGTGTCGACTGGGTCACCGACGTCGCGGTGCTCGTCAAGCTGCTGCCCGAGATCAACCGCGCGTTCGGCCTCACGCCGGAGCAGGTCGAGCGGCTCGCGCCGGATCGCCGCGTCGTCGTCTACAAGGCGATCTCGGCGGGCAGCGGCATGCTGGTGGGCAAGCTGGTCACGCGCGACCTGGTCGTGAGGCTGCTGCGCCTGGTCGGTGTACGGCTGACGACTCAGCAGGCCGCCAAGTACGTGCCGATCGCCGGCCAGGCGGTGTCGGCGGTGCTGACCTACTCGTCGCTGCGCTATGTGTGCGAGCAGCACATCCAACAATGCGTCGAGATCTCGCGCATGCTGATGCTGCCGGCGCCGCAGGAAACCGTCGCGGCGGCGCACTGACGAAGGCGTCAAGCAGATTCTCCGAAGCCTGCGGAGTCGGCTCGGTACAATCCGCGCTGTTCGGGGCGTAGCGCAGCCTGGTAGCGCAACTGCTTTGGGAGCAGTAGGTCGCGAGTTCGAATCCCGCCGCCCCGACCAATATCCATGCGGGTTCCAGCCCGATCACCAGGTTGGTGAATCTCTAACGCCGGCAGTTTTGTCTAACGGCTCGCCTTAGACTTCTGCACTTTCCGGTGCCTTAGGTAGTTGCCAGTCTGCTGCTTGCTCGAGTGCGCGCCCTTGCGCTGCGCTGCCTGCCGACCCTGGTTTCGTCGGTGTCTGAACCGTTGGAACTAGACGAATCGACCCGTGAGCTGGTTGACGCGTGTATCGCTACGCGATACATTGCTTCCAATGATAAGAACTTTCGCGCACAAAGGCCTGGAGGCGCTGTTCAAGACCGGTTCAAAGGCCGGCGTCCAGCCCGCGCACGTGTCCAAGCTGCGCCGTCAAATGGCGCAGCTTGACCAAGCGGTTAGCCCGCACGACATGAACATTCCGGGCTGGGACCTGCACGAACTAAAGGGAAAGCTCGCCGGCCTCTGGTCGGTTAGGGTGAACGGCAACTGGCGAATGACATTCAAATTCGAGAATGGGGACGCAATCCTGGTGAATTACCAGGACTACCACTGAGGGTGCGGTCGCCCTTGCGCGACATAAGGTATCAAAGGAATCATCATGACGACTCGCATGCACAACCCGCCGCATCCCGGCGAAACTCTGCGTGAGGACGTTCTGCCCGCACTGAAGATGACCGTGACCGGCGCCGCTGGCGCGCTCGGCGTGTCCCGCGTGTCGCTGTCGCGCGTACTGAACGGAGCTGCCGGCGTGTCGCCCGAGATGGCGCTGCGGATCGAAAAGTGGCTCGGCGCCGATCACGGCGGCCGGGCCGAAGTTTGGCTTGGGATGCAGTCGGCCTACGATCTGGCCCAGGCCGCGAAAGGCGTCAGCGCTCAGCTGAAGAAGATCAAGCCGGTCGACGTGCCCGTCGAGGCATAGGGATTTGATCGCTCTGCCGAAACCCGGCGGGGTCTTGCTCCCGTCGAAATTGGCCGATTGCGCCTCTAAGCCCGCCGAGTAAGGGCTGTTTCATCATCCGATGGCGCCGCCGGGAACTGCATGGAACCGTGCAACAATTCCGAGCGGTCAGTTGGAGGAATGTGGGCGCAAGCCGCGCCGGCGCTGTCGCCTGACCACAACCGCCTTCCCGCGCTGCCCGTAGCTCAATTGGATAGAGCACCAGCCTTCTAAGCTGGGGGTTGGGGGTTCGATCCCCTCCGGGCAGGCCACCGCTCCGAGGGGCGCACCAGGACATCGCGCCTGCTGCGTTGCAGCATAATCGCCCGACACCCTTGCGATCTGCCCGGCGACCACCACGCCACCGTCTGCAGAGCGTGCTTCGTGGGCACGGTGCCTCCGACCCGGAGGCGTCGTCGCCCGTACCAACGATGCGCTGCGCTTCAAGCCTGTTGCATCGATCGACTGCCTTGTTGGCGCCTCTGAGGTGGAACCCCATGGCCACGATCCCCTTGTCCGCATTGCGCGCAACGGCACCGCGCCAGCGCCCAGCCCCTGCCGCACGCTGGCCGGTTGCTGACGTCGAAGCGCTGTACGCGCTGCCCTTCCCCGAGCTGCTGTTCCGTGCCCAGCAGGTGCATAGCAAGCACTTCGATCCGACCGAGGTCCAGCTCTCCACGCTGCTGTCGATCAAGACCGGAGGCTGCCCCGAAGACTGCGCGTACTGCCCGCAGTCGGCCAGCTACGAGACCGGCGTCGAGGCCGGCAAGCTGATGCCGCTGGCCGAGGTGCTGCAGGCCGCGCAAGCCGCCAAGGCGCAGGGTGCGACGCGCTTCTGCATGGGCGCAGCCTGGCGCAGCCCGAAGGACCGCGACATCGAGCGCGTCGGCGAGATGGTGCGAGAGGTGAGGGCGCTCGGCCTGGAGACCTGCATGACGCTGGGCATGCTCGACGCGAGCCAGGCGCACGCGCTGAAGGACGCGGGCCTCGACTACTACAACCACAACCTCGACAGCGACCCTGCGTTCTACGGCAGCATCATCGGCACCCGGACCTACCAGGACCGGCTGGACACGCTGGCCCACGTGCGCGATGCCGGCATCAACGTGTGCTGCGGCGGCATCGTCGGCATGGGCGAGACGCGGGCGCAGCGCGCCGGGCTGATCGCGCAGCTGGCCAACCTAGCCCCGTACCCCGAGTCGGTGCCGATCAACAACCTGGTGCAGGTGCCGGGTACACCGCTGGCCGGCACCGAGCCGCTCGATCCGTTCGAGTTCGTGCGCACGATCGCGGTCGCGCGCATCACGATGCCGCGCGCGATGGTGCGGCTCTCGGCCGGGCGCGAGCAGATGGACGAAGCCCTGCAGGCGCTGTGCTTCGCCGCCGGCGCGAACTCGATCTTCTATGGCGACAAGCTGCTGACCACGAGCAACCCGCAGGCGGCGCGCGACCGCGCGCTGCTGGAGCGGCTGGGGATGAAGGTCCAGGGCGAGGGATCCGCTGCCCAGGCAGGCGCGCGATGAGCGAGCCGCGCAAGGCGACGACGCTGCATCGCCTGCGCGCGATGCATGCGGCGGGCGAGAAGATCGTCATGCTGACCTGCTACGACGCGAGCTTCGCGCGCGTGCTCGACGACGCCGGCGTCGACGTGCTGCTCGTCGGCGACTCGCTCGGCATGGTGCTGCAGGGCCTCGACAGCACCGTGCCGGTGTCGCTGGACGAGATGGCATACCACACGCAATGCGTCGCGCGCGGCAACCGGCATGCGTGGATCGTCGCCGACCTGCCGTTCGGCAGTTATCACGAGTCTGCCGAGCAGGCGCTGCGCAGCGCCGCGCGCCTGATGCAGAGCGGCGCCCACATGGTCAAGCTCGAAGGCGGCGGCTGGACGGCGCCGCTGGTTCGGCTGCTGGTCGAGCGCGGCATTCCGGTGTGCGCGCACCTGGGCCTGACGCCGCAGTCGGTGCATGCGCTGGGCGGCTACCGCGTGCAGGGTCGCGACGAGGCAGCCGCGCGCACGCTGCGCGAGCACGCGCGCGAGCTGGCCGGTGCAGGCGCCGCGATGCTGGTGCTCGAGCTCATGCCCAGCGCGCTGGCGCGCGACCTGACCCACGAGCTGAGCATCCCCGTGATCGGCATCGGCGCCGGTGCGGGCTGCAGCGGCCAGGTGCTGGTGCTGCACGACATGCTGGGCATCACGCGCGGCAAGCTGCCGCGGTTTGTGCGTAACTTCATGCGCGACGTCACGAGCGAAGGCGGTGGCGGCATCGACGAGGCGGTGCGGCGCTATGTCGCGGCGGTCCGCGACGGCAGCTTTCCCGACGAAGCCCTCCACGGGTACTGAATTCAACGAGGTTTCCCTTGCGCATCATCCACACCATCGCCGAGCTGCGCCAGGCGCTCACCGGCACGTCGAGCTCGTCGTTCGTGCCGACCATGGGCAACCTGCACGAGGGCCATCTCTCGCTGGTGCGGCTCGCGAAACAGCATGGCGGCCCGGTGGTCGCCAGCATCTTCGTCAACCGGCTGCAGTTCGCGCCGCATGAAGACTTCGACACCTACCCGCGCACCTTCGAGCGCGATTGCGAGCTGCTGCGCGGCGTGGGCTGCAACCTCGTCTTCGCGCCCGACGAGGCCGAGCTCTATCCGCAGCCGCAGACCTTCAAGGTGCAGCCGCCGGCCGAGCTCGCCGACATCCTCGAAGGGCAGTTCCGGCCCGGCTTCTTCACCGGTGTCTGCACCGTCGTGCTGAAGCTTTTCAACTGCGTGCAGCCGCGATTCGCGGTGTTCGGCAAGAAGGACTACCAGCAGCTGATGGTGATCCGCCAGATGGTTCGGCAGATGGCGCTGCCGATCGAGATCATCGCGGGCGAGACCACGCGCGCGAGCGACGGGCTCGCGCTGTCGTCGCGCAACGGTTACCTGAGCGAGGCGCAGCGGGCCGAGGCGGTCGCGTTGTCGCGCGAGCTGCGCGGCATCGCCTCGTCGGTGCAAGCCGGCGCTCGCGACTGGACGGCGCTGGCGCAGGCTGCGACGCGCGAGCTGGAACGGCGCGGCTGGCAGCCCGACTACGTGGCGATCCGCGGCCAGGCGGATCTGAGCCCGCCGGCCGCCTGCGAAGCGCGGGCCCCGACCGAGCCGCTCGTGGTGCTGGCCGCGGCGAAGCTCGGCACCACGCGGCTGATCGACAACCTCGAGCTGCCTGCCGCCGCCGGGGCTCCGCTATCGACCGTGCGCGGCGGCTGACCCCACGCCACGCCGCTCGTAAAGCTGGAACGCGTCGCGCAGAACTCGCAGGCTCTTGAGGTCTCTTTTCAGTTCGCGTCGGATGCCGACACCTCGGCGGGCGCAAGTTGATAGTTGTCGCGACCCGCTGCCTTGGCCTGGTAGAGCATTTCGTCCGCTTGCCGGATCAAGGTCTCGGCGGTCATGGCGGTGCCGCCGCCGTAGAGGGCCACGCCGATGCTGGCGGTGATCCGAACCGTCTGCTCCTCCAGCGCGAACGCCTCGCGCATCGTCCGCACGATCTTGTCGGCCACGACGGCGGCGACTTCGCGCCGCGGCAGGTCTTCCATGATCAGCGTGAATTCATCGCCGCCCAGGCGCGCGACGAAGTCGGTGGAGCGCATGGTTTGCGCGAGCCGCCCGGCAAATGCCTTGAGCAGGGCATCGCCGGTCTGGTGGCCCCATCGATCGTTGATCTGCTTGAAGCGGTCGATGTCGAGGTACATCAACGCCATCAGCGAGCCGCGGGCCGTGCTGCGGCTGATGGCGTCGGGCAATCGCAGCTCGAAGGCGGCCCGGTTGCCCAGGCCCGTCAGCGGGTCGACGCGGGCCAGCTGCAGCAGCCTGCGTTCCTCGCGCTTCTGCCGGGTGACGTCGGTGACCACGGCGTGGAAGCCGACGACGCTGCTGCCGTCCGCGGCGAACTGCGGAATGTATTGGGCCTCGTAGCAGACGTACGCATCGCCCTTGGTCATCTCGCTCTGGAAGGTGACCGGCTGACCGCGCAGCACCGTGCGGATGTGTTCCTCCACGCTGGCGTACGCGCCCTCGCCGAGCAGCTCGCGCACGGTGCGGCCCTGGATGGCTTCGCGCGACAGGCCGAAGCCGCGTTCATAGGCCAGGTTGTTGAACCGGTAGCGTTCGGTCGCATCGATGTAGGCCACGCGCATCGGCAGCGCGTCGGCCACCGTGCGCAGCCGCGCCTCGCTTTCGCGCAGCGCACTCTCGGCTTCGCGCTGCGCGGAGATGTCGCGCATGATCCCCGAGTAGCGTTCGACCTTGCCGTTGCGGTCCAGGTGAGCGATCACCATGTGGCTCACCGGGAACATGCGGTGCGCGGCATCCCAGATCACCGATTCGCCGACCCAGACGCCCTTGGCGCGCGCGACCGGCGCGACTTCGTTCTGCAACCTCGCCAGCGTCTCGGGCGGGTTGAAGTCGGCCATCGTCAGGTGCCCGATCGGGGCATCGAGCGCGAGGCCGGCGCGGCGCCGCGCCGCCGGGTTCATGTAGGCCAGCCGGCCCATCGCGTCCAGCTGCACGACATAGTCCGTCGTCGCCTCGAAGATCGCGGTCAGCGTGCGCAGCGCCTGCTCGGCGCGCGTGCGCTCGGAGATGTCGGACAGCGTGCCGACGTGGCCGACGACGCGCCCGTCGATCACGATGGGCTGCGTTCGAAGCGACACCAGCACGTCGCTGCCGTCGCGGCGACGCAGCCAGCGCGACACCTGGAAAGGCTTGGGTTCCGAGACGATGCGCTTCCAGTCGTCGCGGACCTTGTCGCGCACCGTTTCGGGCAGCAGCGTCAGCCATCCGTCGGCGGCTTCGTGCCGGGCGAGGCCCTGGATGTCCAGATACGCGTCGTTGACGTAGATCATCCGCCCGTCGGCGTCGCACCGGAACAGGCCCAGCGGCGACGCGTCGGTGACCGCGGCCATCTCCGTGCGCCTGACCTTCAGCTCCGACATCAGCGCATCGAACTCGCGGGCCAGGTCGCCGCGTTCGTCGTTCGCGCGCAGGTCCAGCTTCACCGAGCTGTCGGGCGACTGGCGCAGGGTCCGGATCGCGCCGTGCAAGGTGGCCAGCGGCCGCATCAGCCAGGTCGTGCCGGCCCACACCAGCGCCGCGCTGGCCAGCCCGAGCGCGAGCATCTGCAGCCACAGCGCCCGGCGGGCCGCTTCCAGCGGTGCATAGGCGGTTGCCGCCGGCACGATCACGCGCAGTTCCCAATCGGCGCTCGGAATCGGCGCGGCGGTCGTGAGGTCGCGCGATGCGTTGTCGTCATGGTCGTCGTCAGCCCGCAGCGCGGCCGGCTGCAGCAGCAGCCCGGGATCGGGGTGCACGACGAACACGGGCGCCGGACCCCGCGTGACGATCACGTAGTGGCCGCCCCGGCCGACGCTGGTCTGCGCAAAGGCGCCCAGCACGTTCGGACGGTCCAGCGTCAGGCCAGCGCTGACGACGCCGATCGGTTTGCCGGCCGCGTCCAGCGCAGGTGCCACCATCAGGATCGCGGGCTGGTTCGTCGCGCGGGCCAGCAGCGGGCCGGATATCGCGGGCGTCGACGTGTCGAGCGCACGCCGGAAGTAGTCACGGTCGGCGACGTTCAGCGGCTTGTCGATCGGCGGGTCGTTGGCGATCAACAGGCCGTCCAGCCGGACCAGCGCGGCGCCGTCGAACATCGGCCGCAGACCGGTGTCGACGAAGAAGCGGCGCTGCGCTGCAGGGTCGGCGAAGGTCTGCGCATCGGCGCTTCGGGCTGCACGCGCCAGCACCGTGAGGTGCATCGCGAGCTTGTAGTCGAGGTCGGCGGCGGCGATCCGGGTCAGCGCCTGCTGCTGCTCGCGCATCACGCTCACGTACTCGTTCGAGAGCTGCCGGTACTGCCACCCGCCCGTGGCGCCGACGAGAAGGAGCACCAGCGACGTCGTCAGCAGCGCCGTCTTCGTCCTCAACGTGAGCCGCACGGGACCTTCCGCGTTCTGTGGAGCCGGCCGCTACTCTATCCCGCGCCCGGCGTCGCCGCCGGGCGGGCATTCAGCGCTCAGTCCGCGTGGACGGGTTGAGTCCGCCTTCGAACAGCAGGTCCGCAGCGCGCTCGGGCTCCAGCGCGCGGCAGCTGGGGCGGTCCCACAAGGCCCCGGCAAGCTCCAGGACATCCTTGGGGTGGAGGAGATCGTCCCGCTGTCGCAGTCGAATCTTGCATCTCTCGAGCCATTCGGACCGCTGCGGGAATGCGCTGGGCGAATCGTGAACCACGGCGTGTGCCTCCAGTACGACGGAAGGGGCACGTCCTTGTACCGAATTTGCCTGCGCGCTTGTACTGTCAAGGCTTACAGGGTGGGCGCGCCGACGACCGTGCGGCGCACGACGTCGAGGATGGTCTGCAGGATCTGCGCGGGCGGCGGCGGGCAGCCGGGCACCGTCGCGTCCACCGGGATCACGTTCGCGATGCGGCCCAGGCTCGCATAGCTCTCGCCGAAGATGCCGCCGGTGCAGCCGCAGTCGCCGACCGCGACGACGAGCTTGGGTTCGGGCACGGCGTCATAGGTGCGCCGCAGCGCCTCTTCCATGTGCCTGGACACCGGGCCGGTCACCAGCAGCATGTCGGCATGGCGCGGGCTCGCGACAAAGCGGATGCCCAGGCCTTCGATGTTGTAGTAGGGGTTGTTGAGCGCGTGGATCTCGAGTTCGCAGCCGTTGCACGAGCCGGCATCGACCTGGCGGATCGTCAGCGCCTGGCCGAGGATGCCGAGAAGGTCGTGGTGCAGGCGCTCGACCACGGCGCGCCCGGCCTGGGGGCTCATCGGCGCCGGCTCGCTGGCGATGCCGGTGCGGGCGACCTGCTTGAGGATGTGCCACATGCGCGTCTGCCTCCTTCAGAGGTCGTGCCCCGAATAGCTGAGGTTGAAGGACTTGTTGATCAGCGGGAAGTCCGGAACGATGTTGCCGATGATCGCGTGCTCCAGCACGGGCCAGTTCTGCCACGACGGGTCGTGGCAGTGGCAGCGCAGGATGCGGCCGTCGGCGCCCACGTTCAACGCGACGAGGACTTCGCCGCGCCAGCCTTCCACCCAGCCCATGCCGAACGCGGCGCGGTCGGCTGGCGTGAGCTCGACGCGCGCCGGCCCGCCGGGCAGGCCCAGGCACAACGCGCGGATCAGCCGCAGCGACTCCAGCACCTCGTCGAACCGCACCGCCACGCGCGCGGCCACGTCACCCTGGCCCTGCGTCGCGATCTTCACGTCGAGCTGGTCGTAGGGCGCCCAGGCGTGGTCGCAGCGCAGGTCGAATGCCTGGGCGCTGCCGCGGCCGGCGAGCCCGGTCAGGCCGAGCTGGGCTGCCAGTGCCGGGTCGACGCGGCCCGCGCCGAGAAAGCGGTCCTGCACGCCGGCATGCTCGTCGTAGGCGGTGCGCAAGGTCCGCACCTCGCGCTCGATCTCGTCGCACTGCACGCGCATCCGGTCCCGCGCGGCCGGCGGCGAATCGACAGCCGACCCGCCGGGCACCACAGCATCCATCATCAAGCGGTGGCCGAAGACCTCGCCGGACAGGCGCAGCCAGTCTTCCCGCAGGCGCGAGAACTGCGCCAGGCCGAATGCCAGCCCCGCGTCGTTGCCCAGCGCGCCCAGGTCGCCGAGGTGGTTGGCGACGCGCTCGCGCTCCAGCATCAGCGCGCGCAGCCAGACGCCGCGTTTCGGCACGGCGCAGTGCCAGGCCGATTCGAGCGCCATGCAGTAGGCCCACGCATAGGCGACCGTCGAGTCGCCCGACACGCGCCCGGCGAGCCGGGCGCCGCCGTCGAGCGGCGAGAGCTCGGTGAAGCGCCGTTCGATGCCCTTGTGCGCGTAGCCCAG
>Ga0075370_10000409_pt1 | contig 15870 bp, 16 predicted proteins | sample EndMethybrTD3035_FD_71398 | JGI IMG/M metagenome (GOLD analysis project Ga0075370, IMG submission 71398) | Populus endosphere microbial communities from Tennessee, USA - Endosphere MetaG P. TD hybrid TD303-5 | ecosystem: Host-associated > Plants > Roots > Endosphere | place: USA: Tennessee... | reverse complement strand
GCTGCCGGTTCTCGGCTCGATCCCCATTCTCGGTGCGCTGTTTCGCTCATCGCAGTTCCAGAAGGGCGAGACCGAACTGCTGATCGTAGTGACGCCTCGCCTGGTGGCGCCGCTTCGGCCGGACCAGGTTCGCCTGCCGACCGATCGGGTAAAGGATCCCACCGAGGCCGATACCATCCTGCTCGGCCAACCCTTCGATCCCAAGCCCCTCGCCCCGGTGGCTCCGCAGCCGGGCGCAGCGCCGCAATCGGATGCGGGCAAGGCCGGTGCGGCCGCTTCGGGCCAGTCTGCGCAGAACCAGGGATCGGGCACGCCAGCCCCGCCAAGCAAGGACGATCGATATGCCTATTGAACGCTTCCGGCCCCTGCTCGCGATCGCCGCAACGGGATTGCTGGCAGGCTGCGCCGCCGGCAGCCTGGATCACCTGGCGGGCGCCGATCCGACCTGGGGCGAGGCCAACCGGCAGACCATGGCCGCGCAGGTCATCGATCCGGCCCCGCAGTACGACACCGCGGTTCCCGAAAGCAGCGGCGATCATGCCGCCCAGGCCATCGAACGCTACCGCAAGGGGACCGTCAAGGAGCCCGACCGCATTCGCACCACCAATGCCGGCTCCCTCGGCAGCGGCGGTGGCGGCAAATAGGCGGGCTGGCGATCATGGTGCGGCCCAGCTTCAATGCCATCGCCACTCTGCGGACCCTGGCGCCGGTACGGCATTCGTGCCGGCTTGGGGCAGCTGTGGAATGGACGCCGCCCCCCCTTGGCAAGCATCAGCGCGGCAGCCAGGATCGCCTGACCTGCGACGCCACATGTTAGGACAGTGAATCAGATGGGCAACGAAGCTCTGCCATTCGGCGGCAAGGAGGCCTCGAACTTGCGAAGTTGCACTGGCGTCATGGTGGTGGCTTCAGCCAGGTTCATTGCGCCGCTCGTTCCCGCGCAGACGGCGGGCATGTTTCCCGACATGGCGCTGGTCGAAACGAGCCCCGAGCAGTCGGTCGCGCTGACGCAGGTCCAGGCCGCCTCGCTTGTCGTTCTCGAAGTCGATCCCGCCGATCAGCGGTCGATGGACCGCCTTGTGCAATTGCACCGCGCCGCGCCCCGAACGCCGATCATCGCGGCAATTCCCGATGCATCGGTGACACTCGTGCGCGCGCTCGTGCGCGAAGGGGTGGCCGATGTCGTCGCGCTGCCCTTCGATCTCGACGAACTGCTCGAAACGTCGCTGAACGCGCTGGCAGCGGTCCATCAGGGCACCGCTGCCCGGGACAAGCTCGCGCCGACGATCGCGATGGTTCGCTCCGTCGGGGGATGCGGCGCGACGTCGATCGCCACGCATATGGCCGTCGAACTCGCCAACCGGGATAGTTCGAGCGGGGAGGCCGTGATCGCCGACCTCGACCTGCAATTCGGCAGCGTCGCCGATTTTCTCGGCGCGGAAGGCCGCGGCACGATCGCGGATCTTCTCAATGCCGGCCTGCGTATCGACAGCGAGCTGATCCGGTCGGTCGCGCGGTGGACCGATCGGAACGTGGCCGTTCTGGCAGCGCCCGATGACATCATCCCGCTCGAGACGGTCGATACCGATCAGCTGCTCGGCCTGATCGACAATCTGCGGCGCAGCTTCGGCTACGTGATCCTCGACCTTCCGGCGAACTGGACGAACTGGACGCTGTCGGCGGCGCTGGCTGCCGACGTCATCGTCCTGGTTGTCGAGCTCTCCGTCGCGAGCCTGCGGCAGGCAAGACGCCGCCTCGACCTATTCGCCGCGGTCGGCATTCCCAAGCAGAACATACAGATCGTCGTGAACCGCGTTGAGAAAAAGCTCTTTCGCACGATCGACGTCGGCGATGTCGCCGAGACGCTGCGGCATCCGGTGCTCGCGACGGTCGCGCTCGATGAACCCAACGTCAACGCCGCCCAGAACCAGGGCCGACTGGCGAACGAGATCAACCGGAAAAGCCGTTTCGGTGCGGACATCGCCCGGCTGGTGGAGCAAATGCTGGAAGGCCCGTTGAGGGCGGGCAAATGAGCCGCTGGCAGGTCAAGCGAGCGCCATCCGCCAGCGTGGCGATCGAGCCGGCCACGCCGGCGGGTGCCGCGGCCGCTACCGTTGCCGACGAGGCCTCGCGCGCCTCTGCCCGACTGCTCGACCTGAAGGTCAAGGTCCATCGCCAGCTGCTCGACAAGGTGAATCTCAGCCTTCTCGACAAGCTCTCACGCGAGAAGATCGCGCTCGAGGTCTCGACGATCGTCTCCGACATCCTCGAAAACGACGGTACGCCGCTCAACAAGGCGGAACGGGAGCAGCTTTCCAACGACGTCCTCGACGAACTGCTGGGATTGGGGCCGCTCGAGCCTCTGCTCAAGGACGAGACGATCAACGACATTCTCGTGAATGGCTGCGATTCGGTCTTCGTCGAACGCGGCGGACTGCTCGAGAAGGTCGCAACGCGGTTTCAGGACGAGCGACATCTCATCCGCATCATCCAGAAGATCGTCAGCGCGGTTGGGCGCCGGATCGACGAATCCTCGCCTTTCGTCGATGCTCGGCTCGGCGATGGTTCGCGTGTAAACGCGATCGTCGCGCCACTGGCGATCGACGGGTCGCTGCTGTCGATCCGGAAATTCTCGAAGAAACCGATCAGCATGGCGCGCATGGTCGAACTCGGCAGCCTTCCCCCCGCGGTCGCAACCGTGATGGAAGGCGTCGTGCAGGGTCACCTCAACGTCATCATCTCGGGCGGCACGGGTTCCGGCAAGACCACGCTGCTCAATGCCTTGTCCTCGTTCATCGACGCGCGCGAACGCATCGTGACCATCGAGGATTCGGCCGAACTTCAGTTGCAGCAGGATCATGTCGTCAGGCTGGAAACCCGCCCGGCCAATATCGAGGGCAAGGGCGAAGTGACGCAGCGCGACCTGCTCAGGAACGCGCTGCGAATGCGACCCGATCGCATCATCCTGGGCGAGTGCCGTTCGGGCGAGGCCTTCGATATGCTGCAGGCCATGAACACCGGTCACGATGGGTCCATGACCACGGTCCACGCGAATACCCCGCGCGACGCGCTCTCGCGCATCGAGCAGATGATCGGCATGAGCGGGATCGATATTTCGGCCCGCTCCGCCCGTTCGCAGATCGCCTCGGCCATCCATGTCGTCATCCAGCTCAATCGCCTCGGCGACGGCAAGCGCAAGGTCATCAGTCTTTCCGAGATCACCGGCATGGAAGGCGAGACGATAACGATGCAGGAAATCTTCCATTTCCGCATGACCGGACGCGACGAGGACGGCCGGGTCCTCGGCCATTTCGATGCCACCGGGATCAGGCCGAAGTTCGCAACCCAACTCGCGACGCATGGGATCCATTTCGACTCCGAATTGTTTCGGCCAGTACGGCTGGATACGAAATGACCGCGATTGCCGTCCGCCTGGCGGCGTTGATCGCCGTGTTCGTGTCGGTCTTTCTGATTTCCCAGCTCGTTCTCTCGTCCACGATGAATCGCCGGGCCGAAAAACAGGCGATCAACAAGCGGCTCCAGCTTCTGCGGTCGGGGGTCAGCCGCGAAACCATCGCATCGATCCTGCGCAACAACATGCCGGGGCGCCTGTCCGAAAATGCCGGCCCGCTCGAACGGCTGACGTTCGCGTTCAAGAGAATGGTCGGCAATGCAGGACTGTCGAGCAGTCCCGGTACCGTCTTCATCGCGATGATGGTCGGCTTTGCCCTGCTGCTCTGCTTGCTCTCTCTTTTGTTCTGGATCAACGGGATAGCCTTCACCGGGGGGGTGCTCGAACTCGTCTTAGGTCTATCCGCGGCAATCGCGATCGGCCTCCCCTGGATGGTGCTGAGCCAGATGGCGCAACGCCGCCGCAAACGGATGCAGGAACAGTTCCCGCTGGCCCTCGATGTCTTCACCCGGTCGCTGAAGGTGGGGCATCCGATCGCCACGGCCATCCAACTGCTCACCGAAGAGGTCGAGGATCCTCTCGGCAGCGAATTCGGCCTGATTGCCGACGAAATAGCCTACGGCGCCAATCTGAGCGATGCCCTGCTTGCTTTTGCCGATCGCTGGGACATCGAAGACATCAAGATGTTCGTCGTGTGCGTTGCCGTGCAGAGCGAAACGGGCGGGAATCTCGCTGAAATATTGGAAAACCTCTCGGTGGTCATTCGCGAACGCGCCAGCCTTTATCTGAAGGTGCGGGCGTTGAGCTCCGAGGGAAGGATGAGCGGATGGATGTTGACGGCTTTGCCCATCCTGACATTCATCAGTGTATTCATGTCGAGCCCGTCATTTTATTTGAACGTGGCGGATGATCCAATATTCATCTACGGATTTTCGAGCCTTATCATACTTTATTTCATCGGCGTGATAGTCATCCGTCGGATGGTAGATCTCAAGGTTTGAGATGATAACACTCATTTCCTCAACCCCCTGGATCCGCTTATTGGTTTCCTTCGCGCTTTTTGTATGCGTCGTCGCGGTTTCATTTGTCGCCACGGTGTATCTGAACAGGCGGATGACCGTTCGCGGCGAGTTGAGGGACTTGAAGGCGGATGGCCGAAATGCCCTGGAAGTCCGGGAGACTTTGTCCAGCCGCCGCGACGATGCCTGGCAGAAACTCGTCGACAGAATCGAGCGGGCAGGCCTGAGCCTGGTCGATACCAAAGCCGACGTGCTGAGAAGCAAGCTCAAGGCGGCCGGCTTCGATTCCCCCGCCGCGCCGAGACTCTACACGCTCATCCGTCTCGCGCTCGTGGTGGTGCTGCCGACCGTGTACGTCGGTTCCTCGATTGCGCTGGGCAAGGATCTTTCGTTCTTCGATCTCTATGTCTTCGGTTCGATCGCTGCGTTTCTCGGGCTTTACCTGCCTGCCCTTTTCGTGCGGGCAAAAGCGGACCGCCGCACCGAAGCGATCGTCAACGGCTTTCCATCCTGCCTGGATCTGATGCTCGTTTGTGTCGAGGCGGGCCTCGGGCTGGAAGCGGCGATGGACAGGGTCGGGCGCGAAATGGTCGTTTCGCACCCCCTGGCAGCCAAACTGCTGACAATGGCGACCCTGCGCTTGCGGGCGGGTGCGAGCCGCGAGGACGCGCTGCGGCAAATGGCTAGCGATGCCAGCGTGGACGAGATCAAGTCGTTCTCCACGCTGCTGATTCAGTCGGACAAGCTGGGCTCCAGCATCTCCAGCACGCTGCGCGTCTATGCTTCCGAGATGCGGGAGAGGCGCAGAATGCGCGCCGAGGAACGAGCCCATCGCCTGCCGGTGCTCATTTCCATCCCGCTGGTCGTGTGCATGCTACCCGTCATGATCGGGGTGCTGATGCTTCCGGCCATCATCATGGCGATGCGCCAGATCTTCCCAGCCATGTCAGGAGGGTAAAATGCGAAAGTTTGCCGAAAAGACTGCAGTTCTGATCGCAGCAACCTTGGCCCTGTCGGGATGCCAATCAATCTTCGGCGCACGCATGGCACGGGTCGAAGGCGTCAGGCCCGCATCATCCGTCGCGGGATCGAGCGCGGCAACCGAGGAGGGCCGACGCTACCTAGATCAGGCTCAACTGGGTCTGGCCGCCGAGGCATTCCAGCGCGCTCTGGCGGGCGGGGAGCCCCCGGCTCCAGCGCTGAACGGGCTCGGAGTGGTCTATGCCCAACTCGGACGCTACGAAACGGCGCAGCGCCTGTTCCAGGAAGCCATGGCGATCGAGCCGGCCAATGATCGCTACGCGGCCAACCTCGCGCGCCTGAACCGCTCTCCGGCCTTCGCCATGCGGCACGACGGAGATGTGGCGGCAGCTTTGACGCCTTCCGCACCACCGGCCTCCGCCCCGACGCAGACCGCGCAGAAGCGCGAACCCGAACAGGGGCGTCTTACCCGCGTTTCCGGTCACGAGTTCCGTATCCGGACGCTGGCGCCGTCGCCCGCGCCCCTGCGTTCCGCCGGCGCCGACATTACCGGTTTCAAGCCCTTGGCCCGGATTCAGCTGACCAGCCCGGCGATGGAAGCGCCCCTGGCCGCCCGCAAGGTCTCGCGCGTGCCGGCAGCGGGCGCTGCGAGCGTCAAATTCGGCTTCCAGCCAATTGTCAGGCTGACCATGCCCCCAGCGAAGCCTTCCGAGCCTAGCAAGCGGGCTGAAGCCGTCGTCGTCAAGAAGGGCAGCAGCCTTTGATCCCAGCTATGGCGGCCAAGGCGATCTTGGTCATACTGGGCGTCGTTGCCTGCCTGTTCGACTGGAAGTATCGCCGCCTGCCCAATTGGCTGAGCGGCCTCGCCGCATTGTCCGGTCTGGTGGTCGCGGCGGCCAACCTGGGCCTTTCGACCGCGGGCAGCCATCTCCTTCACATGATCGCGGCCCTGCTGATCGCTTTCGCCGTTTATGCGATGAGATTGATCGGGGGCGGCGACGCGAAGTTCTATGCCGGCACCGCCGCGTGGTTTGCCCTGGGCGACGCGATGCGGCTTCTGCTTTCGGTCTCGCTGTCTGGGCTGGCTCTTTTCGCCGTCTGGTTTGCAATGAGACGGATCGCGAAGAAACCGGTTCGCATGAAGGACGCGTCTGAGAGCGACAAATTGCCCTATGGCGTCGCTATCGCCGTCGGCGGTGCCGCCCTGTACCTTTACCTCTAGCGCCTCGCGGCGCCTGCGAAAGCGCCGGAGCCCGCCGGTGGCGATCAGCCAGAGCCCGTCAGCTTCTCGAGCTGCTGGCGCGAAACCGCGCATATCCGGCCGGATTCGGCCGCAATGGCACGCAAACCGGGCCTCATGTGCCGGCATGAGATGACGATGCCGTCGGAGTCCCGTTCGACGAGATAGCGAGCCAGGCTGACGGGGTCGAAGTTGATGAAATCGGCGAGGATATGATACGGCCGATACGATTCCTGCAGCGCCAGGTAGGTGACCTCGTCCACGACCACCCGGTGCAGCCGGCGATCCCCGGGGATGCCAACCTCGGCCATGACGGTGCTTATGTCTGCACGTACCTTGTCATAGCCAAGGATCGACAACGAGTAGGGATGGCGGGTTGTGGGTCCGGGTTGCTGGTTTGCCTCATAGAGGCTCGGAAAGACGCGTATCGCGACGACCGCTTCCGTAACAAGCGCCAGCGGCACGGCTGCGACTACCAGCCACGACAGCAACTTGGTCGACACCGCGTGGCGACGCGGAATGCCCATGCAGAGCACGATGAACACCGCAAGCATGGGCAGAACATGCGCCGCCTCATAGTCGTTGCGCTTGAGCTGACTTGCTCCCCACACCAGCACCATGGCCATGATCGCAAGCGCAATGAGCATACGGGGGTCGACGAGAGCCCGCCACTTCCTGGCAAAGCCGTAGTTGACCAGTTTCATGATCGCGATCGTCAGCGCCAGCCCCCAGGCGACCAGGAGCACCCCTTCCATAGCGACGGAGACCAGCGCAGGGAACCGCCCCCAGGGCAACCAGATCGACATCGGCTCCGAAGTCGCTGCAGCAAGCCTCACGTAGTTCAGCGGGCTGGAAGCCGCCAGCATCTCGGGAATCTGCGAGATGACGGAAGAGAGGCGGCCCGACAGAAGATCGGCCCCCATCTGGCGTGTGGAAACGATCGCACTGGGGCAGTCGAAACGCTTGAACCAGTATTGCAGGGCGATGGCCGTCAGGACCAGGATAACGCCGACCGCGACCAACTTGACCGGCCAATCCCGCCGTCGCCGGGAACATGCCAGAACGCAGGCCAGGAAGATCAGCGAATAGAGTACGCCCTTGATATGGTAGCTGAGCGCAATGGCATCGAGTACGACGATGACCAGCACTTTGGCCCAGGTGCGTGCCATCACGGTTCCCGCCGGCCAGCGCGCCAGAGCAATTACGATCGCCAGTGTCGCAGTCAGGATATGGGGCTGCTCGGGCCTGCTCACCACCATCATCAGCGGCAGGAACCCCATCCCGAGAATGGCGCAGGACAGCGTGCGGACGTCGCTGCGTCGCCGAGCGCCGGGCACGACCTGCGCGGTCAGGATCCAGAACAGCGCCAGCCATCCCAGCGCGCAAAGCACGCCTTCGATCCGTATGAACAGCGGATCCGCCAGATGCAGGTTCACGACAGCGGAAAAGGCACGCACCGGCAGCATGAAAACCGGCGCGCGCGCCACGCTGTTGGGTCCGCAGACATCGCTATAGGCAACGTCGAAGCCGCCATCGATCCATGCGCGCTCCTGCAAGCGCCAACCGGTTTCATCGGCGAAGACCGGAACCAGCACAGCCGCCAGCAGGAACGCCAGCAGACTGGCCGGGGCGACCCGCTGCAGCAGTCGTTGCCAGCGCGCGCTCGCGTTCGACTTGTCCCCTTTCGCCCCCGCGGTTCTCATCGTCGTGTCTGCACCCCCGATGCCCGTGCCGATCCGGCGTGACCGCGGTGTTCAGGCGTTTGCCGAACGGCCGCGGCCGAGAGCGGCGGACCCGGTTGCTGCAAGGAGCCCGGATCGCCACGGTGCGCCTCGGCAATCTCCTCCCGGAGCCGTTGCCAGACCACCCAGAGCATCCAGAAGCCGATCCAGGGCGACAGGTTGGCTCCGAGTGGCAAGGCCAGCGCCCTCGCCAGCAGCGGCGAAAGGTAGAAGAACAAGAGCAGCGGCCGGTCCCAGGCCCCGGGGCGCAGCGCCGACCGCTGGGCGAGCCAGCACACCGGGATAATCAGGAAGGGCAGGTCGTAGCTGAAAAGATAGGGTGTCGCGAGCGGCGTGGCAGACAGCAACAAGGCCAGCTTGCCTTCAATCGAACCGCGCCCGGCCCAGGCCTTCCATGTCAGCGCGGCAACCAGGATCGTGGCGATAGCCTGGCAAAGCGCAGCCGCCAGCGGTGACCAGGCCACCCTCACGGCTGCGTAGACAGTCACCTGGCGCAGGAAGAAGACGGCATCGCCCGTCTCCATGAGGTAGCGGCTGACCGGCCAGCTCTGTCGATAGTTGAGAATTGCGGTGGTCCCGAAGACCAGCCAGGAAAGCAGCAACAGGCCAAATACGGACAGGGCCGCGCCGACGAAGGCGCGCCAGTGCCTTCCCGCGACGAGTGCCAGCGGGATCAGCAGCGCCAGGTGCGGCTTGATCACCAGTCCGCCGACGCAGATCCCGGCGAGCAACGGCCTTCGTTGCAGCCAGGTCGCGAAGCCCGCCTGGAACCCGCTGGTCAGCAATCCGGTCTGCGCGTGCCAGACGGCTATCAGAGCGCCGGGGAATGCGGCGCTCGGCCAGGTCAGTTCGGGAGCGAAACGGCGCGAGAGCGCCAGCCAGAAGGCGAAAGTTGCGCCGACCCAGACCAGCCATGCTACCGGAAACGAGAGCAATCCGAGCGGCGCGACAAGCAGCAGCATGGGGGGCGGGCTGACGAAGGCAATCACGTCGCTTCGCGCCAGCGTCGCCTGCACCGCGAGGTTCGCCTTGACGCTGTAGACGCTGTTCACGGCGCCCGCCACGATCAGCCGGCCGGCAGACCAGAACGCCAGGAAATCACTGCCGTCCGTCCCCAGGGCCTGGAGGAATACCCAGACCGAGGTGGGAAGGGCGGCGATCAGAACGATGATCGCATAGGCGTTCATCCGCGAGCGGTTGAACCAGCCGAGCTTCAGGAAGGAGATCAGGTGTTGGCCAAAGGCCATCACGTAGGCGAGGCCCGACAGGCGCTTGCCGTGATCGGCAGGTTTACCGGTATCATCGGAACAATAGATGTGAAGGTATAACTTGCTACTACTTTCTTGCCGCAGGCGGGAGAGCTCGCGGTGAATACGGAGGAAGGAAAATGAGCTCCGACGGTTATGGTGGCAGCGAAGGCCTGCGCATTGGCCGCGCTGGTGCAGCTCGGCCGATTGAGCGCATAACAGCGAGCGGCCTGCTCAACCGACGACTGTAGCGCATTACGGTACCACATCATTCGGCCGAAATCGACTACGCCAAAGACCAGGAGAAGCATCACGGGTATGACGAGGGCGAATTCGGCAGTGACCGCCCCGCCGCTAGCGCTGGCCGAAGAGTGCAGTCTTCTTGCGAAACTCGCGACACGGTGCAGCAATGCCGTCCGAAGGGAGCGGAAATTTCTCATTGTATTCTAACGATGGCGACGGATGAAAGGGCCACAGGGTCGGGCAGGCCCGGCCAAGGCATCATTGGGCTATAGTTGGCGCTAGCGCCTACCTTGACATAACTGCCGGCGGCGGCTCCGCTCGTACAGGCCGTGTTGATCGCCTGCACCGTTACTACCTTGGTCGAAGCGTCCAGGCAGCCTACGGTATTCTCATTGATAGCGACGCTGACCGTCAGATTGGTCGCGCTCGTCATGGCGCTGCTGACGGCGACGGAACTGTATCCTTTCGTCAGGGCATAGCTCGCTCCGGCGCGCGCTGCGGCGCCTACCTGCAACTTGGTCCAGGCGAGACCACCGATATCGACCGCGCCGGCCAGCAGCAACGTCAGGATCGGCAGGACGAGCGCGAATTCTACCGCGCTCGCGCCTGATTGCTGGCGCCAAAACCGCGAGAGGATGGAACGGGCGCCGCGCATCACATTATTCCACCAGCGAAATGGAGGTGCTGCCGGCATTGCCGCTTCCGGGACCGGGGCAGTTGGAGCCCATATTCGCATGAAGTCCGATCGTCACCGTTTGTCCGATCAACTGCGTGCACATGGTCGTATCGAATTGCGTTCCCCCGGTGAAAGACAAGGGCCCAGTGGGAGCATATATAGCACCCTGAATATGGAAGGTCAAAGCTGTTCCGTTGCCGTTGTTGCCGTTCGTGAAATTCATTCCGGCCGGATTCAGGGACATGATGGCTATATTGGCATAGGTCCCGCTCGTCGGCGCATTGATATATACCTCTCCGGTATTCGGCAATGCCGCCACGGTCGCTGCGCTTCCGAGTATGATCGTCACGTTGCTGGCCGCAACGCCGACAACAGTGTTGTTGAAAGTCAGGGTTCCGGAGACACAATAGGTTCCGGCCGCCAATTGGGTGCTGCCATAGGTAAGATTTGCGACGGTATAAGTGCAATTCGCTGGGGCAGGTGCCGTCAAGGGCACGTTTGGATAGGGATTGTCGAAGCCCGACGGCAGCGTGCTGTTCTGCACGATCGTGCCATGCATACCGCTGGTGCCTGCAACGGCCCCCGCCGCATAGACCGAAGCATTGATCGTGCAGTTTCCATTTGCGCCGTTGCCATTCCCGGTAACATTGCCGCAGGCGACGGAAGTTCTGTTATGGGTCGAATTGGAATAGATGCCGCAAGTGGTGGTAGGGACATCGGCCTGATTCATTATATTTACCGCGGTAGCCGCGGTCTTGCTGAGGGCGATGATGCATCCATTGCCGAACGAAGTGCCGCCGGCCACGGCGCGCGCGGCGACTGTAGTCGTGCCCCCAAACAGCAAACGCGCCAAGCCGGCCCGCTGGGGCTGCTGCACGATCACCTCCCAATAGAGGCCAGAATAGCCCGGGGCCGGTTTCGTTGCCGTAACAGTCACGCCGCCGACCCCATTGACGAAGCCGGCGCTGCCGGCGACGTCCCTGGCGCCAATCCGCGCCGCCGTGTCCGTCGCACCGCCTTTGCTCGCGATCGCGGCGGAATAGGCGGCCTGGTCGGCCGCGCCTTGCGCGCTGCGCTTCTGGACCATCCAGACGCCGACGTCGATCGCCAGCGCGGCCATGCCGGCCAGCACAGGCAACATGATGGCGAAGATCATCGCGGTAGCCCCGCGCGTATCCCGTGCAAAACGAACGGGTGCCGCCCAGAGCGACCGTTGTTCGTCCCCTGACGACATCGCGGGCACTCCTGAAACCGATGCCATCGCTCGTTCGATGGCACGACAAATCAATGCATTAGAATTGCCCAAGGCGCCTTCTAGAGTCAACAGCGGTAAGTTAACTTCCCTGTCTCAAATTGAGCCTCGGGTTAAACTAATCGCAGGCGGCGGTTTCGCCCGAGGCGCAGTTAACGCCTTCTCCGGATGCTTTGCAGTTGAAACTCTGGACTTCTTCGACAGCGCGCGCGTGTCGCCGTGTCATCGGACGGGGACTTGTCCCAAGGCGCCACACTTCGCCAGAAACATTGATTTTTCCCAATTAGCTCCGTGGCGGGCGGCATGGCAGCGTCCTGGCACCCTCTTCGGAGCCTAAATGCATGAGCCAGCATTCCAATTTCGAAAAGCGCGATCTCGCATTCCGGAGCGCGTCCAGTGCGCGTCAGCGCGGCGCCGCGCTCGCAAGGTCGTCAGACGTCACAGTCGATCCCGTTTCCGACTTCGACCCCAGCGCCTGGCAGATGCTGATTGCCGAGCAGCGCCTGCGCATTGCGCAGGCTGCGGGCGTGCACCCTTCCAAGGTGAAGATCCAGATCGGCCACTGAGCCGTACTGCGAAAACGCTGCGCTTCGCGAAGTCGGATCAGGTCACACGCGGGAGCGTGACCAGTATCCTGAGACCGGGTCCGGCATCCTCGATCACGACCGTACCGCCGTGCGCATGGCTCGCCGCGGCCACGAGACTCAATCCAAGGCCGTTGCCCGGCGTCGTCCGGCTCGCCTCGGCACGGAAGAAGCGCTGGAGCAACTTGTCGCGATCCTCATCCGGCACCCCCGGACCGTCGTCTTCGACCCAGAGCTTCGCCAGCGCCCCCTCCGCGACAAGTCCCAGCGCGATCGATGTCCCGTGCGGCGTGTGGATTCGGGCGTTGTCGAGCAGGTTTGACGCCAACTGCGCCAGCAGTTCGCGATTGCCCATCACCCAGACATCGGGGGCGATCGACCATTCGATACGATGTTCGCTGTCGGCCAGCGCGGGGGCGAAACTTTCGGCGACATCGCTCATCAGTTCGCTCAGATCGACGCGCGCGAAGCTGCGCTCCAGCCCCCCGCCCTCGACCTCGGCAATGCGCAGGATGCCGCTGAACAGCATCAGCATCTCGTCGCCAAGCTCGTACACTCGCTGCTGCGCGCCTTCGACCTCGCCCAGCCGATCGGTCTGAACCAGGAGACGCATCAGGGGCTTGCGTAGATCGTGGGCGATATCGCTCGATACCTGGCGCAGATTCTCCATCAGGCTTTCGATGCGATCGAGCATGATGTTGATGGCATTTCCCGCACCATCGAACTCGTCGCCCGGAATGCGAACGGGCACGCGCAGCTTCACCTCGCCCGTGGCGATGGCGTCGGCCGTGGCCTTTATCGGATTCAGCCGGCTCCGAAGATACCAGTTCAGCACAAGGCCGGCGACCACGCTGACGACCAGCACCGCCAGCGACGCGGCGGCAAACAGATCGAAGATCGTCCGCTTCATGCGATCCACGACCAGATTGCGTTTGACGATCAGCCGCGTTCCATCATCCAGTTCCACGATGCCGGCCTGTACGGACGAAGGCGAGCGGTGGGCTGCGGCAGTTTCAGTCTGCTCCGGAGCCGCAGGCGGGGCATCGGGATCGAGCCCACTCGCAATCTCCTTACCGTCGCTGTCGAGCTGCTCGTAAATGAACCGGTTCGCCGTGGGCGTCGCCTGGCGCCAGCGCAGTTCGCGCTGCAATTCGCCGCGCGCCTCTAGCGTCAGGAGCCGCCGCGCCTCGCCGGCGATTTCCTCGTTGCTGCGTCGGTCGAATTCGAGGTCCGCGGAATAATAGACCGTCGCCCCCAGGAGCAGGACCGCCCAAGCCAGAATCGCGGCGTATGTGGTTGCAATTCTATAAGCGGCGCTCGACCGAAAGTTAGCCATCCTGCCGCATTCGGTAACCCCGGCCCCGAATGGTTTCTATCGGGTCATCCGCAAAACCATCGCGCAGCTTTGCCCGCAGCCGGCTCAGGTGACTTTCCACGATGTTCGTCAAAGGATCAAAGTGGAAACCCCAGACCTGCTCGAGAAACATGGTGCGCGTCACCGGCCGGCCGGCATTGCGCATCAGGAGTTCGAGAAGGAGGAATTCGCGCGGCTGGAGCTGCACCGGCCGACCGCACCGCGTAACCTTGCGCTGGACGAGGTCGAGGACGACATCGTCGACTTCCAGGCGCGTGGCGTTTTCGCTGTGCGATGCCCGCCGGGTCAATGCGTTCAATCGTGCGACGAGTTCCGACAGCGCGAAAGGCTTGACGAGATAATCGTCCGCGCCGGCGTCCAGCCCGCTTACCCGATCGGCGATGCCCCCCATGGCGGTCAGCAGCAATATCGGCACGCCAATCGACGCGCTCCGCAATCCGCGGACAACGTCGAGCCCCTCCCGCTTGGGCATCATCCGGTCGAGCACGATGATGTCGAACCGATCGGCGGTTCCCCATTCGAGCGCTTCCTCGCCGTTTTGGGCCCGAACCACGGCATGGCCGAGTTCGGTCAGTCCGCGCACGATATAACCTGCCGTCTCGTCGTCGTCTTCAGCGAGCAGGACCCGCATACCCCCGCCTCCATCTTAACTCTCGCGCAGCACCGCGGTGATCAGACCGGTACCGCAAAACCGTGATGGAACCCTTCATAAGTCATGGAATGCGAGATGGCTCGTTTCAATCGCTAACTTAATACTCGATGGAAATGGTAATATTCTTCGACGTCACGCCGGAAGCCTCCGCAATCATCTGTTTTGCCCGGGCAATCACCTCCGTCAGTCCTTCGGGCGAGCCCCGTCCTTCGCCCTCGACGGGACCGGGAGGTATCGGTCTAACGTGTCCTTCGGCGTCGGGCATGACCTGCCCGGGCGACACCTTAGCCGAATTAACCGACGAACGCAGTTGAACGGGCATGACGTCGAGTGCTCTGGCGAGGGGGACTATCAGGCGGTCGCGGGGCTCGTTGTCGCCCCTTTCCCATTTCCAGATCGTCACCTTCGAAACGCCAACGAGATCGGCAAGCGCACGAATGGAAAGTCCTTGTGCCTCCCGAAGCGACCGAAGTTGCTGTGCAAAATCGTTCGATATTTCCATCAAACGTATTCCCCCTGCTGTCGGCCCCAAAGAAGCAGTCGCCTAGTCTAGCAATGTGCTTTTTTGCTAATAAATTGTCAATGATAACGCAAATCACAAGCGTCCGTTTTGTGACTCCGTCCGCGTGTCGGATGGCCCCTCGGGAGGTTCGATTGCAACCGTGCAGCGGCGCGCACGGATCACTTCCATGGCCGGAGACCGCCTGCAGCGACTCCCAATTCAGTCGGCTGAGGCATCGCGACGCGTGGCGCTAACATTGTATTTGGTCAATCAAGGATTTGCCCGGGTGAGAGATACCGGGTTGCCCAGCTCTGCGAGCCCGCCATTTCTGGACTGGTAACTGCTCCGTCCTCGTCCGCCGGGAAACGACCAAACCGAAAAAATCGACCAAATCGAAGGTAAATTGCTGTTTTTCATTGGCTTGCTATCGAATGGATGCTGGAGCATATCGCGGCGGTCTTTGCCCCGCCACCGATGAACCGCTGTCCAGCGTTGGAGAATGGCACCCCTCGAAGAGATTGGCGCCTCTTCATAACCGGCGCTCAAATGACCCATATTGATACAGAACCGTGAATCCTTGATTATTAAGTAAATATTTGGGTAAAAATATCGACTCGATCGTTAGCTTTCGGTTATACGGGCCTCACAACGAGCGATGTTCGAGTCGAAGCAAATCGCTCCTGGGCCGCTTTCTGAACATAAATTTTGGAGGATCACGATGGTTAATCGAGTGAAGATCGCAGTCGCAGCTGCCGTGGCGATGACGGGCACCTTGGGCATGGCCGCACCTGCTTTCGCGGCGTTGGATCTCGTGTCGAGCTGCGCCGTCTCGGGCCTGGACGACATCGTCCCGAACCCTCAGGCTTGCTCGGGCTACTACAGCGGGAACGAGCTGCAGTCGGGCGCGGGCGGTTCCGCGAGCGCCGACGAGATCACCGCGCTCGG
>Ga0075370_10000407_pt1 | contig 15914 bp, 14 predicted proteins | sample EndMethybrTD3035_FD_71398 | JGI IMG/M metagenome (GOLD analysis project Ga0075370, IMG submission 71398) | Populus endosphere microbial communities from Tennessee, USA - Endosphere MetaG P. TD hybrid TD303-5 | ecosystem: Host-associated > Plants > Roots > Endosphere | place: USA: Tennessee... | reverse complement strand
GCTGAAGATCGCCTAGCCGCTCACTGCAGCGACGACAGGTTGAAGCCGGCTCCGGTGGAGTCGGTGACTGCGGCCAACCGTCCATAGGGCGTGTCCTCCGCCTCGCGGACGACGCTGCCGCCGTTTTCGAGAATCAACTGCACGGTCTTGTCGACGTCGTCGGCGCCGAGGAAGACACACCAGTCCGGCCCCACGTCCCACGCCATCACACCAAGCAGCGCCTCACCGTCGAAGTTGGCTGTGCTGTAACGGAATTCGTCGGTGTCGGAGACGGTCTCGATCTGCCAGCCGAAGACCTGACGGTAGAAGTCGAGCGCCTTGCCATACTCGCCGGTGGTCAGTTGGAAGTAGGTCGGGGCGCCGTTCTCGTTGACGACTTCGAAGCCTCGGTGGCCGGCGGGCTGCCACAGTCCGAAGAACGCACCCGTCGGATCGCTCAGCATGCCCATCAATCCCCGGTCGCCGATCTGCATGGGCTCGGGCGGACCCTCCGCGCAGGCAACGCCGCCTGCCGCAACCGCCTTGTCGAGCGTGGCCTTGGCGTCGGTCGTGTGCAGGTACGTCGCCCACGCGTCGGGGACGTTCCACTGCGGATCGTTGAAATTCAGCCCTGCAACGGGTTTCCCGTCGCAGAACGCATTGGTGTAACCGCCGAACTCGGGTCCGCCCGACTCGAAGGTCCAGCCGAACACCGCGGCGTAGAACTCCTTGGAGCGGTCGACGTCGGACGAAGCCAGGTCGATCCAGATCGGTGCGCCCACAGGGGCGGAAGTGCGGACGGGCACGGTGGTCTCCTTCGAGGTGATGGGTCGATCCCGGAGCCGCCCCGGCGGCGACATCCAGTCACCGATGCAGACCACCGCCACATCAGAAACTCATCGCGTGATCCCCAGGACTCGTAGCGCGTTCTCCTTGTAGATCAGCGGGATCACCGCAGGATCGATGTCGAGCTCGTCGAAGTCGCGGCGCCAGCGATCCAACTGGATGTACGGGTAGTCCGTTCCGAACAGCACCTTCGTCCGCAGTTGACGGCTCGCGGCGCGCACCAGTTGCGGCGGAAAGTATTTCGGCGACCACCCCGATAGATCGATGTAGACATTGGTCTTGTGCGTGGCGATCGCGATCTGCGAGTCCACCCACGGCACCGCGGGGTGCGCCATCACGATCGTCAACTCCGGGAAATCGGCGGCCACGTCGTCGAGCAACATCGGATCCGAGTAACGCAGTTTGATGCGATGTCCACCCGGCAGTCCCGCACCCATACCCGTCTGCCCGGTGTGGAACAGCGCAGGCACACCCGCCTCGGCGATCGCCTCGTAGATCGGGTAGAACTTCCGATTGTTCGGCTCGAAGGCCTGCATGCTCGGGTGGAACTTGAAGCCCCTGACCCCGTAATCGCGGACGAGTTCGTGGACGCGATGCACCGCCCGGCGCTCGTGCCACGGGTCGACGCTGCCGAACGGGATCAGCACGTCGTTGTTGCGCACCGCCCCCGCGATGAGGTCTTCGATCGAGTTCGGTACGTGCCGCATACCGGTACGCGCGTCGATGGTGAAGACGACCGCCGCGGTGTTGTGCCGTCGGTACTCGTCGGCCAGCGCGTCGACGCTCGAGAGCGCGCCCGGTCCGCGCTTGAAGTACTGACCGACCGCGTCCACCAGCTCGTCGTCGTAGGCCTTGTGCCCGTGGCCGTCGACCTCGACGTGCGTGTGGATATCGATCGCGGCGACCCTGTCGAAATCGATTCCGTACTCGTACTTCTCGCCCATATCCGCAGTCTAGGCGCGGTGTAGCGTCACCTGAGTGACGGTCTACGCGCTCAACCTGTTCGACATCGCCGACCGCGACGAATACCTCGCGTACTCGAAGCGCTCGCCGCAAGAGGTGGCCAAGCACGGCGGCCGCGTCGTCGCCCTCGGGCAGTTCAACGACGCGATCCTCGGCGACATCGAGCCACGCAAGGTCCTCATCCTCGTCGAATGGGACTCACGCGAGGCCTTCGACAGTTACTGCGACGACCCCGAACTCGCCGATCTGCACGCACACCGGGAGAACGGGTCGTCGTCCTACATATGGCACCTGTTCGACCGCCTCGACGATCTGCGGCCGCTGCTCAAGACGTAGTGATTTCGAGTCCTAGGCCGGTGAGTAACCCAGCGTGCCCTTGATCTCGAGGTACTCGTCGAAGCCGAATTCGCTCCATTCGCGGCCGTTGCCGCTGCGCTTGTAGCCACCGAACGGCGTGTTGAGGTCGAACGCGTGGTTGATGGCGACCTGGCCGGCACGGATCCGGCGTGCCACCGCACGCGCCGCCTCGAGGTCGGCGGCCGCGACATAGCCCGCCAATCCGTAGTCGGTGTCGTTGGCGATCTCGATGGCGTGATCGATGTCGTCGTATTCGAGGATGCACAGCACCGGCCCGAAGATCTCCTCGCGCGCGATCGTCATGTCGTTGGTGACGTCGGCGAACACCGTCGGCCGGACGTAGTAACCGGTGTCCAGTCCGTCGGGGCGGCCGGGCCCACCGGCGATCACCGTGGCGCCCTCCTCGATGCCCTTCTGGATGAGGCCCTGGATCTTGTCGAACTGCGCCTTGGACGCCACCGGACCGATCGCGTTGGAGTCCTCGGGGTCGCCGACCTTCACCTGCTCGGCAGCGGCCTTCGCGGCCGCCAGCGCCTCGTCCTTGCGTGACTTCGGGATCAGCATGCGCGACGGCGCATTGCAGCTCTGGCCCGAGTTCGGCATCATCGCCGCCACACCGGCCGCGACGCTCGTCGCGAACGCGTCGTCGTCGAGCACGATGTTGGGGCTCTTGCCACCGAGCTCCTGGGTCACCCGCTTCACCGTCGCGGCGGCGTTGCGGGCGACGTCGATGCCCGCGCGAGTCGATCCGGTGAACGACACCATGTCGATGTCGGGGTGGCTCGAGATCGCCGCGCCCACACCGGCACCGTCGCCGTAGACGAGGTTGTACACGCCGGCCGGAACACCGGCGGCTTCCATCACCTCGGTGAAGATCTGCGCGGAGTACGGCGCGACCTCCGACGGCTTGAGCACCATCGTGCAGCCGGTCGCCAACGCCGGGAACACCTTGCAGGCGATCTGGTTGATCGGCCAGTTCCACGGGGTGATCAGGCCACAGACGCCGATGGGCTCCTTGAGAATCAGCGCCGAACCGCGGGGCTCCTCGAACGAGTAGTTCTTCAGCGCGTCGATGGAGTTGTTCAGGTGGCCCATACCGAGATACACCTGCACGCCCGAGCCGAGCGACGGCGGCGCACCCATCTCCTCGGACACCGCTGCGCCCAGGTCGGCAGACCGCTTCTGATACTCCGCGAGGATCGCCTCCAGGAGCTCCAGCCGCTCTTCGCGGGTGCTCACCGACCAGGTGGCGAAGGCCTTCCTGGCGGCCTTCACGGCCTTGTCGACATCCTCCGCCGATCCCAATGCGATCTTGCCGGACACCTGCTCGGTCGTCGGGTTGTCGACGTCCAGGGTCTTCAGCTGGATCGGATCGACCCACTCACCATCGATGTAGAACTTCAGATATTCGCGCATAACTTGCACTCTTCCTTAGTCGCTCGTGTTTTTCTGCGGTTCGACCGCGGGCTCACTGGGTGCCTTCTGCATACCAGGTACGGAATCGGTCATATTTCGGCATCTCCTCGGAGTTGGCCTTCGGGTCGATGCACACGTGGACCACACCGACCTTGCCGCTCGCGTAGGAGCGGGCGATGGCGGGTCCGATCTCGTCTTCCTTCTCGACGTATTCGCCGTGGCAGCCGAAGCCCTCGGCGATCTTGTCCATCCGGACGTCCTTGCTCCAGTGCACGCCGGGCTGCGGTGACGGCTGTTCGAACGTGCGCTTGTACACGCCGACCTCCAGACCCCACTGATGGTCGACGCCCACGACACAGACCAGCGGCACCCCTTCGCGCGCGGCGGTTTCGAGTTCGGCGATGTGGAACAGGAACGCCGAGTCACTTGTCAGCAGCATCACCGGACGCGTGCGTCCCTCGGCCACCGAGGCGCCCACCGCGTAGGGCAGTCCCGTGCCCAGATGTCCGAAGTTCTGGTTCCAGATCACGTCGCGCGGTTTGGATTGCGAATACGTCCACTGGAAGATCACGGTCGCGCCGCCGTCGCGCACCATGATGCCGTCGTCGAGTTCCTTGAACGCCTTGGTGGCCTCGACGACATAGCGCGCCGGATGAATCGGCGAGCGTCCCGACGGCGCGGTCTCGGCGAGGTGCGCGAGTTCCTCGGCATCGGCCTTGACGAGCTTGTCGAGGTTGGCTGACGGGGCGCGCGGGGTGTCCTTCAGCGCCTGGACGAGTTGCGGTACGACACCGCGCAGATCGCCGACGAGCGGCACATCGAACTGGCGGTTGACGCCGATGGCGGCCGGGTCCTGCTCGACGTACACCCATTTGCGGTTGGCGTCGTTTCCGGCCCAGTGCTGTGTCCGGCCGTAGTGCATCGGCTCACCGAGTTCGGTTCCCAACGCGACACACAGGTCGGACTCCTCGACGGCCTCGTTGGCGGCCGGGGAGAACAGGTAAGGGAACGTGCGGTCCTGCAGACCCGGGATGTACGACGTGCCTCCGGAGGTCTGGATGACGGGGCAGTTCATCAGCTCCGCCAGCTCTTTGACCTCCTGCTGGGTGCGCGACGTGTGCACGCCGTGGCCGACCAACAGGATCGGGCTCTTGGCCTCGCGGATAAGCCTCGCGGCCTCGGCGACCTCGGGTGCCCCGGCCCCCTGGTTGACGAGACGGTACCGGTTGGGCGGCAATGGATCCGGAACGTCGAGTTCTTCGAGGATGATGTGCGACGGGTATTCGACGTAGGACGGTCCTGGGGTTCCGGACATGGAGCGACGGATGGCCTCGCGGATGATCTCGTCGGTCTGGTCGGCGTACTCGATCGAGCTGCTGTACTTGACCGACGCCTCGAAAAGCGGTTCCTGCTGGACGAATTGAATACGACCACGCCGGACGCGTCGCTCGGTGATGCGGGCACGTTGGCCGCCGAGGAAGATGACGGGCGAGTTCTCCACCAAGGCGCACTGGATGGCACCGGCGATGTTGGCCATGCCCGGACCGAGCGTGCCGATGCACAGCCCGGGCTTACCGGTCATCCGAGAGGCCGCCTCGGCCATGAAGCCGGCACTCAACTCGTGGTGCGGTGCGACCACCGACCATCCGCGCGCGTCGGCCTCGGAGAACATGTGCACGAAGTTGGGGTCCGGGATGCCGAACAGCGTGTTGACGCCCTCGGCCTCGAAAAGGTCGAGAATGCGCTTGTAGACGGGTACACCCATGTGAAACTCCTTGATTCCCTTATAGATAGCGTTGAGCTAAGTGCTTGCGGTGAGCTGCCGGCGAGCCGAACAGTGAACGGTTGAGAGCGGCGCGTTTGAGGTACACGTGGATGCCGCTCTCCCACGTGTAGCCGATGCCGCCGTGCAGCTGCATGGCCTTGCCCGCGATATGAACCGCGGACGCGCACGCGTACGACTTGGCCATAGCGGCCGCCACGTCCGCGTCGGGTTGGTCGTCGACGATGGCCTGCACCGCGGCGCCGACCAGCTGGCGCGACACCGAAATGGCGACGAGCATGTCGGCGCAGGCGTGCTTGACGGCCTGAAACGAGCCGATCGGCCTGCCGAACTGCTCGCGAACCTTGGCATAGCCCACCGTCGCGTCCAGCATCGCCTCGGACAGACCGAGGCTGTCGCAGGCGACGGCGACCGCGGCGCGGTCGCGCATTCGGCGTAGTGCACCGGCAGGATCCGCGTCGAACCGCAGCACCTCCGCGGTGTCGGCCGCCGTGACCGTGGCCAGTCTGCGGGTCTCGTCGAGCACCGGCTGCGCGGTGACCGTCGGCGCGCTGACAGCGACGCCGTCATCGGTGACGACGAGTATGCGGTCAGCGCCCTCGGCGTCGGGCACGAAGTCCGATTCGATCGCCACGGCGATCCTGGCGGCCCCCGATGCGACATCGATGAGCAGCTGGTCACGAGCCTCACTGGGCTGCAATGTGTTCAGGGCGCCGACGGCCAGGACCGCGCTGCCCAGATAGCTGTTTGCGCTGGCCGCGCGTCCGATCTCCTCGCACACCACGGCCGTCTCGGCGAACGACGCACCGGCGCCGCCGAACTCTTCAGGAACCTCGAGGCCGACCCAGCCCGCGTCGACGAGCACCGGCCAGTCCACCGCGCGATCCTTAGCCAGCAGATCGCCTGCCACTGAGCGCAGCTCGTCGTGAAATTCGGAGTAGTCGGACATCAGACGGCGCTCGGTTCCCGCGGCAGGCCCAGCCCGCGCTCGCCGATGATGGTGCGCTGGATCTCGCTTGCCCCGCCCGGGATCGTCCACTCCCACGACCCGATGAAGTCGAGCATCCAGGCGCCGGACTCCCAGCCACTCGACATCGGCTTCGCCAACTCGGTATGGGCGGCCAGCCCCCCGATCTCCGCGCCGAAATCGGTCATCCGCTGCAGCAGCTCGCTGTAGAACAGCTTGACGATGGAGGCGTCTGATGGACCAGCCACTCCCCGTTCACTGTCCTCGACCACTTTCCGGCACAGTCCGCGCAGACCAGTGATCTCGATCTCGAACTGCGCCAAGCGGTCGGCGACGATCGGATCGTCGACAGGGCTGCTCTGCAGGAGCCAGCGGAAACCGGCGTTGCCGAGGCGTTCGGCCAATTCGAGCATCGTCATGCCGCGTTCGGCGCCCAACGTCGCCTGGGCGACCTGCCATCCTTGGTTCTCGTCGCCGATGAGGTTGGCGGCGGGGATTCGCACATCGTTGAGGAACACCTCGCAGAAATGCGAATCCCCGATCGCGTTGCGGATCGGGCGCACATCCACTCCCGGCGTCGTCATATCCAGCAGGAAGTACGAAATACCTCTACGTTTGGATGCTGCTTGGGCGCTATCGGGGTCGGTACGGGCCAACAGCAGGCACCAGTCGGCATGCATACCTCCGCTGGCCCACAACTTCTGGCCGTTGACGACGAAGGTGTCACCCTCGCGTCGCGCGGACGTGCGCAGGCTCGCCAGGTCGGATCCGGCCTCGGGTTCGGAGAAGCCCTGTACCCAGATCTGGCCGTCGAGGATCGCGGGCAGGTGGCGGCGGCGCTGTTCGTCGGTACCCGCAACCAGCAGGGTCGACGCGGCGTGGTGGATTCCGACGAAAGCGAGCACCAGTCGTGGTGCGTCATGGGCGGCCAACTCCTGGTACAGCACGACCTGTTCGGGCACCGACATCCCGCCGCCCCACTCTCGCGGCCAGTGCGGGACGGCATAGCCGGCGCTGTGCAGTTTCGAGAACCACTCCTTCTGGAAGGAGACGAATTCCTGGTCGGTGGCGCCGGTTTGGGCCTGACGCCAATCGGCCGGAATGTTCGCGGCGCACCACTGGCGCACTTGCTGCCGAAACTGAGCTTGTGCAGGAGAATCCACCGGAAACTCCTGCATATCTTCAGTTTTGCCGGTCATGATTTGGCCCGTAGCTGATCCATGGCATGGGCCACCGCGACACCGTCGTCGAACGACGGGGTGATCTGTGCACCGCTTCGTACCGCATCAACGACGTCGCCCAGGAACGCCGACAGCGCCGGAGGCGGCGATCGCCGTGGCGCAGGCGGGAATTCGAACGTCTGCGGCTCCTCACCGGGGCGGTACACGACCAGCGTGGTGTCCGCCGTCAGTTCGAGCGAGCCGTCGCTGCCGAGCAGCGTCGCGCGTGGCGCCAGGGGGACCGCCCCGGCGAAGCCCGTGTCGTGTGCGGCGGTGCAGCCGTTGGCCATCGTGAACCACGCCGAATACGCATCCTCGGCGGTGGCCTCGGGTGGCGATCCGTCGATCCGGGTCACGCCTCCGCAATCGGCGACCTCGCTGTTGAACAGCCAGCGCGTGAAGTCGATCAGGTGTGAGCCGTACGCCCCGATCCATCCACCGCCGAGCTCACGGTCGTTGATCCAGCCGTACTTTCGACCACGCAGTCCGCTGCCGTAGAACGACCAGTTCAAATGGATTGGTGTACCGATGATTCCATCGTCGGCCAACTGCTTGATCTTCGCCCAGGACTGGTTGAAGCGAAACTCGAAGTTGAGGAAATTCAGCACGCCCGCCTCGTGTGCCCGTTCGCGCATCGACTCCGCATCGGCCGCATTACGGCCGAACGGTTTGTCGCACAGCACCGGGTGCCCGTGGTCGATCGCGGCGTTCACATGGTCGACGTGCATGAAGGGCGGAGAGTGCACCGAAACGAGGTCGACGTCCGACGCGATGGCAGTCTTCACCGCCGCCACGTCGCGCGGGCTGACCACCTCGACGTCGAGCCCGAGACTCTCATACACCGGGGCGGCCGCGTGCTTACCGAACCCGGTTCCGATGACGACGACCTTCATGCGAACAGACCCGTCAAACCGGATCCGCCGACGCGTCGGGTCAGCTCGTCCCGCGTTGCCGACAGGCCCAGCGGCAGGCGGCGTAGCGGCTGGCTGTACCGCGAAAGCCACGACAGCGTGGTCTCGTCGCAGAACCCGACCGCACCGTGCAGCTGGTGACAGACCCGGAACACGACCTCGGCCGCCTCGATGGCCGACATCCTCAGCGCCAGTGCATCTTTGATCGCATCCGGCTGGCCGGTGCCGATACTCCACAGCGCATACTTGGCGAGGATGTCCAGCCCGCTGCGCTCTACCTCGGCGTCGGTCAGCTGGAACTGCACGCCCTGGAACGACGACAGCGTCTGACCGAACTGCTTGCGCAGGCTGATGTGCGAGACGGTCAGGTCGATCGCGCGGTCGAGCATGCCGAGCAGCGTCCAGCACGGCAGCACGAGACCGAGCGCCACGTCGGCGGCGCCGGTGTCGTCGATCGCCGCCAGTTCGAGTTCGGTGACGAACCCCGGTCCCGCGTCGCCAAGACCTGTCACCGTCGACCGCGCGCCATCCAGCGTAACTGCTGCCCAACGGGATTCGAGGCCGGCGAGTACCCCGGACGGACGATTGCCGGCGACCACGATCAGTCCGTCGACCTCGAGGTCGGTGGGGGCGGCCAACCGTTCGGCGACCGGGTAGGGCACCGCCCAGTAGCCCGCGCTGCGGCACAACGCCGCAGCGGCCTCGAGACCGTCGGTGTCGTTGCGGGGATCGAGCTCCCACGCACCGAGTCCGGAAAGCACGGGTCCTGCCAGCGCTTCGCGGCTCGCGGGTTTGGCCTCGGCGTCCTGTACAAGTTGGTCACCGCCGGCCGCCTCGAAAGCCCGAAGGGACTGGTGGCCAAACTCTTTGGCGTCATCGCTGAGGTCGAGGATCATTTGGCGGCCGCCAGCAGAGTGCGGGACAGCAGGATGCGCTGCATCTCGATACTTCCCGATGACACCGTCGAGGCCTGCGAGTATTTCCAGTGGTCCTCGACCTCGCCGAGGAACCACGCCGCGCGCGGATCGTCGTGCGAGACCTCCGCGGCGATGTCCATCAACACCTCGGCACTGTCCTGATCCAACTTGGTGACCGCGATCCGGTAGGCCGCCGCGTCGCCGGGCTGAATGCGCCCGCTGCTCTGCAGCGACACCACGCGGTACGCCATCAGGCGAGCGCGGCGGCAATGGGTCAGCATGCGTACCCACCGTCCGCGTAGCTCTGCGGACAGATCGTCCCAGCGGTCCCCGAGAACCGTTGGCGCGGCGGCCAGTAGACGCTCGCAGCGGGCGTACCTGGCGATGCCGACGCGTTCGAAGGACATCACGTCCTGCACGATCGACCAGCCGGCGTCGACGGTGCCAAGCACGTCGGCCTCGGTGACCCGCAGGTCATCGAAGAACACCTCGTTGAGGTGGTGCGGACCCATCATGCAGCGGATCGGACGCACCTGGATCGCGGGATCGTCCATCGGGACCAGAAAGATCGTCAGGCCCTGTTGCTTCTTCTCACCTTTCGAGGTGCGGGCGAGCAGGAAACACCACTGGGCCATCGTGGCGTAGGAGGTCCAGATCTTCTGACCGCTCACCAGCCATCCGTCACCGTCGCGGCGCGCAGAGGTCCGCAGTGATGCGAGGTCCGAGCCTGCCTCGGGTTCGGAGAACCCCTGGCACCAGATGACCTCGCCACGCGAGATCGGCGGCAGATGCTTCTGCTGCTGTTCCTCGGTGCCGTGCCGCATGATGATCGGTCCAACCCAGTTGACGCCCATGTACTGCGCGCCACGCGGTTCGTGGTAGGCCCACATCTCCTCGCGAACCACCGTCTGCTCCCACACCGATGCGGCACCCCCGCCGAACTCCTCAGGCCAGGACAGGCACAGCAGGTTGCGCTCGGCCAGTAGACGGCAGAACGCCTGCGCGGTCTGCAGGTCGGCGGGATCGTCGGTGAAGGCGCCCAGAAAGTGTTCGGGCACATTGGCGTTCACCAGCTCGCGCAGGTCTGCGCGCAGCTCGTCGGCTTTCTGGCCCATCGTGAAGTCCATGCCCTACCCCGATCCGGTCGCGCCGAGACGACGGTTATTGATGAATTCCGGGCGATTCTCGCCAGAAACCGTCGTCTCGGCATCCGATGGGAGCCCGAGCTCGCTGAGCACGGCGTCGGTGTCTTCACCCAGCCGCGGGGCCGGACCTGCGACCCGGCCGGGGGTCCGCGAGAACCACGTCGGCACACCGGGAAACCGCACCGGGCCTTGGGGAGTTTCGACGGTTTCGAACAGGCCCGCCGCATTCAGTTGCGGCGAGTCGAACAGCGAGTCGAGGGTGTTGATCGGCGTGGCGGGAATCTCCAGTTCAGCGAAGAGCTTGAGCCACTCCTCGGTGGTGCGCTCCAACATGGTCTGCGCCAGCAAGCCGTACACCCTGTCAATCTGTTTGGCGCGCAGGGCCAGCGTCGCAAACTCATCGCGGTTCCACGCCGGTTGCACCGACGCGATGAAGGCATTCCAATGCTTGTCGTTGTAGATCAGCGCGGCGACGTGGCCGTCACTCGTCCGGTAAGGACGTCGGTTCGGTGCAACGGTGCGCGGGTAGATTGCCGGACCCAGTGGAGGGTCGAATATTGCACCGTTGGCATGTTCGACCAACATGAAGGAGGCCATGGTCTCGAACATGCTGACTTCGACTTCCTGTCCCTCACCGGTGCGCTCACGATGGAATAGCGCCATCATGGTGGCGTACAGCGCCGTCAGCCCGGTCACCTTGTCCGCCATGATCGTTGCCACGTAGGTGGCGTCGCCCGTGAGTTCCTTCTGAACGGCAGGTAGTCCGCACTCGGCCTGGATGGTGTCGTCATAGGCCGGGCGGTCGGCATCCGGACCGCGCCTGCTGTAGCCGTAGCAGTTGGTGTAGATGATCTGCGGATTGATAGCCGCAACCGCGTCATAGTCGAATCCGAGCTTGGCGATCGCTTTCGCCCGCATGGAATGTATGAATACGTCGGCTGTTCCGATAAGCGCGCGAAGCGCCGCGGCACCCTCGTCGGATGTCAGATCGAGGACAACGCTGCGCTTTCCGCGGTTGACGTTCATGAAGACGCCATTCATACCGGGCGCGGGTCCCTCGGCGACGTAGCGCACGATGTCGCCTTCGGGTGGTTCGACCTTCACGACGTCGGCACCCATGTCCGCCATGATCTGGGTGCAATACGGCCCCATCACCACAGCGGTGAGGTCGACGACGCGTACGCCCGCCAGCGGACCGCTAGGCATTCTGCGCCGCCATCGCGAAGCTGTACCGGATGTGGTCGCCGTGGCCGTCGGGCACCACCGGGAACACCAGCGGCTGGGTGTCGTCGCGGATGGCCGTCATGTTCTCGCCGACATCGGTGATCGACCATGACGGGCGGTACACCCCCGGCGTCTCCGCCATGACCGCGGTGGCCACCCGTCCCGCGAGCGCGACGAGTATTTCCCCTGTGATCGAACAGTTCTCGTGCGCAAGCCATCCGACGACGGGCGCTACCAGTTCCGGCCCCATCGGCGGATACGCCGACGTGTCGATGCCTTCGGCCATGCGCGTGACGGCGGCGGGCACGATCACGTTGCTCCTGACGCCATGATCGACACCCTCCATCGCCGCGACGTTCGACAGCCCGATCACGCCCGCCTTGGCGACCGCGTAGTTCGCGACGCCGTGGTTGCCATAGAGACCGCCGATCGAAGAGGTCAGCACGATGCGTCCGTAGCCCGCGTCGCACATCACCGGGAAGGCCGGCCGCACAACGTGGAACGCGCCACGCAGGTGGACGTCGACGACGGCTTCGAAGTCCTCGTAGCTCATCTCCCGCAGCGGGGAGCGCCGGACGTTTCCGGCGTTGTGGATGAGGATGTCGATGCGGCCGAACCGATCCAGCGCCGTCTCGACGATCGCTTTGCCGCCATCCGGCGTGGCCACCGAGTCGGTGTTGGCGACCGCTTCTCCACCCGCGGCGACGATCTCGCGCACCACGTCGCCGGCAGGCTCGGCATCCGAACCGTCCCCGATGAGACTTCCGCCGGGATCGTTGACGACGACCTTGGCGCCCTGCGCCGCCAGCAACAGGGCGTACGAGCGGCCCAGTCCCCTGCCGCCGCCGGTGACGACCGCGACCCGGCCGTCGAACCTCAAGTCACCCATTCGCTGTGGTCACTTGCCCAGCTCTAGGCCATCGAGGTCACCTTTGGCGCGCCACTCGGCGATCAGCTCGTCGAAGGCGTAGAAGCCCGGCGAATAGAAGTCGCCCAGGAACGCGCCGTTCTTCACCGCACCTCCCTGGCCTTCGTTGTTGTAATAGCCTGGTGTACAAGACAGTTCGAAGGCCGAATTGTCGATCGCGAGCTCGCGGACCGTCTGCACCCAGGTGTCCTGGCCTTCCTGGGTGGGCTCTACCGTCGTAGCGCCACGATTCTGCGCCTCGGCGATGATGTAGGCGATGTGCCTTGCCTGCTGCTCGAACATCGCCGTCGTGTTGGCCGATACGCCGCCCTGGATGAAGCCCATGAAGAACTGGTTCGGAAAGCCACGGCTCGTCATGCCGTGCAGAGTCTTGTAGTCGTTCTGCCAGTAGTCGAAGAGCGAGAGCCCGTCCCGGCCGACGATGTTGTCGATCGCGTACCGGCGGCTGATCTCCGTCGAGATCTCGAAGCCACTGGCGAAGACGACGCAGTCGACCTCGTATTCGACGCCGTCCGCGACGATCCCCTTCTCGGTCAGCCGTTCCACACCTTTGGATGCGGACACGTCGACGAGCGTGACGTTGGGCCGGTTGAAGGTGGCGAGATAATGCTCGCTGGACGTCGGCCGCTTGCACATGAAGCGGTAGTACGGCTTGAGCGCCTCGGCGGTGTCGGGATCGTCGACGATCTCGGCGACGCGGCGACGCAGCCGCTCCATGATCTTGTAGTCTTCTTCTTCCCTGAAGGCCATGATCTGCTCAATGGTCACCGCCGTGGGGTCATCGCTGCCCGCGATGCGGGCGGTCAGGTTGCGGCCGAGCTCAGTCCAGAAGTCGCACACCAGATCCGGCTCGCCGAACACCACGCCGACGAACGGCGACCAGTTGTGGAAGTTGCGCTTGCGCTCCTCCTGCCACCCTGGCTGCAGCGAAGCGGCCCAGTCGGGATCGGTGGCCGGGTTGGTCCGGGCGTCCACCGAGGACGGCGTGCGCTGGAACACGAAGAGCTCTTTGGCATCGCGGCCGAGGTGGGGCACCAGCTGGATTCCGGTCGCGCCGGTGCCCACGAGTGCGACGCGTTTGTCGGCCAGCTTGTCCAGCCCGCCGTCGGCGTCTCCACCCGTGTAGTCGTAATCCCAGCGCGCGGAGTGAAACACGTGGCCCGTGTAGTCCTTGATGCCCGGGATGTCGGGCAGTTTCGGGCGGTTGTACGAGCCCTGCGCCATGACGACGAACCGGGCCCGGATGTCGTCGCCGCGGTCGGTGCTGATCCGCCAGCGCTGTGTCTCGTCCTCCCAACGCAGTTCGCGCACCTGCGTGGAGAACAACGCACCGTCGTACAGGCCGAATTGTTTACCGATGTTGCGGCAGTGCTGAAAGATCTCCGCGCCATCGGCGAACTTCTTGCTAGGCATGAAGTCCAGCTCTTCCAGCAGCGGGATGTAGCAGTAAGCGTCGTTGTCGCACTGGATTCCCGGGAACCGGTTCCAGTACCACACCCCGCCGAAGTCGCCGGCCATCTCGATGACGCGGATGCCCTCGACGCCGGCCTTCTTGAGATACGCACCGGCCAGCAGTCCGGAGAAGCCACCGCCGAGTATGACGACGTCGACGTCTTCGGCGATCGGGTCACGTTCGGTCACCGTCGTATAGGGATCGACCTCGGAGAACTCGGCGTAGTCCCCGTCGAGCTCCAGATACTGCGAACCGCCCTCGGGCCGAATACGTTTGGCTCGCTCGGCGGCGTACTTCTCCCGGGTCGCGGGGATGTCGATGTCGGACGGCGTGTCAGTCGGCCCGCAGGTGTTCTCGGTGGTCGTCAAGGTCGGTGCTCTCCTAGAGTTCGCGAGGTTCGCCGGTGCCCATGTACCTGGACAGCTGGTGGTGCAGGTTGACGGTGCTGCGCTCGCGGTACGGATTCGGCTTGGTTCCGGGGAACCCGGCCGACTTCATGCCCTGCTGTACAGCTGCCATGTTCGAGAAGTCCTGCGGCAGCACCGACAGCCAGTTCGGTGAGTCCTTCGGGGTGTACTGCCATTCCGTCTGCGGCTCTTCCCCTTTGGGGTACAGCTCGTAGACCGCGACCTCGAAGATGCACTTGTCGGGGTTGTAGCTCGGATCAGGCCGCGCGGCGTAGCAGAGCGCGCTCGTCAGGCCCTGGCCGACCTGGAAGTTCGGGAAGATCTGCCAGGCGGTACCGCTCTGGCCGAGGATGTCGGGCGGGATCGTCGGCCAGACCACCCCGCGGGCTTCGTCGTCGCGGCGCGCCGACGCCAGCCAGTGCTGCAGGACCTGGTCGGCAGGTGTGCCCTCGGGTAGTTCGTCGACCAGCCGCTTGGCGGCGTTCACCAGAGTGTTGGTGGTTGTCGCGTTGGTCTCCTCCATGGTGTAGACCTGCATCTCCGCCGTGGAGATACGCGGATCACCGGTTCCCAGGCGGATTTTGGACTTGGTCTCGTCCATCCCCTTGGGTGCGTCGTAGCCGATGTTGCTGTGCTTGCCCTGCGCCTTGGCCCAGCCCTTGAACTCGCCGAACTTGTTGAACTCCGGATGCGTGGTGAACACGTGGTAGGTCTCGTTGAAGGCCTCCATCGCGACTTTCCAGTTGCAGTCGAAGTACAGCCACTTGCGCCACTTGTAGCGCATGTTCTCCAGACCGAACGGGTCGAGGATCTTCGCCGCGGGAAAGAGGTAGTCGGCCAGCGGCTCGCAGCTGGGGTCCATGTTGATGAACAGCCAGCCGCCCCAGGTGTCGACCTGGACGGGAACGAGGTGCGTGTTGTCCGCGTTCAGCGCACCCTTCCAGTCGTCCTGTTCACGGATGTGGGTGCAGGCGCCGTCCAAACCGTATGTCCAGCCGTGGAATCCGCATACGAAGGATTTACGCGCCCGGCCGACGGCGTTCTTGGCGCCGTCGGCTCTATCGACAAGTTTGCGGCCGCGATGCATACACACGTTGTGGTGTGCCGCAAACTCGTTCGGTCCAGTTCGTACGATGATGATCGAGTCGTCGAGGATGTCGTAGGTCAGATAGCTGCCGACCTCGGGGATCTCCTCCACTCGGCCGACCTGTTGCCATACCTTGCGCCACAACCGATCCCGCTCGGCGCGGGCGTACTCCTCGGAGATGTAGGCATCGACACCGATGGTCATCGGCGACGACAGGTCTTCAGCGATCTGCCCCGTCGAGTCGTCCGGATTGCCGTCCACCTCGATCGCTGCGTCGAGATCGGATTCGGTGTGGGTCACTAGATCCTCCT
>Ga0075370_10000406_pt1 | contig 15929 bp, 13 predicted proteins | sample EndMethybrTD3035_FD_71398 | JGI IMG/M metagenome (GOLD analysis project Ga0075370, IMG submission 71398) | Populus endosphere microbial communities from Tennessee, USA - Endosphere MetaG P. TD hybrid TD303-5 | ecosystem: Host-associated > Plants > Roots > Endosphere | place: USA: Tennessee... | reverse complement strand
ACCTTGATCACGTCTGCGCCGAGCGCCCCGAGGAGCCACGTGCAGTAAGGGCCGGAAAGCATGTGCGTAAGGTCGATGACGCGGATGCCATCGAGCGGGCCGGCAGTTTCTTTGGGGGATATGGGGGTCATCGTGGGTCCAGTGAGGCCGATTCAGCGGCCGGTGAAAACGGGAGCGCGTTTGGAGACGAACGCAGCAATCGCCTCCTGGTAGTCCTTCGACACATAGCAGGCCTGAAGCAGCTCCTGGTCGGGGTCGGCAGGTATGGCTGCATCGCGCAAGCGGCGTAGCGACTCCTTGGTTGCCCACAACGTGAGCGGCGCCAGCGTCGCGAGGTTCTCCGCGACGCCCTGGGCGCGCTGCAGGAGCGCCGCCTCGGTCGCCACGCATTCCTTCGCGGCACCCATGGCTGCCACCTGTTCTCCGCTGAGCAACGTCGGGTCAAAGACGAGGTCCTTGGTGCGCGCCGGGCCTATCATGGAAACGAGCCGGGCGTAATTCTTCAGGGACAGGCAGTTGCCCACCGTCCGCGCGATGGGAAAGCCGAAGCGCAGCGACGCGGACGCAAGACGCACGTCGCAGGCACTGGCAAGCAGGACACCCATGCCGACACAGGCCCCTGCCATGGCAGCGATCACCGGCGCTCGCACTTGTTCCAGCGCCGTCATCAGCTCTTCCGAGCTTTGCTCCAGGCGGATGGAAGTTTCCGGCGAAGCCGCGGCTTCGAGGTCGCCCATATCCGCGCCGGCCATGAACGCAGGCTTGGTTCCGGCGGCGCCGGTCAGCACGACCGCTCGCACCGAAGCGTCCGAATTGAGCCCCCGCAGGAGGTCGGTGAGCCGAGATTCCATCGCATGCGTGAGCGCATTGCGTGCATGAGGCCGGTTGAAGACGATCCATTCCACGGGCCCTTGCCGGCGCCGCACGATCTCTTCGCCAGGGGGCAGGTTGTCGAGCACACTCATTCGGCGGCTCCCGAAGCGAGCACCTGGCACTGTTCGACAGGCAGGCACAGGGTTACGCGGTCGCCCACCGACACCGGCGTCCCCGCGCTCACGTTCACCCGCAGGGTCTGGTCGCTCCCCACGCTCACGAGGACATCGCTGTACTCGCCCACGTACGACGCGCGCACGACCTGTCCGGCAACGGAATTGTTGTCGGGCCCCGTGCCTTGCTGCAGGAGGACCTTGGACGGCCGGATGCAGATCGAGGCAGCCGCACCGACATCCAGCTCCTGCGTCAGGAGACCCTGGAACTCCCGCCCATCGAGACGGACACGTCCTCCGCCCAGGTGGGTACCACGCAATTCGTTGTTGCAACCAATGAACGTCGCCACGAAAGCGTTGCCCGGCTTCGCGTACAGCTCCTGCGGAGTGCCGACTTGCTCGATGCGCCCTGCATTCATCACGGCGACGACGTCGGCGGTGGAGAGGGCATCCGCCTGGTCATGCGTCACCAGCACCGTGGTGATGCCCAGGAGCTCGTGCACGCGGCGAATCTCGAAACGCATTTCCTCGCGCAGGTGCGTATCCAGGTTGGAGAGCGGCTCATCGAGCAGCAGGATCCGCGGCCGCACAGCGAGGGCGCGTGCGAGCGCGACACGCTGCTGCTGCCCGCCGGAAAGCTCGGCCGGATAGCGGTCTCGCAGGGAGGTGAGGTGCACTGCCTGCAGTGCTTCGTCCAGACGGACGCGCAGCTCGCCCGCGGTGAGCTTCTGCAGCTTCAAGCCGAAAGCCACGTTCTCCGCGACGGTCTTGTGTGGCCAGACCGCATAGTTCTGAAACACCAGCGAGACCCCTCGCCTCTCCGGTGGAACAGATCCGCGCGGGCTGGACAGCAGCTGGTCGTCTGCCCAGATCGCGCCTTCGGTGGGCTCTTCGAATCCCGCCAGCAGTTGCAGGGTGGTGGACTTGCCGCAGCCGGACGGACCCAGCAGCGCCAGAAGCGCACCGTTCGCGATATCGAGGTCGATGCCGCGCAGGGCCGGCTGCCCTCCGTAGTCCTTGCGCAGCTTTTCAATGCGGATGCGGCTCATGCTGGAATCCCCCCAACGGCGCCCCGGGCCGTGTTGCGCGTGGCGAGCTGCGCGATGCCGACCAGCGCCAGGGTGCTGAGAATCAGCAGCACGCTCATGGCACAGAGGGCTTCGTAGTCGCCGCCATCCTTGGCGTTGTAGATCATGGTCGTCATGACGTTCGTGCTGGAGGTGATGAGGAACACTGCGACGGAGAGCTCGCGGATGATCGGGATGAAGACGAGCAGCCAGGCTGCGATGAGACCGTTGCGCAGCAGGGGCGCGGTGATTTCGCGGAAGGCGAGCGCTTCGCTCGCACCCAGGCTGCGGGCGACGCGCTCGAGGTCGGGTGAGATTCCCTTGATGAGCGCGCCGGCCTGGGCGAAGGCGATCGGGAGGAATGCCGCGGTGAACGCAGCGATCAGTATCCAGGCCGTTCCGTACAGCTGGAACGGCGGCTTGGTGAACGCGGCGAAGAAACCCACCGACAGCACGACCCCGGGCACCACGATCGGCAATGTAGCCAGGCCGGAGAACAGGGACGCGGCACGCACCGCGCGGCGCTCGACGAGGTAGGCGACGACGGTGCCGAGCAGGACGCACGCCGTCGCTCCCGCGATCGCGAAGGTGAACGAGTTCACGATGGCGGTTCGCGTCTCGACGTTGCCAACCAGGACACGCTGGTACCAGGCGAGCGTCAGGTTGTCCAGGCCGAGGCCGCGTCCCCACGCCTTGCTGAGCGACACCAGCAGCAGGGCTGCATAGGGCAACACGATGGCTGTCACCGGAACGAATAGCGCGAATGCCAGCGCGGGCCAGCGCCAGCGGCCGAGCGCGACGCGACGGCTGCCGCGCGACTTGCCGGAGATCATCGTGTATCGCTTGCGCCCAAGCAGTCGGCGGCGCGCAAAGAAGAGCGTCGCCGTCATCAGCAGCAGCGGTATGCAGTACGCGGCAGCCAGGTTCAGCTGCGGCGGGAACTGCTGGTAGAGCTCAGCGAGCTTGGTGGTCACCACTTGTGTGCGCGCGGGCGCCAGCAGGAAGGCGGGCACGCCGAAAAGCGTGACGCCCTGGATGAACGAGAGGATGAAGCCTGCGAGGATCGACGGCAACGCCAGCGGCAGCGTGACCGAGAACATGGTGTGCCAGGTACCGCTGCCCAGGGTGGTGGCCGCATCCTCCAGTTCGACCGCCATCGATTCCAGCGCGCTGCTGACGATCGTGAAGGTGAAGGGCACGGTGTAGATGGCACTGACGAAGATCGTCCCAGTCATCGAATAGATGTTGAACAGCGCCGTGTCGCTGCCTGCCGAGGCGCGCCACAGGTTGTTCAGCCATCCCGAGTTGGGGGCAGCAAGAAGGATCCAGGCGGTCGCCCCGACGAAGGATGGCGTCACGAAAGCGGCGATCGTCAGGCTCCGCACGAGGCCGCGGGCTGGCATGTCGCTTCGTGCCACCAGCCACGCCGCGGGCGCGCCTAGCAGCACGGAAAGGATGCCCACTGCGGCGGCGAGCAGCAGCGAATTGAGCACCGGACGAATCAGCTCCCGCTCGCTGAAGATGCGCATGTAGTTGGCCACGGACCATGCCTGGGTCGCGTCGTCTTGCAGGCTGTTGCTGATGACCCAGCCGAACGGATAGACGATGAGCAGCGCCAGGAGCACCAGCACCACCGCGACGACCATCGCCTTGCCGGGATGCAGATGGCGCAGCCGCTGCCCGAGCGTGAACGCCGGCGATGCGTTCATCCTCTCCACGGGGGTACTGGCAACCGCGCTCATGCCATGATCTCTTTCCACTTCGCGATGCCCTCGGCCACCTCCGCCGTGAGACTGTCCGGGGGGTTGCGATACCACTTCAGCTTGTCGAGCGTGCGCCCTTCGGCCCACGGAACGTCGCTGCGCAGCGTCGGCCAGAAGTTCTTCGAGAGGATCTGCGACACCTCACGGGAGTACATGAAGTTGTGGAACAGCTTCGCCGCGCTCGGATGCGGCGCGTTCCTGGGGATTCCCATCACGCCCAGGTTGAGGATCAGGTCATCCTCCGGCGCCACGACGTCGATCGGGTTGCCCGCCGCCTTTTGCGCCAGGGTGTAGCTGAATGGCGCGGCCGCGCCGACGAGGCGCTCGCCGGACAGGATGTCCGTCACGGTGTCGACGTTCGACTGGCCGATCTTCGGCTTCTGCTTCGCGAGGCGGCGCAGGAAGTCGTCGCCGTACTTCGTCCGCATGGCGACGACCCAACTCGCGACATCGCCGGAAGACGTGGGGCTGCCGATCGTGATCTTGCCTTGCCACTCGTCCTCGAGCATCGCCTTCCACCCGACGGGCGGCTTCTTCACCTTCGCAGGCTGGAAGTTGATGCCGGTCAAGCTGACCGCACCCACGTGGTAGGTACCGTCCGAGTCGAGTTTCTGCAGGCTGGAGGGCAGGATCTGCGAATCCGGCGGAACATGGGCGAGCAGCGCGTTGGCCTTCTTCAGTTCGACGAAGTGCAGGATGTTCGTGGTGCCCAGCGAGTCGCACTCGGCCACGCCGTTCTGCAGTTCCAGGCGCAGCTTGTTGTAGATGGTCTGGGACGCCTGGCGCAGGAGGCCCACCTCGATGCCCGGGTATCGCGACTTGAAGGCGTCGCGAATCTCCTCCGCGGTCTTCTGCTCGTACGAGCCCCAGTACATGGAGAGCCTGCCCTCCTTTTTCGCCGCCTGGTACAGCGGGTCGTCCTGCGCAGCCGCCTGCTGCAGACCGGAGAGGCCAAAAGCCGCGCCGAGCGCCGCCCCGGACTGGACGAGCCGGCGGCGAGTGATGTGCTGTGTCATTGCTGAAACCTCCCAGGGAGTGATTGGCGCCTAGTAGTCGCCGGTGGTTGCGCCGCCATCGACGACGATGGTCTGGCCGGTGATGAAGCTCGCATCCTCCGACGCCAGGAAGGCGACGGCCGAAGCGATCTCGGAAGGCTGGCCGATGCGGCCGAGCGGCGTCCTGCTCGTCCACTCCGTGCGCACCGCGTCCGGAACACCCGAGATGATGGAGGTGTCGACGACGCCGGGGGCGACGGCGTTCACCAGGATCCCACGGCGCGCGCCCTCCAGCGCCGCCGTGTGCGTCAAGCCCACCAGCCCGGCTTTCGCTGCCGAGTAGTTGGCCTGGCCGAAGGTTCCGTACATCGCGGTCGATGCGATGTTCACGATACGGCCCCAGCCGCTGCGATCGACCGAGGCGAACGCAGCCTGGCAACCGAGCCACGCCCCTCGCAGGTTGACGCCCATCACGGCGTCCCAGTCCGCATCCGTCATCCGCGGCAGCGACCGGTCGCGGACGATGCCCGCGACATTCACCAGCACCTGCCAGCCGCGGAAACGCTCGGGCAACGCTTCGACCGCCTTCGCCCAGCTCTCGCGACTGGAGACATCGAGCCCCGCGCCGAAGGCATCGTGCCCCTCCGCCTGCAGCCGGCGTGCGAAGCCCTGTGGGTCCGCCGTCGGCAGGTCGGCAACAATCACCGCGGCGCCTTCCCGGGCGAGACGCGAACAGACCGCCGAGCCAATTCCGCCTGTGCCGCCGGTGACGAACGCCACCCGGCCTTCGAAGCGCTTGCTCATGCCTGCACTCCCGTCGCGACGGAGAAGACATCCTCGCCTTCCTGCACAACCGCGCCGTCCTGGTTGTGCAGCGCCATCGCCACGCGAACGACGCCGCGGTCTCGTTTCGACGCGCTAGCGCGCACCTCGCGCACGGTGGCCACGTAGTGCAGCGTGTCGCCCGCGAAGACCGGCCCCTTGAACCTGCGACTGGTTTCAAGGAAAGCGAGGATCTCCCAGTCGTCGATACGCGAGCGCATGCCGGTGCTCATCGAATAAGACAGCATGCCGTGCGCGATACGCCGGCCGAACGGCCCCTTGCTTGCGCTTTCCTCATCCATGTGGAGAGGATTGAAGTCGCCGGTGAGCCCGGCGAACCACACGATGTGCGCTTCGCTGATCGTCACGCGCGTGGAAGCATGGGTGTCGCCGGGAGCGATGGCCTCGAGTGTGATGCGCTGGTTCATTGGGTCGCGGGCCTGAAGACGGGAAGGAAGAAATCGGTGCCGGAAGGCTGCTCGAAGTTCACCTCGACGGCCATGCCGATGCGGACATCGCCTTCCTCCACGCCATGGAGCGTCGACGTGAAGAGGACGCCCTCCTCCAGTTCGATGACGGCACAGATGTAAGGGGTGGGTGTCGTGCCGTTTCCGCGGTGGATGACGGAGTAGGTGAAGAGGGTCCCGCGGCCGCTCGCCTGGACCCACTGCGGCTCGGCGCCCGGGGCATGCACGGAATGCCCGCGCGGGTACCACTGGTGGCGGCCGGTCACGGGGCAGCGCTGGATCATGAGCTTGCGGTCGCGCGCGCCCTCCCAGAAGTGGCGGCTGAGCGCGTCGGGCACGGGGAGGTAGTGGGGGTTCATGGTCAGAGCGTGAGCACCGCCGTGGCGGCGGAACAGAAGGTGCCGCCCAGGCCGTGCGCCAGTGCGACTTCAGCACCCCGCACCTGGACGCCGGGACCTTCGCCACGCAATTGGCGCGTGGCTTCGATGAGCGTGAAGATGCCGCGCTTGCCCGGGTGGTTGGAGGCGAGCCCGCCGCCATCCGTGTTGGTCGGCAGGCTGCCGTCGATGCCGAGGTGGCCATCACTCACAAAAGAGCCACTCTCGCCCCGGCCGCAGAAGCCAAGGTCCTCCAGCGCCAGCAGCGGCGTGATGGTGAACGCGTCGTAGATCTGCGCGACGTCGATATCCCGGGGCGTGAGCTGGGCCATCGCGAAGGCGCGCGAGCCCGAGAGAGCGGCGGGCGTGCGGATCTCGCGGTCCATCTGGCTGAGTTGCGTGCGGTGAATCGCGGAACCGAAGCCGGCGACATGGACCGGCTTTTTCCTGAGATCCCGAGCGCGCTCGCGGCTCGTCATGACCACGGCACCGCCCCCGTCTGTCACCACGCAGCAGTCGAGACGATGCAGCGGCGACGCGACCAGCGGCGAGGCCAGCACGTCCTCCACCGTGATCGACTTGCGCATGCGTGCATCGGGATTCGCCAGCGCGTGGCGGCGGAAGGTCACCGCGACCTGCGCCATCTGCTCGGGCGTCGTCCCGTACAGGTGCATGTGCCGGTGCGCGAACATCCCATAAGCCGAGATGAGCGTCGGGTCGAAGGGAAGCTCGTACTGTCCGGGGCCTGCCGGGTAGACGAACGGATCGAAGGAAGGTGTCTTCAATGGCCACCAGCGCGGGCACGCGGCATAGCTGATGACGACGACTTCCGCCAGCCCGGCTGCGATGGCCGTGGCGGCCTTGCCGAGATGGGCGACATAAGAGCAGCCACCCACATCGGTTCCATCGAACCAGCTGGGTTGGAGACCCGCGTACTCGGCAAACTCGATGACGCTCTCCACCGCGCCGCCTTCCGCCCAATCACCTGATGCAGTGCACAAGCCGTCGACATCGGACAGCGCCAGGCCGGCATCGTCGAGGGCCGCGAGGACGCATTGCATCTGCAGCTCGAACGGATGCACGTCGCGTGCGTCCCTGAGAGGAGATTCGTGGATGCCGACGATGGCTGCGGCGCCGGAGAGCTTCACGCTTTGTCCTTCAGGCCTTGTTTCGTTGTGTTCATGATAGGCACGCGTCGTTCGCCAACAAGCAGTTAGATTGCGCTCGACTGGTGCATGCAGGTTTCCAATTACAGGGTCAACCCCTACGGCAGGGCCGGTACACTGGCTCGATGGAAGCCGGACCCTTCACCTCCCATGGGCACATCGTGAAACCCGAGTGGATCGACGCCTACGACCACATGAACATGTCGCGGTATGTCGCGCTCTTCGACGATGTCACCTACGAGCTGCTCAACAGCGTGGACCTCGGGCTGGCGTACACCCAGCGCACACGTCATGGCTTGTTCATCGTGGATGCACGCGTGCGCTTCCTCCACGAGCTTCGGGTCGGTACGCCACTGGAAGTGACGCTTCGCCTGGTCGGCGTCGACCACCTGAGGCTGCATATGTGGCTCGAGTTGCGGGCGGAGGGGTCTGAGGCCGTCTGTGCGACCCAGGAGCAGATCGGGCTCCATGCCGACCTGGACAGGCGTCGCACCACGCCCTTCACGGCGGCAGTGCGCCAGCGGCTGGAGCAAGTCGTCTCGGCGCATCGCGCCGAGCCGGGACACGCGCAGCGAGCGCTGAGCATGCGCTGCAAGGACGCCAACGCGGGGTAATGTCGCATGACGCGCCGCAGGCTACCTCCTCTTTTGACGGTCCGGGCTTTCGAGTCATTCGGCCGCACCGGCAGTGTGCGGGCGACCGCCGAAGAACTCGCGGTCTCGCACACGGTCATCTCGCGCCACATCCAGAACCTCGAAGCGGCCGTCGGCACGTCCCTTGTCAAGAAGGACGGACGCGGCCTGAAGCCCACGCGTGAGGGCGAGCGCTTCGCCGCCAAGGCCCGAAAGGCTTTCGACCTGATCGAGGAAGCCACGGCCGAACTCGCGCACGGGCGAGGCGATGCCATTCACATCTGCTGCATGGTCGGCCTGGCCAGCCACCGGCTGCTCGCGAGGCTGCCGATCCTCGAGGCGAGCCTCAAGGACACGGAAGTGATCCTGCAGCCGACGAGCGAACGACCGGATTTCGGCCGCGACGAGGCCGACGCGGAGATCGTCTTCCTGGAGCAGCCGGAAACGCGCGACGGGCTGCGCTCGGAGCTGCTCGTTCGCCCGCGCATCCTTGCCGTGGCAAGCCCGGCATTGCTGCGCCGACACCCCGGAATCACCGCACCCTCGGACGTCCTGCAACTGCCCCTGCTGCACGAGAAATCCACTGCCCTGTGGGAGGGCTGGTTCCAGTCGCAGGGTGTGGACGAGGTTCCTCGCCTGCGCGGGCCTCGCCTGTGGCACGGCCACCTCACTCTCGAAGCTGCTCGGCTGGGTCAAGGCGTCGCGCTGGTGAGCGATCTGATCTGCGGCGACAGGCTGGAGTCGGGAGAGCTTGTCGAGGTCGTGCCTTCTCACATCCAGTTGGGCGGCTATTACTTCGTTGCGCCCACCGTGAAGTGGAACGATCCGATCCTCACCACGGTCAGGCGCTGGCTTGCGGCGACCCTGTCGGTTCCTGCGGCGGATCCCGCCCGGAAGCCCGGGGGAAGCGGAAGGCGCTGAGGCCTTACGCGCAGGCGCTGGCGGAGGTGGCACGCGATGTCCTGCGCAGCCGTCGATGCCGCGCTCATGGCAATCCCCGAGGATGCGTCCGATGTCGAATCGGAGCCGCTGTCCGATCGGCGCGGATACTTAGCGCACGCTGTCGCCTGCCAGCGCGTCGGGCGAGAAATGCTTCTCGGGCAAGGGCTGGGGCAGGATGCGGTACTGCTCCTTGGAGGAATTCATCAGCTCGGCGACGAAGTAGGTCCCCGACAGCAGGTCATAGGTGCCCCAGGCGGTACCGACGACCGCGGGAATGTCGGGCATCGCCACCGGAATCGAGAAGGGCATGCGCCAGAGTTGCCCGTTGGCGTCCCAGCGGTCTGCGAGCACCGGCCACCAGCTGTCTTCGTCGATGTAATAGCGACTCTTCGCCGAAGTGTGGCGTTGGCCGGGCTTCAGCTCGGCCTCGACCACCCAGACCCGGTGCAGCTCCCAGCGAACGTGATCAGGCTGAAGATGGTGCGGACCCAGCACATCCGTGTCCTTGGCGGGCACGAGCAGCCGGTTCGAGTTGTAAGGGATGTACATCTCCTTCTTGCCCACCAGCTTCCAGTCGAAGCGCTCCAGGCGGGTGGCGAAGGTCTCGATTTCGTCGAAGGTCACGATGCCGGCGGACGTGGGATGCGGCGTGTCGCAACAGGAGTTGGGCAACTTGCGGACCCGCCGCTGCCCCGTCAGGTAGACCCAGGTCGCGGTCTTGCTCTCGTCGACGAACAGGTGTCCGAGGATCGCTTCGCCCGCCCGGAGCGCGGGAGCCGAAGTGGCAACCCGCACCATCCAGTAGGCCCCATCGAAGTTCTCCGCCGAACCCTCGCGGAAATAGTAGGGAGCGACGTTGTCGACATTCACCGTGTGCACCAGAACCGGACGACCGTCGGCGGTCACCTGGTAGCCACTGCTTTGCTGGTTCCATGCGGAACCGCGCCAGCGCACCTGGGCGTTCAGCATGACTTCGGCTGCGTTCTTCGGGATCGGGAACGGGATGCCGCCGAATGCGCCCTTCGTGACCGGACCGGCGGACGTGTCCTGCGCGGTCGCCCGCGTCGCATTCTGGAAAGTGTTGTCGTACACCCACTGCGGCGCCGCAGCGGTACGGTGCGTGGGATACACGTCGACCCGGAAACTCTCCGGGTACTTCCGAAGCATGGCCTTGGTGCCCTCGGTCAACTTGTCCGCAAGCGCGTCCATGTTCTTCGCGGTGATCTGCAGCGTCGGCTTCTCGGACGCGAACGGGTCCGGCCTGCGACCGCCATTGCGCAGTTCCGGTGTTGCCGCGGTCAGGCCGCCATTCCAGGCCGGGATGCTGCCGTCCCGGTTGCCGGCGCGCTCGGCGCCCAGGGGCGTCAGTTCGCCCTTGAGCTTCGCAGCTTCTGCGGCGCTCACGCCGGCGTGAACGGCCCCGGTGGCGAACAGCGAGACAAGGAGGGCGGCGCCGCACTTGATCGTGGTGGATGTCATGGATGTCCTCGTTGGCAGATGTCAGAAGGTGCGGCTCACCGAGAGCGCGACGAAATCGCGGTCGCGCAGGAACTGGCGGTAGGAGAAGTTGTTGTTGGCGTCCAGCAGCGTCCCCTTGGACCCGAAGAAGTGCGTGTAGGCAACACTGAATTTCCAAACCCCCAGGTAAGTGCCGTTGAGGCCCACGGTGAAGTCGCCGCCGTTCTCCGCAGGCATGGCGATGCCCAGCGCGCGCGAGCGAGAGCCCTTGGGGCTGTAGCCGATGCCGATGGGCACGCCGAGGTCCAGCCCGGACACGACCTGCCGATACAGCGGCTCGAATTGCATGCGCAGCGCGACGGCGTCGCGAGTGGAATTGGCGTCCACCGCGCCAGGGTTCTTGCTGACCGACAGCACACGGTTCCACGCGACTTCGCCCAGGAAGGTCGCTTCGTTGAAGAGCCAGGTGCGTGGAACTGTCCACAGCGCATTCAAGTTGAGGTGTGCCGTCTTGCCGACTGCATAGGCGGGGTTGCTGCTGTTGTTGCTGGGCGGTCCGCCGAAGAAGGACGTGTCGACGGCACCGCTGCTGCTGGCGAGATCCTGGTTGTGGCGGATCGAAGCTTCGGCCGCCAGGTTGACGTCTCCGAAGGTGCGCGAAGCGCTGGCGCCGAATGCCGTGATGTTCTCGGGATACACCAGCCGGTAGCCGACCGGTCCGGGGATGACGCCGCCAAAGGCGGCAGGCGCCAGGCCTACGGAGAGGACCTGCTGATGGGTCTTCTCATGGAAGCGGATCAGGTACAGGCCAAAGTCAGTCTCGCCCGAGCGCAGTCGCAATTGAAGGCCGCCCTGGCCGCTGTCGCGGGCGCGCTGGTCATCGAAGCGCGGCGCGTTGGCCGCGAAGGGACTGCCCGGGCCCGCCAGGAGCAGTTGCTCGGCACCTTCGGGATTGGTGTCGACGCCCGAAAAGTAGCTGCCTGCGGCCGGCAAACGATTGGGTCGCCACTTGAACTGGTAGTAGGCGCCGATCGACAAGCTTGGCGTGATCTGAAGCTGAGTCGAAACCTGGGGAACCGGCCGGATCGCCTCCTTGAACTGCGTATTCGGCACCGACACGAGCTTGGTGACGTCGACCGGGTTCATGCCGCCCGCGATGGCGTTGCTGCCGAAGAAAAGGCTTTCGCCCCAGACCAGGCTGTGCTGCCCGAGCCTCACGGTGCCCGGCATGGACCCCATGTCGAAGCCGCCGAAGACGAAGGCGTCCAGCGTCTCGAGCTTGCGCCCGTGCAAGCGGCGCGTCGGATCCGTGAACGCGTCGAATGGGACCGAGACCTGGTTGGGAAAGGCGCCGCCGGCGAAGCCGGGGTTGTCGTTGCTGCGGTTGTAGACGCTGTCGTACCAGCCGGCGGCGCTCACGCGCAGGCCGTAGCGCTTGGCGTAGACGGCGTCGAACTCGGTCAGAAGATCGACGCGATCGGAGCTGAGACCCTTGCCGAAATTGCGGTCTCCATCATCGTTGTTGGGGCGATTCAGCAAGGCCGCATCCTGGCCGTGCACGCGCGCGGCCGCGCTGTACTTGAACGTGTTGTCCCATCGGACACTGAGATCGGGATTGCCCGCATCGAACTCGATCGCGAACGCATTCGCTCCGGCCACGCATGCCGTTGCCCCGAGCGCAAGCCGCCGCAGTCTGGCGGAACCGGGTAGACGCTTTCTTTTCACCTTGCTCTCCTCGTCGATGTCATCGTTGGTGGTCGTGCGCGATCTCGCCGACTGGCGCAGGGATCGGTCTAGTTGCGAAACTGTACGTATCGATTCGACAAAGGCGATCTGGTGTTTACCCCGAGTATGCAAAATACCGGCAAGGCTGGTTGACGTCCTCACCGCCATAAACTAGCATTCGCTACGATACGGGCCGTATCGTCTTACTTAAATGTGCTGGCCCCTCGGGTCGCACTACGACCGCGCTGAAAAACAACGGAGACATTGATTGAGCCCCACACCAGGCCCCGCGCCGCAGGCGGCGCGTGAGCGATCGCTGCAGCGGAAACGCCCACGCGTGCACGAGGTCGCAACATGAAGCGACGCACGCTCCTCCTGTCGATGGCAACGTCCGCAAGCGCCTGGTCAGCCCCCGTGGGTCCGGCTCTGGATCGACGAGCGCTGGCGGTGCAGGCACCCTCTCGCGCGGTGTTGCTGGGAGCGGCGCTCGCGGGCGAGCGCATCGTGGCAGTGGGCGAGAGGGGCCTCGCGGTGGTGTCGGACGACCGCTGCCGCAGCTGGCGCCAGGCGCAGGTGCCGGTCAGCGCGACGCTCACGGCCGTCGCTTTCGCCGACGAGCGACGCGGCTACGCGACGGGCCATGGCGGCATCGTCCTCGGCACCACGGACGGCGGCCTGAACTGGACGCGCCTGCTGGATGGACGGGCGATCGCCACGATGCTGCAGGCAGCCGCATTGCGCGGAGGAGACGCGGCCCAACGCGAAGCCGCGGATCGGATGGTGGCGGACGGTCCCGACAAGCCGCTGCTGGATCTCGTCGTCTCGAGCCCATCCGAGGTGTTCGTCGTGGGCGCTTACGGCATGGCACTGGCCACCGCCGATGACGGCAACACGTGGTCGGTGCGCTCGGGCCGCTTGGACAATCCGAAAGGCTCGCATCTCTACGCCGTGCGGCGCCGCGGCCCGGTCGTCGCGATCGCCGGGGAACAGGGGCTCCTGCTGCGCTCCGACGATGGCGGACGCAGCTTCCGCAAGCTGACCGTGCCTTATCAAGGCAGCTTCTTCACCCTCGAACTGCCCTCCGAGATGAACATGATCACGGCAGGCCTGCGCGGGAATGTCTGGCGCTCCACCGATGCCGGCAGCACCTGGCAGCAGCTTTCATCGCCATCGCCGGCCGCCATCGTTGCTTCCGCCCTGCGCCAGGACGGCAATTGCGTCTTCGCCAGCCAGGCAGGTCAATTGATCGCCAGCGCAGGCGCGTCTCTCGAGGTGCTGAAGCTTCCCGCGCTGCCGCCGCTCACCGGTGTCCTGCTTCTTCCCGGTGAAGCACTTCTCGCGCTGAGCATGGAGGGGGCGCACCCCCTGCCTTCCCTCGCCGCGTCCAGGAACACCAACTGACCCATTCATGCATTCTTCAGCAGCCACCGCACCCGATTCGCAAGTGCAACTGGACCGGGATTCCGGCTCCTTTCTCGAGCGCGCGATCTTCAACCACCGCGGCGTCATCGTCTTCCTGTGCGCCCTCGTCACCCTCGTGCTCGGCTGGCAGGCGATGCGTGTGCAGCTCAATGCGAGTTTCGAGAAGACGATCCCGGTCCACCACCCCTATATCCGGAACTATCTCGCGCATCAGGCCGACCTGAGCGGCCTCGGCAATGCCGTCAGGATCGCGGTGGCGAATCCCAAGGGCACGATCTACGATGCCGCGTACCTCGATGCACTGCGCCGCTTGAGCGACGAGGTGTTCCTCGTTCCCGGCGTGGCACGCAACCAGATGAAGTCGCTGTGGACGCCCACGACGCGATGGGTCGGTGTGACGGAAGACGGCCTCGAAGGCGGGCCGGTGATTCCCGATGGCTACGACGGCTCGGCGAAGAGCCTGGCGCAGCTGCAGGCCAACATCGCACGCTCCGGCGAGATCGGCCAGCTGGTGGCCCTGGACGCCCGTTCCAGCGTGATCTACCTTCCCTTGCTGGCCAAAGACCCCGAGGGGCGCGCCCTCGACTATCCCCGCCTGGCCACCCACCTCGATGCGCTGCGCGAAAAATACGAAGCGCAGGGCGTGGCCATCCATGTGACCGGGTTCGCCAAGATCGTCGGCGATCTGATCGACGGCGTGCGCGCCGTGCTGCTGTTCTTCGGCCTCGCCATCGCGGTCGCGGCGGGCATGGTGTACTGGTACACGCGATGCGTTCGATCGACCGCGCTCGTGCTGGTCGCATCGCTGACGGCCGTGGTGTGGGAGCTCGGGCTGCTGCCGGCGCTCGGGTTCGCGCTCGACCCGTATTCGATCCTCGTGCCCTTCCTCGTCTTCGCGATCGGCATGAGCCACGGTGCCCAGAAGATGAACGGCATCATGCAGGATGTCGGGCGGGGCATGAACAAGCTCGTTGCCGCGCGGCTCACCTTCCGGCGCCTTTTCCTCGCCGGACTGACCGCGCTGCTGGCCGACGTCGTCGGCTTCGCCGTGCTGCTGGTGATCGACATCCAGGCCATCCGCGAACTGGCCATTGCAGCCAGCCTGGGCGTCGGCGCCCTGATCTTCACCAACCTGATCCTGCTGCCGGTGCTCCTGAGCTACACCGGAGTTGACGCCAAGGCGGCGCAACGCAGCCTGAGCTCGCAGCAAGCCGGCAGCGGCAAGCACCCTGTCTGGGCCGCACTCGATCTGTTCACGCACAAGCGCTATGCCGGTTTGGCGGTGCTTGCCGCCGTGATCATGGCCGCGGCGGGCTTTCTTGCCAGCACGCAGCTGAAGATCGGCGATCTCGACCCGGGCGCCCCGGAGCTGCGCCCGGACAGCCGCTACAACCGGGATGCCGCCTTCATGAATGCGGCCTATGGCGCATCGAGCGATGTGCTCGCCGTGATGGTCAAGGTGCCGGACGGCCAGTGTTCCGCGTACGAGACCCTCAACAAGATCGACGCACTGGAATGGGCGTTGCGCCAGCTGCAAGGCGTCGAAAGCACCAACACGCTCTCATTGCTGAACCGGCGCGTGCTCACCGGCCTGAACGAGGGGAACCCGAAGTGGTTCGAGTTCCTTCCAAACCAGGACATGCTGAACACGGTGACGGCCGGCGCGCCCCGGGGGCTCTACAACGACCCGTGCAACCTGCTGACGATGTACGTGTTTCTCAAGGACCACCGCGCCGACACGCTGGCGCGCGTGCGGGAGCACGTGGAAGCTTTCGCGCGCGAGAACGACACCCCCGACGTGCACTTCCTGCTGGCCGCCGGCAACGCGGGCATCGAGGCCACGACCAACATCGTGGTCAAGGATGCGTGGCGCCAGATGCTCTTCCTCGTCTATGGCGCCGTCATCGTCCTATGCTTCGTCACCTTCCGCTCCTGGCGCGCGGTGGTGGTGGCCGTGCTGCCGCTGGTGCTCACCTCCCTGCTGGCGGAAGCCTTGATGGTGGCGCTGGGCATGGGTGTCAAGGTGGCCACCCTCCCCGTCATCGCCCTGGGCGTGGGGATCGGCGTCGACTATGCGCTGTACATCCTCTCGGTGACGCTCGCGCAG
>Ga0075370_10000405_pt1 | contig 15943 bp, 15 predicted proteins | sample EndMethybrTD3035_FD_71398 | JGI IMG/M metagenome (GOLD analysis project Ga0075370, IMG submission 71398) | Populus endosphere microbial communities from Tennessee, USA - Endosphere MetaG P. TD hybrid TD303-5 | ecosystem: Host-associated > Plants > Roots > Endosphere | place: USA: Tennessee... | reverse complement strand
GCGCTGGTCCAGGGGCCCAAATTGCTGCTGCTCGACGAACCGACGGAAGGCCTCGCACCGGTGATCGTGGACGAACTCACGGAGCTGATTCGCGGCGTCGGCGCATCGGGCATCCCGATCGTGCTGGTGGAGCAGAGCTTTGCGGTCTGCCGCATGCTCGCCCAGCGGCACTACATCCTCGAGGAGGGTATTGTCGTCTACGAGGGCCGCACGGAAGACCTCGATGCCGATGCCTCGGTGCTCGAACGCTTCCTGGGTCTGGACGTGGACGCGCATTGAGAGTGGTCAACGTGCGTGTGGTGTCCAGGAGGGTCGCGCTAAACTCGATTGATCTTCTTCTGAATGGCATTCGATGGCTGATGATTCCGGGGTGAGCGCGGTGGAACGCGCGTTGAGCCTGCTCGACGCTTTCAACGAACTGGACTATGCGTTGACGCTCGCCGATCTTGCGCGGCGCACGGGCCTCTACAAGAGCACGATCCTGCGGCTGGCCGAATCCTTGCAGCGCATGGGCTATCTCAAGCGCCTGGCCGACGGCTCTTTTCAGTTGGGTGCCGCGCCGCTGCGGCTCGGCGCGATCTACCAGCGGCAGTGCCGCACTTCGGAGCACGTCCCCGAGGTCCTGCGCGAAGTGGTCGAGGCCACCTACGAGTGCGCATCGTTCTATATCCAGGACGGCGAACATGCGGTCTGCCTTCATCGGGTCGACTCGGCCCGCATGATCCGTGATGCCATCCGCGAAGGCGATCGCCTCCCGATCGACAAGGGCGCCGCTCCGCAGGTGCTTTTGGCCTTTGGTGAAAAAAAGACCGGAAAGAAGTACGACCGTATCCGCGCCCAGATGTCCTGTGCCTCGTTCGGCGAGTACGACCCGGAGATCGCGGCCTTGTCGGTGCCGGTGCTGAGCGTGAATCGCCAGCTCGTGGGCGCGCTCACGATCTCGGGTCCGCGCTATCGCTTCGAGAACGTCGATCAGGCGCCGATGCTGCAGGCGCTTTTCACCGGCGCACGCAAGTTGACCGACCTTTTCGGTGGCGACGCAAAGTGGTTCGACAACGCATCCTAGCTGCGCAGCATGCCGTTTGCGATGCGGACAGTGCTCCGCAAGTGCGTGTCGGTAACACTGGGGTGTTGACGTCCCTGATGGTCATCGTCGGCTCGCTCACGGCGGAGTGCGTGCGCTGGGCACTTTCCCTTGAGGCGCGTGTTTCAGCGTCCGCGCCAGAATCGCCACCAACGGGGACGCGCTGCCCCGCATTTCTAGAACGGCGCACCCTCGCGTCTGAGTAATTCCGTCTCGAACTCGTGGGCTATCCTGCGCGCGTGAAGGTCTTCCTCGGGTGCCTTCTTCCGCCACTGGAACGCAATCGCGTTCGGCGTCTTGTCGGGCAGTTCCGGCTTTGCACTGTCTGGGATTCCCAAGCGCCCGCTCCTCGCGACTTATGATCCAGCGCGAGGAGTGGATGTGCTGCCAGCTCGCGCAAGCGGTTCACCAATTAAGTACAGACCTCTGCCGCGAAATGGGAACTTCTTGCACACAGGCTCCCAACGCCTCAGTGCGTTGCGTAGCACCTTGTCGGCATCACTCCATCCCGCAAGCCCATGAAGACGCGTGCGAGGGCTTGCATAGCGGTACTCCAGGCCGATGCTGGTGTTCTGAAGCGTGACCATTCCGCTTGGGGCGGAGAGCACCTCATGTCAGCGTCGGGAACCCGTTTCCTCCATGTCATCGACAAAACAGGGCTTCGGCGACAGCGGGTGGAGGCGCTCGCGCAGTTCGGCCTGCAATCCCGCAGTCAGCCGAACCCCAGCGCACGGAACTGCCGGCATCCCTTTTCTCGTGAACCAAAGCACGTCCAGCAGGTTGCCAGTCGGTCAACTGGCGCCGCCTTTCTCACCCGTTCCCAGATCCACGATGCGGGTCGAAAGACGCTAATCGCAATGTTCATTCCGACCGTGGAGAGCTTGAGAGCGCACCCGTTCAAAAGAGAATGGCTGGCATTCGTCAGCCAGCAGTATCGAAGAGGATCAGCAACGATTCTCTTCCGTACCGGCTTCCGTCTGAAGATGCCGCTCAAAACGCTCAAGTAGCGTATGCATGCTTTCTCGGGCCGCCCGGAACTCGGCCGAGTTGTTGCGCCTTGCTAGATCGGCCTCATACGCGGCACGGTTCTCGAAGTAGCACTCCCAACGCACATCCGGCCCCGCGCCTTCCAATTTTCTGAAGATCCGGCCGGCCGGCAATCCTAGGTCCACGCGGACCTGGCTCGCGCGTTTGCGCTGCGCCAGGACGGCCTCGAACTGCCCGGGCAGCGCGTAGTAGTTGGTTATCTCGATCACCACATCTCTCTCCTGAATTGCTGCGTCCGCAGCTTGTTGATCTGCGAATTCTGCGTCTCAGCGCAAGACCCGTTGACACTCGCATAATTTGATCACAGAATGTGATCACATATGGGGCTTTGTAGATAGGCTGCAAAGACCTGCCAAGAAATCCGAGGAGTTTCTCGATGCCGACGATCCGATCCATAGAAACGCTGCTTGTTCAGCTTCCCACGCGCAGAGAACACAAATGGACCGGCCTGACCGAATCCATTGGCCGCTACCTGCTGACCCGGGTCGTCGATAGCGAGGGTCGCACAGGCTGGGGCGAGGCGCCTGCGCTGAAAGACTGGGGCGGCGAATTTGGCCGCTACTTCGGCGAGTCCACGCTCATCGCCAAGACGGTGATCGAGAAGTACCTTGCACCATCGCTGATCGGTGTCGAGCTCGGGAATTTCGCGGAGATGCATGCACGCATGGACGCGGTGATCCGTGGCTACCCGTACGCCAAGGCCGCGGTCGAATTCGCCGCTTACGACGTCACCGGTCGATGGCTCGAGCTGCCAGTGCACATGCTGCTCGGTGGCAAGGTGCGATCTCGCGTGATGGTGACGCATTCGATCGGCCTGATCCCGATCGCAGAAGCCGAAAGGGAAGTGGCACAGGTTGCCGCCGAAGGCATCAAGACGATCAAGATCAAGATCGGCGTTGATGCCAAGCGTGACATCGACATGGTGCGGACCATCCGAGGGGCGGTGGGCGATGACGTCGAACTGTGCGTCGATGCGAACGAGGGCTATCGAACGCCCGGCGAAGCCATCGCGACGGTGCGTGCGATGGAGCCGTATCGGCTCAAGTACGTGGAGCAACCGGTGATGGGCATCGAACGCATCGCGGAAGTTGCGCGCGCCATCGACCCGCCAGTGATGGCCGACGAATCGGCATGGAACGCGCACGACGTGATCCAGATCAGCGAGCGGCGCGCGGCGCAGATCGTATCGATCTACAGCACCAAACCCGGCGGGCTTTACAAGGCCATGGAGGTCGCGGCCGTGTGCCGTGCGGCCGGAATCATCTGCAACGTCAATGGCTCGGTCGAGACCGGCGTTGGCAACCTCGCCAACATCCATCTGGCTGCGGCAGCGCCCGCCGCGACCCTGTCGTGCGTGGTGCCTGTGTCAACGCCTGCCGAATGGCAGAACGGCCAGGTCGGGGGCATCTACTACCGCGACGATCTGATCGTCGCCCCCATGAAGCTGGTCGATGGCGGCATCGAAGTGCCGACCGCGCCGGGCATGGGCATCGATGTCGATCTCGCCAAGGTCGAGAAGTACACGGTCCGCGACTGAGCGGCGCTCAAGGCACTCGCCAACATTCATCCAAGGAAGGTTCCAGATGCGCAAAGCAATCATCGATCGGCAGATCAAGGCCATCGCCGAACACAAGCTCGACGCCATGGTCTCGTGCTCGCCGGAAAACTACGCCTACGCCACCGGCTTTGTGGTGCCGTCGCAGCCACTGATCCGGCATCGCCATGCGATGGCCATTGTCACGGCGGACGGCCGCACCGAACTGTTCTCGGTCGACATGGAGGCCAGCACGGTCAAGCGCCATTCACCGGACGTAGCGACCCGCATCTGGGCGGAGTTCACTGACGACGCGATGGTGGTGCTGGCCGATCAGCTGCGAAAGCTCGGTCTCGGGCAAGGCCGCATCGGCATCGAGATGGACTACCTGCCTGCGGGCGATTTCGCACGCCTGCAGAACGCGCTCCCGGAGGCTCGTTTCGAACACTGCGAGCAGATCCTCGCACGCCTGCGCCAGATCAAGACACCGGACGAAATTGCATTGCTGCGCCGGCTCTCGCGCATTGCGGACCAGGCCATCACCGATGCGCTGGCGGCGGTCAAGGCGGGCGATTCGGAGATGGACATCGCCGGACACCTGACGCGCAACGTCTATGCGCTGGGTGCCGAGCATTTCAAGTTGATGATCATCGCCACCGGCGAGCGCAGCGTGCTGCCGAATGTCGGTCCGAGTGAGCGAAGGCTGCAGCCGCGCGACGTCTGCCGGGTCGAGATCTTTTCAGTGATCGACGGCTATCAGGCCGGCGTCTGCCGGACCGCGGTCGTGCACGAGGCGCCGCCCCATGCCGAGGCCATCTGGCAGCACTTGGTCGACTGCAAGTACCGCATCATGGAGATGGTGAAGCCGGGTGCCAGCTGCCGTAGCATCTACGACGCCTTCATTGCCAAGCTGGCCGAGATGAAATTGCCACCGATCTCGTTCGTCGGCCATGGCATTGGCCTGCATCTGCACGAGGATCCCTACCTCGGCAAGACGCCGGTGTTGGGCCGTCCCGGCAGCGACGCCGTGATCGAGGAGGGCATGGTGCTGGGCTTCGAGCCGCTGTGCTATGAAACGGGTCACGGCTTCGGCATGCAGAACAAGGACATGTTGCTGGTCACTGCCACCGGTTGCGAGCTCCTGTCCGACTACGCCAACACCGACAAGCTGCTGGTCGTCAGGGGCTGAGCAGCGGCCCGACAATCCAATCTCGAAAGACACCTGCCATGCGTACGCTCATCGAGCACCTTGAATTCGCCTTTCTCGTCGACGCCAACGACACGGTGTTGCGCAACGCCAGCATCCTCATCGACAACGACCGCATCGTCGACATCGGCCCGGCCGCCGAGGTCGCGGCGCGGCACCCCGGTGAGTCCTTCGACCGGGTCATGGATGGTCGCATGCTCGGCATCTGCCCGGGCTTTGTCGACAGCCATGTCCATCTGTCGGAGACGCTCTCGCGCGCGGTGTTCCCGGACAACCTGAACACGCGGGCCTGGGTGTTCCATTGGGCCAAGCCCTTCTACGCCCACATCACCGAGGAAGACGAGTACTGGGGCGCGCTCCTGGGCATCACCGAGATGCTGCGCAACGGCACGACCTGCTTCATCGACATGGGCTCGCAGTACGACCCTGGCATCACCGTGCGGGCGATGGAAGAGACCGGCATCCGCGGCGTGACCGGCCGCCATGCCGCAGACAACCCGCCGCCCGAGCTGCCGCGCGGCTGGACCGAAGAAATGGCGCGCCATCACTTTTTCCCGAGCGCGCAAGCAGCGCTGGCGGAGCTCGAGGCCTGCGTTCGCAAGTACGACGGCGCACTCGACGGGCGGGTGCGGTGCTGGGTCAACATCGAGGGCAAAGAGCCGTGCACGCTCGAACTCCACGTCGGCGCGCAGAAGCTCGCCGAGCGGCTTGGCGTCGGCACCACCTATCACCTGGCGACCTCGATCGAAGAGGCGAAGGTCTGCGAGGAAAAGTACGGCTGCTGGCCGATCACGCGGATCGACCGCGCGGGAGGCATCGGCTCCAACCTGGTGATCGCGCACGGCGCCGCCGTGAGTGACGAGGAGGTGGCGCTGCTGGCCAGCCGCGGCGCCAAGGTGGCGTTCTGCCCCTGCTCGTCGTTCAAGCTCGGCAAGGGCGCGACGGCGATCGGCAAGTACCCCGAGATGGTTGCCGCCGGCGTGACGGTCGGTCTGGGTACCGACGGCGTGTCGGCGGCCGGCAACATGAACCTGATGCGGCAGATGCTGATCGTTGCGGGCATGTTCAAGGACGCACGCATGAAGCCCGATGTGTTCACGGCCCGCCAGGCGCTCAGGGCCGCCACCATCGACGGCGCCAAAGCGGCGATGTGGGACCACGACATCGGATCGCTGGAGATCGGGAAGAAGGCCGACTTCATCTTGTTCGACCTCGACCATATCGAATGGACGCCATTCCACGATCCGTTGCAGGCGCTGGTCTTCTCGGCTTCGACCGCGTCGATCTCGCAGACCTGGGTCGATGGCAAGACGCTCTACAGCGACGGCAAGGTGCACGGCGTCGACGAGCCCGCGCTGCGCCGCAAGGCCAGGGAGCTGGCTGCCGCGGCCGTCGAGCGAGCCGGCCTGCACGACGAAAACGTCGAGACCACCACCACGCTCTATGACAACGGCAACTGATGCAGCGGATCCTTCGCGGCGTGGCGCTCGGCGCGCGGGTGGGCAGCTTCGACCTCGAGCTCGACGGCGAGCGCGTGGCCGCGATCTTGCCAGCCGTCGACACAGCAGGCCCGCGCTGGTTGGCGCTGCCTTCGCTTGTCAATCTGCATGCGCACGCCAACCGCGCTTTTGCAGCACCGGCGCGCCGACCGTTGTCACTGGGCGACGCGGTGGCCTCGGTGAAGCGGGAGCACGTGAGCGCCTCGGTTGAAGACATCCGCGCTCGGGCCCTGCAACTGTTCCGCAGGTCGATTGCCCACGGCGTATCATCGATTCGCACGCATACCGACGTCGATAGCGTCACGGGGATGCGCGCCATCGACGGCGTGCGGGCGGCTGCGGCGGATGTGGCGTCCTCGCTCGAGGTTGAGGTCGTGGCTTTCGCGAGTGCCGCCGCCGACCCCGCCCGGCGCGAGACGCTGGCGCTCTTCATCAAGGCGGTCCGGCGCGGCGCTTCGTTGGTCGGCGCTGTGCCGACGCTGTGCGTCGATCCTGCGGCTTCCCTGGATGCATTGCTCGATGCGGCCCTCGCGCTGGGTGTCGCGGTGGACGTCCACCTCGACGAGCATCTCGACGCGACGAACGTATTGATCGACAGACTCGTAGATGGGACGGTGCAGCGAGGCCTGCAGGGCCGTGTCACAGTCAGCCATGCCTGCGTGCTGTCCGCCTTGCCACCTAGCCGCGCGCGCAGCCTTCTCGACCGGATAGCCGAGGCGAGGATCATGCTTGTGGTGCTGCCCGAACTGAATCTCTATCTGCAGTCGCGCGGCGAAGCTGCGCCGCAGGTGCGGGGGTTGGCGCCCGTCATCGAGGCGCTGCGGGCGGGCGTTGAAGTGCGCTTCGGCACCGACAACGTCAGGGACTGGTTTTTTCCATTCGGAGACGGCGACATGCTAGAGACCGGCTTCGTCGGCGCTATGGCCTCGCACGTTGACGATGCGGAGGAACTTACGGCGTTGATCTGCGGCGGGCGTCGGCGCATCGAGGTGGGGGACTTGGCCGACCTGATGCTGGTTCCGGCCTCATCGTTCGATGACGCACTCGCGCGCCGTCCGGGTGGCCGCGTCCTGGTGCGGCGCGGCCGACAGGTCAGCGCCGGCCCGTCAGACACCTCTTCAGACCAAGCTTTGCTCGTAGACGCTGCGCATTGAGTTTTCGATTGCACGCTGCGTCAGATCGCGCGCAATGAAAACGATCCAGCCGGGTCGCGCCGAGTCGTCCGGCCATGCCGGCAGCCGCTCGATCGGATAGAGCACGTGCTGAACGCCCTGCACGACCACGGGCCGGTCGTCGTCGCTGACCGCCAGCAGTCCCTTGACTCGCAGGATCGCATCTCCGCGGCTTGCGAGCAGCAGCTCCAACCAGTCGACGAAGCTGGCCCATTCGACCGGCTGCTGCAGCTGAACCGTGAAGGTCTTGATCGCCTCATCGTGTCCGGGCGCATGTGGAATCGCCGGCGCCCGGATCGGATCGTCGTCCGACGCGAGCGGCGCAGGGATCGGACGGCGCCATTGCGCATCGACCTCTTCCAATATCTCGGCCGCGGGCAGTTGCTTCTTGCGCGAGACCTTCAGGCTGGCCGAAGTATTCTTCGCCCGGAGCTTGTCCAGCAGCGCGGTGCATTCGGGTTCGTCGATCAGATCGGCCTTGGTCAGGATCACCCGATCGGCGCAGGCGAGTTGCTGCCTGGCTTCGCGATGGCGAGTCAAGGTCTGCTCCCCATTCACGGCGTCGACAGTCGTGATCACCTGGCCCATCCGGAACCAGGGAATCAGGCGCTGCTCGCTCAGAATGGCTTGCATGATCGGCGCAGGATCGGCCATCCCGGTGGTCTCGACGACTACGCGGGCGAAGGCCGGAATCTCGCCGGCTCGCATCAGTCCATTCAGCTCAGCCAGCGTCGACACAAGGTCATCGCGCACGGAGCAGCACAAGCAACCCGAGCTGAGAAGCACGACATCTTCGGCGACTTCGCGCACCAGCAGATGGTCCAGGCCGACCTCCCCGAATTCGTTGATGACCACCGCGGTGTCTGCCAGATGACTGTCGGCCAGCACATGGCGCAGCAAGGTCGTCTTGCCACTGCCCAGGAAGCCCGTCAACACATGGATGGGCACCCGGCCATCGGCTTTCGAATCGGGGCCGTCCATTTCAAGCGATCTCGAAAATCGCGTCCACTTCGACCGCCACGTTGCGCGGCAGCGAATTGCAGCCGACCGCCGCGCGGGCATGACGCCCCGCGTCGCCGAATACCTCGACCATCAGGTCGGAAGCGCCGTTGATCACCCTGGGGTGGTCGCCGAACTCGGCAGTCGCATTGACGAACCCGCCCAGGCGAACGCAACCTATCACGCTGTCGAGGCTTCCTCCTAAGGCCGTGCGCAGCTGGGCCAGAATGTTGATGGCGCACAGCCGGGCGGCTTTCCGGGCCTCTTCGATCGACACGTCCTTGCCGACCTTGCCAACATACTGGTCCTTGCCGTCGGCGGTCGGAACTTGTCCCGCGATGTACACGAAAGAGCCGCTCTTGCGCGCTGGCACGTAGTTCGCTGCAGGAGCAACCGCCTTTGGCAGCTCGATGCCGAGTTGTTTGAGGCGCAAGTCATGTCCTGGCTGTGTCATGCTGTTCAAGCCTTTCGTGGTGAGAGATGTCTCAGCTGCCGAAGTAGAGATCGTCGAGCGGGGCCGTCAGCAGGTCGGAGGTCTGCTGGGCACCGAGTGCGGTTGCGAGCGACAACGCCGTGTTGCGGATGTCGCGCAGCACGCCACGCTTGGCGACGGCGGGCTTCTTTGCCTTCAGCCCTTCGAGTATCTCGACGTGTGCCGAGGCGTCCCATGGCATGTCCGGCGACAGCAGCGACAGGTACATGGTGGGTCCGAACTGCAGCCACAGCGACTCGATCAGCGGCATGAACACCTCGGTCCCCGACGCTTGGTACAGCGTGAAGTGAAAGCGCTGGTTCGACGAAAGGCAGCCGATCAGATTGCGCTTGGCGATCGCCTCGAGCAATTCCTCGTTGACGGCATGCAGATTGGCCAGCAGGGAGGGCGTGCAATTGCGGCAGGCCATCTCGGTCGCCTCCCCTTCGATCATCTCGCGAACGGCGAATAGTTCGTTGAGCTTCTTGGGGGTCAGGTGCGGCACGCGGACCGATCCGGACGATGTGTCCTCCAGTGCGTTGATCACCACCAGCCGCGTGAGCGCTTCGCGGATCGGCATTGCGCTGGTGCCGAAGCTGCTCGCCAACTTGCGCAGGCTCATCACCTGGCCTGGGACGAAGGCGCCCACCATCAGCCCTCGCCGCAGGCGCTGAAAGACTTCCTCGGGGACGCTGCCGCGAGCACGTTTGCTCGGTTCTGCGGTGGCCTCGCGTTGTGGGCGTTCGGCGGTCTCTTGCATGGATAGCTCTCTTTGGTTTGATGTTTCTCGACGGGTCCGGGTTAACCCTGTTGGCGCTGATTATAAGCGTGATCACACTCTGTGATCAATAGGCGCCACAGGGCTGCGATGTGATGCAACCCTAAGCCCATCAAGCCTCCACGGCAAGCGTCTGTTCCGTTCACCACTCAACGAAATGGCAGGTACTTCATGCGATTCCATCATTCGGGTAGTTCGATGACTTGCAGGCTCAGGGCGGGCGCCTTGGTTGCAGTGCTCGCATTGGCTTCGTCGGCGTGGGCCGCCGATGAGGTCAAGGTTCGATTCAGCTGGAAACTCAAGGGCGAATACGCCCATCTCTACCTGGCGCAGGAAAAGGGCCTGTACGCCTCGAAGGATCTGGCGGTGCGGATGGGCGAGGGCGCCGGTGCCCCGGCGGCTTTGGGCGCCTTGCTGCAGGGGCAGGAAGACGTGGTTGTGATGCCTGCGATCTTTGCAGCTTCCGCCATCCAGAAGGGCATGCCGGTCAAGATCATTGCGCTCTACCAGCCGAAGACCCCGGTGGTTCTGATCTCGCAGGTCGACAAGCCGGTGTTGAAGCCGAAGGATCTCGAGGGCAAGTCAATCGCGCATTCCGTGGGCGAGACGGGCACCTCGTACCTTTCGGTTTTCTGCGCGGTGAACCAGATCGATTGCAGCAAGGTCAAGAAGGTGCAGATGGACGCGCAGTCGCGCGTGCCGCAGTTCCTGCAAAAGCAGGTCGACGTGGTCAGCCTCTACAAGAACAACGACCTGCCGGTGATCGAAGCACGTGTGGGCACCAAGTTTCCGATGCTCGACCTGGCGCAGTACGGCCTGGCGATCCCCGGCCTGGCCGCGGTCTCCAGCAACGCCCTGATCGCAAAGAAGCCGGACGTCCTCAAGCGCTACCTGGCTGCGGTCAACGAAGGTATCGACGCCACGCGCAAGGACCCGAAGGCCGCCACCGCCGCCATCGCCAAGGCGTGGCAGGGCGGGCCATCGGCCGATGTGATCGAAGCGCAGGTGCGAGCCACGATGGAGGCCATCGAGACCCAGCCCGGCAAGCCCACGGGCTGGACCGACCCGAAAACCATCGTCCAGGCGCTCGAGTTGCTGAAGACCGATGAATCCATCGGTACGCCCAAGCCGGCCGAAACCTTTTTCACCAACGATCTGCTGGCGCAGTGAGTCGAGACCCATGACTGAACTCAAACATCCCCCGATCGTCGCCATGCCCGCCGTTCGCACCATGAAGAAAAAGCCGCAGCGGGTCAACCAGCTCGAGCGCTATGCGTCGCTGCTCCTGGCGGTGGCGATTCTCCTGATCTGGCAGTTCGCGGTCCCGCTGGCCGGCCTGTCGGAATTCGTGCTGCCTACGCCGCTGGCCATCGCGAAACGCATGGTCACCGACTTCAACTTGCTTGCGACCCATTCCTACGTCACGCTGCTCGAAGTGCTCGGGGGCTTCCTGCTCGGCGTGCTGATAGGAATCCCGCTGGCGCTTGCGATCTTCTATTCGAAGGTCTTCGAGCGTGCCGTGTATCCGCTGCTGGTGGCGTTGCAAACGGTGCCGAAGATCGCGTTGGCCCCGCTGCTCGTTCTATACCTTGGCTATGGCTGGGCACCGAAGATCAGCCTGGCGTTCCTGATCTCGTTCTTCCCGATCGTGATCTCGACCGTGGTCGGCCTTCAGTCGCTCGACAAGGCACTCGTCAACATGGTGCGCTCGATGGGTGCGAGCGAGTCGCAGACCTTTTTCAAGGTGCGCTTGCCGGCCGCGCTGCCGAGCATCTTCGGCGGCCTGAAGGTGGCGATCTCGCTGGCTGTCATCGGCGCAATCATCGGCGAGTACATCGCCGCCGAGCGCGGCCTCGGTTATCTGCAGCTGCAGGCGAACTCGCAGTTCGACACCACCCTCAACTTCGCGACCGTCGTCACGATCTCGCTGATCGGCGTGCTGCTCTATTTCGTCCTTGCCATCGTCGAGAGCAAGGTTTCGTTCCACCGTGAAAGTGCCAAATGATGAAGAACGACATGAATTGTTGGAAGGGCCTGTCATGAGCAGTGCCGCAACCGTCACCATCGAAGGGGTGTCCAAGTCTTACGAAGTGCGCGCCGGCGACGACGTGCTCGCACTCGACCGTGTCGACCTCGACATCACCCCCGGAAGTTTCGTGGCCATCGTCGGCCCGAGCGGCTGCGGCAAGAGCACGTTGCTGTCGCTGCTGGCCGGCCTGACACCGGTGTCCTCGGGCCGCCTGAGCATCGACGGAGATCAGGTGTTGAAGCCTCATCCCAAGGCCGGCGTGGTGTTCCAGTCCGATCTGCTTCTGTATTGGCGCAGCATCCTGGACAACATCCTGCTGCCCATCGAGATCAAAGGCCTCGACCGCAAGGCGTACGCCGATCGCGCGCGCGATCTGCTGGTTCAGGTCGGCCTCAAGGGCTTCGCTGACAAGTTTCCATCCGAGCTGTCGGGCGGCATGCGCCAGCGCGTGGCGATCTGCCGCGCGCTCATCCAGGAACCTGGCCTCCTGCTGATGGACGAACCCTTCGGCGCACTCGATGCACTGACGCGCGAGCAGATGATCATGGACCTGCAGACCATGTGGATGAGGCTCGGCAACACGGTGCTCTTCATCACGCACGGTATCGACGAGGCCGTGTTCCTGGCCGACCGGGTGATCGTGATGTCGCCGCGGCCCGGTCGCGTCGACCTCGATCTCACGATCGACATTTCGAGGCCGCGACGTTGGGGCGGCATTCATGAGAAACCGAGGTTCCAGCATTTCGTGCGCCAGGTGCGCGAGGTGTTCGAGGCCCAAGGCGTTCTCGTCGCCCATTGACCGGAGCGATCAAGCCATGAAGATATCGATATTGGGTGCGGGCGCGGGAGGTGCTGCGGCTGTGGCCGAGCTCACGCAGGCCGGCCACGAAGTCGTGCTGTGGAACCGGTCCGCCGAAACGTTGGCGCCGTTCCAGGCCTTGGGCGGTGTGCGCTATGCCGGCGTGCTAGGCGACGGCATCGCGCGGCCCCGACTGATTACGGCGAACTTGGCCGAAGCCATCCAGGGCGCCGACGCCGCGGTGGTGACGCTCCCGACCTTTTCGCATGCGCCCGTGGCGCGCGCGCTCGCCGACGCGGGCTGGCCGGCCGACCGGCCGGTGGTGCTGAATCCTGGTCACACCGGCGGCGCCCTGGACTTCGCCCACGCCTATCGCGGCGTGCGTGCCGACCTGCCGCCGATCGCCGAGTTCTCGACGCTGACTTACGTCGCGCGCAAATACCAGCCCGACAGCGTCACCGTGTCCGGCCGTGCCAAGCAGGTGCGGGCGGCGGCACTGCCGGGTGGCGACGCCGCGTTGCGGATGGCGTGCACCTTGTTTCCCGGGGCGACACCGGTCGCGGACGTGCTGGCATCGGCGCTGGCGAATGCCAATTTGGTGCTGCATCCGCCCGGCGCCGTTCTGGCCGCAGCGTGGGTGGAAGCCACGCGGGGCGACTTCACCTTCTACGTGCAGGCCATGACGCCCGGCGTGGCGCGCACCATGCGCGCGTTGGACGACGAGCGGCTCGCGGTGGCCGCCGCCTTCGGACATCGGCTGCCCAATCTTGTGGAGGAGATGAAGCTCATCGGCACCGTCGAGCCGTCGGTCACCGACACCCAAGATTTCGTGGCCGCGATTGCGGGCGGCGAGGCCAACAAGCGCATCAAGGGGCCGGACTCCCTGCAGCACCGCTACTACCGCGAGGACTTCGGCCACGGCCTGTTGCCCTTCCTTGAGCTCGCGGCCATTGCTGGCGTTGCCACGCCCGTCGCGCAGTCGCTGTTCACGCTGGCGCAAACGCTGATTGGCTTCGATTACCGCCAGGGTGGCCGCAGCGCCGAGGCGATGGGCATTGCCGGTCTTTCCAGATCCGAACTTATTCAACGTGTGAGGCCATCATGAACTGGAATCAACTCGTCATCGCCATTGTCGGCGGCGACCGCCGCGAGCAGGAGATCGCGCGCTGCGCCGTGGCGGCCGGCGCCGAGGTGCGCGCCTATGGCTTTCCCTTGCCTGAGCAGGGACTTGCCGGGGTGCGAGCTTGCGACAGCGCGCGAGAGGCGCTGGAAGGCGCCGACATTGCGCTGTTCCCGATCCCTGGCATCGCGCCCGATGGCGCGCTGTTCGCGCCGCAATGCGAGCAGCGCATCGTTCCGGACCGCGAGATGCTCGCGGGCATGCGCAAGGGCGGCCACATCATCCTGGGCTGGGCCGACCCCAAGCTCAAGGCGCATTGCGAAGCACTGAGCATCGCCCTGCACGAATACGAGTGGGACGAAGACCTGATGCTGCTGCGCGGTCCTGCGATCGTCGAGGGAATGCTCAAAGTGCTGATCGAGAACACCGACATCACGATCCACCGCGCCAGGATCTGCCTGGTCGGACAGGGCACCATCGGCTCGCTGGTCACCCATACCCTGCTGGCACTGGGGGCGCGAGTGCATGTTGCCGCGCGCAATGCCGTGCAGCGTGCCGCAGCGCATGCGGCCGGGGCCGAATCTCACGATCTAACAGAGCTGGCGCAGGTGCTGCCTGGCACCGACATTGTCATCGCCAGCGTGCCTGCACGCGTGCTCGGTCAGGAGCTGCTGCAGACGCTTCCCAAGCACGCCTTGCTGGTGGACCTCGCGGCGCCGCCGGGCGGCATCGACCGCGATGCGGCGCAGGAACTCGGGCTCAAGTTCATCTGGGCCCGTGGCCTCGGTGCGCGCGCTCCCATCACTGTCGGACGCAGCCAGTGGAGCGGCGTGCAACGACGAATCGAAAACATCCTGAAGGAATCCCAATGAGCGTCGACCTTGTGATTAGAAACGCACGCGTGGTGCGTCATGACGGAGAGTTCCACGGCGGGGTGGCCGTCAAGGACGGAAAGATCGTCCTCACGGGCGCCGACAGCGCCTTGCCGAAGGGCCATCGCGAAATCGATGCCGGCGGCCGCGTGCTGATGCCGGGCGTGGTGGACCCGCACTGCCACCTCGGCGTCAAGTATCCATACGCGGAAGACATGCGCACCGAGATGGCAGCAGCGGCTTCGGGAGGAGTCACAACCGCGCTGCTCTACATCCGCAACCTCAAGCCTTCATACCTGCCGTTTTACGAGGAGCGCAAGGCCATCGGCGAAGAAAATTCGATCATCGATTTCGGTTTTCACTTCGGGATCCAGCGCGAGGAACACATCGCGGAAATTCCCGAGATCGTCGCCAAGACGGGCGTGCGCTCGTTCAAGTGCTACTTCGGGTACGAGCCCGACAACCCGATCGGCATCGTGCCGGCGACCGACGGGTGGGTATACGCGGCCATGCGCATCCTCGCGAAGATCCCGGGCGGCGTGATCAACGTCCACTGCGAGAACACCCAGATCGCCTCGTGGATGAAGAACGAGATCAAAGCCACGGGCCGCCAGGATCTTGCCGCCTATACCGAGTCTCGGCCAGCCTTCTGCGAGGTCGAGACCATCCGCCGGATGATCTTCCTGGCCGAGCGCACGGGCTGCTCGCTGCATCTCGTCCACACCTCCGTGGGCATGGGGCCCGTGCTGGCCGCCGAGGCGCAGGCACGCGGCGTGCACGTCACGGTCGAGACCTGCCAGCACTACCTGACCCGGACGGCCTATGACAGCGACCTCGACATGCGCGCCAAGATCTCCCCGCCGCTGCGCGACAAGGAAGAGCAGGACGGGCTCTGGCGCGGCATCCTGAACGGTTCGGTCTACAGCCTGGGCACGGACCATGTGCCGTTCCTGCCGAAGAAGCTCGAGGATCTCTGGACCGAGTTGCCCGGGGTGGTGTCGTTTCCATGGGAACTGCCCCTGATGCTGCACTTCGGCGTGCATCAGCGTGGCCTGCCATTGTCGCGGCTGGTTCAGTTGAACTCGGCAAATCCGGCACGCCGCTTCGGTCTCTGGCCGCGCAAGGGCAACATCGAGGTCGGTTTCGACGCCGATCTGGTGCTGGTCGACCTCGAGGAAGAACGCACGGTGCACCACACGGGGAAGGGAACCTGCATCTACGAAGGCTGGAAGCTCAAAGGCTGGCCCGTGCTCACCGTGTCTCGTGGCGCGGTGGTCTACGAGAACGGCCAGGTCGACGAGAGCCTCTTCGGTCGTGGTCGTTGTCTGTCC